>Ga0209181_10003929_pt1 | contig 22487 bp, 21 predicted proteins | sample MAT05_FD_187208 | JGI IMG/M metagenome (GOLD analysis project Ga0209181, IMG submission 187208) | Freshwater microbial communities from Lake Fryxell liftoff mats and glacier meltwater in Antarctica - MAT-05 (SPAdes) (version 2) | ecosystem: Environmental > Aquatic > Freshwater > Ice > Liftoff...
TCAGTATTCCCGTTGCCGAGCGAATTTCTGACACGGCTTTTCGCGGGTGGTCAGAGAAAGAAGGTGTTCTTTTTGTTCAGCCACCAGTAGAAATTTTAGAGCAAATTATTATCATTCGACTCCATCTCGACCCTTGTAGCTTGACTGATGGCCCGTTGCGAGTTGTACCCGGGTCACATATGCGTGGCCGCATTACGCCGGAGGCTGCGTTGATAGAGAAGAGTTCGTCCGGTGAGGTGACTTGTGTTGCGGGTCCGGGCGACGTCTTGGCTATGCGGCCTCTGCTTTTACACGCATCCTCTAAGTCGTCGGGTACAAATCGCCGTCGTGTGCTGCATTTTATTTTTGGCCCAAGAACACTGACACACGGCCTTCGGTGGCCTACATCGGTATTAAATACAAGGCTTGGTGTATGAACTATAAAGAAAGCAAAGATGCTTTAGATACACCTAAAAAGATTTTGAAGGTAAATCATGCGGGCGAGTTTGGGGCTGTCAATATTTATCGCGCACAGATTCTTGTTTCGACGCTATTTCGCCGAAGCTACGTGCCTTTGTTAGAAAGTTTCATGGTGGATGAACAGCGACACAAGACGCTTTTTTGGACGGAAATCCAGCGTAGGGGCGGGATCAAATGCAAAAGCTATTGGTTGTGTGGTTTAGGTGGTTTTTGCATGGGATTTTTATCCGCCTTATTTGGTAAGGCGGGTGTAATGGCGTGTACTTGGGCCGTTGAATCGGTGGTGGTAGAACACTTGCATCATCAGTTAGCTTACCTTGAGCACAAGCAGGACCAAGCCGCTTATGAAACAGTGAAGGCTATTTTAGATGACGAGGAGCGCCACAGAGATACGGGCCGTAAGGAGGGTGGTATGGGTTTGTTGTATGCGCCATTCCGTTTCATGATTAGTGCTTTTACTGAGGCCGTTATTCGATTTGGAATGCGATAATGCGCTTCTGTCTGGTGCGTTGCACTTAACTTCTTCATTCGCATTGCCTGAAACCATAAAATTTATGACGTGGTTCAGTACCACCTAGCTGTACTTTCAATAAAAGGTTTATCTACTCTTATGTCGAATCAAAATTTCTGGATTGGTGTTGTCTCACGTGAGCATGTGGAGCTGGGCGTGAAGGGCAGCTTTATTCAGCTTAATCATGGCCGCAAAGCGCCGCTGCAAAAGCTGCGCAAAGGTGATGGCTTAGTGATGTACTCCCCACGCACGTCCTACCCGGATGGAGAAGAGTTGCAAGCTTTCACAGCGGCAGGCGTTATTAGGTCTGGGGATATTTATCAGGTGGAGATGTCACCTGATTTCAAGCCTTATCGCGTGGATGTGGATTTCGCCTCGTGCCAAGAAACTCCTGTTGCGGCTTTAATTGAGCAACTGGGTTTTATCAAAGACAAAACCCAGTGGGGTGCGTCTTTTCGGTTTGGTCAGGTAAAAATATCTGCGGCTGATTTTGCGTTGATTGTTCGCGCAATGGGCTGTGAGCAGCTGGTCGGCGAGGTTGTTTAGAGCGACTTCTGTTCCGCAACAAACCCCAGTAAGAAATCGTGAAATGCCTCGGCTGTTGCTGAAAGGCGTTTGCCTTGCCAGTGCACAATATGCCAAACCCCTTGCAGGGGAAAGTCGCGGGCTTTTAGTAGGCGTAATTCTGCCAAGTCGGCGGTGGTAATGGCGTGACGTGAAAGCACGGCTAAACCCATACCACCCGCCACGGATTGTTTAATGGCTTCGTTAGAGCCAAGCGTCATGCGGCGAGGTAGGCGAATACGTTTTTGCACCAAATATTCATCGACGACCATGCGCGTGCCCGAGCCTTCCTCTCGTTGTAAAAAACGTTCCGCGCCTAGATCGTTGAGCGAAAAAGGCCCGCGCGGCGTTTTAAAGTCGGCGGGGGCAATCAGCACCAAGGGGTTGTCGAGAAAAGGCTCGATTTCAATCGCCCAATCACGCGGCGGCATGCTCATGATGTGAAAGTCGTCTAGGTTGTCACGCAAGCGCGCAAGAATACCGTCGCGATTTTGCACATCAAGCTCAACTTCGATGCCGGGATATTGCCGACAAAATAGTCCGAGTGCTTTGGGTAGAAAATATTTTGCGGTCGTCACCACCGATATCCGCAAATGTCCGCGCCTTAACTTAGCCACATCATCCACCCGAGCCTCAAAGCGCGACCACAGTGCGCTGAGTTCACTACAGGTTTCGAAGAGTGCGCGTCCTTGTGAGGTAAGGTGGATTTGGCGTCCCGCCTGTTCAAACAGGGGATGCCCTACCGCTTGGGCCAAGCTTTTTACCTGCATAGAAACCGAGGGCTGCGTTAAATGAAGCACTTCGGCTGCGCGCGTAAAGCTGCTGAGACGCGCCACCACTTCAAAAATTTCCAACTGCCGCAACGTGAGGTGGCGGCGCGCCAAAACCCGCGCTGAAAAATCGTCTTGCTTAGGTGGCTTAGGCGGTTTTGGCTTAGCGGGGATTTTCTTCATATCAGCGATTCTCTATGTAATGGCAGATAAATTCCAATTGGACTATATGGTATCAGCCACCCGACAATGTAGGCGTGTAATTCAAAACCTAACTCGCCGGAGCCTCTATGTTGATACAAGCACCCCCAAAAAAATTGAACCATAACGTGGCGATACCAACCGCAACTAAAACTGACCTCACACGAACAAAAGTCACATTGATTGCCGGTGATGGCGTTGGCCCAGAGATTGCGGTGGCCGTGCAAAAAATACTGGCCGCAGCAGGCGCGCCTCTTGACTGGGAAAACTGTGTTGCAGGCGGCGAAGCCTTTGCTAAGGGGGTTATCTCTGGTGTGCCAGCAGAAACGATAGAGTCAATCAGAAGAACCGGCATCGTTCTTAAAGGCCCGCTTGAAACGCCCATAGGTTATGGCGGGAAGAGTGCCAATGTAACTTTGCGCAAATTGTTTGAAACTTACGCCAACGTTCGTCCAGCGCGGGAGATTTCGGGTGTTGCCACGCCTTTCTCCGGCCGCGGCATTGATTTTGTGGTGGTTCGGGAAAATGTTGAAGATTTGTATGCAGGCGTTGAACACATGCAATCGCCTTCGGTTGCCCAATGTTTGAAACTCATCACGCGGAAAGGCTCCGAGAAAGTGATTCGCTTAGCCTTTGAGTTGGCCATTTCAGAGGGGCGGAAGTCCGTCCATTGTGCGACCAAGGCGAACATCATGAAGCTCACCGAAGGGCTCTTCAAAAAAGTATTTGAAGAGGTGGCCTTGGATTATCCGCAGATTAAAGCTCACCACATCTTGATCGACAACGCGGCGCATCAGTTGGTGATTCGGCCAGAACAATTCGAGGTGATTGTCACCACCAATATGAATGGCGACATTCTTTCCGATCTTGCTTCAGGTCTTGTTGGCGGGTTAGGGTTCGCGCCTTCCGCAAATTTGGGCACGGAGGCGGCGATCTTTGAGGCGGTGCATGGTTCTGCGCCGGATATTGCAGGCCAAGGGCTGGCCAACCCGTCCGCTTTGTTATTTTCGGCCGTGATGATGTTGCGCCACCTGGGTCATCTGGATATAGCTAAACGGGTGAAGAATGCCCTGCTCTATGTGCTGGAATCGGGAGAGTATCGGACGGCTGATTTTAGTCAGGGCCAAACGCCTGTAAACACAGATGTATTTGCACAGGCAGTCATTGCGGCTTTGGACAAATTACCGACGCGAATGCCCGAAAAGGAATATCAGCGCCTGACTTTGCCCGCTGCCGGCCCTCAAGCGGAGTCACATCCGACGACAAGAGAAGTGGTTGGAGCAGACATTTTCATAGAGAGTACGCTGCCGCCAAACGCCCTAGGGACGGCACTTTCGGGCTTGTGTGCTGAGTCATCCCTGTCGTTGTCGATGATATCGAACCGTGGCACGCAGGTCTTTCCAAATGGCGCGCCAGAGACCGATTGCGTGGATGTTTATCGCTGCCGGTTCGTGTCAAAAGTTCAGGGAGAGGTTGTGGGCGATGCAGATATTTTCAGCCTGCTTGAACGCATAGCCAAAGAATATCGCTGGATGCACGTGGAAAAACTCCAGCAGTTTGATGGCGCGCCAGGATATACCCGTGCGCAAGGAGAGGACTGAGATGAGGAATCAAGCGCGGAAAGAGGGCTAGCCATCGTTAGGCCGAAAGTCGCATTTCAGGAGGTAAGCTTGCCGTGGCCATTGTTACTGCCACGGCGCTTAAAGAGGTAGGTGTTATGCCTGTCGAATTTTTTGTTGTGCAATGCCACCTGCTGTTCAATGCAATGGCTCCTTTCCTCCACCAAGCTTACATCTCTAAGGCAAGCGGGAAACACGGTCGGGACGGAAAGTCGGTCACATGAGTTTTAGGATGATGAGCAGTTAATCTAGCCCATCCATGTGTTGAGCACCTTTGCTGCTTAAATTTCTTTGCCTTAAAGTACTGAAAAAACACCAGCCTCGGTGACGATGTAATCCATACGCAGATCGTGTTCCTGAGGGTAAATGCTAGTCGTGCGCGCCAACTCAAAGCCTACGCCTATTGCTAAGGGACGGGGTTGTAGGCTTGCCAGGGTGCGGTCGAAATACCCGCCGCCATAGCCAAGTCGATAGCCAGCTTCGTCGAAGGCATTGAGGGGGATGAGGATGGCGTCGGGTTGCAGTGTTTCGCCTTCGCTTGGAATGTGTATGCCATGACGCCCTTCGGCCATCTCGCTTTTTGGCGCCCATGCCCGAAAGGCAAGCGGGGCGGCCTTCTCCAGCACGATAGGTAGGCAAGCGTAGCGGCATTCGTTCGAACTCAGCCAGCGCGTGACCAGTGGCCGCGCATCAAATTCAGCGCGGAATGGCCAGCAGAAGCTGAGTGTCCTAATGGATGCAGTGTCGGTCAGCGCATTCAAAAAAGGCTCAAGCTGTTGTTCTAGGGCGGTAGACAAGCGCAGCTGTTCCTCGTGCGAAAGGGCTTCGCGCGCCGCGATAGCACGACTACGCAGCTCGGCTCTTAAAGATGCGTTGGGCCCCGCTTCTGTGGGTGGTTTGGGTTGGCTCATGTGTTATTCTGAAATGGCATTTTTATCCCCTATTTTATAAAAGAATATCGCTTATGAAGCGCTTTGTGTTCCCCTTGTTGTTAGCCGGTTTAGTTTCTCTTTCGACTTTTTCCGCCTTGTTTTCTGTCGCCGCATTTGCCTCGTCTAATTCTGGTGACAATCAAGTGTTGGCTGCGCGCGATGCCTATCGCTCTGGCAATGCAGCCAAACTCGCCAAACAGCTCGATGCCGTGCGTGGTCACGAGCTAGCCCCGTATGTGGAGTACTGGCAGTTGAGCATGCGTTTGACCGACAGCGACCCCGCATTGGTGCGAGATTTTTTGGCGCCCAACGAAGGTAGTTATATAGCGGAAAAACTAAGGGGCGAGTGGTTAAAAACGCTGGGGAGGCGTCAGCAGTGGGATTTGTTCGATAGCGAGTATTCCAAGCTGCCTCAGCCTGATCAAGATACGGTTTGCTACGCGCTGCAAAGCCGCTTGCGCCTATCGGATTCCAGTGCGCTTGAAGAAGCCCGCCCACTGTGGTTCTCGTTGCCGGATATGAGCGATGCCTGTTCGCCGTTGATGGATCGACTCGTTCTCGAAGGCCGTCTAGATATTGATGATGTGTGGGAGCGCGTACGTCGCCTGTTGGAAGCGAAGAAACCCGCGTCGGCTAAACAAGTTTTGCAATATCTCCCCGCCAAAGAGTTGCCGGATAGTCGTGCAATCGACAGCATAGCCGACAGGCCGCAGCATTACCTCGACAAGTTATCCGCCAATTTTGCCAGCACCCGGCCGGGTCGTGAAATGGCGCTTTACGCTGTACAGCGCTTGGCTCGGACAGATGCTTCTGAAGCAGCGCTGCACTGGAGAAAAATCCAAGACAAGTTCTCTGTGCCTGATCGCGGCTATATTTATGGCCAGCTTGGGTGGCAAGGCGCACAGCGACATATGTCGGAAGCGCTGGGTTGGTATGAGTTAGCGGGCGATGCGCCGCTTTCGGCCGAGCAGGCGGGCTGGAAAGTACGCAGTGCATTGCGTGCGCTTGACTGGAAAAAAGTTAACGATGCCATACAAAAAATGCCAGCCGCTCTGCAAGCGCAGCCAGACTGGACTTACTGGCGCGCCCGTGCCGATGTTGTACTGGGCCGCATGGAAGAAGCCAAGTTGTTGTATCGACGCATTGGCGGGCAGCCGAACTTTTACAGTAATCTTGCCGATGAAGAGATGGGCTTGTTGATTGATGTTCCCGCCAAAGCCAGTCGCGCCACACCAGAAGAAATTAAAGAGGCTTTAGAGAATCGCGGTATTCGGCGTGCGCTGGCTTTGTTCCGGCTCGACATGCGAACCGAAGCAGTGCGTGAGTTCAACTGGAACTTGCGCGGCATGAGCGACCGTCAATTACTTGCTGCGGCTGAGTTGGCGCAGAAGAACGAGATTTTTGATCGCGCGATTAGTGCCGCCGATAGAACGCAGGTTGAACATAACTATGCCTTGCGTTTTCCCGCGCCTCACCGCGAACACGTGCAACCCAAGGCGCGTGAGTTACGGATTGATGAAAGTTGGATCTATGGTCTGGTGCGGCAGGAAAGCCGCTTTGTGACGCACGCAAAATCTACCGTTGGCGCAAAAGGCTTGATGCAGTTAATGCCCAAAACGGCGGCTTGGATGGCGAAAAAAATCGGCCTGAAAGACTTTCATCCTGATGTGGTGAGCAAAGTGGATGTCAATGTAACACTGGGCACGTCGTATCTTAAGTTGGTGCTGGCCGAGCTGGATAACCATCCCGTACTCGCTTCTGCTGCGTACAATGCGGGGCCAGGTCGGGCGCGCAGATGGCGCGATGTGCGGCCGATGGAAGGCGCGATTTACGCCGAAAGCATCCCCTTTGCTGAGACGCGCGATTACGTTAAAAAAGTCATGAGCAATACGGTTTACTATTCGGCTTTGTTTGAAGGAAAACCGCAATCATTAAAGCGTCGCTTAGGCACGGTAAATCCAAGAGGGGCTAAAGACAAGCCGGTTACCGAAGGCCTTCCGTAAGTTTTTTGGGCGGAATTGGCAATACAAATAGTCACAAAACAAGTAGCACTCAAATTCAAAAATAGTTATGAACAACAAAAAAATTCTAGTGATAGGTGGAACAGGATTTTTAGGCACTGTTCTCACCCGCTTGTTGGCGAGTCGCGGCTATCACGTCACCGTGCCTACACGTCGGCGTGAACGCGCCAAACATTTGATCGTATTCCCGACGGTGGATGTGGTTGAGGTTGATGTAAATAGCGAGCGCCAGTTAAGCAAGCTGGTCATCGGTCAAGACGCGGTGATTAACTTGGTGGGTATTCTGCAAAGTCGCCGTGCTGGCCTGCGTGGCAAGCCTTATAAGAAAACGCATAGACATCCCTTCGGACTAGATTTTTTAAAAGCGCATGTTGAGTTGCCAAGAAAAATTTATTCTTCTTGCCGCCAACATGGCGTGCGGCGCGTCATCCAAGTCTCGTCGCTTAAGGCGGATCTCTATGCGCCATCCGAATACTTAAGATCTAAAGCGGCGGGTGAAACCGTGTTGCGGGCTGCGAAGGAAATGCTGGAGCTAACCATTTTCCGACCTTCCATTATTTTTGGCGCTGGCGACTCCTTCCTCAATTTATATGCGCGACTTTTAAAGTGGTTTCCGTTCTTTCCCGTCGCTTGCCCGAACACCCGCTTTCAGCCCGTGTTTGTGGAAGATGTCGCCGCCAGTATTGCTGATAGCGTGTTTGCGTACGACACTTATGGCAAGGCATTTGATTTGTGTGGCCCCGATGTCTTCACGCTAAAAGAATTGGTTGAATATGTGGGTGAGGTGAGCGGTCATCGTCGTCCAGTCATCGGCTTATCTGATCGGCTTTCTTATTTACAAGCTTGGTTTATGGAGTTTGTGCCGGGAAAAATAATGTCGCGCGACAACTATCGTTCCCTGCAAGTGGATAGTGTGTGTGCGGGGAATTGCATGTTACCTTTTGGTCGCAAACCGACCGTATTAAAAGAAGTGGTGCCCACTTGGCTGGGTAAAAGCCCGTCAAAAGGCGCGGTTAAGCTACTCAACGGTGAGTGAGTCAGCGCTGCCCGTGAAATTTTCAAACAGAATTCCAAAACATAAATCGTCCTCATGAAAAATTACGTTGTCGGTGGCGCTGTGCGCGATGACCTGCTCGGCATCCCAGTGCAGGATAGAGATTTCGTAGTGGTTGGCGCTACGCCAGAGGAAATGCAGCAGCAGGGCTACAAACCGGTTGGCAAAGACTTCCCCGTTTTTCTACACCCTCAAACCAAAGAAGAATATGCGTTAGCACGCACCGAGCGAAAAAGTGCGCCCGGCTATAAAGGCTTTGTGTTTCATACCGAGCCGAATGTCACGCTGGAAGAAGATCTGGTTCGTCGCGACCTGACTATCAATGCCATTGCGCGGGCTGAAGACGGTAGTTTGATTGATCCTCATCACGGCCAAGCGGATTTGGCTGCGCGTGTGTTGCGTCATGTCAGCCCTGCGTTTGGCGAAGACCCTGTGCGCATATTGCGTGTTGCCCGCTTCGCCGCGCGCTTTAGTGATTTTGTTGTGGCCGAAGAAACCAATGCGCTGATGAGCGAGATGGTCACATCCGGTGAAATAGACCATCTGGTACCCGAGCGCGTCTGGCAAGAATTGTCGCGTGGCTTGATGGAAGCTAAGCCTTCGCGCATGCTGGAGGTGCTGCGTGCTTGCGGCGCATTAGCAAAAATTCTGCCGGAAGTGGATGCGCTTTTTGGCGTGCCGCAGCCCGCCGCACACCATCCTGAAATCGACACCGGCGCCCATATTTTGCTAGTTATCGATTATTCGGCACACGGCCAGCAGCCCCTATCTGTGCGCTTCTCCGCATTGATGCATGACTTGGGAAAAGGGGCGACACCGGCGGACAACTGGCCTCATCATTATGGTCACGAAGGACTGGGTGTGAAGTTGGTCGAAGCGGTATCAGAGCGGTTGCGTGTGCCAGTCGATTGTCGCGACTTGGCGATACTCACCGCGCGTGAGCATGGCAACATTAGCAAGGCCAGCGAACTGCGCGCCAACACCATGGTGCAATTGTTGGAACGTGTCGATGCATTACGGCGTCCGGATCGTTTCGCTCAATTGCTCCAAGCCTGTTTGTGCGATTCTCGTGGCCGACCAGGTTATGAAAACAAACCGTATGCTGCATTGGAAATATTGCCGCGCGCATTAGTTGCAATGCAAAGCGTGGACGCAGGTGCCATTGCGAGTGCGCTGGAAGACAAGACACAGATTGCTGCCCGTATCCATCAATCTCGCGTTGCGGCTGTTCGCGCGGCGCTATCGCTAACTTAGGCTAATTAGGAAATCTCGATGTTCATTCATCCGCAATTTGACCCCATTGCTATTCAATTCGGGCCGCTGGCCGTGCGCTGGTATGGCTTGATGTATCTCATCGCTTTTATTTTGTTTGTGGTGCTCGGCCGCGTGCACGCCAAGCGGCGTCCCGAATTGAACTGGTCGAAGCAGGACATCGACGATTTACTTTTGTATGGCGTGTTGGGCGTGGTAATAGGTGGGCGTCTTGGCTATGTGTTGTTCTACAAATTTAGTTACTACATGGCACACCCGCTGGAGATCGCAGCCGTGTGGCAGGGCGGCATGGCTTTTCATGGCGGCTTTCTGGGTGTACTTGTTGCAATGATTTTGTTTTCACGAAAAACTCAACGGCGCTGGCTGGATGTTATGGATTTTGTTGCACCCCTTGTGCCACTTGGCTTGGCTGCGGGGCGACTGGGCAATTTTATCAATGCGGAACTGCCGGGACGTGTGACGGACGTGTCGTGGGCGATGGTGTTTCCTACCGTCGACAACTTGCCGCGGCATCCCTCGCAGCTTTATCAGTTTGCGTTGGAAGGGGTCATGCTCTTCATAATACTGTGGCTGTTCACCGCCAAACCCCGTGCTACGGGAGCTGCTTCTGCGGTATTTCTGATTGGCTACGGTGTATTCCGTTTCATTGCCGAGTTTGGTCGTGAGCCTGATGACTTTTTAGGCTTGCTGGCATTTAATTTTTCGATGGGACAGTGGTTGAGTTTGCCCATGATAATTGCGGGTATAGCGATGTTGATTTGGTCGAATAAGAAAGCAAGCGCGCAGGAAGAAAAACTACGCGGAAATTAAGTAGTGAGCAATTTGACCAGCATGGAAGTCGCCAGCAGCGCCAGCATAAATCCGAAGGCGCGCTTGAGTTTGCCGATAGGCAAGCTATGGGCGGTTCGCGCACCTAGTGGGGCGGCGAGTATGGTGGTGAGCACCACACCCAAGAAGGCGGGCAAGTAAACAAAACCAAATGAATAGGCCGGTAGCCCGACCACATTCCATCCGCTGACGATGTAGCCCACCGCCCCCGCTGCGGCGATAGGAAAGCCCAGCGCGGCCGAAGTGCCGACGGCCTGATGGATGGAGACGTTGTGCCAGAACATGAAGGGCACGGATAAAAAACCACCTCCCGCAGCAACCAAGCTAGAAACCCCGCCGATGGCGATGCCGACCATGAAGAGAGTTAACACGCTGGGTAAAACGCGTGATGGCTTAGGCTTGAAATCCAAAATCATTTGGGCTGAAGCGATATACACAATCGCCGTAAAAACCACAGCAAGTGGGCGAGTTGGCACTGTGCTGGCGAGCAGCGAGCCACATAAAGTGCCGAGCAGTAGTCCGGGTGACATGGCTTTGAAAATGGGCCAACGCACAGCGCCGTGCTGATGGTGCGTGCGCATGCTGGATAGCGAGGTGATCACGATGGTGGCCATCGCCGTGCCGAGTGATAAGTGCATGAGATGTTCAGGTGGAAAGCCTTGCGCCGCAAACAACATGAAAAGTAGCGGCACGATAACCAGCCCACCCCCCACGCCAAACAGCCCCGCGATGAAACCAGAAAAACAGCCTATCAGCGGGTAGAGTAGCCACCACGCATTCATGTTACTTGCCACGCTACTCTACTCGCCTCGGCTTGCCGCTTTATCCATCAGCTTGGTGATGTACGTCCATTCTGCGGGGTCGACGGGGGTGATAGACAGGCGATTGCCTTTGGACAGGATGCGGAGGTACTCAAGCGGAGCATGGGTGCGTAACTCTTTGAGGCTAATCAGCGGTGTTTTCTTCACGAACTTGATGTCGACATGCAGCCAGCGCGGATTGTCGCGCTTGGCTTTGGGGTCGAAATATTTACTCTGTTTGTCGAACTGCGTTTCATCAGGATAAGCTGCACGAGACACTTCAGCGATGCCCGCAATACCTGGCACGACACAGTTTGAGTGATAGTAAAAAACACGGTCGCCAGGTTTCATCTGGTCACGCATAAAGTTGCGTGCTTGATAGTTTCTCACCCCCGTCCAAGGGGAGGTTTTGTCTCGCGCCAAATCGTCGATGCTATAGGCTTCGGGTTCGGATTTCATTAGCCAATAACGCATTAGAATTTTTCTTTCAGGCTGTTCGTTGATTTGTTTTTGGTACTTTTGGTACTGTAAGTGACGTAAATTTTTTTAGTGCTGGATTTTAGTGCTGGATTTTACAATTTCAAACCGCGTGGTTTTCGACCAGCGCGAGACAAAATGAAATCGTAAATTGGATTAGGCAGTAGCCTCATAACGCGCGCCACAATTGCCATTTGCCAAGGCACCACAGCAAACCGACTTCCTTTTTCTATCACGCGGGCGATACGCCGAGCAGCCACGTCAGCAGGCAAAATAAAAGGCATTGCATAGGTGTTAACCGCCGTCATGGGTGTGACGATATAGCCCGGTAACACCGTAATGACACGAATTCCTTTAGACCATAACTCGATGCGCAAACTTTCCAGATAGCTAATCACCGCCGCTTTGGATGCGCTGTAGGAGCTAGCGCCCGGCAACCCACGCACCCCGGCTACGGAAGCTATGCCCACCAGTTTTCCACCCCCCGCTGCTTGCATGGACGCAATGAAGGGTTGAAATGTGGCCACCATACCGAACACGTTGGTTTGCATAACGCGTTTGAAAGCATCTAAATCTTCAGCGTATTCCGTAAGGGTGCCTACAGAAACACCGGCATTGGCAATCACGATATCAGGCGGGCCAAAGCGGGCAATGAAGTCTTGTGCAGCGGCGGAAACGGCGGCCGCATCGGCGACATCCGCCACATAAGTTACTGCCTCAAAAATCGTGGTCGCGGCGAGTTGTTGTGAAGGTGAAGAAGTTAAATTTTCGTGTGCTAGTTTAGTGGTGATGGTGGCCACTACTTCAGCTAAAGCGTCCGAGCGCCGACCCAACAAACCTAATTGAGCACCCTGCGCCGCATAGTGTGCTGCAAGCGCAGCCCCCAAGCCAGAAGAGGCCCCCGTTATAAAAACACGAGGGCCTCTTCTAGGGGTTGCCCGGTTTTCTGGGCTGTGCAATTGGTGCGAAGTCACTTATGGGAGTGGCTTAGGTGCTGGTGTAACGACCGCCTTCTTTTGAACCTCACTTTTTGGAGGGGTGGCTGTTGGTGACTTACGGGCATGACGAGCTTTTTCTATTAGCGCATTTAGCGTAAAAATGCTCGCATCCATGGCGCCCATAGTCGTAAATTTACCGTCGACCACTAACATTGGCACACCTTCCATTTTATAAGCTTCGCTGAGCATAGCAGCACGCTTTAATTTGCTTTGAACTGAGAAAGAATTCCAAGCTTCAGTGAACTTTGCGCGGTCTATCCCTTTCTTTGCGACCCAGTCTAGTTGAGTTTTCTTATCCTCAAGGTTCAAACGTTCTTTGTGAATGGCATCGAACACATCACCATGCAAACGGTTGATTTCACCCAAGGCTTCCAGTGTGTAAAAAAGCTGTCCCAATGGTTGCCAACGATCAAAAGGGATTGCGGGCATACGGATGAAATCGACATCTGCGGGCAGTTTTGCCAGCCACTCTTTGATTTCTGGCTCAAAGTGGTAGCAATGTGGGCAGCCATACCAAAAAAGCTCAACGACCTCTATCTTTGAACCGCTTTGAACGGGTTGTGAGGAGGCAAGTGTATTGTATGGCTGCATGTAGGTCCGGTTGATGACGGGTTCAGCAGAAGGCTCTGAAGATGCAGGAGAAGTCGAGGTAGTGGGCTTAGGAGCCACTGTTGCTTTTGTTTGGGCTGTTTTTGCGGCAGGATCAATGGAGGATTTAGCGGCAGGCTCTGCCGCACCCACATTCAGTGCCAAGAAAACACCGGCTATTCCAAACCATTTATTCAGTTTTAGCATTTAAATCTCCTCAATGAGTTGTACTAATTTGCGACAGCTTCTTTTACCCTGACCACAGAAGCCTGAATCCCGCCCTGTGCCAATTGCGATCGAACTTTGTTCATATCTTCTGGACCCCGATACGGGCCAATACGGACACGATGCATCACCCCTTTTTCTGGGATGGTGATTTGTTGTACGCTGGCTTCCACCCCCATTAACGCAAGACGTGCCTTCAGGTTGTCAGCATCAGCAGGAATTTGGAAAGCGCCAACTTGTAAGTAGAGTGCTTCACTGGGCGGAGAGTTCGCGGGATCTACTGGTTTTTGTCCTGGATTTTGACCCGTGTTTTGACCTTGAGGGGCTGGTTGTCCGGGTTGGACGACAACATCTTCAGTTCCCGGAAGAATTTTATAAAAATCAAAACGCGGTTTGTCGCTGGCTTTTTCTGGTGCCTTGTCGCCGGGCTTGCCAGCGAGAAGAAAGGGTTCGCTTGAGTTTTGAGCGCTCCCTGTGGCAACACTCGTAGCACTCGCTTTAAGCGACTCCGTATTTTTTGGATCGCCTTTATTTTGGAAGGGAAGCGGGGTTTTATTGATGAACCACACTACGCCAGCGGCGATGAGCACGCCAACCACTAAGCCAATGAACACGCCCAGAAGCGTGCCACCACCGTTTTTGCGCTTGGGGGAATGATTGAGAGGTTTGTGATCTTGCGACATAAAAACCCTTACATGGATTGTGGCGCGCTGACGCCAAGAATGGTGAGACCGTTTTGAAGCACTTGGCGAGTGGCCGCGCACAGAGCCAGCCGAGCCAAGCACAATGCTTTGTCTTCAACCAGAATACGCTCGGCATTATAGTAACTGTGGAAATCGCCCGCTACATCCTTAAGATAAAAGGCGATAGCGTGGGGCGCATGATCTTGAGCGGCATTGTCGATTAATTCTGAGAATTCAGCCAGTCGTGTACACAATGCTAACTCACGCTCATGGGTGAGTTGGGCAAAATCTGCTTCAGCCAAGCTGCTTTCGTTGCCGCCCCATTGAGCCAACATTGAGCAAACGCGAGCGTGAGCATATTGAATGTAATAAACAGGATTTTCGTTGCTTTGGGATTTAGCCAAATCCAGATCAAAGTCTAAGTGCTGATCGGATTTTCTCAACACATAAAAGAATCGGCAGGCGTCGTTGCCGACTTCGCCACGTAGTTCGCGCAGGGTGACAAACTCGCCAGAACGGGTCGACATAGACGTTTTCTGACCATCACGGTAGAGCACGGCAAACTGCACCAGCACCACTTCGAGCTTGCTATCGTCTAACCCCAGCGCCTTGATCGCGCCACGCACTCGCGGAATATAGCCGTGATGATCGGCACCCCAAATATCCATCACACGATCAAAGCCCCGCTCGAATTTATTAAGGTGGTAAGCGATATCGGACGCAAAATAAGTGTACAAGCCATTCTCGCGCTGTACGACGCGATCCTTCTCGTCGCCAAAGGCGGTAGAACGAAACCACTTTGCGCCTTCTTGTAAATAAATGTGGTTGTTGCGCTCCAGTTGCGCCACGGCTTTATCGACCAGCCCGTCATCAAATAAAGATTTTTCCGAAAACCAGTTATCGAATTTCACGCCGAACCCATCAAGGTCATCACGACAATCGTCGAGCTGCTCTTTAAGTACGTGAGCGTGAATGAGGTTGTAGCCCGATCCCAGCAAGCTTTTAGCGTTAGCAATCAGCGCATCCAAGTAGCCTTCTGCATCTTCTTCCGCATTGGGCGCACCCGCAGTCACTGACGCCGCATCACGCACGAAGTGACCGGCATGGGTTTCTTTAAGCGCAGCAGCCATGTCCCGAACATATTGACCTTGATAGGTGTTCTTTGGAAAAGGGACGCTGAAGGGAATAGTTCCACCATGCAGTTCTAAATAGCGGAGCCACGCAGAAACCGCCAAAATATCCATCTGACGACCGGCATCGTTAACATAATATTCACGTGCTACCTTGAAGCCCGCGAAGTCGAGTAAGTTACCAAGACTGGCGCCATAAGCCGCTCCCCGGCCATGTCCCACATGCAAAGGGCCGGTTGGGTTAGCAGAAACAAACTCAATTTGTACGCTGCGCCCCACCCCCGCCTTGCTGCGGCCAAACTGGTCGCCTTGGGTCAGCACACTACGAACCACTTGTAGTTTTGCTGCAGGGTTAAGAAAGAAGTTAATGAATCCAGCGCCCGCAATTTCTGCTTTAACAACAAGTTCGGATGCGGGCAGTGCAGCGAGTAAGCGCGTAGCGATGTCGCGCGGATTAAGCTTCAGCGGTTTAGCTAATTGGAGGGCGAGGTTGGTGGCGAAATCCCCGTGCGAGGCTTGCTTTGGGCGCTCCAAGGCTAGGTTATCGATGTGCTGTTCGGGGGCGACTTCTGCTAAGGCTTTCCGCAATAGTTCAGCCAGCTGATTTTTCAGTTCTAAAGACATAAGGGTGAAAATAAGAGCAAAAGTGTTAAAAGGTGCAAAAGAGCGCTAGCGACAGATTATAGCGGTACGAGCCGCTATAAGAACAAAAGCGGAACAAAAGCAATCCTAAAGCTATTAAGTTACATAATAAGATAGCGGTTAGAATCTCACTTCCCTTTCTTTTACCGTCATCTCCATCGTGCGTTCGTTACGTCTTTTAAAAATCGTGAGTGTTGGCCTTCGTTTCGGGCTTGACCAAATGCTTCTGGACAATGAGGCGTCGGCACGACGGGCCATGGTGCTCCGAACCGCTTTCTTTTGGCGCGATTTATCTGCCCCGCGAGCTGAGCGTTTACGGTTGGCGCTCGAGGCTTTGGGGCCACTGTTTATTAAGTTTGGCCAGATGCTGTCTACCCGACGGGATTTATTGCCTGCCGACATTGCTGACGAGCTTGCCAAGTTACAGGATCAAGTTCCGCCTTTCCCTTCTGAGCAGGCGATTGCTGAGTTAGAGCGTGTGTATGGCAAAAAGGTCAGCGAAGTTTTTACTTCTTTTGATGTAGAGCCGGTTGCTAGCGCGTCCGTCGCCCAAGTTCATTTGGCAACTCTGCCTGATGGGCGCGAAGCCGCTGTAAAAATCCTGCGGCCTAACATTCACATCGTCATTGCAAACGATATCGCCCTGCTGGATACCGCAGCCGGATTATTGGAAACGCTTTGGATCGATGGAAAACGCCTTAAACCGCGCGAAGTAGTGGCCGAGTTTAAAAAACATTTAGGCGATGAGCTGGACCTCATGCGTGAAGCCGCAAACTGTTCGCAACTTCGCCGTAATTTTGCTGATTCGCCGCACCTTTCCGTCCCCGAGGTGTACTGGGATTGGTGCGCCAATTCTGTCATGGTGATGGAGCGCATGGTCGGAACGCCAGTGAGTCATATTGATGCTTTGCGCGCTCAAGGCATCGACATCCCGGCTTTGGCGCGCTCCGGCGTAGAGATTTTCTTTACGCAGGTTTTTCGCGACGGCTTTTTCCATGCTGACATGCACCCGGGAAACATTTTTGTTGCGCCTACAGGCAAATACATCGCTTTAGATTTTGGCATCATGGGTACGCTGAACGATGTGGACAAAAACTATTTGTCACAAAATTTTCTCGCATTCTTTCAGCGCGATTACAAACGCGTTGCCCAGTCGCACATCGATGCGGGCTGGGCACCTAAAGATACGCGAGTCGATGAATTTGAAGCCGCAATTCGCGCTGTGTGCGAGCCGATTTTCGACAAACCCTTGAAAGATATTTCCTTCGGCAAAGTGTTGTTGCGTTTGTTTCAAACTTCACGTCGATTCAATGTTCAAATTCAGCCGCAGTTGGTTTTGCTGCAAAAAACTTTACTGAACATTGAGGGACTGGGCCGTCAGCTTGATCCGGAGTTAGACCTTTGGAAAACGGCCAAGCCCTTTCTGGAAAAATGGGTGAACGAACAAATCGGCTGGCGCGGTTTACTCAACAACCTCAAACAAGAAGCCAGCACATGGGCCACCTTGGTGCCGCAATTGCCGCGGCTATTGCATCGCAGTTTGCACGACCAAACCGCCACGCAAATACAGGCTGCCGTCGCGGCCAGCTTGTTGGCCGAAAAGCGCCAGCAAACGCGGTTGTTGTGGCTGGCCGTCGCGCTATTAGCGGGCTTGCTGACTATTCAAGTCTTAGTTCTCGTCACGTAAACGCTCAACTCACAAACCCACCTCTTTCGTTATAATTTGCCGTTTTAAACCTGCCGGATACCATCATGTCGCTGCTCTGGTTCGTGATTATTTATTGGGTCGTCTCTGTCGCTATTGGCCTCTACGCTGCACGGAATGTGCGTAACACTAAAGATTTTGCAATTGCTGGTCGGCAACTGCCGTTCTACATGGTTACGGCGACGGTATTCGCCACTTGGTTTGGCGCAGAAGCGGTATTGGGCATTCCAGCCACCTTCCTCAAGGAGGGCATGAAAGGCATTGTTGCTGACCCATTCGGCTCCTCAATGTGTTTGATTCTGGTTGGTCTATTTTTCGCTGCGCCGTTGTATCGAATGAAGTTGCTCACCATTGGCGATTTTTATAAAAAGCGCTTTGGTCGGGGTGTCGAGCTTTTAACGACCATAGCGATTGTGTTGTCGTACTTAGGATGGGTTGGCGCGCAAATCATGGCGCTAGGGTTGGTTTTTAATGTGGTATCCGGCGGTGAGATCGCCAAGGTCACGGGCATGTGGATAGGCTCGATGACGATTTTGATTTACACCTTCTTCGGCGGCATGTGGGCTGTGGCGGTGACCGACTTAATCCAGATGGTTATTATCGTTATCGGCATGTTGTATATCGGTAGTGAAGTCAGCGGCATGGTGGGGGGGGTGGGTGTGGTGGTGGATCACGCCATGAACGCCGGAAAATTTCAATTTCTTCCTGCTTTAGACGCAAAAGAAATTCTCGCTTTTATTGCGGCTTGGATCACCATGATGCTGGGTTCAATTCCGCAACAAGATGTTTTTCAGCGCGTGCAATCATCGAAGACAGAAAAAATTGCAGTGTGGGGTTCGATTCTCGGCGGCAGCCTGTATTTTGTCTTCGCTTTTGTCCCGCTTTTTCTCGCCTATTCGGCCACTTTGCTGGACCCAAAAATGGTCGAGAGTCTTATAGATACTGACTCACAGCTCATATTGCCGCGCTTGATTCTGGACAAGGCCCCTCTATTTGCTCAAATCATGTTCTTTGGCGCGCTACTCTCCGCCATTAAAGGTTGCGCAAGTGCCACCTTACTCGCCCCCTCGGTGACGTTCACCGAAAACATCATGAAGCCGATGATGGGCCCAATGTCGGATAAAAAACTGCTGCTCCTGATGCGTTGTGTGACCGTGGTATTTACCGTTTTAGTCACACTCTATGCAGTTAACTCCAAAGCCAGCATTTTTAAAATGGTAGAAAACGCTTATCAAGTCACTTTGGTCTCCGCGTTCATTCCGCTGGTGTGCGGCTTGTATTGGCGGCGTGCCACCAATCAAGGTGCGCTCCTCTCCATTTTTTCGGGCGTTGTCACTTGGCTCTCCGTGTTGCTGCTCATCGACGATCCGTTTGTTCCCGCTCAGTTTGCAGGTCTCATTGCATCGGCGCTGGGTATGTTGGTGGGATCGCTGTTGCCACAGGGCATTTATCACAACCCTGCGATTCATGATGATTTACGGAACGGACATTTGGCGCAGGCTCCTCTTGCGCAGTCCGCTGCGCCCACTCCTCAAACCTCGCATCAAGTTCCCTAACCGAAGGCGTGGTCATGAAGCCAATCTCACCTATGACTGCGCCCTTTAGCTCTTCAATTGCCCGTTATCTCGCCACGGCTTACGCGCTGTTGGTCATTTATGCCAGCCTGCATCCTTTCTCGGACTGGAGCGATACGGGTACGCCGCTTTTAGATTTTCTGAACGAGGGCTGGCCGCGTTATTACACGTGGTTTGACATTGTCACCAACATGCTGGCGTATGTGCCGCTCGGGTTCTTCCTCGTGCCGGCATTACACAAAAGCATTCGCCTAGCTTTCGCTGTTGTGATTGCGCTAGTCCTCGCCAGTACCCTCAGCTTCTCGATGGAAATCGCACAACATTATTTACCTACACGCGTGCCTTCCAGCCTAGATTTTGCGAGCAATAGTCTAGGCGCACTTTTGGGTGCGGCGCTGGGTATGATTTGGGGTAGAGAGTTGCTCGATGGCGGTCGGCTGCATGATTTGCGTATGCGCCTAGTGGTTCCTGGCAAAGTGGCTGACTTTAGCTTGATCATGATTGCGTTTTGGTTAGTCGCCCAACTGAACCCCGAGATATTGCTATTCGGTACGGGTGATCTACGCTCGCTACTAGAGCTAGAGCCGCTGACCTATTCGGCTAAAAACTTTTTTATTATTGAAATAGGCATCACTACAGCAGGCACATTATCGGCAGGACTGATTGGATGGTTGCTCATGGTCAGGCCGCGCCGATCGATGCTAGGTCTTTTGTTTGTACTTGCGCTGGTAATTCATGCCTGTGCCGGCGCCGTATTGTTGGGTGAAGCGCAGTTTGACCAATGGATTACACCCGGCAACATGATCGGCCTGGCTTTGGGCGGTGGGCTTTTAATGTCGGCTTTGTATTTACCGACCTTAGCCCAGCAAGTACTCGCGGCGATGGCGCTGTTTATCGCCACGGCGCTGGTTAATCTTGCCCCAGAAAACCCTTACCTAGCCGCCACCTTGCAGGTTTGGCAGCAAGGCCACTTTCTTAATTTTAATGGGCTAACACGCGTGGTTTCCAGCCTGTGGCCGTTTGCAGCGCTACCGTGTTTAATGCTGTCGAGAAATAAAGTTCAGACGAATTAAACTCAAGCGAATAAAAATGAAAGCTGACTTAGGCGAGGTGGAAAATTTAGTAGCGCTACGTGATGCCTTGCGTGAGTTTTCACGTGCCCGTGATTGGCATCATTATCATTCCCCCAAGAATTTAGCGATGGCGATGATTGTCGAAGCAGGCGAGTTGGTCGAGCATTTTCAATGGCTAACACCGGAACAGAGCGCCTCTTTACCGCCAGAAAAACTGGCCGAAGTGAAAGATGAAGTTGCCGATGTTCTAATTTATTTAGTTGAGCTTGCCGATGTTTTAAATATTGATTTACTGTGTGCCGCACGCGAAAAAATGCAAAAGAACGCCATTAAATATCCCGCATCTTAATTCTGGAGAAGCTCTGCCTAGCGCTATGCCCGCAATTACCCCTCACTTTAAGCACCACGTTTTTTTCTGCACCAACCAGCGCGAACCCGGCTCCACGTGCTGCAACAATCAAGGCGCAACCGCCATGCGCGATTACGCCAAAGATCGCATTGGCGCATTAGGTTTAAAAGGCAAAGGCAAAGTACGCATCAATGCTGCGGGCTGTCTGGATCGCTGTGACGAAGGCCCGGTTTTAGTGGTGTATCCCGAAGGCGTTTGGTACACCTTCGTGGATAAAACCGATATCGACGAAATCATCGACGAACATCTCGTTAAAGGGAATGTTGTCGAACGCTTAAAACTATGAAGCATCAACTATGAATCAGCGTGTCCCCCCCGCAGAAAGAGTGTTGATTCCAGGCCCAGTAGGCGCGCTGGATACCCTTATCGACTGGCCGCTTAATGCGCCCAAAGGCATCGCGCTGGTGTGCCATCCCCATCCACTTTTTGGCGGTGCGGCAGAGAACAAAGTGGCGCAAGTCTTAGCGAAGACTTTGCGCGATTTGGGTTATGTCGCACTGCGCCCTAATTTTCGCGGCGTTGCCGGTAGCGAGGGCAGCCACGACGAGGGCGAAGGTGAAACGGATGACATGCTGGTCGTGCTGGAGTGGGCGCAAAAGAGACTGAGTGATGCGAGCGACACGCCTCAAAGCACGCCCTATAGCTTGCCTCCAAGACCCGCTCTGGATGCGGCTCTTGGAGCATCCTCTGGGCAGCCTAGTGGCGAAAGCAACGGAGAACGCAGTGAGGAACCCAATGGAGAATCCAAGGGAGAGCCCACTGGAATACCCGTTGGGCTGCACCCCCCCGTAGTTCTGGCCGGCTATTCTTTCGGCGCCTATGTACAAACCCGCGTTGCCAAGCGGCTTAAAGAGGCCGGTCACTCCGCACAGCGCATCGTGTTAGTCGGCACGGCCGCTGGCCACGTCACAGGCGCGCGACATTACGAAACCGAAGCAGTGCCTAAAGACACCATCGTGATTCATGGCGATGTGGATGAAACCGTCGCACTCGCCAACGTCCTCGCTTGGGCCACACCCATGGAGCTACCCGTCGTGGTGATCCCCGGCGCCGACCATTTTTTCCACCGCAAGCTGCACATCATTCGCGACATCGTTGCTGATGCATGGAAGCCTTAATGGCGACTAATGGCGACTAATGGCGATGAATAACACATTGAGCAGCTTACCGAGCAGCTTACCGAGCAGCTCACCGAACAGCTTACCGAGTAATACTCCGAGCAGCCCTCTAAAAGTCACCCATCTACGCAAATCTTATGGTGACGTAAAGGTTGTGGACGGCATTAGCTTTGAACTAAAACGAGGTGAATGCTACGGGCTGCTAGGCCCCAATGGCGCAGGAAAAACCACCACCTTACGTTTGGCCTTGGGCCTCACCCAACCGGAAAGTGGCGACATCGTTCTTGCGGGGTATCCCGTTCCCAGCGAGGCGCGTAAAGCGCGCATGCGCGTCGGCATCGTGCCGCAAATGGATAACCTCGACCCCGATTTTTCGGCTGCCGAAAACTTGCTGGTGTATGGCCGTTATTTTGGTTTGAGCAGCGCCTCGATTAAAGCGCGCATTCCGCAGTTGCTGGAATTTGCGGGCTTGGAAGGGCGCGGCGACGCAAAAATTCAAGCGCTGTCCGGCGGCATGAAACGGCGCCTGACTTTGGCGCGTGCTTTGGTGAATGACCCGGATCTCCTCATCCTCGACGAGCCGACAACCGGCCTAGACCCACAAGCGCGACATCTTATTTGGGATCGCCTAAAGCAACTGACCCAGCAAGGCAAAACCGTCCTCATCACCACGCACTTTATGGATGAAGCCGAGCGCCTATGCCATCGCCTTGCCATTATGGAAAGTGGTCGTTTTATTACCGAAGGTGCGCCGCGTGACATGATCGCCGCCAACATCGAGCCGATGGTTGTGGAAGTCTTTGGCGAGACGCATGGTGGGGAGGGACGAAAACA
>Ga0209181_10003932_pt1 | contig 22478 bp, 12 predicted proteins | sample MAT05_FD_187208 | JGI IMG/M metagenome (GOLD analysis project Ga0209181, IMG submission 187208) | Freshwater microbial communities from Lake Fryxell liftoff mats and glacier meltwater in Antarctica - MAT-05 (SPAdes) (version 2) | ecosystem: Environmental > Aquatic > Freshwater > Ice > Liftoff...
CATCAATCCGCTCAAGCTGCTCTCGTAGGATTCGGTATTCCAGTGGTCCGTAAATGCAAGGTAAGGCTGGACGAAGGGCAGGTTGGTAGGCGAGGATTTGCAAAATTCGTGGTCGTGTTTTTTGGTCTCACTCTAATCATAGCCATCGAATTCGGGGCATGAAGCGCTTTTTGCGTCTTCATGCCTCTTCTTTCTGCAGCGCTTTCCTTGCGCCCATCAGTCCCGCACACCGTTGGGACAGGCTCTAATTAGTTCCAGAGGATTGGACATTCCTGACCTGACCCAAAAAATATAGGAAGCCGGTGAGCAGGGGCCGCATAGCACGGTGAGCCTTCAAACTGCGCAAATACCAAGTTGCTTCGGAAGATTCTCAGCCATAATTCGCCAGTTATTACGACTTATGGGGTTATTTGCGCCGTAAATCAGACGGCAAATTCGGGTGATAAACCAGTGCGCCTCACAAACAGATTCATGCGCGCACTCTTTCGCAAGCATCCCCGTGTGTTGTCAGAGGGATGTCACAGAGTTGTAAAACGTTCATTCCCGATGAACCCGATACAATCCGACTGCATGAACGTCGCATAGCGACTGTGAGACGGTAGCCGTGGCTATCAAACCAACGGTGGGCTGCGTACGTCGCTACGCGACGATTTCTCCCGCCTCTTTCCGTGGGCTAAAGCACCACGGCTACCGTCTCTCGGTCGCTAGCGCGACGGAAAGGCATCTCATAAACATCATCAACCGATTGCATAAGATTTGAGCATAACTTTTTGAGCCTGGCTCAAATATGGAAATGAATAAGCTCCTTTGACCTCCCATGACTCAGTTCCACGGATTACTGTTATCAGCAGTTCTGCCAACACCTGATCATGTGGATAAAGATACCATTGGCTCTCACTTCGGAAGCAAATCCACAAGTCTTTGCCCTCATATTTTTTATCCACAGTAAGACGACCCTTTAGCTGCACTTTCAATACAGAGCCATCTACATGCTGGGCTATAAAATCTGCTCCTGCCCAATCGTCACTAAGACGAATTGTCATGTATCCGTAGTCAGCAAGAACCGCAGAAACTTTTTGATAGTTGTAGTTTTCCTTCTGACGCGAGTTCAGTTGGTTATATCTGATCTGCTCCAATCTCATACCCTTTGAATCTCGACCTTCAATGACTACACCTTCGCAGGCACCGCTTCCGTCGCTGCAACTGCCGCAGGTTTAGGCGGGGACTGACGCGGGCGTACCTTCCAGAACTTCGCGGCGTATTTCGGCCAGTCGGCGAGGATTTCTTTCGCACGCACGCTCTCGGTTTTATCGAGATGCTGGTAGATGAGCTGTTGCACCACGACTTTGTCCTCGTCGCTCAGCGCTTCATGCAAGACAAGCTGCGGATTGTAGAGCTCCGGGAAGCTGCCGTCCTGATCGAGCACGTAAGCCACACCGCCGGTCATACCTGCGCCGAAGTTTTTGCCCGTGTTGCCGATGACTACGATCGTGCCGCCGGTCATATATTCGCAGCAGTGATCGCCTGCGCCTTCAACAACGGCAATCGCGCCGGAGTTCCGCACGCCGAAGCGCTCACCCGCGCATCCGTTTGCAAACAGATATCCCCCAGTTGCGCCGTAGAGACAGGTGTTGCCGATGATGCTGTTTTTAGCCGCTTCAAATTTCGCGGTAGCGGGCGGACGCACGACGATTTCGCCGCCGCTCGCGCCTTTACCCACGTAATCGTTCGCCTCGCCTGTGAGCACCAAACGGATGCCGCTGGTGAGGAATGTTCCGAAGCTTTGTCCGGCACTGCCGCTGAGCTCGACCGTCAGCGTGCCTTCCGGAAGGCCTTCGCGTCCGTACTGATACCCGATCTCTCCGCTCACTCTCGTGCCGATGTTACGATGCGTGTTCTTCACCTTGTATCGAACCGTCATCTTGCGCCCATGCACGATAGCGTCGCGACCGTCCTGCATGATCTGATCATCAAGCGGATCCTCGTGGATGCCATCATTTCGATGAGCGGTGCAGTAGCGGATATCTTCCTCGCTTTGCTCGCAAACTTTGAAAAGACGGGAGAGATTCAGCGTGTTCGCCTTGGGGTGACCCTCGATTTTACGTTGCTTCAACATTTCCGTGCGGCCGATCAAATCAGTCATACTGTGGACACCGAGACTGGCCATAATCTGGCGGACTTCCTCGGCAACACCGTTGAAGAAATTCACGATCATTTCCGGCGTTCCTTTGAACTTTGCGCGCAGCTTCTCGTCCTGTGTCGCAATGCCGACAGGGCAGGTATTGAGATGACATTGACGCACATAAACACAGCCCAATGCAATGAGCGCGAAAGTTCCAAAATTAAACTCTTCCGCTCCGAGCAACGCAGCTTTCACAATGTCCTCGCCGGTGCGCATGCCGCCATCGGTGCGCAGCACGATACGATTGCGGAGACCGTTTGCCATGAGCACCTGCTGGGTTTCGGCAACGCCGAGTTCCCACGGTGCGCCCGCATATTTCACGGAACTCAGAGGTGATGCGCCAGTGCCGCCGTCGTGTCCGGAAATCAATACGATGTCTGCATGCGCCTTGGCAACACCAGCCGCGACGGTTCCCACGCCTGCCTCTGCGACGAGCTTTACCGTCACCTTCGCACGGGGATTCACTTCCTTGAGGTCATGAATGAGCTGTGCGAGATCTTCGATGGAATAAATGTCGTGATGCGGCGGCGGGCTGATGAGCATGACGCCGGGAGTTGTGTTGCGCAGTCGCGCGATGAGACCGCTTACTTTGTGGCTCGGGAGCTGTCCGCCCTCACCGGGCTTTGCACCCTGCGCCATTTTGATTTCGATTTCCTTCGCGCTGGCAAGATAAGACGCGCTTACGCCGAAACGTCCACTGGCTACCTGCTTGATCGCGGAGTTCGCGAGATCGCCATTGGCGCGCACATTGAAGCGCTCCGGATCTTCGCCGCCTTCACCGCTGTTGGATTTACCGCCAATGCGGTTCATCGCAATCGCGAGTGCCTCATGAGCTTCCGGGGCAAGCGCCCCGAGCGACATTCCCGCCGTAGTAAAACGCCTACGAATTTCCTCGATGGATTCGACTTCATCAATCGGCACCGGTGCACCTATCGGCGTAAACTCCAGCAAATCCTTGATCGTCACCGGCTGGTTTACTTTCAGCGCCTCAACATACGCCTTGTATTTTTCCGGGTCGCCCGTCTTCACAAAGGTATGGAAATTCTGGATGACTGGCGGCGTGACGGCATGCACCTCGGCCTTTGGACGATAGCGGTAAAAGCCGCCGTCCTCGCGCTTGAGTTGTTGCTCCGCTGGCACTGCCTGATGAAAACCATTCGTGTGACGCTGCAACGACTCGCGAGCGATTTCCATGAAACCGATTCCGCTGATCTGCGACGGTGTTCCTGCGAAACATTTTGCGATGACTCCTTCGCCCACGCCGATCGCTTCGAAAATCTGAGCGCCACGATAACTCGCGAGCACGCTGATGCCCATCTTGCTCATGATCTTGAGCAAACCGTCTTCCAGCGCCTTGCGGAGATTCTTGAGTGCCACGGTGTAGGTCAGCGCCTCGGCGTCCTTCAACAAAATCTGCGCCTTCGCGAGCTTGTCCGCATCCGCTCCTGCACGGGTGACCGCTGCCTGCGCCGTCACGCGTCCTTTTTCCAAAACTTCGCGGGCACTCTCAAACGCGAGATACGGACATACGGCACTCGCGCCGTACCCGATAAGACACGCCATGTGATGCACGTCACGCGCTTCCGCGCTTTCCGCGACGAGCGATGTCTTCATGCGCTTGCCGACACCGATGAGATGATGATGCACACCGCCAATCGCCAGCAGCATCGGAACCGCCACACGGTCATTACACGTGGCACGATCGCTCAGCACGAGGATCTGCGCGCCTGCATCCACTGCCGCTTCGGCTTCTGAGCAAATGCGAGTGAGCGCTTTTTCCAAGCCCGTCTCGCCCTCTGCATACGCCCAAGTCACATCCAGTTTCGCAGATTTAAAACCACGGTCTTCCAGTCCACACAACGCCTCCAGCTCGTTCTCCCAGAGAATCGGTGTGGTGAACTGCACGAGCTTCGCGTGATCGGATGTCTCGCGCAGCATGTTGCGCCGCCAGCCCATCGTCGTGTTCAAGGACATCACAAGCTTCTCACGAATCGGATCGATCGGTGGATTTGTCACCTGCGCAAAAAGCTGTTTGAAGTAAGTGTAAAGTAGACGCGGATTTTGCGAGAGCACGGCGAGCGGGGAGTCATCACCCATGGAGCCGATACCTTCGGAGCCGGCGGTCACCATCGGCTTTAAAATCATGTCAATCTCCTCGCTGCTCCAGCCAAACGCGATTTGCTTTTGCGTGAGACTCAGAATGTCGAGCGGCTCCGCTGGCTCCTTGATTTCCGCCTTCGGCACATCGGCGAGACGGACGAAATTTTTATCCACCCACTCCTTGTAAGGTTGCTGAGTGGCGAGCTTCGTCTTGATGTCTGCATCCTTAAGCAGCTTACCGCCTTCAATCGCGATCATCTCGCCAGGTCCAAGACGGCCTTTTTCCAAAACGTGCGCATCGTCGAGCCCGAGCGTGCCGACCTCGGAACCGATCACCAGAATACCATCGTCCGTCAGCTTGTAACGCGCAGGGCGCAGGCCGTTCCGGTCAAGACAGGCTGCGATGGTTTTACCGTCGCTAAAGCAAACCGCAGCGGGGCCATCCCATGGCTCGTTGATACAGCCGCTGTATTCGTAAAATGCCTTCAGCTCCGGCGATGTCTTGTCATTCCGCCACGCAGCGGGAATCAGCATCGTCATCGTGTGCAGGAGCGAACGTCCGCTCATCACCATCACTTCGAGCGCGTTATCGAGCTCGGCGGAATCAGATCCACCCGGCTGGATGATCGGCTTGAGCAAATCAATATCTTCGCCCCAGAAATCCGCCTGCAATTCCGCCTCACGAGCATGCATCCAGTTGGAGTTGCCACGGCGTGTGTTGATTTCGCCGTTGTGACAAAGCATCCGGAAAGGCTGCGCAAGCGGCCAGGTCGGGAAGGTATTCGTCGAGAAACGCTGATGGTAGAGACACATCGAGGTCTCGTAATCCGGTGACTGTAAATCCTTGTAATACTTTGCAAGCGACGGCGAAACGAAGAGTCCTTTGTAGCTGATGAGACGCGACGAAAAGCTGGGGATGTAAAAATATTTGATGGCATCCTCCATCGCGAGCTTCTCGATCTCGTTCCGGGCAAGGAAAAGCTTCCGCTCAAATTCGTCGTCCGTGAGGTCCCCCATGCGCCCAATCAATACCTGCTCAATCTTCGGCACGGTCATCGCCGCCTTTTCCCCCAGATAGCTCGCCGTCACCGGCACTTCACGCCAGCCGAACAAATGTAGCCCACGCTTGGCCACCACCATCTCCGTGATCTGCTTCACTCGCTCATACTGATACCTATCCTTACGAGGCATAAACATCACGCCCACACCGAGATCGCTATCGTTGTAAAGCTTCGCACCGAGCTTTTCGACTTCCTTGCGGAAAATCTTGTGCGGGATTTGGGTCGTTACCCCCGCGCCATCGCCCGTCTTGGCATCCGCATCCAGCGCGCCACGGTGAACCAGGCGGCAAAGCGACTGCAAACCCATCTGCAAAATCTTGTTTGACCTCGTTCCGTCCACCTTGGCTACAAAACCGACGCCACAGGCGTCATGCTCAGCTTCCGCGCGGTACATGGAACCGGCGAATTTTTGGGTCTGATCGAGGATAGTTTGATTAAGATTCATAAATTACTCCTTTGTTTGATAAAAAGCACTCCCCATAATTTGCACGCTGCCTGAAGCAACCACCTGTTACAGAAAGTCCGACTAAAAGACCTTTCTGAAAGGATCATTCAAGACAATTTTTCCGCTGAACTTACATAAACTTATCAGCAGTTATTAAAAATAGTCCTGAATATGTATTATTATTTAAAACAGTGACTTGATTTGGTCATTTCAGCACTTGATTAAGTCTCTTCTCTGATCCTTCAGAGAAAATAGCGCCGTAAATTTAGTGAAGGTTAGCGCAATAATCATTTGAATGGAAAGACAGGCTGTAAATGCGACGAAGTGACGTATGCATGCCTTTCGCGACGAAAGACGGTGCGTTTATCCCAATCCCGAATCCAGGTCCATTCACACCCGCTCAACCCCGCTTTTTATTAAAATCCGACATCACACGGGCTGACTCGCGCTTGACCTCACGGGCTTTGATGTCCTGGCGTTTGTCGGGGGCGTTTTTACCTTTGCCGATGCCGATTTCCACCTTCACGTTGGCGTCCTTCCAATACATGCGTAGCGCGATAATCGAGTGGCCTTCGATCTGGGTTTTGTTTTCCAGCTTGGCGATTTCCTTCCGGTGCAAGAGTAACTTCCGGCGACGCTTGGGCTCGTGCTGCTCGTGACTGGCCTTGGCGTAAGGCTGGATGTCGGCGTCATAGAGCCACATTTCACCCTTCTCTACTTTTGCAAACGCCTGTCCGATATTCGCCAGTCCCGCACGAATGGACTTCACTTCAGTGCCCCTCAATTCAATCCCAGCCTCAAAACGATCGAGGATATGGTAATTGTGATGAGCTTTCCGATTGATTGAAATTTCAGCACCCATCAGCAACGATTGATTGATAGTTGATGGTTGATAGAAGCGGCAGACGTTGTCTCCGCACTGCCTTCACTTAAAACTTAACACTTAAAACCCGGCTACTGAGACGGATGTAAGATCAAGAGTAAGATTCGGGAGCAATCGCTTCCCAAACGAGAACTGACTAAGCGAGCAGTTCCTCTTCGGACTTCAGCGTGAAGGTCAGTTTGCCTTCGATGATTTCCTGTAACGCGATGTCGGCAAACCCCATACGGGATTTCACTTCCACCATTGGGGTGTGGCCTGCGGTGAGCTGACGCACACGGCGGGATACGACATTGATCAGCAAAGGTACATTGGTAATAACTTTGGCGGCTTCATCTACGAGGTGACTCATCATAATATTAACGGGGCGTGGGTTGCTGAAAAAGGGGCGTGAAAGTCGTCGGATCAGGCCCCTTTGTCAACGCCGCATTTCACTTCGTGCTGCCGGTCTTATAGAGGGGCTTCTTTTCGATGACGGCCGGGTAGCGTTTGCCTCGGATATCAATCTCAATCTCGGTGCCCGCAGTTACATAAGCAATCGGGAGATAGGCCATGCCGATCCCAGTTCCAAGGCTTGGGGAAAGTCCGCCACTGGAGGTTTCGCCCAGCTTGCTGTCTTTTACCCAGACTTCGTAGTGACTGCGTGGTGGCGGCGTTTTGCCGGTCATTTTGAAGGCCACAAGACGCCGGGTGAGGCCGTCTGCCTTTTGCTGGCGGAGTATATCGGAGCCGATGAAATTTTTGCTCAAATCCACAAAGAAACCCAGCCCGGCTTCCAGGGGGGTTGTATCGGCAGAGAGATCGTTTCCATTGAGCGGGTAGCACATTTCGAGGCGCAACGTATCGCGGGCACCGAGTCCGCAGGGTAAAATCCCAAACTCCGCGCCTGTCTCCAAAACGTTCCGGAGCACGTCCACTGCGTATTGTGCCTTACAGAAAAGTTCAAATCCGTCCTCTCCGGTATAGCCGGTGCGAGCGATGAGCAGGGAGACGTCGTTGACTTGAGTCTGCACAATATGATTTCGCTTTGGGACACCGGCGATGCTCCCGAGCAGTTTTGCCAGCCATGCTTCGGCGTTGGGGCCCTGCACGGCGATCCCAGCGTAATCCCCGCTTGCGTTCTCCACCACCACGCCGTCGGCAGGATGCGCTTCCAGCCATACCACGTCTTCTTCGATCTTGGAGGCATTGATTACCAGCAGCCAGCGATCTGGCTCCAGCCGGTAAACGATGAGATCATCAATCACGCCGCCTTTCTCATTCAACATGAGCGAATACTGGCATTCGCCGACTGCGAGCTTCTCCACATTATTGGTGAGAAGACTGTTCAGCCAGGCTTCCCCTGCTGCGCCCGAAACGAAAACCTGGCCCATGTGGGAGATGTCGAATACTCCGAGTTTCGAGCGCACAAGCTGATGTTCCGCCATGATTCCCGTGTATTGCACCGGCATATCCCAGCCACCAAACCCCACCATTTTGGCACCCAAACGAATGTGTTCAGAGTGGAGTGGAGTGGTTTTGAGTGTGTCGGAAGTGGTCATTTGCCGCGCAGCGTATTTTACGGAACCGATGTGTCAACGCGGAGGTATGGGAGAAAAGCGGAGCCAAGTTATCCACGGAATACACGGAAGGGCACGGAAAATTAAGACAGCAAAACGGGGAAGGGGAGAGCGGCGGCGAAGCCTCCAATGTAGCGCAAGCTGGAAGCATACGCTACATTGCTCCGCTCTTATGGCTTCGCCTGCTCGCTCGCCTTCACCGCACCGACTTTTAATCACACCCGACCGGAACTATTCAAAAGTTATCCGCTAACCACGCGGAACGCGTGAAAGTAAAAACAGTGAAGCGAGGAATGGAGAGCTCTCCGAAAAAGGTTCGGCCGGACTGCCTTTCAATCCGCAATCACCAATCCGCAATCTATCCAGCGATCCCCGTTGCGAGGAGGGTCTGAAAATGTGGCGCTGTAGTTTCGCGGCCTACGATGGAGATTTCAACTTCCTGAAATCCGGCTGCTTCGAGCCACTGAAACAGATCGGCTTCCGTGAATCCCAGCCAGCGGTCGGCATACATTTCACGCGCCTCTTCAAATTGATGATGCAGCAGGTCAAGAATGACGATGCGCCCACCTTTTCTGAGCATGCGTTGTGCGGCGGCGATGGCGCGGTCCGGATGTTCGGCATGGTGCAACGCTTGGCTGAGTAGCGCGATATCCACGCTCCTGTCGTCAATAGGAGGATTTTCAAGATCGCCAAGACGATATTCGAGGTTGGAAAAACCGTGTTGTTTCGCGAGCGACGATCCGAATTCCACCATCTTCTCGCTGTTGTCCACCGCGATGACGTGCTTCGCCCGTTTAGCGAGGAGCTGCGCGAGAGTGCCTTCCCCGGCACCGAGATCGGCGACCACATTGGAGGGCGGAACCAGGAGAAACAGGAAATGAGCAACTGCCTCCCAGGTCCTACCCGGACAGTAAGTACGCCCAAATTTACCAGCCAGCTTGTTGAAGTAATCCCGCGCTTTGTCGTTCCGTTTGGTGATCGCGAGCTTGAGCGCTATGGAGTCCTCCGTCGCCTCCTCGATCTCGCGTGCTGCGGTGTTTAGGATAGAGGTCAGATCATCAAAAGAACGTGTCTCCTCAAGGGTGTAATAAATATTTTTGCCCGCGCGCCTATCTTTTACCAGTGCCCCCTGACGCAACTGCGCGAGATGATTGGAAATACGCGACTGCCCCATTTTTAAAATCTCCTGTAACTCCACCACCGAGAGCTCCTCCTGCCTGAGTAGAAGTAGAATGCGCAGCCGTGTGGGATCGGCCAGAAGAGCCAGGGATTCGATAAGCGAAGGCATTTGAAAGGAAAACGTAACGGCTGAAATGCGAAGTGTGAAGCAGGCCTTTTTAAAAGCGGAGACCGGAAAGAAGAAGATAGCTTATAACAACGCTTTAATGCTTGGACGGTAGGGTGGACTACAAGCGCACACGCTATGCATGCGTTTTGACAGCATGGAAACGCCGAAAGTTTTGGATTACGGTGTGGAGCGCAGCGCACTCCACGAACCTCACGGTTTCCATAGACCACATCGCTTCAAACATCCGTATCACTCCCCGCTCTTTCTTTCCGGTCTCCGCGCTCCGGTCTCTCCGCGCTCCGCTCTTCATTAAATTGTTCTGTCTAATATCCGGCGCCTTCGCTAAACGCCCCCATGCTCAACTGGATATGGCTTGGAATGATGCTGGTCGCCGTGATCGTCGGCGGCTTTAGTGGCAAACTGGCTCCGATGACGGAGGAGGGATTCAAAATGGCGAAGATCGCCGTGATGGATATCGCGCTTCCGCTCGTGGGACTGATGGCTTTGTGGATGGGAATGATGCGACTCGCTGAACGCGCTGGAATTGTTCAGATCCTGGCAAGAGCGTTGCGTCCGGTGATGAGGCGGCTTTTTCCTGATGTGCCTGTGGAGCATCCGGCGATGGGGGCGATGGTGCTGAATATGTCGGCCAATATGCTCGGGCTGGGAAATGCAGCGACGCCACTTGGGCTGCGTGCGATGGGATTGCTGCAAAAGCTGAATCCGCATAACGGAGTGGCATCGAACTCGATGGTCACTTTTCTGGTGATTAATACCGCCAGTATCCAGCTCGTGCCGACAACCGCGATCAGCATCCTCGCAGTGCAAGGGGCGAAAAACGCGTCCGGTATTGTGGTGCCCGCATTTCTGTCAACATGCGTGGCGATGACTTGTGGAATCGTAGCGGCGAAGCTTCTCTCCCGTCTCCCGATCTTTCAGATCCGGCAGGAGGACGTCATTGAATCGCAGGCGACGGAAACCAAAGAAGAAACGCCCGAGCCGGAAGTCGTGCAGGCTCCGCCACTCACAAAAATAGGACGTGTCTGGCTGTGGCTGTTTTTTGGCGCGTTCGGCGCAATGTTTTTCACGCTCGTCTGGCCGCATACTGCAAATGGCATTTTGAGCTCGGTGCGCGGGTTATTGCCGGAAAGTGCGCGCGGTGTGTGGCAGTATGGAGATTTCTGGCCGGGGCTGGGAGATGGTCAGCGCATCCTTCGGGCTGTCTCGTTGCTCGCGGTTCCATTCCTCCTCGCTTTCTTTCCGCTCTATGCGGCGCTGCGCAAGGTGAAGGTGTATGAGCAATTTTGTGAAGGGGCAAAAGAGGCGTTCACGACTGCGGTGAAGATAGTTCCCTTTCTGGTGGCGATGTTGGTGGCAATCAAACTCCTGCGTGAAGCGGGTGTCGTTGACGTAATTACCGGCTTGGTCGGTCCAGCGCTGGTGAAGATTGGTTTTCCGCCTGAGCTGCTTCCGTTATCAGTATTGCGTCCGCTCAGCGGCAGCGCGTCGCTTGGGACATTCACCGAGCTGGTGAAAACATTTGGGGCTGATTCCATGATCGCACGCACGGCGGCGACGATTTACGGCAGCACCGAGACGACGTTTTATGTGCTGGCGGTTTATTTTGGAAGCGTGGGCATTCGCAAAATGCGACACGCGGTGCTGGCGGGACTCACTGCGGATATTGTCGCGATCGTCGCAGCGGTGGTTTTTTGCAAGTGGATGTTTGGGTGAGTGGCGTTGAAGGGGGAAGGATTCGAGCGGAGCCACCCCGCTTCACGGCGACGCAGTTACCTGTTTCGTTAGTTTTCTCACCACTTCCAATCACACTCGTCGACTCTACTGCTTCTCAACTATCGAGCCTTATCCAACTCCTTGATGACCGTACACAAATAAACCGGCTCCGGATAAAGACCGCGGTATTTGGTGATCTCGGATTTACTCAGCACCTTGAATCCATACCGCTCAAACATTTTTTCTCCTCGACGACCTTCAAACACGACGACCTGGCCATACACCCGCTTCTCCCCATGGGCGCGGAGATGATCGAAATAGGCGTCGGTCATCTGCCGCGTTGTCTCCAACTTGCGGGCATCGGGCAGGACGTTGAAATGGAAATGCGGAATGTTGCGCGGCGCAGCGGGAACTTCCTTCCAGGCCTGCGTTAAAATCCAGCGGACAAATTTTTTGGAAGCCGGATTATACCGCCAGTAACGGAAGACGCCCTTGCTGAACATCCGGAGGTTGTTGAGAAAATTAAATAGCTGCTGGAGATGCGGACGCCTCGAGCCGAGAAGGTAGCCGCGCACCTCGCCATTCACCGTAAGCACAAACGCCGATTCCGGCTCCCAGTCGGTGTAAAAACGCGTGAGATAATCCGCAAACAGCTCGCGGTCCTCAAACACCGGATCAATCGCGTTGCCGAGAAAGCCCGTGTCGCAACACAGCTTGCGAACACTCTCGCGGTCACGCGACTCGTAACGACGAATCTCGACTTTGCGTTCAGAGTTCATGGTTGGCGCGAGTGGTGAATTAGTTCCCGGTAAATATCAAACAAGCGATCCAACACCTGCCGCCAGTCGTAATACTGGTGCACGAGTGCGCTCAGCCGTAAGCCTTCCGTGTTCAAATCTGTCTTCTCCGCCACACGCAACATCGCCGCGGCAAGCGACTCCGCCGTATTTTCCTCCGCCCAATCCTCCCGCGAGACAAATTCCGTCGCCTCCAGTCGCGCCTTCTGGAAACCCAACACAAAGCGTCCGCAAGCCTGCGCTTCCAGCGCGACAAGACCGAATGTCTCTTCGATCCCCGGATGCACAAATACATCCGCCGCCCGGTAAATCTCTGCAAGATCGCGGGAGTCTGCGCAATACGGCAGCCACGTCACCGCACCTGTTTCTGTCTTCAAGCGATCTACTTCCGGACGCTGCAAACCGTCTCCTACCACGACAAGATGAAACCGTCCCAGTTGCTTTGCGGCCACGAGACGAAACGCCTCCCACAGCATCTTGGTATTTTTCTCCGCAGCCAGACGCCCGACGTATAGGAAGACAAACGGGGCCGCAGGAATGCCGTGCTTTTTGCGAAAACCGTCTCCTTCTCCATCGGGACGAAAACATTCGCCATCCATTCCAAGACGCTGCAGCCGCGTGTTTGAAACACCCCAGTCTCCAAGCGTTTTCACAAGCGACTTTGCCGGAATGATCGTCGCGGAAAACCGGTTATAAAGCGACGCCGTATATTTCCGCGCTCCATCCACCAACAAGTCGGCCAGCGTCGAGCCAACCCATTTTTCGAGAGGACGGATATATGACTCGGCGACATGCGAATGATAAAAAGCCGCCGTCGGAATCCCTAGCTCCCTGCCTTTCCGCGCCGTGTAATGTCCGACTTGATACGGATCGCCACATTCGATGACGTCGGGCTTTTCAGCCGCAAGGATCCGTCCGATCTCTCCAAGACGGAGCAAGACGCGATATTCCGTCACGCGCGAAAGATACGGACTGCGGATCGTGTAAACGCGCGCCGAGTCGTCGCCACTCACGGCATCCTCTGCTCCGGGAATAATCAGCACATGCCGTCCGCCCTGCTCTTGCAGCCGGCGCACTTTTTCCGAGACATAACGCTTCACCCCACCACTCGTCGGCGACCAAAACTGGGTGATGTCACAGACTTTCATGGTCTGTCGTTCATCCGGAAATACTTCCCTGAGGCTTTGTATCCTTCCTGGTAAATCGCTCGTGCGGCGTAAAATTCTCAAATCTTAAATCGCACTTCATAAATTCTAGTGCTCCCGGTGCGACATGTATTTCTCGGCGTCGAGGGCGGCGGCGCAGCCTTGTCCGGCTGCGGTGATCGCCTGACGATACCGGTGATCCGCCACATCGCCTGCTGCAAACACGCCAGGGATATTTGTCTCGGTAATGCCATTTTTTTGGAGCAGATAACCGTTTTCATCCATCTCGAGCAACCCCTTGAATGGCGCAGTATTGGGCGTGTGACCGATGGCGACAAAAACACACTTCACTTCCAGTTCGCTCTCCGCGCCTGTCTTGAGATTCTTGATCTTCACGCCGCGCATTTCGCCCTCAGCGTCTTTTAAATATTCGCTCACCGCACTGTCCCAAACCGGCTGCACTTTCGGATTTGCCAGGGCGCGGTCGGACATGATTTTCGACGCCCGCAGACTGTCGCGCCGATGGATGAGATATACCTTCGATGCAAAGCGGGTTAAAAAGGTCGCCTCTTCCGCAGCCGAATCTCCGCCACCGATCACGCACACCGGCACATTCCTGTAAAAAGCACCATCGCAAGTCGCGCATGAGGTAAGCCCATGACCCACGCTCTCCTTTTCACCCGGCAGCCCCAGCCATTTTGCCGAGGCACCACTCGCAATAATCAGCGTCTCGGTATCAATCCAGTTTCCATCCACCTGCACGCTCAGATTTCCGTCCTTCTGCTTCAGCCCGGTGCAGTCCGCATATTGAAAACGGGCTCCAAACCGCTCGGCCTGCGCCTTCATGTTCATGATCAGTTCCGGCCCCATCACGCCTTCTTTAAAGCCAGGGAAGTTTTCCACCAACGTCGTCGTGGAGAGCTGTCCACCGGGCTCGTGCCCTTCCAGAACGAGAGGAGAGAAATTTGCACGCGCGGAGTAAATCGCCGCGGTGAGACCTGCGCAACCAGTGCCGAGAATAATGACTTTTTCCATAGATATAGCCTTCCAACAAACAAGGCTCGCGTCGTTTCGGCAAGGCCGCAATGTAAGTTGAGAGTGTGATTCAAAGTGGATGCGGTTTAGAAAGAGCGGTGGCAAAGCCACCCATTGTAGCGCGAGCTTCCAGCTTGCGCCTGCCCGCAATGCTACGCATAGCGTTGCAGGCGGGCATTCCACGGAAATCAAGCGGCTTGATTCCAATCGACAGCGATTCGCGGCCCGCCTGCAACGCTATGCACCCGATCTGTAACGATACGAGCAGTTAGCATTGCGGGCAGGCGCAAGCTGGAAGCATACGCTACTTTACTCCTCTGGATTTGCCTGTAATCACGCAATACACGACCGGATTTTTCGCTACTCACCCGCAAAAAAATGATCGAAGAAATGATTCCTGTTTGCGATTACAACGCGAAGCGTCACTCCCTTTTTCCTTACTCCTTTTTCCTTTTTCCTTCCCCATGCCCCCCACCACCCCTTTTGGCCTTCAGCCCACGCTGGCGATTGACGCCCCCTTCCCTTTCGCCGCACCCATAATCGTAAAAGCCTGCTCGTTATCAGGGAGAAAGCCGGTGTTGGTCTGGGATTGCGCGCTGAGTGCCAAAGCGTCTCCCACCGACTGGCTGCGGAGCCTGGACGCCGAGCTTCATGCAGCCAGCTTTTCCGAGCTTTGGGGAGCATCCGCCACCGGCATCCACGACGGGGAAGAACTCGCCTCGCTCGCACTTGCTGGCTTCTCTCATTTCTCGATCTGTCTCACGCCTTTCAGCGATCCTCGCGCAGGCGACATGTCGCTGGACGAGCTCGACGCTGCCATCGTCGCACTGGAAGACAACGCCACTTACCCCATCGGCTGGCATGAGCATTATATAGATAAGGAGTTCGCGCTCGATACTGGGGAGACACTTCGTTTTCCCGACGAAACGCTCGCCCGCATCGCCGTGAAATTTGGTCCGGCGCTTTCCCTACTATCCGAATTCACCGAGACGCTTCGCACTTGCTGGACCGGACGCGGCCAGCCGCCTGATCTGGACGTCACTTTTCAAAAAAACACCTCTGCGCTGGAACACCTGTTCGTCGGGCTGGAGCTTCGCCGTCGCGGGCAAACCGTCTCCAGTATCAGCCCATCCCTCGGTCTCGAACCCGGTCTTGCCGAAATCCCCGTTGAGACACTGGAAGCATTCAGTTCCACACTGGCCACCCACACTGCCATCGCCCGCTTCTGCGGCGGATACAAGCCCGGCATCCAAAACGCCGCCTATAAACCCGGTCTCCGCGCACTGCCTGCCTTGAAAGCCAATCCCCCGCTCCACCTCGACGCCACCGGCATCGCCTGGCTGGAAGCGCTGCGTGTCGTCGTCCGCCACGATCCGACGCTTTTCCGCGAACTCCTTCTGCGCGCACGCGACATTTTCCCAGCCATCCGTCACACCGCGCAAACCTCACTCAGCGAAGACGACGTCCGCCATCTCCCCCAACCCGAACCCGCCGAATACGAAGCCGTCTTTCTCAACACCTGGCAAGGCCATCAGCTCCTCCTCGCCACCAGCACCCGTATCCTCGAAGACACCTCCGCCCAATCCCTCTTCCCTCGAATCGAGTCCATCCTCCGGAAAAATCAGCCGGAATACCTTGGGCTTATTGAAACGCAGATTCTTGTTGTGGTCTGACTGGTCGCGCTATCTCAATGAAAAAGCCGCAGGCCATTGCTGACCTGCGGCTATCCTATGAAATTACTGTCTGATTTTTACATCGCTCTAATCCGATAGAAGCGCTTCGTCACGGCCGTGGTGGAGGTATCGGTGTGCGTCACTGTGCCGTTCACACCTGGAACACTAGCGTTAAGGATCTGCCATGTTTCACCAAGGTTGTTGCAATACTCAACCCGATAGGTCTGAGCATTGGCGTTGGTGCCAGGCCAGCTGATTACGGTATGGCCTGAACCATTTCTCGCAGTAGAAGCCGTTGGCTTCGACATCGCGTTGGTGGTGCTGGTTCCAAACTTGGCTTCCACTGCATCCGGTATTCCATCTCCATCTCCATCCGCGCCACCACCTGGAGCCACTCCCGTGGCGCGCCAATTTGTAGGATCGTTGTAGGAGTTATTCGTATTGATAACCTCAATAGCTCCTCCGGATCCATCTGCAATAGTGGGCCATGGACTTGCGTCGTCATAAGTGAATTTTTGTCCGGTCACTAAATTACCACCAGCGTCCTTTAACTCAATTTGTTCGCCACCATTGTTCAGACTGTCGCCAGCTGCCCAAGTTCCTAGAAATTTCACTCCGGGATATCTGGATGTAAAATCGGAGCTATCAGCTTCGCTCACCACACCATACTCCCCTGGGTTTAGCGTCTGAGCACCAATCGTCATGGAAACACCATCGGTGAACTTCACCCCGTTCAGGTTCAGAGGCCAGATGCCTGTATTGCGCAGCTCGATATATTCCGGATCATTAGGAGAACTCGTATTATACATAATCTCGGTAATCCGGAGATCCTGTATGACGCTTCCCCCGCCATTCAGCGGATTCACCAGCATGAAGTAATCAAACGCCACGCGGGCATTTTCAGCAGAACTGGTGGACAGGAACAATCCCCCTTTGCTCATCGTGCTGCCGCCAGCCATGTTATGAGTAAAGAGCGTGGTCCATACTCCATCCACCTTGCGATCAAAGCGTAGCTGATCTCCAACGCGATTAATCCGAAGCTTGGCGCTTCCCCCCTCTGAGAAAGCAGGGGAATTGGTGAGATCACTGAAGCCGCCACCTGTGGAGCGTTTGGCGCTGATCGTCGTGCCATTATCCAAACCGAACGCATACTTGCCCTCACTGGTTTCCAGATAGAGCCCGGTGAAGAAGGTACCCGTTTTGCGTGTCACCAATTCCACTTCAGTCAGAATCGCCATAGGCCCCGTGCCCGTTGTGATATTACGCAGCAATGTCGGGTGATTGTTCGCATAAGTCAGATTCTTTGCAGAACCATCTGAAACATGCATCACCAGCTGTCCTGGCACATCATACAGAGAATACCAACGACTCGGGAAGTTGTTGTTCTTCACCTCAATGCCAGCAAGCGTCCACTTGACCGTATCAATCGTAGTCGAGGTAAAGGACTCGAAATCCAGACCGTTCGCAACGGCCACCTCACGGGTGATCGGTGTGCTGGTGGTTCCGTCATTCCCTGTAGCTGTGAAGCTATAAATACCAGGTATGGTAAAGGTAGCATGCCGCTTGGAATTGACGGGAACTGCTACGGGGGTCGTCATCGTGACGGACGGTGTGCTGCTCCAGCTAAAGGTCAGTGGACTCAGATCGGGATCGTAGCTTGTGCTTGCGTCAATTACCAGCAACTCACCCAGCTTCACATTGTCAGGTTCCAACTCCAGTTTCATGATCGGAGCCGCATTCCCGCTCTTGATCACGCTGTAATTCACCTGACTTCCGACCTGGGCACCAAAGCGATCCACCATACGAAGGATGAAGTTGTTGGTGCCGGATTTCATCGCGATCTCCGAGAGCTTGAAGTTGATCTGGTTATCCCAGCGCAACACCATCTCTGGATGATTATCCACCACAATCTTGTAGGCACTGGATGGTGCCTGACCACGGATTACCAGCGTCGCGCCTCCTGTTCCGTCATTGGAGTTCACCTGAAAGTTAGCAGTGTAGGCATTTGCTTCGCCGCCAGACCCGTAACCGGTATTGATCTCATTTAAAATGTGAGCTTCACGATTATTAAAGAATTGTGGATACTGATTTACCTGAGTGTTTCCAGATCCTAGCTCCCCTGCTCCACCCCGCACCGGACCATACCGTGTGTTTTGCAACAAAGTCACAATCGATGGTGAGATATTAAACTGGAGGTTAATCCAGGTGGATACGCGGGTGGAGTTCTTGCTCCACTTCTGGAGAATCTCAGTCAGGTAGTAATTGAGCTGACGACGCACCCAAGGGCGGTTGAGATATTCTTTCCAGCCTGTCAGTTGATTGGCAACCGGCCAATTCGGGTCCCAGCAACGCTCAAACGCGGAGTCGCCGTCCCAGTGAATATAAACCCAGCGATTATCGGAAGGACGACGATACCAATTGCCATTCTTACCGTTGGCTTGAAAGGAATCCCAGTCTCCTGCATAGCCACGCAGGGCTACCATGCTCATCACCGCATCGCTGTCCATTATGCGCTCCAATTGCTCACGCGTAGCCGAGGGATTACTCCATGTTTCCACAAGTTCAATAAACGAACTGTAATCAGATTCCCACTCACGATTACGGAGAGGAAAATGGCCGTGCCAGCGCACGATGTTATCCGTTCCCCGAAAGGCATAGCTCAAATCATGTGGTGAACTCTTGGCGACAGAGAAATCGTCCTTAAAAGTCAGCATTTCTGATCCTTTGATGAGCTGCCCGTCACTCCCATTTTCATACACGCGAGCTACAAGATCGTTATCGGTGTTTTCAGTCTCCGAGCATATAAGCACAGGCTGTGAATTCACTGCTGTGTGGATTCCCATTTCAATCTCGTTCGCTGCTGGATAGCCAATCAGATAAGCGATGTAGAGCGAGAGACTGTTGTCGAGCCCACTGTTTTTAGTAAAATCCACGTCGGAGTAATACTTTCCGTTGGTGCGGAAGAGACGGTCATCAGGTAGTTTCCACTTCAAGCGACGGAGAAGCCCTTGATACATAGGCGCACCGTACCACCCACTCCAATTCGTACCAGGTTCGCCAGTATCAGGATGACGATGCCAAGAGCTGCCGCCGCCACGGACTTCGCACAAGTAGTAAGGATCAGACTCGGCATGGATGTAAGTCATCGAGAAGTAGTGATTCGACAGGATTGGATACCGATAGTTATACTTTCCGGCCAGCCCGTTGCCCTTCAGCACGTCGAAATCGTAGGCGGCAATAATGTAGCGCTGACGACGCATATCCGTCGGAAGCGTGCGATCATCTACCATCCACATCGCCGGACGAATCACTTCGCCTCCGGTTACTGGATTCGGAGGTCCATAGGATTTGGAGCCGTTATTTGCATTTGCCCTCACATAGAAATGCACAATCCGGTTGTTCGACTGATGACTCGTAACCGTTGCGGTATAAACACCGTCACCTGAAACCGCATCCCCGTTGGTTCCGTTATCAAACATGGTTTGAGAAGAATACCCGCCAGTGTTGGTTGGGTTGGTGTTAATGTCATCCTGACGATGGAACACCTCTACGCTGCTCAGCGCTGTATTTGAATAAACACGGGCAGTCACTTTCACCGACTGATTTGCCTTTGGAACCGCAGGACTATGAATGACGGAATCAACCTGTGGCGGCGTATTCCCATTAAAACGAGAGTTTCCGGACCCAGGTGTGCCGAGATTATTCGGAACTGCAACCCGTACCAGACCTCCCATACTACGATCCCATGTCTGCCCCATGATCAGTGGCACACCTGAGACCCAGCGAGCTTCAAAACTCACCGTGTAATTATTGCCTGGATTGATTCCACCATTCGCCGTTGCATCAATTTCAATACGGCCAGTCTGCCCATCTCCATGACCAGTCGCGACCAAATGGAGTCCTTCGCCATCCATGTAGCTCTGACTATGGGTTCCCTGTCCTAACCAACCACTGTCACTCTGTCCGTTAGTGGCATAGCTGCCCACATTATTAAGGCGGTTCGATCCCGCGCCATTCTCACGCATCTCGATGTTTCTCAAAACAATATGACAATCCTTCATACCAAAAAACAGCCATTCTTTGTAGTCGTTCTGGTTGGTGGTAAAGGCGCTTCTGGAAGCAAAAGCTCCTTCTAGCTCAAGAACATCCGCCCAAGTTCCGGTCAACGAGTATGGAGCCCATGTTCCTTTGGAGCTTTCATTGCTGGCCTTCCAAGCTGAAGCACGGTTGTTATCCATATTGGGATGGATCAATTCCATGCTGCTGCCTTTATAAACCACAAGGTCAGGCCAATCGCCGCCCGATTTGTAATCCACTTCGTCCGCAAGGTTGTCGTTCTGGTCCATTAAGCGAAGAGCCTCCCCCTTGTTTGAAAGATTTCCCGTCCAGTCACCTACCGCGCTGATCCCGTAAGCGGTGAATATATACGCCTTATTAGAGGCAACTACCAGATAGCCGTTTGCAGGAACACTGGTGCCCGATGGGAAATCAAAATCCACACCACCGCGCAGCTTCCATCCAGTGAGACTTACCGATGCACCTGTTTTATTATGAAGTTCAAGGTATTCCGCAGAGGCGTTCTCACTCATCGGATCATTCATGATTTCGTTGATCACGATGCTCGTAGTCAGCGTTGGATTGTTTGCCGCGTTTTGAGAAGTCGTGGTTTGATTATACCACTCAGGACGCATCCTCAGGAGTTCCCAGCTTGGCTTGGAGGCTGGCTTCACCGGCCATACAGCCTGGATCGAATCGAATCCTGAAATACGGGTCAAATCCGCAGCGTCCTTGATGTTGTTCGCGGAGTCGGCCAGAAAAATGTTCACATCACCGTTTCCACCCACACTAAAGCCTCCGTTTGGGATGGTGAAGCTCTGGAATCCATTTGCAGCGATGCTGCCACTCAATGCCACCTTGTCGCTCAGATCTGCCTCTGTCGCAAGAAAGAGGTCGGCGACATTCTGCGCACTGTTGCTCGTGTTTTGAATCTCCACCCAGTCCACACGGCCGCTCACATCGAAATGCACTTCACTGAGACGAACAGTGGCGTTGCTAGGAGAGCCACCACCACCGCTAGTGCTGGTAATTTTCAACTTTGCTCCAAACACCACATCAGAATTTCCAGGTGCCTGAAACTGATGCACCTCGGCGCTTAGAACATTGTTCCCTACTTTCAATTGATGCCCACCGGTTTTCACCACTGCATTTGTCTCCACCCCAAGCACATCTCCATTCTCGAATATCCCAGGAATTGTTGGGGGAGTTTGATTCGACAGTAGCTCTCCCTCTGTGTGCCTAGAGGAGCCAATGGCCTGACCATTCAGATAGTATGTCACCCCATCATCCACCATTTGATCCAAGACTAGCGTGGCTGTAGCTGGGTTGGAGCCACTGAAATTGAAGGATTTACGAAAGTAATAAATGTAACTGTTTTCGGGTTTCAACACATCGGTCTGCACTTGTTGTCCTCCTAGCGCATTAATCCGGGACGCCTCGGTGGAGTTTACAAACAAGCCACTTCCCGTCCCCCACGATGCATCATTAAAACTTTCTTGATTCCACTGTCCGTCCACGCTGCCCCATGGAGTTACTAAATACTTCCACGAATCCCCCAGATTAAACATCGTAGTGGTTGTAGATACACCACCTACCGCTTTCACCGTTGGGCTAGACGTCCAGTTATGCCAGTCATCCGGGTCGGCGTTTTCGTTGATAATCATCAAGGAATGCCCCGTGCCATCAGCAGCTTTCGGCCAGCGACCACTCGTTTTGTAATCCACAGATCCCATCACCACTCCGTTGATGTCTTTCAGAGTGATTGTCTCTCCACTATTGCTCAAAAATCCTGTCCATGGTCCAAACACCCGGGTGCCTGCAGATATCCCATATTCTGAACGCGTAGTCGCCGCATCCTTCGAACTCAGAATAATCCGCTCCTGAGCCTTCATAAACGTATCCCCTGGCGCGCCTGAGTTGTAGTCAGGAAAAGTGAGCTGAACTCCATCCGTAAGCTTCCATTTCACAATATCCCTTGGATTCCATGTAATATTCTTGATTTCGATATATTCCGCCTTGGTCCCGGACGGGTTATACATAATCTCCGTGATAATCACCTGCTCAGCCTGAGCCGCGATGGCAGTAAAAAGAAATGCAGTTACAAGAAAACGCTTAAGGAGTAATTTCATAGGGGGATGTAAGGGTAACTAACTAAGTGAACATCATTACCTTATAAGAGCACCGTATATGCGTCAATTTACCCTAGAATGTATTACATGATCGTGTGGTTTTTACGACTGTCACAGCCTAGGCTCAGAACTCCTGATCTCACCCTGTAGAGGAAAGACATTGAGGAAATAAGCTGAACCGGAAATTTGAGATTTTGCCGAGGAGGCAGGCTTTCAGTTGAGTTCCTACACGGATGATCAGTGTGCCTCGCGACAACCTTGTGCCAGACCTGCAAGCTCGCCATCTGGTATCAGGAATACTTCCTGAAATCCATGCGCCAACACTGTATTACCGCATACGGCACAAAACAGTTCCTGAGATCACACGCGTCCAACCCCGCCTGCTGCGCCCTTG
>Ga0209181_10003933_pt1 | contig 22471 bp, 18 predicted proteins | sample MAT05_FD_187208 | JGI IMG/M metagenome (GOLD analysis project Ga0209181, IMG submission 187208) | Freshwater microbial communities from Lake Fryxell liftoff mats and glacier meltwater in Antarctica - MAT-05 (SPAdes) (version 2) | ecosystem: Environmental > Aquatic > Freshwater > Ice > Liftoff...
CGGCTCGACGTCACACTTCAACTTGAACAAACGTGCCGTGTTGTTGAACAAACCGGCTAATCGATTGAACAAATCGGCTATGCTTCGCGGATGCCACAGTCCATCGGCCCAAAAATTCATATTTACGCGTGGCCGGAACGATTTCTCTATCTAGGCCCGGGCACCAACACCACGCCGCACCGAAACCACGCCGCCACCTGGCTGATGGCACACGACGGGAAATTAAGGGTCACGCTGTCGTCGGGGGTGGTGTTGGAAAACGAAGTGGTCTACGTGCCTTCGGAGACCGAGTTCGCCACCGAAGAATCAGGCGCCATGATCGCCGCACTCTATTGGGAGCCAGAGAGTACGAGCTTCAAGCGTGCTGCCGCACAGTTTGATGTGACCACGCCGCGCGCATTCGTTTGTCAGTACACCAAGGCAACCGAACTTGCGAAGTTGTATGACCCGGCGGTGACGTTGGCGGAGGCAGATGCGCTGCTTGCAAGCGTATTCGGGGTGACGACGCTGGAAGGCGCAATGGCGGCCGCGAGCGATTCGCGAATCGTTGAGGCGCTTGTTTTCCTGCGCGCCTCACCCGACCGCTACGACAGCATTGATGCGTTGGCGGAACGCGTTCATTTATCACCATCTCGATTTGCGCATCTGTTCAAGGAGCAGGTCGGTGTACCGGTACGCCGCTATGTGTTGTGGCAAAAGATGCGTCGCGCACTCGACTTGGCGATGGCGGGCGATTCGCTCACCACGGCGGCACTATCCGCAGGCTTTGCCGACTCAGCGCATCTGTCACGCACGGTTCGCGCCATCATGGGTGTGGCGCCGGAGTTCTTGTTCCGGTACCGCGAACGACTCGTCGTACACCGTTGAAACCCCAGCAAAGACGGACACTTCCGGGCATTCTTGGCTGAAACTGCCCGCCAATAAACGACTTTATCCCTCTGCTGCCGTCTCTTTCCGGTTGCTGCCGGCGATGATCTTGTACTCGTAGAGACGGCACTCGATCTTGCCATTGAACAGCGGCGTCTTGCGGCTGGTGCTGAGCCGAATCCCCTTCGGCAAATTGGTATCGCCGGAAAAGAAATAGGCCCGCCAGCCGGCAAATTTTTGCTTCAGCAAATCGCCCAGCTTGGGATACAACTCGAGCAGTGCAGCGGCGTCTCCAATACGATCGCCATAGGGCGGGTTGGTCACCAGCACACCGGTGTCGGACGGCGCGGATATCTCGAGGATGTTTGCCTGCTTGAGTTGTACACAATCACCAAGCCCGTTCGCGACGAGGTTCTCGCGCGCGATCTTGAGCTCGTCGCCGTACATATCAGAGCCAAAGATTGTGGACAACGACTTCGGCTTTTCGTTGGCGCGCGCCTCATCAATCAGGCGCTTCCAAAGCGGCTCGTCAAACTCTTTGAGTTTCTGCAGAGCAAATTTTCTGGGTGAGCCGCCCGACAGGCCGGGCGCTACGCCCAGTGCAATCTCGGCGGCCTCGACTAAAAAGGTGCCGCTGCCGCACATCGGATCAAAGAATGTCTCATGCGGCTGCCAGCCGGAGATGGCGATAATGCCGGCCGCAAGGTTCTTCTTCAGCGGTGCTTCGCCGGTGTGTTCGCGCTTGCCGCGCTTGAACAGCGGATCGCCACTGAGATCGACATAGAGTGACGCCTCCGTTTGATCCAAGTGTGCGTGAATTCGCACATCCGGCTCGCGCGTGGCCACCGACGGGCGCTCATTCAGTACTTCACGAAACTTGTCGCAAATCGCATCCTTAACCTTCAACGTCGTGAAGTCGAGGCTCTTGACGGGCGACTTTTGCGCGGTGATCTCCACCTTGATGGTCCGTGACACCTCAAACCACGACGGCCATGGCAACAGCATGGCGGTATCGTAAATGTCGTGCTCGGTCTTGTAGGGGAACTGCGCGACATGCCAGAGAATGCGGGTGGCAATGCGCGAATGCAGGTTTGCCCGGTAGGCGGTTTCGGTGTTGCCCTTGAAGGCGACGCCGGCGTCAGAGGCGACGATATCGGTTGCACCGAATCGTTCAAGTTCCGCGGCAAGAACACCGGACAAGCCTCGTGGGCATTGCGCAAAAAATTTATTCAAGTCGACCGCGGCAGGTTAGAAGGGTTTGACGACCACGAGGATGACAATGCCGATCAACGCGGGCAGGGTCGGGATTTCATTGAGCCAGCGATAGAAAACATGGCCGTGTTGATTGCGGTCGTGCTTGAAATCGATCATCAACTTGCCGAGGTAGAAGTGCTGCGCGACCAAGATCGCAACCAGCGCCAGCTTCGCATGCATCCAACCCTGGCCGAAACCAATCCGATAGCCGCCCCATAACCAAAAACCGAGGCCGAGCGTAATGACCATGCACGGCATCATAATGCCGTAGTAGAGCTTGCGTTCCATGACCTTGAACCGCTCCAACGAAATCGGATCGGTTGCCTGCGCGTGATAAACAAACAGGCGCGGCATGTAAAACATCCCCGCGAACCAAGCCACCATGAAGATGATGTGAAAGGATTTGATCCAGAGCATCGCTATCCCAGATATCGTTCAAGTGCGAATTGATAGGTGCCTTGTGCGCGCATGATGACTTCACAAAATTCACGCACAGCACCCGCACCACCTGCGCGCGATGTTACAAAATCTACGCGCGACGTGACGTCTTCGGGCGCATCAGGCACCGCCGCCGAAAAACCACAATGCAGCAGAATCGGCAGATCCACAACGTCGTCGCCAATGGATGCAACAACATCGTTTGTCAACCGCAAGCCTTTAAGCAATTTCTTGTATGCCAGCGCTTTGTCACCCACGCCCATCATCACTTGAGCGATGCCAAGATCGGTCGCGCGCTTACGCAGCGCCTTGGAGGATCGCCCCGAGATGATGGCCACCGCAACACCGCTTTCGGCAAGCATCTTAATGCCGTGGCCATCATGGGTATTGAACACCTTCAACTCTTCACCATTTGCGCCGTAGTAAAGGCGGCCATCCGTCAGCACACCGTCAACATCTAGGATGACAAGCCGAACTTTCCCGATACGCGCGGCCAGCGCTTTCGACATTTTTTTCACAGCACGCCCGCCCGCATCAATTCGAGCACGTGAATGGCGCCAACCAGTTTGTTGTCGGCGTCAACGACCAACAACCCCGAGGATCCAATCTTGTGCCGCTGAATCGCCTCTGCCGCTTCAACGGCGAGCTTATCCTGCGAAATTGTTTTGGGGTTTTTGGTCATGACGTCGCGCACATGCAGCTCACGAATGCTGTCCTGACTCTCCAGCGTACGACGCAGGTCACCATCGCTAAATACGCCGAGTAGCAAATCGTCGTCGCCAACAACCGCGGTCATGCCGAGCCCTTTTTTCGACATTTCCAGAATGGCGGAAGTCAGCATGGCGTCGGCCGCAACTTTCGGAATACGGTCGCCGGTCACCATCACATCGGACACGTGCATCAGCAATCTGCGCCCCAGCGAACCGCCCGGATGGTGCATCGCATAGTCTTCTTCGCCAAAGCCGCGCGCATCCAGCAGTGTCACCGCGAGTGCGTCGCCCAGCGCCAGCGTTGCGGTGGTGCTTGCGGTCGGCGCTAGATTCAGCGGGCAGGCTTCCTTTGCCACCGCCGTGTCGAGGTGTACTGTGGCGGCCTTTGAAAGGGTTGAGTCGGCGCGCCCGGTCATGGCGATGATCGGCGTGCCGCGGCGCTTGAGCTGGGGCAGCAACTTCACGATCTCATCGGACTCTCCGGAATTGGAAATCGCGATCACCACGTCATCCTTGGTGATCATGCCGAGGTCGCCGTGCGATGCTTCGCCCGGATGCATGAAAAACGCCGGGGTACCGGTCGAAGCGAGCGTGGAGGCGATTTTGCCGCCTATGTGTCCACTCTTGCCCATGCCGGTGACAACCACACGGCCCTTGTTGGCTGTTACGTCGAACAGTAACTTGTGCGCCGCAATGAAGTTCTCGCCCAGTGCCGAAGTCAGGCTCTCGGCCAGCGCCTTGACGGCATCGGCCTCGATCTCCAGCGTCTCCCGTGCGAGGGCGAGTGTTTTGGCAGTGTCGCCGACGTTTCGTGAAGGTAATATGCGTGACATAGCGGTATTTTATGCGTGTTTGTGCTTCTTACACATCCGTTATCAGCCCGCCACCCGCCCACCGAAACTTGTGTGGCAAACCTACCTCTGCTGACGCCACCTAATGCACGAGTCGACCCTATCGTTAGTCGTTTTGTTGCTGGCCACCGCGGTCATAACGGTGGTGCTGTTTCGCCGCATCAAACTACCGGCCATTCTCGGCTACCTGATCGTCGGCGTGGCGATCGGTCCGCACGCGGCCGGCCTGGTTCCGGATAGCGAGGGAACACGCTATCTCGCGGAGTTTGGCGTGGTCTTCCTGATGTTCTCGATCGGCTTGGAGTTCTCATTGCCGCAACTGATGGCAATGCGGCGCGTCGTGTTTGGTTTTGGTTTACTGCAAGTTGTTTGCACCATCTTAGTTGCCGGCGCTCTTGCCATGCTCGCAGGGCAACCTTGGCAGGCGGCTCTTGTCATTGGCGGGGTACTGTCAATGTCGTCCACCGCGATCATTTCCAAGGTGCTCGCCGAGCAGGCCGCGCTGCATTCGCCGCATGGCAAACAAACCATGGGCGTGCTGCTCTTTCAGGACCTTGCCGTCATTCCCTTGCTGGTGCTGGTGCCCGCGCTGAGTTTGTCTGGCGAGCAAATGCTCTCATCGGTCGCCCTCTCCCTACTGAAGGCGGCCTTGGCTCTGGCACTGATTCTCTTCGTCGGCCAGAAAGTCATGCGACCACTGTTTCATCTGGTCGCGTCGCAAAAATCGTCCGAGCTTTTTGTCCTCACCGTCTTGCTCGTCACGCTTGGCCTGGCGCTCGCAACAGAGTTGGCCGGCGTTTCGCTGGCCCTGGGAGCGTTCCTCGCCGGCATGCTGATCGCCGAGACGGAATACCGCTATCAGGTTGAAGACGACATCAAGCCGTTTCGCGATGTGCTGCTGGGGCTGTTCTTCATCACGATCGGCATGCTGCTCAATTTTTCCGCGCTTTGGCAAAACCTGATGTACGTGCTGCTGGTGCTGATTGCACTACTGTCGATCAAGTTCATGATCGTGCTCGGATTGGCGATCGCATTTCGCAACGACCGGGCGGTGGCCCTACGCGTTGCGTTGGCACTCGCGCCGGCGGGTGAGTTCGGTTTCGTGTTGATCTCGGTCGCCGACAAATCGCAGGCGCTGGCACCAAACGTGCTGCAAGTCGTGCTTGCCGCGGCAATAATTTCCATGCTGCTCTCCCCATTGTTGTTCAAATACATGGAGAAAATCGTCCTGTATTTCGTCGCCTCGGAATGGGAGATGCGTGCTGTGCAATTGCAGCGGCTCGCCGTGCAGTCGATGATGAAGAAAGGCCACGTCATCATCGCCGGCTACGGCCGTTCGGGGCAGAGCCTTGCGCGTTTTCTGGAGCGCGAAAGTATTTCTGTCATTGCGCTCGACGGCGATCCGATGCGCGTCAAGCAAGCCAGTGCCGCCGGCGAATCGGTCATGTTTGGGGACGCAACAAAACGTGAAGTACTGACAGCGGCAGGTATCACCCGCGCCTCCGCGCTGGTCATCAGTTTCGCCGATACCCACGCCGCGATGAAGATTTTGGCACACGTACGTACTTTAAAGTCAGACCTACCGGTGATCGTCCGCACCTTTGATGACACGGATGTTCAGAAACTACGCAACGCCGGTGCGGACGAAATTGTCGCCGAAGTCGTCGAGGGCTCGTTAATGTTGGCCACGCAAACCATGCTATTGCTTGGGGTGCCATTAACCCGCGTGCTGGCACGCCTGAGAACGGTGCGCGGCGAGCGCTACGAATTGATGCGCGGCTTTTTCCCCGGCGCCACGGACGCCGACGATGGCTTACCCGACCCCGACCAGCCAAGATTGCAATCGATCATGGTCGACGCAGGGGCGGCGGCGGTTGGCAAGACGATCGACTCACTAGACGTCGGCACAGAAGGTGTCGTCTTGATCGCGCTGCGGCGCGGCGGTGTAAGACAAATGGAGCCCGACCCCGCGTCGCGGCTGATGGCCGGTGACGTGCTGATCCTGAACGGACCGCCGGAAAATTTGGCGCGGGCTGAGATCAAGATACTGCAGGGATGAGCGACCGAGTTCTTCGCCGCTAAACGCCATTTCCTTCATCGCGTTGCGCCGTCAATCCGCACCATGCACGGACACCAACAAAAAAGGCCCGCCTAGGCGGACCTTTTGCGATTACAAGCGCGGTGGCTAAGTTAGAACGCCAGGCAGACCAAGTACGACGTGGCATCCAGTACGCTGGCGGTCGCCAGCGCTGTGGTCGGTGCCGCAATATCGGCAACGCGGAACGAGCCCGTCGCGGTATTTCCGTCGTCAAGTTGTGTATCCAGCTGCTTGGCAATCTTACCCAACACACCGGTTGAACAGATGTTGTAAGAGCCGGACATTGCGGTTGGTGCCGTCATCTGTATCGTGCTACTGATGCCAATGCGACCGCCGTCGGCGTTGGTTTGCAAATATGCCGAGCCGAGGCTGCAATCTACCGCCGTGCCGCCGGCCAAGAATCCAGCCAGACGCATATGCTGCCACGCCAGACAAGACTCATCAGTTGCCGTCGCGGAGTCCCAAGTGCCACCAATATTGCCGTTGCCCGGAGGCGAAGCAACAGGTGTCGTTGCGAGTGTCGCGCCGGTGATCTTGGTGTTCGCGCCTGCCAAATCGCCCGGAATGCCTTTGAAACGATCTTGGAAACCATACAGGCCTGCCTGAATCGTACGGAAATCTTGCGCGTAGCTCTTGGCCTTGGCGCTGTTGATCAGTTCCTGGCCTTTCAGTACCCCGCCCAGCAATAAGCCGATGATCACGAGTACGATCGCGATTTCGACCAACGTAAAACCTGATTGTTGGTGCTTCATATTGTTCTCCTGATATTGTGTGTGCGTGACGGCTAGCGGGCTAACCAAAAAACGTTGTGAAGATACCGAAAACCATGCCAACCGCAAGCACCGCGACGGCAATATTGAAACGGATGTTGTGCATGTCTCTGGTTGACTTGATATTCACTTGCTGCTCCCGGTAAAGTTGCGATACGATTTGCTCTATGCAATCGGCATGCCAACATTATAACGTATTGTTTTTAAAGCGTTTAATGGCGCTTGTGACCTTTTACCCAGAACTACCTGTTGCCTTGCCTGTCGCTGTGGTCGACAACACTGTCCGACATTTCGACACTTTGCGTCCTGCGCGAAAGTCGCGCCTCTTGCAGTTGCAGATAGACAGCATCGTGTTCACGGCACGACCGGGCATCGCGGCGTGCCACAATCCGGCTAACAGCCGCCTCGTCAACGCAAGCTTGCACGACATGCCTGCAAGCGCGATCACGACAATGCCGTGTTCAATACTCAATCCAAACGCCGCCTTTCCTTGCCTAGCTCACCTCTTTCCGCTCCTGCAAGATTATCCAACTGGCTGATCAGCCAGCGACGCTGGCTGATCATTGCCATGTTGCTTTCGTTGCACATGGCGCTGCTTTCGCAGGCAAACGATGGGCTGTTCTCCCGAGTTTGGCTGCTGGTGCACTTCGGGCTTTTTTTGATCTGGCAACCATTCGTCTCTGCAGAGCGCGAATTGAACGTGATCGCGGTTGCTCTGCTGTTAGGGATCACCGCCGTCATCTTGTACACCCTCGCCGGCTGGATGTTTGTGGCTTGGATCGCGATCCTGATTGCGATCATGGGTGGCAAAGTCTTCACGCTGCAGGCAGCGCGTCGCAGCCGCTTCTATCTCGTGGCGGTGTTCTACCTGTTTTCAATCTTGCTGGCGTGGACAGTGCCGGTCTCGCTGCTCGGCCTTTCGACACTACCCGAAGGTATGCGCACGCTTGCGGCCGTGGTTATTCCACTTGTGCTGATTGCAATGGTGTTTCTGCCGTTCAGGCCGGAAGACGAGGCGACCGCGCAGGTATTTGATTTTTTCTATTCGACGTTTGTGCTGCAACTGGTCGTGGTCATTGTGTTGGGCAGCCTTGCTTCCATGCGCGTGACGAGCAATCAGTACTTCCCCGCCGTCTTGCTCACCGTCCTGTCGTTCGCCGGCGCGCTACTGTTGCTCTCTATTCTTTGGGGGCCGCGCGGTGGATTTGGTGGCTTACGTACTTACTTTTCGCGCTACCTGATGACCGTCGGCATGCCGTTCGAACTGTGGATGCGGCGCATCGCCGAGCTGTCGGAGAGTGAAATATCGTCGTCCAAGTTTCTGACTTCAGCGATGGCGGAAGTAGCGACTCTGCCGTGGACAGTTGGAGCGCGTTGGAAGACCGACGACGGCGAGAATAGTTTTGGCACAGAATCGATCCATGCTGCAACGTTTCGCTACCATGGGCTAGCGATCACGTTCTTTACCGAGATTGATCTGTCACCCGCTCTGTTCCTACATGTACGGCTGTTGGCGCAAGTGATCGGCGAGTTTTACGAAGGCAAGCGGCGCGAACAGGTGATGAAGCAAAACGCGTACATGCAAGCTGTTCACGAGACCGGCGCCAGGCTGACGCATGACATCAAAAATCTGCTGCAATCTTTGTACGCCATCACGTCGGCAAGCATCGCCAGCAGCGACCGCGCCAAATCTTCGCAGGTGGCGCAGGCGCTCCTGCCGACCGGCGCCGTTGATCGACGCGCAGCTTCGCCGTTTGAGGAAATGCTGCAACGCCAGCTTCCTCAGTTAACCCAGCGCCTGCAAAACACGCTGGACAAACTGCGCAACCCCGCCATCCAGAGCCGCGATGTTATTTATCCTGCTGCGGACTGGTGGCGGGATGCGGCGCTGCGACACGCGAATGCGGGTGTGGATTTCGTGTCGAACGAACACATCACCGGCAATGTTGCTGCCAACGTATTTGATTCGGTGTTGGAGAACTGTATCGAGAATGCCCGCAAGAAACGAGAGAAAGAGCCGTCAGTTCGCATCGTGGCCGAGCTACTCGCAGGCGATACGCCTAGCCTCACCGTGACCGACAGCGGCAGCGCCATCCCCACGCCGGCCCAGCAAGAACTGTTCAAGGCGCCCATTGGCGGGCACCCGGGCAGCGGGTTTGGCATCGGACTATTCCAAGCCGCGCGTCAAGCCAACGACGCCGGCTATGACTTCACCGTCGACCGGAACGAGGCGGGTTGCGTCAGGTTCAAACTTTCAGTGCGACAGGACAGTTGAGGCTTAGGTAAAACGGGGCACCTTAAGCGCCCCGTTTTACGACTTGTGAATCCGATCAGCCGCGAGATACGCGTGTCACGCCTTGTCCTGACAATATGCGAACGTTGTCACCGACGCGAAACTCTTCGTCTTTTTCCTGTGTAACAGCGATCAATTTTCCGCCCTCGAGCCGCACAGTGACCTCGACACCCCGGCGGTCATTGTTACCCTTTTCAATCGCATTGCCGATCAAACTGCCAACGACCGCACCGGCAATCGCGCCTGCGGCGTTCGCACGGTTGCCGCCACCCACCGTGGAGCCCGCAATACCGCCAAGACCGGCGCCCACCAGCGTACTCGTTCCAGCCTCGGCACCACGCGCGTCAATCGTGACATCGCGAACAGTTTCGACGACACCAAGCCGCACCATCATCTCCCCGCGCACTTGCCGCCGGTTGTAATCGCCGCCACCCAAGCCCGGCGCTGCGCAGCCCGCCAACACGGCGCTTGCGAGCAAAGCACTCGTTATCAATGTAAGTCTAAGTTTCATGATTTGATCCTTCTGATCGTTCAGCCGCAGTTGACAGATTTCCTCTATCAATCCCACAGCGGTTCATCAAAAGCCATCTGGAAACGCGCGGCGATTTCGTCGCGCGTCGGTTGATGGCCCTGCGGTCCACGATGCTCGATCTTGATCGAGCCCATCGTGTTGGCGAGTCGCCCGGTTTTTTCCCATGACCAACCCCGCTCGATGCCGTATAACAAGCCCGAGCGGTAGGCGTCCCCGCAGCCGGTCGGGTCGACTCGCCGATTTTCCTTAACGCTTGGAATCAAGATTTGTTGACCCTCCGCGTAAATTACTGAGCCCTCGGCGCCCTTGGTTACGATCAGAGCCTGCACGCGTTCAGCCAATTTTTCGACCGGCTCGCCGGTTTGCTCTTCGAGCACTCTCGCTTCGTAGTCATTGACCGTCACATAGTCGGCAAGTTCGATGAAGTGACGGAGTTCGTCGCCGTTGAATATCGGCATTGCCTGGCCGGGATCGAAGATGAAGGGGATTTTTAGATCCGCGAACTGAGCAGCGTGCTGCAACATGCCGTCGCGTGAATCAGGTGCCAGAATTCCTAACGTGATGCCCTGAGCGTCAGCAACTTTGTTGATGTAGGACGAAGACATCGCGCCGGGGTGAAAGGCGGTGATCTGGTTGGCGTCCAGATCGGTGGTAATGAATGCTTGCGGTACGAAGGTGCCCGGCACTTCCTTGATATGGGTTCTGGCGATCCCCAGGCTATCCAGCCGTTCGCGATAGGGGCCGAAATCATCTCCGACGGTCGCCATGATCAGCGGTTCGCCGCCGAGCATTTTCAAGTTGTAGGCAATATTGCCGGCGGTGCCGCCAAACTCGCGCCGCATGTCGGGCACCAGAAAAGCGACGTTCAGTATGTGAATTTGATCGGGCAGGATGTGGGTGCCGAACCGCCCGTGAAAAACCATGATGGTGTCGTATGCAACGGATCCGCAAATGAGAGCTGGCATGAAATTTCGCTTGTTTTGGTTGTTTTGCCGAGGTGTGCGCATTATAGCGACGCGACAAGGCACCCGATTCACGCGGCGTTCAGTCTCAATAAAGTGAAAAGTGCCCCGAAAAGTCAGTTTGTCGTTTTGCGGCGACGGTTTGTTCGGCTATTTTTGGTTTTGAGTGCCCCATTGCGTTGACAGTCGGTTTCCCAAGTGCAAAATTGCAAGGGTCAGATCAGTTTATCGAGTCTGACGCGCTAGTCACCATGCCGGCCATTGAGACGGCGGCGTTCATCAAGCGAAAACTGAAACAGGGCAAACTCATCGAAAGATGAGGACGCAAAGTCTCCGGTCTACAGGGCGATTCCAGAACCCTACGATAGCGGGATTACCAGAGAGTCGAACCATGAACATGCATCGAATTGGCGCTCTTGCAGGCCAAACCCCCAAGGAATACGCCGTTTCCGTATCAAAGCGGACGACTGCACTTGGATTCGCCGCTTGCCGCCATGCGACATCTTTCTGCAAGGCCGCTATCGGCCTTGACCGTACGCGTCCTTCCCAATCCGGGGTGTTCGCTCGACCACGACGATGCGACCGGATATCGGTCGCGATAGGGAACGAGCATGGCAACGCAATCAATTGATAACGTAATCGCTTTCAATGAGGCGCGCGCCTCGCGGACAAGTGCGTCGCTCGATGGGACGATTCTCAAGCGAAGCATCAAGCCCGAGTCCCTCGGTGTCATCAACGACTGCCGGGATATGGTCCTCAAGCGAATTTGCAGCGCACTCGCTTCCACATTCGACAAGATTGAAGATGAGTTGTTCGAGCTGGCGGGCAAATCAGCCGATCGTGAAACCCGAAACCTGTATTTGGACGCACGTACGCAGGCCCGCGAAAAGCGCCTTGATATCGAGGCGGCGTTCCGCAGCCAGTTTATTTCGTTCTTCGAGAAAAAAGTAGTCGGTGAAGACGCGGCGGCCAAATCGGCCAACCGCTTCGATAAGGACCTGCTTTCACTGGTCGAAGATGACGCGTTGACTGAAAACCTCGCCGTCAATGACATGGCCAGGCGACTCACCAATAAGTGTGACGAAGAGTTGCGTGCCTTGTCCCAGCGCATGGGGTTCCTGCTGTCTGAGCCAGAACTCACCGATGACGCCAACCCGATCGCCCCAGATACCGTCGTGCGGGCCTTGAAAGCGGCATGTGACCAAATGACGGCAGGATTCCAGACCCGCCTGACGGTGCTGAGGATGGTCGAGCAGCACATGGCTGAAGAAATGCTGAGCGTCTATCACGACGTCAACGCGCATCTGATATCGCGGCAAGTAATGCCGACGCTGCGGCCGACGTTTCGTCGGGCACAGACACATGACACGCGCAGGGCTGGCGGCGGCGATTCATCGAAGAGCTCTGGCGCCACCAACCCAGAACCAAACTCGTCGGACTGGGATAGCGCCGTGACGGCGGATGCCGCCACGGCAACTCGCGCGGGTTTCGGCGCCTTTAGCACTGCGGCGCTTGGGATGCCGCCAGCCAGCCACGCGGCCGAGCTATTCCAAGCCCTGAAACGGATGATGGCCGGCGGTGCCGCGGCCGGAATTGACGACAACGCGCCGACCGATGGCGCCATGCAATCCGAATATTCCTCTTTTACGACCGGCGGGTTTGCGCCTGTGCCGCCGCGCCACACGGCGGTTGCCAGCCAAGGTTTGGCGTCGACCACGCCCGGGCCTGCTGACAGCCCCCGTATCAATATTGATCCCGCGGCCTCGAGCACGCTCGTCGAAATCCTTTCCCGAATGCAGCGGCAATGGATTGACGAGTCGACGTCGGTCGCCGCGATCAACGCAATGCGTAACTTCGTTCCGGGACAGACTCCGGCGGCGTCACTGAACGTGCTGCGCGACATCAGGTCGCATAGCCTGACGGAGTCTTCCAGCCAGGTCGACGGCATGACCATCGACCTAGTCGCGATATTGTTCGACTACGTTTTTGACGATAAGTCGATTCCCGACACCATCAAAGCTCTCATCGCGCGCCTTCAAATTCCCGTATTGAAGGTTGCCATCATCGACAGAACATTCTTCTCAAAGAAAAATCATCCGGTCCGTCGCCTGCTTGACACGCTCGCGGACGCGTCTATCGCCTTTGCCGGCGAGGCGTCTCGCGATGATCCGCTGTACAAGAAGATCGAGGCCATCGTTGATCGCGTGCACGGCGAATTCGATACCGACGTTTCGCTTTTCGACACGATGATCGCCGATTTCGAGGTGTTTCTGAACGCTCGTGAGACCGCCAACGCAGAAGTTGTCGAACAGTCTGCGCGCGCCATGCACGAACGCGAAAAACGTGAAATGGCACGCCTCGTCGCGCAGACGGAAATAGAACGCTATGCCAGTCAGCAAGACCTTCCGCAACCAGTGGCGTCGATGCTCAAAGGTCCTTGGTCACGTGTGCTTGAGCGAATTTACTTGCGTGATGGCGGCAGAAGTGCGCGCTTCAATGATGCGCTTGAAACCGCGGACCAACTGGTTTGGAGCGTTCAACCGAAGGTGGATGCCAGCCAGCGCCGTGATCTTGTCGCCGCGCTCCCGCTTCTTCTCAAACGCATGCAGGAAGGCCTCGACATTGCGAATGCAGAAAGCGATGATCGTCAGCGGTTTTTCACCGTGCTGGTTGACTGCCATGCTGCGGCGGTGAAGGCGGGGCTTCGCGGCGAAAGCGTGTCGAGCCTGTTCACATCCTCGAGGCGAAACGAGGCACTGGTGCCGCTGTTTGAGAAACTCATCGCCGAAGAGCGGGCGCGTGAGACGGCCGCCGCTGAAATCAATCGTACCGGCATCGCCCGAATTCAGTTTACGGACAAGGGGGTCGAGATTGAGGAAGTGGTAGCAACTGGTGGAGGGGCGGCGGTCATCAACACGTCCACCACTACGCCCAGCGCGCCCAGCGCGTCTCCACCTTCACGGCTTGACCTCGACGTCATGCCGGCCGTCGGTTCCGATGTGGAGCTCAAACGCGGTACTTGGGTGGAGTTCATTCGGAACGGCGGAGAGAAGATCCGCGCCAAGCTGTCGTGGATCAGCCCGCTCAAGGGCGTCTATCTGTTTACCAGCCCTGGGGCGACAGAAGCGCTCTCGATTGCGCCTGCGGCGCTCCAAAGGCAAATGTCGCACGGACTGGCGCGCGTCATCGAGGAATCGTCGCTCATCGATCGCGCGGTCGATCGAATGGTCAGCTCTCTCGGCGACGCCGCCGCCTGATTCGAACATTTGGAGACGAAATGCGAAACCCCAGCAAGGGCGGGCACGTCGGGCAAGAAATGCTTGAAGAACGAGGTCGTTCCTGGACTTTTATAAAAGAGTAGGGGCTCACCCAATGGATACTGCTCTGATGGAAACAATCCGCCACCAAGTGCGGGTGCATAAGCGTGTTCTATCGCGCTACGCCGTCTTTCTGGTGGCATCGATGGCCGTTGCCGCGTCTGTATCGGCGGCATCGAACCTCAAAACGCTAATCGGCCTTCAAGCGCCCACTTGTATAGACCCGGGCGACGTGAGGTGTGAACGAACGGGCGGCGCCGCGCGATCCGAGCTGCACAAGAGCATGAACACGTCTGCAGCGCAAATTACTATTCGACGGTAACAGCCTTCGCAAGGTTGCGCGGCTTGTCGACGTCGGTGCCTCGCTTGAGCGCCGTGTGATAAGCGAGCAACTGGACGGGAATGGCGTGAATAATCGGCGACAGCAGTCCCGCGTGACGCGGTGTACGGATGACATGCACGCCTTCGCTTTCGACGAAGTGGCTATCCGCGTCTGCAAATACAAATAGCTCGCCACCACGCGCGCGGACTTCCTGCATGTTCGATTTCACTTTCTCCAGCAACGCATCGTTCGGCGCAATGACCACGACCGGCATGTTGTCGTCGACCAACGCGAGCGGGCCGTGCTTGAGTTCGCCGGCCGGATACGCTTCGGCGTGGATGTAGGAAATTTCTTTCAGCTTCAGTGCGCCCTCAAGCGCGATTGGGTAGTGAAGGCCCCGTCCAAGGAAAAGCGCATGATTCTTGAGCGTGAATCTTTCCGCCCACGCTTGGATTTGGGGTTCCAGATTCAACGCGTGTTGTACGCTGCCAGGAACAAAGCGAAGTTGGTTGATGAAATCATGCTCCTGTTCTTGCGTCAGCGCGCCCTTGGTCTTCGCCAGCGCCAACGCAAACGTAAATAGCGCCGCAAGTTGGGTTGTGAAGGCCTTGGTGGACGCCACGCCGATCTCGGCACCGGCACGTGTATAGAAAACCATCGCCGAGGCACGTGGGATTGCCGACTCACGGACGTTGCAGATGGATAGCGTGGCGCGGTGTCCGAGCTCCTTGGCGCGCCTTAGCGCTTCCATCGTGTCCAGGGTTTCGCCGGATTGCGAGATCGTAACTACCAACTGTTGCGGATTTGGAATCGAGTCGCGGTATCGATACTCGTGGCCCAGCTCAATCTGACATGGAACTTTTGCAAGCGTCTCGACCCATTGTTTGGCCACCAACCCGGCGTAGTAGCTGGTTCCGGAAGCGAGTATCAGGACACTATTGGCGCTGGCGAAGTGGTTTTCGGCGTCATTGCCAAAATCCGAAATGTTGATGCCGTTGGCCACCACTGACTCCAGCGTGTCGGAAATTGCGCGCGGTTGCTCGTGAATTTCCTTTTGCATAAAGTGCGTGTAAGGGCCGAGATCATTTGCGTCGTCGGTAACATCGGATAGATGTATTACGCGCTGCACCGGCGTTCCATCGCGACTGACAACATTGATTTGCGTCGGCGTTATCTTTGCAACGTCACCTTCCTCGAGATACATCACGTGACGGGTGACCGGCAGAATTGCGGAAACGTCGGAGGCGATGAAATTTTCCGCCGTCTTTCCGTCTTTCCCGCCTTCGCCCACGCCAACCAACAACGGGCATCCCACCCGCGCGCATACAAGGATGCCGGGGTTCGATCGTGCGATCACGCCAATTGCGTACGCTCCGTGCATTTCACGAACTGCGGTTTGCACCGCCGTGAACAAGTCATCGGTTTCGCGAAAATAGTGGTGAATCAGGTGGGCAATCACCTCGGTGTCGGTTTGGGAATCGAATAGATAGCCCGCTTCAACCAGCCGCGCGCGAAGCGCCTCATGATTCTCGATGATACCGTTATGTACAACGGCGATTTCGTCTTGCGACACATGCGGGTGCGCATTTGGTTCCGTGACGCCACCGTGCGTCGCCCATCGAGTGTGACCGATACCCACAACGCCGCTTAGCTGCTGCAACTGCGCGGCGGCTTCCATTTCGACCACCCGGCCAATACGGCGAACCCGCCGGATTTCCTGCGACCCCTTCGACATGACCGCCAATCCTGCGGAATCGTAGCCACGATATTCGAGGCGCTTCAGACCTTCAGTGAGAATGGGAACAATATTTCGCGATGAGGTCGCGCCAACGATACCGCACATCGTTCAGCCTTTGGTTGTCTTTACCGGGCGCTTCCAGCCGTTGGTCGACTCCTGCGTCTTCGGATTCAAGGTCAAGGAATCGCCGGGCACGTCCTTCCATACGGTGGTGCCTGCGCCGATGGTCGCACCCGCATTGATGGTGACGGGCGCGATCAATTGAACATCAGACCCGATGTGGACGTTGTCGCCGATGACCGTGCGATGCTTGTTCGCGCCGTCGTAATTGCACGTGATTGTTCCGGCACCAACGTTGACGCCGCGACCTATCGTCGAGTCGCCAATGTAGCTTAGGTGATTTGCTTTCGAGCCGGTGCCGATGTCGCTTGCCTTGATCTCGACAAAGTTGCCAATGTGTACGTCATCGGCAAGCGTCGTTCCCGGACGAATTCTGGCGTACGGACCGATGCGTGCGTTTGCACCGATGTCAGCCGTCTCCAACAACGTAAAGGGATGGATTTCACTTCCCGCACCGATACGACAATCCCTAACAATGCAATTTGCACCGATGGTGACGCCAGCCCCAAGCCGTACTGTGCCTTCAACGACAACATTGACGTCGATCGTGACATCATCGCCGCAAGTCAGGTTGCCGCGCAGGTCAAACCGCGACGGATCGCGAAGCGTGACACCGCCCTCCATCAGAACCTTGGCTTGTTCGAGTTGAAAAGTTCGCTCTAACGCGGCCAGCTGATCCTTGCTATTGACGCCGGTGACTTCCCAATCGTGGGCGGGGTTCAGCGCTTCTACTTGCAACCCCTCAGACAATGCGAGCTTCAATACGTCAGTCAAGTAGTACTCGCCTTGCGCGTTGTGGTTGCCCAGCGTTGGTAGCCAGCGGGCCAGCCATGCAGTGGGGCAGGCAAGAAAGCCAGTGTTGATTTCACGGATGCGCCGCTGATCAACCGATGCATCCTTCTCTTCGACAATCTCGCAGATCTCACCGGCTGCGTTTCTAACGACGCGTCCTAGTCCGGTTGGATTAACGACGGTGTGAGTGAGCCAGGCAAGTTTATTGGTGTGCGCGCTATCCACCAGCTGCTGTAGCGTTGCCTTGGTGATCAGCGGAACATCACCGTAGAGGACCAGCGTGGTGTCCGTGCCGGAAACGACGGGGATGGCTTGCAAAACCGCGTGGCCAGTACCGAGTTGTGGGGCCTGTTCAGCCCAAGCGATCTGCGTGAAATCGCTGAATGCCGAGCGTACTTGTTCTCCGGCGTGACCATAAACCAAGGCGATCTTGGTCGGGCACAGGGCAATCGCCGTTTCCACGACGTGCTGGAGCATTGGCTTACCGGCAATGGTATGTAGAACCTTCGGAAGCGCAGATTTCATGCGCTTTCCGTGGCCCGCCGCGAGGATGACGATAGATAAGGTAGGCATATCGTATGATTGCTCAGTAACTCACATCGCGATCAGTGAGGCCAATAAAAAAGGCAGTGGGAAGACCCACTGCCTGAAATTTTTACTGCGCCTCTAAACCGTTACGGCAACTGAATGGTACCAAAGTTTGTTTATTTACGCAACTTTCTGATTGCCGCCAGCTGCGCAGCAAGTTGGGCGAGCTCTGCCTGAACAACTGCCCGCTCCTGGCCGCCCTGCCGGTTAGCAAGCGCTTCCTCCGCCGCACGCTTAGCCTCCATAACCTTAATTTCATCAAGGTCTTTCGCGCGAAGGGAGGTGTTGGCGAGGATCGTCAATGCCTTTGGCTGAACCTCCAAGATACCGCCAGAAACGTAGATCAGCTCGTCTACCCCCCCGGCCAAGGTTACCTTTACCGTACCAGGCTTGATGCGGGTGAGCAGCGGGGCGTGCTGGGGCAATATGCCCAGCTCGCCAGACTCACCCGGCACTACGACCATTTCAGCATCACCTGAAAAAATGGACTGCTCGGCCGATACGATGTTGACGTGGAGTGTTGCCATAAATGCTTTCAGTTTCTGATTTTCCGTCTTGCGCGCACCAAATGTTCGGTGTCTCGCGGGGATGTTTCATCAAGCAGTAGTAGGCACAACCGCAGCTTACGACCACGCCTGATCGTACTTACATCGTTTTGGCTTTCTCAAACACTTCATCGATACCGCCGACCATGTAAAACGCCTGCTCCGGCAGCGCATCGCACTCACCATCAACAATCATCTTGAAGCCCCGGATGGTTTCCTTCAGAGGCACAATCTTGCCCGGCGTGCCCGTGAACACCTCTGCAACGTTAAACGGTTGCGACAGAAAGCGCTGAATTTTGCGCGCGCGCGATACAGCCAGTTTGTCTTCTGGCGAAAGCTCGTCCATGCCAAGAATCGCAATGATGTCCCGCAACTCTTTGTAGCGCTGCAACGTGGTTTGCACCCGGCGCGCGACGCTGTAATGTTCTTCACCGACCACCTGTGGATCGAGCTGACGGCTGGTTGAATCGAGTGGATCCACAGCCGGATAGATGCCAAGCGCGGCGATGTCACGTGACAACACTACTGTGGCGTCCAAGTGGGCAAAGGTGGTGGCAGGCGACGGATCGGTCAAGTCATCCGCCGGAACGTATACCGCTTGAATCGAGGTGATCGAGCCGGTCTTGGTGGAAGTGATCCGCTCTTGCAGTACGCCCATTTCCTCTGCCAGCGTCGGCTGATAACCCACGGCCGAGGGCATCCGCCCGAGCAGCGCCGACACTTCGGTACCCGCCAGCGTATAGCGATAGATGTTGTCGACGAAGAACAAGATGTCCTTGCCTTCGTCACGGAAACGCTCCGCCATGGTCAGGCCGGTAAGTGCGACGCGCAAGCGGTTGCCTGGCGGCTCGTTCATCTGGCCGAACACCATTGCTACTTTTGATTCACTGAGGTTTTCAGCTTGGATAACGCCCGCTTCCTGCATCTCGTGATAGAAATCGTTTCCCTCGCGGGTACGCTCACCGACACCGGCGAACACCGACAGACCACCATAGCTTTTCGCGATGTTGTTGATGAGCTCCAACATGTTTACGGTCTTGCCGACGCCGGCACCCCCAAACAAGCCGATTTTGCCGCCCTTGGCAAACGGGCAGACCAAGTCGATCACCTTTATACCGGTTGGCAACAGATCGACCGATGGCGACAGCTCGTCAAACTTTGGCGCCGGCTGGTGGATGGAGCGGCGCTCTTCAGTCTTGATCGGGCCCTGCTCGTCGATCGGGCGACCCAACACATCCATGATGCGGCCGAGTGTTGCGGCACCCACTGGAACGGAAATCGGTCCGCCTGAGTTCTTGACGGTCATGCCGCGGCGCAGGCCGTCGGAAGATCCCATCGCGATGCAACGCACAACGCCGTCACCCAAATGCTGCTCTACTTCAAAGGTGAGGCCCTTCTCGGCAAATGACTTCTGATCGGACTCTTCCAGCACCAGGGCGTCATAAATACGCGGCATATCGTTGCGCGGAAACTGGATATCTACGACCGCACCAATGCACTGCACTACTTGACCGACACTCATGTTTTGCTCCAACGTGATATTTCGAATTCTGTTTTTGACTGGATTTTTCGGATGACTGTCGCGCTAGACCGCTGCAGCGCCGCCGACGATCTCTGAAAGCTCTTTAGTAATTGCCGCCTGCCGCGCCTTGTTGTAGGTGAGCTTCAGATCGCCAATCACCTTCTTGGCGTTATCAGAGGCTGACTTCATGGCAACCATGCGGGCTGACTGTTCTGATGCGATATTCTCTGCAACGGCCGAGTAGACGAGAGACTCCATGTAGCGCTCCAAGAGTTCGTCGAGAACCGTCTTTGCATCTGGTTCGTAGAGATAGTCCCAGCCGGCATCTGGTGCGCCAAGTTGCTCACCAGACAGCGGCAACAACTGTTCGCACATCGTCTCTTGCTTCATCGTATTGATGAACTTCGTGTAGCAAAGATATAGCGCGTCGATTCTGCCGTCTGCGAATTGATCCAGCTGGGTCTTGATCGGGCCGATCATCTTCTCAAGATGCGGCTTGTCGCCTAAGCCAATCACCTGAGACACCACCGGAATGCCATAGCGCATCAGGAAGCCAAGGCCTTTGTTGCCAATGGCAGTGGCCTGCACTTTTGCGTCCGCGCCTTCCCACTCTTTGATCTTGTTGATCATGAGTCGCATGGCGTTCGTGTTCAGACCACCACAGAGCCCCTTGTCGGAGGTCACCAGGATCACGCCGATATTCCTGACGTGATCGCGCTTCTGCAGGAAGGGATGTTTGTAGTCCGGGTTCGCATGTGAAAGATTCGCCGCGACACTGCGAATTTTTTCGCTGTACGGCCGCGAAGCGCGCATCCGCTCCTGCGCCTTACGCATTTTGGATGCGGCGACCATTTCCATCGCCTTGGTGATCTTGCGCGTGTTTTCGACGCTCTTGATCTTATTCCGAATTTCTTTTGAACCGGCCATTCTTTACTCTTTCGATTCGCCTGTGGGGCCCACTAGCAACGCCTAGTAAGCGCCGGTCTTCTTGAAATCCGCGACCGCAGCATGCAGCGCCTTCTCATCGTCGCCGACGAGATTGGCGTTCTTGTCTATGGAAGCGACGAGCGGGGCATACTTGGCCTTCATGAAGTCGCGCAACGCCTTCTCGAACGCGGCGGCTTTCTTTACGTCTATGTCGTCCATGTAGTTATTGTTCACCGCGAACAGAATCAGCGCCATCTCCCAGACCTGAAGCGGCTGGTATTGCGGCTGCTTCATGAGCTCGGTCACCATTTTGCCGCGCTCGAGTTGCTTGCGGGTTGCATCATCGAGATCGGACGCGAATTGTGCGAACGCTGCCAGCTCCCGGTACTGCGCGAGCGCCAGACGAACACCGGCACCGGTGTCTTTGCGTTTCATGATCTTCGTCTGCGCCGCTCCACCCACGCGCGACACGGAAATACCGGCGTTGATTGCCGGCCGGATACCGGCGTTGAACAAGTCGGTTTCCAGGAAAATCTGACCGTCAGTAATCGAAATCACGTTGGTCGGCACGAACGCAGAAACGTCGCCAGCTTGCGTTTCGATGATCGGCAGAGCAGTCAACGAACCGGTCTTGCCTTTTACTGCGCCGTTGGTGAACTTTTCAACATAGTCGGCGTTGACTCGGGCTGCACGCTCGAGAAGGCGGCTGTGCAAATAGAACACGTCGCCAGGATACGCTTCACGGCCCGGGGGGCGACGCAACAACAGCGAGACTTGGCGGTACGCTACAGCTTGTTTCGACAAGTCGTCATAAATAATCAAGGCGTCCTGTCCGCGATCGCGGAAGTACTCGCCCATCGTGCAGCCGGAGTATGCCGCAATGTACTGCATCGCCGCAGATTCTGACGCGGTCGAAGCAACGACGATGGTGTAGGCCAACGCGCCGGTCTCTTCCAGTTTCCGCACCACGTTCGCAACGGTCGACGCTTTCTGACCGATGGCGACGTAGACGCAGAACATGTCTTTGCCCTTCTGGTTGATGATCGTATCGATCGCAACCGCCGTCTTGCCGGTTTGACGATCGCCGATGATCAACTCCCGCTGACCGCGGCCCACCGGCACCATGGCGTCGATCGCCTTCAAGCCCGTTTGAACGGGCTGATCAACCGATTTACGTGCGATCACACCTGGCGCAACCTTCTCGATCACGTCCGTCATCTTGGCGTTGATCGGACCTTTGCCGTCGATCGGTGCGCCGAGTGAGTTGACGACTCGGCCGAGCAGTTCCGGACCAACCGGGACTTCGAGAATGCGGCCGGTACATTTAACCGTATCGCCTTCCTTGATATGTTGATAGTCACCCAAGACCACGGCGCCGACTGAGTCACGCTCGAGGTTGAGAGCCAGCCCGAACGTGTTGCCGGGAAACTCAAGCATTTCGCCTTGCATCACATCGGCCAAGCCGTGCACACGGCAAATGCCGTCGGTCACCGAGATGACGTTGCCTTCCGAGCGCTTTTCCGCCGCAGCGGGAAGCCCTTGGATCTTGGATTTGATGAGTTCGCTGATTTCTGCCGGGTTGATTTGCATCGTCTTACCCTACTAGTTAAGCTATTTAATAAGAATGTCGTGAATTGCAGTTTTCGCCCGACCTACGCGCTCAGCGCTTGTTTCATTTGGTCAAGCGTATCGCGCACCGAAGCATGGATGACTTCATCACCCACCTGAATACGCGCCCCACCGATAAGGTCGGCATCGACAATAACAACCGCATCGATCCGCTTGCCATACTTGCGGGCCAACGCGTCGACGAGACCCGCCCTGT
>Ga0209181_10003938_pt1 | contig 22441 bp, 13 predicted proteins | sample MAT05_FD_187208 | JGI IMG/M metagenome (GOLD analysis project Ga0209181, IMG submission 187208) | Freshwater microbial communities from Lake Fryxell liftoff mats and glacier meltwater in Antarctica - MAT-05 (SPAdes) (version 2) | ecosystem: Environmental > Aquatic > Freshwater > Ice > Liftoff...
AGGCCGTCATCGCGAGCACCGGCGTCGCGGCCACGCGGGGATCGGCGCGGATCAGCCGTGTCGCTTGCAGGCCGTCCATCACAGGCATCTGAAGATCCATCAGCACGCAGTCGAAAGACTGCCTGCACAGAAGATCGACAGCCTCCCGTCCGTTGTTGGCATGGGTGACCACGGCGCCGGCAGCCTGCAGAATGCCGCTTGCCACTTCCTGGTTCAACGGGTTGTCTTCCGCCAACAGGATGCGCGCGCCCTGAAGCGTGTCCGGGTGCTTTGCGTGTTCGACCTGCCGCTTGCCGGCGTGGCTAGAACTGCCCCATTGAAGGCGGGTGGTGAACCAGAAGGTGCTGCCCTCGTCGGGCCTGCTGGTAACACCGACGTCGCCGCCCATTACCGTCGCCAGTTGCTTGCAGATTGCCAGGCCTAACCCCGTCCCGCCGAACTCGCGGGTTATCGAACTGTCAGCCTGATGAAAGGGCTGGAAGAGCCTGGAGATTTGCGCCGGGTTAATTCCGATGCCATGGTCCCGCACCTCGAACCTGAGCTGGCAGCCTGTGCCGTCTGGGTCCAGGCTTCGGGCACTGACCCGGACGTGACCCGCCTTGCTGAACTTGATGGCGTTGCAGACGTAGTTGAGCAACACCTGGCCGATGCGCAGCGGGTCGCCGCGCAGCGTGCGCAAAAGGGTGGGGTCGATCTGCAAAACCAGCTTCAGCCCTTTGGCCGCAGCCGCCGGAGCCATCTGGTCGAAGACGCCTGCGAGCACGGTGGACAGCGAGAAATCCGTCTCCTCGAGCTCGAGCATGCCGGCCTCGATCTTCGAGATGTCGAGGATGTTGTTGACGATCGCCAGCAGGTTCTGCCCAGCGAAACGGATCTTGGTGAGGTAGTTGCGCTGCCTCGCATCGGGGTTGGCCTGCAGCGCCAGATGGGCCATGCCGAGGACGCCGTTGATGGGCGTGCGGATCTCGTGGCTCATGTTGGACAGGAAGTCGCTCTTGGCGCGACTGGCCGCATCGGCCTGCGTCACGGCCACCGCGAGGTCGCGGGTTCGCGCTGCGACGCGCGACTCCAGCGTCTCGTTCGCGAGCGTGAGTTCGCGCTGTGAACGCCGGCACTCGGTCACGTCATGGAAGCTGAACACATGGCCGCCGAGGCCTGAGTTGATGTGGAATGGCCGGGCCCGGCGTTCGAAGTGGCGGTCGCCAAGGAGCGCAAGCGTATCGAAGCCATACTGGGCGTTACCGTGTTCGGTCGCTGACGGCCACGGTGGATATTCGGTGCCAGGCTCGAGCAATTGATCGCGCATGTAAGCGAAAATCCCGGCAGCGTCGGCCCCTCGGGTCAGCAGTTCGGCAGGAATCGCCCACATGCGCACGAAGGCCGGATTCATCTGAAGGATGGACCCGCCTCGGCTGACAGCCAGCATGCCTTCGGCAGCGGCCTGAAGCGTGGCCGCCAGCAATGCCTTCGAGCGCGCTAAACCAAGATGGGTTCTGACGCGGCTGCGCACCACCGCCGCAACGATGGGCTTGGTGATGAAGTCCACGGCGCCGATTTCGAGGCCCAGCATTTCATGGTGGGCCTCGTGCTGGATGGTGACGAAGATGACGGGAATGTGCCGCGTCAGCGGGTCCACCTTGAGCTGCCGGCAGACCTCGTGGCCGTCGATGCCGGGCATAAGCACATCGAGCAAAACCAGGTCAGGCTGTTGGCTGCGGCAAACCTGGAGGGCCTGGGCACCACCGGTGGCCGTCAGCACCTGGCAATCGGACGATAGCGCCTGGGACAGGATCCGGATGTTGATGGGTTGATCGTCCACCACCAGCACGGTGGGACGCGGTTCGGTAGAGCCGGTCAGGAGCACGTCCATGATGATGTTACTTGCAGGCCGCTGGCTGGCAGCCCTCAACCCAGCTTGGCCAGGGCGGCGCCCAGTGCCGCCGAATCGAGGGGCTTGGGTAGCGTCGCCAGAATGTTCAGCCGATGAAAGCGCGCCATCAGCGATGCGGAGTTCAGGGTCCGCGCATCCATTCCCGACACCAGAACGACGCCGCCCTCGAAGCCGGCCGAGGCGATTTGGTGCATGAATTCGAAGCCGTCGCCGCCAGGCATGTTCAGGTCGCATACCACCAGGTCCGGTGCCGGCTTCATGCGCCGCAACATCTCCACGGCGGCCAAACCGCCGGCAGCCTCGGTGATCTGCCGGATGCCATGTTCGCGCAGCAGGTCTCCCATCACGACAAGCATGAACTTGTCATCGTCGACAAGCAGCGCGCTGTGTATTTGATCCGGACGGCGCGGCGACGCTAAGGAAGATGCGGCGCTTGCGCCGGGTTGGCTGGCTGGCTGGCTGGCTTTAGGGAACATGGGATTCAGCGTGTAAGGAGGGGCGGGACCTAAAGGATTTGGCTTTGGCTCAGTTGCAATTCAGCGGCACCGTCAGCCATGCCTGTGTTTTCGGTGGCCGATCGACGAAGTACAGGACAGCGTCGGTCACTTCGAGGACTCTGTCGGCCAAACTGGATGTGCGCTTCAAGCCGCGTGAAGTCACTTCTAATGCTGCATGCGTTTTCAGCCATCCAGAAGGCCAAGGGATTCGTGGATGACCTGCATGCCTTCAAGGCTCGCTCGGACCGTGACGACAACTTCATGGCTTGCCGGCAATCGATTCCCACGGGCGTTTGCCTGGGCCGATGTCAGCATGGATGCTCCAGCAAACAGAGCGTAAAAGAGTGGCCCAGCGGCTTGGGCCGATACCCTGTGCGCCAAGCTTTAGCAGGCTGTCTGCGGCGTCTAGGCCCTTGTGCGTGCAGAACGCTGTGCGTAATGCGGAACGAGCAATCCGGGTCGAGCGGCGACTCCGGACGCCCCATGCAGAAGAGCGGGTCGCATGACTGTGGCGGCCAACCAGACGGGCCGACACTCTGCGCTTTAGGCGTTCACCGGCAACTTGCGGCTTCAAGGCCCGTGCGCATGTGGAGCGCTTCGCTGTCGGGAACCCCAAAAGTGGGGCGGGCAGTAACTTCAACCGTGCGTCGGCTGCGGTCCAACCCCTTGGAGCGCACAATTCAAGAGAAGAACGCGAGGTATTGACGTTTTTGTCGGCTACCAGCTGTTGTCGTGTCGAATGCCCAGCCTCTTGAGCTTTGCCCCATGATGAGTCAACCGATCACCCACAGCATAGAAGCCCGAAGCGTCGTCGACGCCGAGCCGGTGGTTGTGCGACGGCTCGTCTCTGAAATGGTCAAGCGCGGTATCGACACGTCTTCGCTGTGTCGTGGCCTGGGCTTCCAGATCGGCGACCTGGAGCGACCGGAGTTGCGCATCTCTTACGAACAGGTCAGCACGGTGATCCGTCGGGCCTTGCCGCTTCTGGGCGACCCTCAAATCGCGCTAAATCTCGGCGCAAAGGTCAATCTGGTGTCGTGGGGCTTCTGCTTCGTAGGGTTGATGGCATCTTCGAAATCGAGGGCGGTACTTGAGTTTGCCATCGACTTTCTGCCGTCGACGGGCCGCTTCCTCTGCATTCATGGTCAAGACGACGGACGGCAGTTCTCTGTCGTCGCGGATCCGCGTTTTGACGATCCGGACGTGTATGCGTTTCTGGTGGATGCGACCTTTGCATCATTGATGCAGGTTTGTCATCAAGTCGTCGGCAAGACATATGGGCCGATTTCGGTCGAATTCACGGTCGCGCGGCCGACCAACGCAGCTTTGTATGAACAAGTCTTCTGCTGTCCGGTGCGCTTCGAATGCGAGACCAACCAAATGAATTTTTCGTTGAGCTCAGTTCCTGTGGCTTCGGCAGATTCATTGGTTGCAAAGCGATCGCGCGAGTTTCTTGCTCTACATCAAGGCGGCGTTGGTGCGGTGAGTGAGTTGGAGGCGCTTGTAGTGCGCGCGATTCGCAGCAATCTTCGATCAATCCCGGCTCTGCGCGACATCGCCGCGTCGATACACCTCACCGAGCGCACGCTGCGCAGACGCTTGACGCAAGCGGGCTTGGCGTTCGCCACGATTCTGGACCATGAGCGTATGCGTCGTGCACTCCAGCTGATACGCGATGGTCGGCTGCCACTGGCTACAGTCGCGAAGGAGGCGGGTTATGCAGACACCCGTAGTCTCAGTCGCGCCACCCTGCGCTGGACTGGCCAGACTCCGACGCAGATCCAGGGAACTCAGGCCTGATGCCGTGATGGCGTTTGACTGAAATTTGCGCCCTGCTCGACGGGACAAAGTGGAGTTGTGACGCGAGGCACTGCTCCAACCTTCAGGTCTGCGACTTGGCGGTCTCCGAAGCTGGACCTTCGCTTTCACAACGCCGAATACCCCCACGCCCAGCAGCGCAAACGTCAAATTTGAAACACGGAGTTGGCGGCGATGAATGTCGTTGGTGGGTCCCGGCTTGTCGCTCGGTTTTTGCCACAAGTGGCCGGTCTGGATCGCAGACGCGACCGCAACAATAGTGGCGGTAACCACTGAAAAGCCGCGTCGAACTTCCGAGGCGGCCCGTGACCAGCGGACTGGCTGGCGGTTTTGAACCAGCAATATCCGGCGCATTTGCCCTGGAAGATGCGCAACGAAGCGGCCTCGCGCATCAATCGAAGGCCCCCGAGCTCGGCATGGGGCTCGAATCGCTTGCAGCGTGTGCCGATAAAACCTGCAGCTTGTGGTGCAACACGCAGCCGGCACACCCACCGGCCCCGGGGTCACCTCACCCGCACTGCCCCACAAACCCGCAGGCGGTGCAGAACTCGCAGCCGTCCTTGTGGATCAGCGTGTGGTTGCCGCACTCGGGGCAAGGCTTGCCGGCCATCAAGCCCGGCCGGCGGGCGGGCGTTGCCAGCGCGGCCGCTGCGGTACCCGACTTGCTGCCCGGCGCCGCCAGGATGCCCATCTCGTGCAGCGGCAGGCCGTCCTCGCTCAGCACACCCAGCATGGCGTAACGGTGGATCACCAGCCGGGCGATGTAGGCCACGGTGCTGGGCCAGGTCTGCTGGCGGCGCTGGCCGGGGATGGGCGCCATGAAGTGGCCCAGCGGCTCGCCAACGTTGAGCAGCTTGCGCAGCTTCATGCCGATCCAGGCCGGGTCCATCACCCGCATGTCGAGCGACAACAAGCGCGCCAGGCCGTCGAAGGCGCGTGGGTAGTTGCCTGAGAAGCCGATGGCGCAGGGCCGGGTCACGGTGCCGCCTTCCACCCCACCCGCAGGGCTGGGCAAGGACACCTCCTTGAGTGTCATGGTGAAGGATTCGCCGGTGGCATGGTTGTCCACGTCCACCGCCCAGGCCAGCGTGCCGGCGGTGCCGGTGCGGGGCTCTTCGCGGCTGAACATCGCATCCAGCACCGGGGTGGCACCGCCCTCTTGCAGCGCACCCAGCTGCTCACAACGCCAGCGGATCACCGCCGCAGTGGCCGCCACCACGCCGGGGAACAAGCGCTTCTCGCCGGTCGGCGGGAAGGGCATCTCGAAGGCGCGCTCCTCGGCCACGGTGGCCAGCGCATCGAGCTTGAGCTTGAGCCAGGCGGCGTCGTTGGCCCGCATGTCCATCGACAAGGTCTTGGCCATGGCGCCGATGCCACGTGGCTGCTCGGCGCCGTTGACCCAGACCTCGAACGGCACGTTCTGGGCAAACAGGCCGGTTCCCGGTCCGGCCTCGGCCGGCAACTCGCCGACAAACAGCGAAAAATCGCCAAACGGGTGCTGGATCAGATAGCTCCAGGCCGGGTTGCCGCCGGGCAGTTCGGGCCGGCTGGGCCAGCGCAGGCTGGCCAGCACCGGCGCCGGCAGGCGGTCCAGCCGCAGGCGCTGGTTGGCGCCGTCGAACGCGGCCGACAGCGGCTCGGGCTGCACCGGCGCCGGCGTGGCGGTTGCGGCGTCGGCCACGGGCGGCGCATCCACGCTCAGCACCGAGCCCAGCACCGCATTGGGCCGGTAGGTGGCCAGGCCCTTCAAGCCGGAAGTCCAGGCCTGCAGGTACAGGCCTTGAAAGTCCTCGAACGGGTAGTCGGCCGGCACGTTGACGGTCTTGGAAATCGAGGTGTCGATATAGGGGGCCACCGCCGCCACCATCGCCGCGTGGGCCTCGGCGCTCATCTCCAGCGCGGTGACAAAAGCGTCGGTCAAGGGCGCGTCGTCACCTTTCAAGTGGCGGTAGAGGCGCCAGGCGTGGTCCTCGACCGCGTAGTGCTTGAAGCTGTTGTCGGGCTCGCGCTTCTTGCGGGTGTAGCTCCAGCTGAAAGCGGGCTCGATGCCGTTGCTGGCGTTGTCGGCAAAGGCCAGGCTGATGGTGCCGGTGGGCGCGATCGACAGCAAATGCGAGTTGCGCAGGCCCTGGCCGCGGATCTTGTCCTTGAGCGCCGCCGGCAGGCGGGACGCAAAGTTGCCACCACCGAGGTACAAGTCGGCGTTGAACAGCGGGAACGCACCGCGCTCGGTCGCCAGATCGGCGCTGGCGTTGTAGGCGGCGTCGCGCATCACGGCCGAGATGCGGGATGCAGTAGCCCGCGCGGCCTCGGTGTCGTAGCGCTGGCCCAGCATCACCAGCGCGTCGCCCAGGCCGGTGAAACCCAGGCCGACGCGGCGCTTGGCCATGGCCTCGGCCTGCTGCTGCGGCAGCGGCCAAACGGTGACATCCAGCACGTTGTCGAGCATGCGGGTGGCCACCGCGCAGACCTCGGCAAAGCCGGCCTCGTCAAAATCCGCATCGGGCTCGAACGGACGCCGCACAAAGTGCGTCAGATCGACACTGCCCAGGCAGCAGCAGCCGTAGGGCGGAAGCGGCTGCTCGCCGCACTGCCCGGTGACCAAACCATTGAAGATCACGGTGTTGTGATCGGCCTGGGTTGTGTCGAACACTGGATGACGGCCGATCGGGGTGATGGCCGCCACCCGCGCGGCAAATCGCTGACGCTTGACCAGGACCTTGCCGGCTACCCAGGCCTCGTATTTTTCGCGCTTGGCATCAAGCAGAAACCCGATCTCACGCATGAACACTTCACGCGATTCGCCATCGACAATCAACTCATGCGCCGCTTTGCAGTCGTAATTGTCTTGCCCACCCTGCCCATTGGGCAGCAAGCGGCTTCCGGCAGCGCGGCGGTGTTGAATTCGGGAGAAAACGCCAAAGTTCGACAGCAGGACTTGCACTTCTTGCAGCAAAGGACGGTGCGACGAACTCAGCCGGATCGAGCAGGACTGACTGAATGACGACACATTGACCGTGCCGTCGGTCTGGAACAACCCACGCAAATAGCCTTTGACGCAGTCTTCAGACCCCAGCCAAACCAGATCGGGTACCTTCAGCTTGGTCTCCCGCGTGAAGCCCAGGGCCTTGAGCGAACGGGCCAGCAGCACCGACCGGATGAACACCATGTTGCGTTCGGGCACCGCCACCGGCTGCACCGCATAAACACGATGGGCCAGTGCTTGCCCGGCGATCATCAGGTTGACGTTGTTGGCGACCACATCTGCCAACGCCCGCTCTTCATTCCAGAAGCTCAGAATCGCCGCTTCCTGTCCTTTGCCACGGTGGGTGAAGTGTCCATCTCCGGTGATGAGACCCAGCAGAACGCCCGTTTCGGCCGAGCCTCTTGCGCCGAACTGTCCCTTGGCAGACTGCACCCAAAGCTCATCCCCAACCCGCAATTCGGACAATTTGATCTTGCCGCGGCCGGTGTACAACTCGTGCCAGGCAGTGGCCTTGATCTCATAGCCTTCTGCGGTGGTGACCTGAAATACCTCGGCGTCTGGCGCAGTCATGAAGGCCGGCACTGCTTGACGAGCCACCGTGCCGCGCCCCGCGCCGCCCAAGGCCCGGTTGTCCACTGTCACCTGCAGCGGCAGACCGGCTGCGTACAGCGCCCCGATAGGCACCAGCCCGTGTTGTGTCGCCAGCCGGGTATCGGCCGTCACGCACGGGTTGGTCGCCGCGATCGTCTCGCAATAGCCCAGGTTGTTGTCGTTGTTGATGCGGTCCAGAAACAGCACACCCGGCTCGGCATGGTCGTAGGTGCTGCGCATGATCAGGTCCCACAGCGCGCGGGCGCGCACCGTGCGGTAAACCCAAAGACCATCCGCGCGGCGAAACGCGCCCGCAGCTTTGATCGCCGGGCCGGGCTCGGCCTTGTGGATCAGCTCGAACTCGGCGTCCGCTTGTACCGCCTGCATGAAGACATCGGTGATGCCGACCGAGATGTTGAAGTTGCGCAGGTCGCCTGAATCCTTGGCGCGGATGAATTTTTCAACGTCCGGGTGGTCGCAGCGCAGCACCGCCATCTGCGCGCCACGCCGGCTGCCGGCGCTCTCGACCGTCTCGCAGCTGCGGTCGAACACCCGCATGTAGCTGACCGGGCCCGACGCGCTGGACTGCGTCGGCGCCACCCAGGCGCCGGCCGGCCGGATGCGGGAGAAATCGTAGCCCACGCCGCCACCGCGACGCATGGTCTCGGCCGCCTCGGTCAAGGCGGTGTAGATGCCGGCAAAACCTTCTTCGGGCTGCGAGATCGAGTCGCCCACCGGCTGCACAAAGCAGTTGATCAGCGTGGCGGCCAGCGGCGTGCCGGCGGCCGAATTGATGCGCCCGGCCGGCACAAAGCCGCGCCGCTGGGCGTCGAGGAACCGGGCCTCCCAGGCAGCGCGCTGCTCGGCCGGCTCGGCGGCAGCCAGGGCGCGGGCAACGCGGCGGCGCACGTCGTCCAGCGTGGTCTCGTCGCCCTTGGCGTATTTTTCAGCCAGCACCTCGGCGCTGATGGCCTGGGGTGGCAGCGGGGCGCGCACCGCGCGTGAGGCCTTGGCCGCGGCAGCGCGCGCGGGTGCAGCGGGTTTGCTGGCCGCAGCGGGGGCAGCGCCGGCAGGCAGGGCGGGGCTGGCCGCAGGGCGGTCGCCAAAGAGGTCGGATACGGGGGTGACAGTGCTCATGGGGTGTACTTTCGTCGGCAAGCCCGGATGCTGGCGGCCTTTTGCAGCAAGGGCTTTGATGCGCCGCAGGGATGCGTGAGCTGAGGGTTTATACAGTATTCTTGCGGGATCGGACGGGCCAACGGGGCTTGCCCCTGGCGCCTTGAACAAGGTCTTGACCGTGACTGAAACGGCCTCATACCGGCCCGCGCCGGCCATTGTCTCGCCGGCCGCAGCACCCCCACGCGTCTCGCAGACATTTCGGCGCAGCGACCCCGACCCGTTCGCCACGCTCAACCCGCAGCAGCAAGCCGCCGTGGCCCACGGCAGCGCGCCGTTGCTGGTGCTGGCGGGCGCCGGGTCGGGCAAGACCCTGACGCTGGCGGCCCGGGTGGCCCGCCTGGTGCTGGACGGCGCCGACCCCAACCGGCTGCTGCTGCTGACGTTTTCGCGCCGGGCGTCGCACGACATGGCCCAGCGTGCCGGCCGGGTGCTGCACCAGGCGCTGGGCCTGCGCGCCACCCAGCCAGCCCCGGTGCTGCCCTGGGCGGGCACCTTCCACGCCATCGGCGCCCGGCTGCTGCGGGAGTACGCACCATCCATCGGCCTGCCCGAGCACTTCAGCATCATCGACCGCGGCGACGCCGAGGACTTGATGGCCTGGATGCGCCAGCAGCAGGGTTTGGCCGCCTCCCGCAAGCGCTTTCCGCTCAAGGCCACCTGCCTGTCAATCTACAGCCGCTGCGTCAATCGCCAAGTGCCGCTGGCCGATGTGCTGCGCGAGGACTTTCCGTGGTGCGCCGAATGGCACGACGACCTCAAAACCCTGTTCCGCGCCTACGCCGCCGAGAAACTGGGCCAGCACACGCTGGACTACGACGACCTGCTGCTGGCCTGGCACCAGCTGCTGGGCGACGCCGGCCTGGCGGCACACCTGGGCAGCCGTTTCGACCAGGTGCTGGTGGACGAGTACCAGGACACCAACCGGCTGCAGGCCGGCATCCTGCAGCGCCTCAAGCCCGACGGTCACGGATTGACGGTGGTGGGCGACGACGCGCAGTCGATCTACAGCTTTCGCGCCGCCGAGGTGGGCAATATCCTGGGCTTTGCGGGGCACTACGGCGCGGCAAGCCAGGTCATCACGCTGGACCGCAACTACCGCTCGACCCAGCCCATCCTGGACGCCAGCAATGCGGTGATCGCGCTGGCGCCGGAGCGCCATGCCAAGACCTTGTGGACCGACCGCGCCAGCGCCCAGCGCCCGCTGCTGGTGACCGTGACCGACGAACTGGCCCAGGCCCGCTGGGTGGCCGACCATGTGCTGGTGCAGCGCGAGGCCGGCTTGCGGCTCAAGCAGCAGGCGGTGCTGTTCCGCACCGGCCACCACAGTGCTGCGCTGGAGCTTGAACTGGCGCGCCGCAACATCCCGTTTGTCAAGTTCGGCGGGCTGAAGTTTCTGGAGGCGGCGCACGTCAAGGACTTTCTGGCGGTGCTGCGCTGGGCACAAAACCCGCGCTGCCGGCTGGCGGGCTTCCGGGTGGCGCAGTTGCTGCCGGGCTTCGGGCCGGCCCATGCCCGGCGGCTGCTGGATGCGGTGGCGGCAGCGACGCAGCCGGCATTGGCCATCCAGCAGTTCGTGCCGCCGCCGGCGGCGCATACCGACTGGCTGGCCCTGGCCGCGCTGCTGGCCGACTTGCAGTCTGCCCCGCAAACCGGCAGACAAACCGGCGACCACCCCAGCCGCTGGCCCGACGAGCTGGACGCCGTGCTGGCCTGGTACGCGCCGCACCTGCAGCGCGGCTATGCCGACGATGCGGCGGTGCGCCAACTCGACCTCGACCAGTTGCAGCGCCTGGCTGCCGGCACGCCCAGCCGCGAACGCTTCCTGACCGATCTCACGCTGGACCCGCCCGAAGCCACCAGCGACGAGTCCGGCCCGCCCCACCAGGACGAGGACTATCTGATCTTGTCCACCATCCACTCGGCCAAAGGCCAGGAGTGGAACGCGGTGACGATCCTGAACGTGGTGGACGGCTGCATGCCGGCCGACCTGGCCACCGGCTCGGCAGCAGCCATTGCCGAGGAGCGGCGCCTGCTGTACGTGGCCATGACCCGTGCCAAACAACATCTGGCGCTGATGGTGCCGCTGCGCTTCCATGTCAGCCAGCAGCACCATCACGGCGACCGTCACCTGTATGGCGGCCTGAGCCGGTTCATCCCGCCGGCGGTGGCGGCGCTGTTCGAGCGTGTGGCGCCAGCGGCCGATGTCGCGCTCACCGGCCCGTCGCCCCTGGCCGCACCACCCGCCGCGGCCCTGCCGATCAGGCTGGGATCCGCCTGGGATTGACCTGGCTGCAGTGGGCTGACGTCACCCAAACGACTGCCAGCCCGCCGCGTGGCCGGCACACTCGTTGCGATGCACACCCACGCTTTCGACGACGCCATCGCGCTGACGCGCCCGCCCGGCATCACGCCCGATCCCACGGCCGGGCACGACCCCGGGCATGACCCCGGGCAGCACGCCGGCATCTACACCGGCCACACCAGCCCGCACTACTGGAACATGGTGGGCCCCTACGGCGGCATCACCGCCGCGGTGCTGCTCAACGCCGTGATGCAGCACCCCGCGCTGCTGGGCGAGCCGATCTCGCTGACGGTCAACTACGCTGGCGCCGTGGCCGCCGGCGCCTTCTTGGTCAGCGCCCAGCCCGTGCGCACCAACCGCTCGACCCAGCATTGGTGCGTCACGCTGACCCAGACTGACGCTGCGGGCGAAACCCAAGTCACCACCACCGCCACCGCCGTCACCGCAGCCAGGCGCCAGACCTGGAGCGCCAGCGACAGCCCCATGCCCGCCGCGCCCGCGCCCGAGACACTGCCGGTGATGCGCCCGCCGGCCGGCAGCGTGGCCTGGATCGACAGCTTCGAGATGCGCGGCATCCAGGGCGGCATCCCCACGCTGTGGGACGGCCGCGAAAGCGCGGACAGCCTGACCCGGTTGTGGCTGCGCGACCACCCGGCGCGCCCGCTGGACTTCATGTCGCTGGCCTCGCTGGCCGACCTCTTCTACCCGCGCATCTGGCTGCGCCGCGCGCTGCGCACGCCGGCCGGCACGGTGTCGATGACGGTTTACTTCCACGCCGACGGCGCGCAGCTGGCGGCCACCGGCAGCGGCTACCTGCTGGGTCAGGCACAGGGCCAGGCCTACCGCAACGGCTTTTTCGACCAGACCGGCCAGCTGTGGAACCCGCAGGGCCGGTTGCTGGCCACCACGCACCAGATCGTGTACTTCAAGGCCTAGCATGCAAAAGGCACGGGCGCGGTGTTGGCGCAATGTGGGGCGATGAAGATCTCTCGTATGGTGTGATGACGCCCAAATCGGCTGTCAAACCTAGAGTGGTTTTGTCTTGACCGGCAAGGTCAAGCACCAGTGCGCAGAGCCCGCGCACTGCCGTCAAACACCACGACAGGAGCTTTCCATGCGCCACGCCATCCCGCACCTCCGCCCCCGCACCCGCGCCCTCAGCGCCTTGATCGGCAGCCTGTTCGGCAGCGCTGCCCTGCTGTCGGCCTGCGGCGGCAACAGCGACAGCCCGGACGAACCCATCGTGTTGCCTGCGGCCACCGTGTCCCAGGCGGTGATGGTGGTTGACGGCCCGATCAAGGGCGCGCTGGTTTGCCTGGACAAGAACAACAACGGCGCTTGCGACGCCGACGAGACCCAGGGCAGCACCGCCGCCGACGGCAGCGTGACATTGCAAATGCCCAGCGCCGACGCCGGCAAATACCCGGTGCTGGCCCTGGTGGGTACCGACGCGGTGGATGCCGTCAACGGGCCGGTCACCATCGCCTTTGTGCTCAAGGCCCCCGCTGACCAACCGGCTGTGGTGAGCCCGCTGACCACACTGGTGGTCGCGCAGCTGGACGCCGCTGGTGGCAGTTCGGCCGACGCCGAACGCGCCTTGAAAGACAAGCTGGGCATCAGCAGCTCGCTGTTTGCAGATTTCAGCAAGCAGTCGGATGCCGCCAGCCAACACGCCGCCACCGTGGCCCGGCTGTTGGTGCTGACCACCCAGCAGCAGACCCGAGACACCCAGGGCGCGGTGGACAGCACCGGCAAGCTGTTGTCCGGCGCCGACCTGGCAGCCGCCCAGCGCAACAGCCTGATGGCGGTGCTGCCGACGGTGGTGACTGCGGCCACCGACCCGGCCGTGACCGGCGCGGCCAGCGCTACCGAGCGCGAAACCGCCTTGAAGAACGCTGCCGTGGCTGTCAGCGCCGCGGCCGGCCTGACCGGGGCCAATGTCGCCGCCGTGGTGGCGCAGGCCAAGCTGCCCGCCGTCCCCGACAGCAGCACCGATGTGCCCACTGCCGGCGCGTCGCTGCGCTGGTTCAGCTACGCCGGTGCGGGCAGCTACAACCTGCGTCTGTTCAAGAGCAGCGCGGCGCAAAGCACCGTCGTCAACGGCAAACGCCAGTTCACCGAATACCGCGAGCAATCTGTCGCCAGCAACGGCAAGGTCACGTTCTTCCAGCAGTGGGGCGAGGGCCTGAACAACTGGGCCCGCAACCAGACCGTCTGGACCGGCAACGAGTGGTTCGACTGCCCCACCGACCAGGTGCACGAGGCCACTGTCTGGGACGCGAAGGGCAAGTCTGACTCGCTGTACTGCAAGGCCTTCAAGGGCAGCAACCAGCGTGCCGAGCGCGACATCGCGGGCATCGTGATGGCCGACATCGTCAAGGAGATCCGCGCCTACCCGCTGGCGGACAACGCCGGCAAGTTCGCGGCCTGGGGCCCTGACCCGGTGGCCAACGCGGCGGCACTGGTGGGCAGCTTCCCGGCCGGGTCCAAGCTGTACTACTACACCGGCAGCGACACCGCCAACCCGGACACCTACAACACCACCGCAAGCGACCTCTACATCCCGTACAACACGGCGGTGGCGGGCGGCGTTGCGGCCGAGTGCAACAAGGTGACTGGCAGCAACAGCGTGCAGTTCCAGGCCGAAGCGGCCACGCTGGAGGCGATGGTGGCCGCCGCAGTGGGCCAGCCCTGCGTGTTTGGCGTCGGCAACAACACCGGTGAGGCCAAGAACGAGTGGTGGGGCAACTCGACCGTCAACATCGGTGACGTCAGCACGCCTTACGCCAACACCACCGGCTTCTACAAGGTGGGCCTGAAGGACCTGCGGGCCTCGTTTGGCGCCGGCAACGTGGTGAACTACTGGCTGTGCCTGCGCCGCGCCAGCGACAACTCACCGCGCAACTGCAGCGCCGCCGGCAGCGGCAGCTACAGCATCGACAGCGTGGGTGATGCCCGGGTGCTGCGCCTGGCCGGCCTGCCGGCCATCGCCGGCAACCTCAGCTACAACCGCATCATGGTGCAGCGCGCCGGCAAGGTGTTTTACGGCTCGCGGTCCAAGCTGGCGCTGACACACCAGTTGCGGCTCAACGGGCCCGCCAGCCAGGCGCTGTTTGACGCATTGGGCATGCCTGCACCACAAGCCGCGCCGGCCAGGCTGACGCCTGCGCTGCTGCTGGACCGCTACATCGGGTCGGGTGGGGCGGGCACGCTGAACCGCGACAGTCTGGCGCTGCTGGACAACGACCCGGCCGGCCTGGTCGGCGCCTGGGCACTCGACAGCGCGACCGATCCGCGCACCCAGGTGTTTGTCTTCTTCGCCGATGGCCAGTACGTGATGGCCGACCCGCAGGGTGACACCGCACCCAATTCGTGTGGCGGGCCTGGCATCGAGCTGGGCACCTACAGCTACGACAAGGCGGCGGGCCGGCTGCGCTTCCTGAGCGCTGCACGTGATACCAACGGTTGCGCCGGCGTCCATGACACCAACGACAACAGCTTCGGTGCGCCGGGCGTGGTGCTGTCGGCCGACGGCAAGACCGCTGCAGTGACCTTTACCGACAACGATGGCAACGGCACGTTGTACCGCCTGACGAAGTAGTCAGCCGCGGCAGCGCAAGGGCCCGCCCGGCAATGCTCGCACGGGCTCAGAGCCTGAGTTTTTCGGACGCGACCGAGCAGCGCGCTCGAAAGGCGTCCGGTCTAGGCGCAAAGCGCAGCCATAGCGGGCTATGGCGAGCCTTTGCAACGACGACTGGGCGTCTTTGGGCGTGATGAGCGGGCATGAACGAAAGACTTATGAGTCAACGCTGGGCCGCTCCCGAGTGGACTCCTCCCCCCCTCGGGGGGGCGGCGGCGGACGTTTTGCCGCCGCCTTGGGGGTGCTCTCAGGCTCTCAGTCCCGCCCCAGGTCCATCAGCAACCGGCTGCTGAGGTAGAGCCGGGGAACGATGGTGTCGGTGTCGATGTATTCATCCTTGGCGTGGTAGCCCCAGCCAGGCAGGCCAAGGCTCTCCAGCACCACGGCCTTGCCAGACCGGTTGGCAAAGCCGGCATCGGTACCGCCGCCGCTGGCCGGGTGGATCGACAGCGGTTTGCCGCCCAGTTCAGCGTAGATGGCCTGGGCTCTCTTGGCCAAGGCCAGCGTGCGTTCACCGCCGACAAACGCCGGCCGGCCCACCGCCAGATTGAACTCCACCGTAGTCTCAGGCACCCGCTTGCTGGCCGCGGCCTGGGCCTGCAGCGCGGCCAGCAGCTTGTCGCCCGCGCCATCGGCGGTCAGCCGCACATCGCCGCCGGCCACCGCTTGCTCGGGGATCTGGTTGCGCACCTTGCCGGCGTTCAAGGTGGTCCAGTTCAGCTGGGCACCGGGGATGCTCTTGGCAATGTCGACCGTCTGCCCGACCTGGAACGCCGCCTCGACGAGCGCATTGCGGCCCTGCGCGGGCGCGGCGCCGGCATGCGAGGACCGGCCCTTGACGGTCATCACCATTTCGGCCACGCCGGCGGCGGACAGCAACACACCGGGGTCGCGTGCGGCCGTGGGCTCGTAGGACAGCACGTAGTCGTGTGCCTCAGCCAGCGTGGCGATGGCCTCGCCCGAGCCGCTGGACCCTGACTCTTCGTCGGCATTGAACAAGACGGTGAGCTGGGCGTAGTCGGCCCAGCCGGCCGCCTTGAGGATGGCCAGCGTATGCAGGATCACCGCCACGCCACCCTTGTCGTCGGCGATGCCGGGGCCGTAGAGCTTGTTGCCTTCCTGTTTGATCGGCTGGGTGGCCAGGGTGCCGGGCCAGTAGATGGTATCGAGGTGGGCGATCAGCATCAGCTTGCGGCGGCCGCTGCCGCTGGCGCGTGCCACCAGGATGTCGCTCTTGCCTGTACTGGGGGTGCGGCGCTCGACCAGCAGGCCCAGCGCCTTGAGCCGGGATTCGGCGTAATCGGTCATCTTGCCCAGCCCGGGCAGATCCATCGTGCCCGATTCGATGGCCACCATCGCCTTCAATGATTCGATCACCGCCGGCTGGGCGGCGCGGGCTGCCGCCAACAGTTTTTCATCGGCGGCGGCAAGGGCTGCCAGCGGGGCGGCCAGCAGCCCGGCGAGCAAGCTGGCCAGGATCTTCAGGGCGGGGCGGATGGACATGGGGGCTCCTTGGTGATGGCGTTGGTGTGACCGCTTGTGCAACGTTGCGGGTGGCAAGGCTGCAGTGTTGTGCCGCGCCGCAGCCGTCGCCATCGGCAAAACCCCGGCCCAGCGTAACCGGCTCAAGGCGACCGGCTCAATGCGACCGGGTGCCCAGCCAGGTGCCGGCGAGCACGCCCGCCAGGCCCACGCCGTGCCAGACCGTCAGCGGCTCACCCAGCACCACCACCGCAAACAGCACGCCGAAGATCGGCACCCAGTAGGCATAGAGCGCGGTACGGGCCACGCCCAGCGTGACGAGCGCGCGGTTCCAGACCAGCGCGCCCCAGGCGCTGGCCAGCAGGCCGGAAAACAACAGCATCAGGCCCAGGCCGGGCGTCAGGCGGGACAGGTCGGGCGCGACGGTGTCCGGGTCCAGCAGCACATGCAGCACCAGCATCAGCGTGCCGAGCGTGAACACCACGGCGCTGACCACGGCCGAGTCGAATTGCCGCGCCAGCCGCTGCACCAGCGCGCCACCGGTGACCCAGGTCACCACCGAGCCGAACACCAGCAGGTCACCCAGGCTGCCGTGGCCCAGGCCTGCGCCGGGCCGGTGCAGCACCACCGCCGCCACACCGCCAAAGCCGATCAGCACGCCGGCCAGCCGCGCCGGGGTCAGCCGGTCGCCCAGCCAGAGGGCCGCCACCAGGGCCGAGACCAGCGGGTTGAGCGAGATGATCAGCGCCGCATTGGCAGCCGCGGTGCGCTGCACGCCCAGCGTAAAGACCATTTGGTTGAGGTAGACCATCAGCACCGCGCAGGCCACAAAGGCCAGCGCCTGCCGCCGGCTGGGCCGGGGCAGCGCCAGGCCGCGCCAGCGCAGCACGGCCAGCAGCGCCAACGACGCCACCACCATGCGCACCGCAGACACCACCAGCGGGTCGAAGCGCTCGACCAGCAGCTTGACCACGGACAGGTTGCCGCCCCAAACCGCCATCGTGAGCAGCAGCATGACGCGCAGGCCCTTGACAGGCGGGATGGGGGATGGGTCTGCTGCGGCGGGTGTTGCCGGACCGCTCATGCAACGCTTGCGGCCGTGCGCCAGGCAGCAGCAAAACGCCTGGCCTGCACCGCCACCTCGGCCACGCTCATGCCCGGCTTGTACAGCGCCGAGCCGATGCCAAATCCCGCCGCACCGGCAGCCCGGTAGGCTGCGATGTTGTCGGGCGTGATGCCACCCACCGGCAGCATGAGCGTGCCGGCCGGCAGCACCGCCCGCATCGCCTTGAGTCCGGCCGGCGGCATCAATTCAGCCGGAAACAGCTTGAGCCCGTGTGCACCGGCGGCCAGCGCGGCAAAGGCCTCGGTGGGCGTGGCCACACCGGGCAGGCAGACCAGGCCGAGCCGACGGCCCTCGGCCAGCACCTGGCCATCGGTATTGGGCGCGACGATCAGGCCCGCGCCGGTCGCGGCAACGGCCCGCACCTGATCGGCAAGCAACACGGTGCCGGCACCGACCAACACCTGCGGAAAGGCCCGCACCAGTGCGCCAATGCTGTCCAGCGGCCGGGGTGAGTTGAGCGGCACCTCGATCAGCGACCAGCCGGCCTCGACCAGCGCCTGGCCCACTGGCACGGCCTCCTCAGGCGTGATGCCGCGCAGGATGGCCACCAGCGGCAGGGTGTGCAGGGCGCGGGCCAGGCGGGCGGCGGGATCGCTGGCGGCAGCAGGTGGTGATGATGGGGCTGCGGAGGTTGAAGTCATGCGCCGAGTGTGCCTGTCGGTGTGCCTGTCGGTGAGCCCATCAACGCCGCCAGGCCGCGCCAGGTCGCTTCTGCACCCACGGCTTGAACTGGCACGCCCAGCAAGCCCAGTGCGCGCTGGTAACGCGTGGCCAGCGCAGCGCTGCCGATGACCACCACCCCGCTGGCCCGCACCTGGGCGGGCAGCGCTTGCGCCCGCAACTCCTCGCCGATCACCAGGCCCGACAGCAGGCTGGCGCCGCTGGCAGCGTCAAGGCGATCAAACAAGGACAGCGTGCGCACACAAAACAGGTGGTGTAGCAGACCGCCGGGCGTCTGGGCCTGCAGCACACCCTGGTCGAAGGCCTCGGGCACCCAGGCATCCGCTGCAGCGGCAGCCCCGGGCAGCGCAGCCGCAGGCAAAGTGCGGGCCAGGATCGAATGCTGGCGGAACAGCGCAAAACATTCACCGGTCATGTGGGTGGCAAAACCGGTGATGCGCCCGCCTTGCACCGTCACCCATTTGCTGTGGGTGCCGGGCAGCACCAGGATGGCGTCGCTCAGTCCCAGAATCTCCAGCGCGCCAAAAACCTGGGTCTCTTCGCCGCGCATCACGTCGGGCAGGCCGCCCGCTTCGGTCGACAGGCCGGGCACGATGGCCAGCCGGCCCGGCTGCAACCACAACAGCTGTGCGGCCAGGTCCGGCGGCCCGGCCGGACAGGCGCAGTAGGGCGCCTCGGCCCAGCCCTGCCGGCTGCCGACCATGCCGGCCATCAGGCAGCGCAGGCCGGGATGGGCGGCCAGCCAGGCGCCGAATTCAGCCTCGAAGGCCACGCCCCAGCCACCCGGTGGCACGCTGAGCAAACCGCGCGGCGATGCGCGTTCGGCCAGCACCGTGCCATCAGCGGCCAGCAGCGCACCGCGCAGGGTGGTGGTGCCCCAGTCCACGGCCAGCAGCAGCGGCTCAAATGGCGAGGCCCCTGCCGGTGCGCGGCCGGGCCGCAGCTCAGCCATCACGGGCAGTCGCAATCAATGGTTGTCTTTAGGCACCGCAGCACCGCGCTGGCCGACCAGAAAGTCCAGATCGCAGCCCTGGTCCGCCTGCAGCACATGGTCGATGTAGAGCTTCCAGTAGCCGCTGCTCATCGCTGGTGTCGGCGCCTGCCAGGCGGCCAGGCGGCGCGCCAGTTCGGCATCATCGATGTGCAGATGCAGACTGCGGCCTGCCACGTCCAGCGTGATCAAGTCGCCGTCCTGCACGATGGCCAGCGGACCACCGGCTGCGGCCTCGGGCGCGGTGTGCAGCACCACCGTGCCGTAGGCGGTGCCGCTCATGCGGGCGTCGCTGATGCGCACCATGTCGGTGATGCCCTTGCGCAACACCTTGGGCGGCAGCGGCATGTTGCCCACCTCGGCCATGCCGGGGTAGCCCTTGGGGCCGCAGTTCTGCAACACCATGATGCAGGTCTCGTCGATGTCGAGCGCCTCGTCGTCGATGCGGGCGTGGAAGTCGTCGCTGTCTTTGAACACGACCGCGCGGCCGGTGTGCTGCATCAAAGTCGGCGTGGCGGCGCTGGGCTTGATCACGGCGCCGCGCGGCGCCAGGTTGCCCCGCAGGATGGCTATGCCCGCACGCGCCTTGAACGGCGCGGCCAGGGTCTTGATGACGTCGGCGTTGTAGTTTTGCGCGTCGGCAAAGTTCTCAGCCACGGTCTGGCCGCTGGCGGTGACGAGACCCAGGTGCAGGTGCTGGGCGATCTCTTTCATCACCACCGGCAGGCCACCGGCATAGCAGAAGTCTTCCATCAGGTACTGGCCGCTGGGCTGCAGGTTGACCAGGCAGGGCAGCTCGCTGGCCAGGCGGTCGAAGTCGTCGATCGACAGCGGCACGCCCAGCCGGCCGGCGATGGCGATCAGGTGGATCACTGCATTGGTGCTACCGCCAATCGCCGCCAGCGTCTTGATCGCGTTCTCGAACGCCTCACGCGTCAACACCTTGGAGATGGTCTGGTCGGTGTGCACCATCTCGACGATGCGCCGGCCGGCGTTGCGCGCCAGCACGTTGCGCCGGCCGTCCACCGCCGGGTAAGCGGCGTTGCCGGGCAGGCCGATGCCCAAGGCCTCGACCATGCTGGCCATGGTGCTGGCCGTGCCCATCGTCATGCAGTGGCCGTGGCTGCGGTGCATGCAGCTCTCGGCCTCGAAAAAATCAGTCAGCTTGAGCGTGCCGGCGCGCACCTGCTCGCTCATGCTCCACACGCCCGTGCCCGAGCCCAGCTCCTGGCCGCGCCACTTGCCGTTGAGCATCGGCCCGCCCGACACGCCGATGGTCGGCAGGTTGGCGCTGCCGGCCCCCATCAGCAGCGCCGGCGTGGTCTTGTCACAGCCCATCAACAGCACCACACCGTCGATGGGATTGCCGCGGATGCTTTCTTCCACGTCCATGCTGGCCAGGTTGCGGTAGAGCATCGCGGTGGGCCGCAGCAAGGTCTCGCCCAGGCTCATCACCGGAAACTCCAGCGGAAATCCACCCGCCTCATAGACACCGATCTTGACCTGCTCGGCCAGCGTGCGGAAATGGCTGTTGCAAGGCGTCAGCTCAGAGAACGTGTTGCAGATGCCGATCACCGGCCGGCCGTCGAACTGGTCATGCGGCACACCCTTGCCCTTGACCCAGCTGCGGTAGGCAAAACCGTCGCGGTCCTGACGGCCGAACCACTGCTGGCTGCGCAAGTCTTGGGGCTTCTTTCTGATGGGCTGGCTCATGGTCTGCTGGCTTTCCCGGGTGGGCTTGAGGGGTGCGTTCGGGCATATTATGGTATGACGATTGACCGCCCGGCGTGATGATGAACCCGGCAAAACCCTGAGGAGATTTCTGGTGTCCACAAGCCTTCCTGCCGCTGGCGGCATCCATGTGTTGGCCGTTGCCAAACCTTCGCCCTTGCTGGCGCCGCGGCTCGCTGCGGCCTTCACCGTACATGCCATCGATGCGGCCTTGCCGGCCGGTGTGGCACCCGAAGTCGCGCCGCAGATCCGCGCCATATTTGCCAGCGGCGAGTCCAAGGTGAGCGCTGCGCTGATCGCGAATTTGCCCGCGCTGGAGATCATCTCGGTGATGGGCGTGGGCTACGACGGCATCGATGTGGCGGCCGCCAAGGCACGTGGAGTGGTGGTCACGCACACCCCCGACGTGCTCAACGACGATGTCGCCGACCTGGCCATCGGCCTGATGCTCGGCGCCGCGCGCCAACTGCCCGCCGCCGACCGCCATGTGCGTGCTGGCCTGTGGCCGCAAGGCCCGATGCCCCTGGCACGCAAGATGTCGGGTGCCCGCATCGGCATCGTCGGCATGGGCCGCATCGGCCAGGCCATTGCCCAGCGTGCGCTCGGATTCAACATGACGGTGGCCTACACCGCGCGCTCGGCCAAGCCCGCCCTGCCCTGGGCTTACCTGCCCGACGCGGTGTCGCTGGCTGCCGTCAGCGATTTTCTGGTGGTGATCACGCCCGGCGGTGCCGGCACGCGCAAGCTGATCAATGCCGAGGTGCTGGCCGCGCTGGGTGCCAGCTCACCGCAAAAAGGCATTTTGGTGAACGTGGCGCGGGGCTCGGTGGTCGATGAAGCGGCGCTGATCGACGCGCTGGAGCAAGGTGTGATCGCCGGCGCCGGCCTGGACGTGTTCGAGGCCGAGCCCGACGTGCCCGAGCGTCTGCGCGCGCTGCCGCAGGTGGTGCTGACGCCGCACATCGGCAGCGCCACCGGCCAGACCCGCCAGGCCATGGCCGACCTGGCGTTTGACAACCTGCAGTGCCAGCTCAGTGGCCAGCCGGCGCGCACTCCGGTGCCGGAATGCCGTTGAAGCCAACACCGGCGGCGGGCTGATCAACAGCCATCGGCGGGCCGACAGCTTGCCAACTCGACCCCGGGAAAGCACGGGGTGGTTGCGCCTCCAATCATCATACGATAACACCAGGGTGTGGGCATTTTCCAGCGCCGACCCCGACATCCCCCACCGGAGACTTCGACAATGCAACTCAAGACTTTGATGACCACCGCCCTGGTCGCATCCGGCCTGCTGGCCGGCGGCGCGGCACAGGCGCAGGCCCAGGAAAAACTCACCGTCTGGTGGGTCAAGGGCTTTTACAAGGCCGAGGACGACGCGCTGTTCGAGGCCATCAAGAAGTTCGAGGCCAAGTACAAAAACATCAAGGTCGAGCTGTCGCAGTACCCGATCCAGGACACCGTGCCCAAGACCGTGGCCGCGCTCGACTCCAACGCGCCGCCCGATGTGGCCTATTCGGACGTGTTCG
>Ga0209181_10003940_pt1 | contig 22437 bp, 14 predicted proteins | sample MAT05_FD_187208 | JGI IMG/M metagenome (GOLD analysis project Ga0209181, IMG submission 187208) | Freshwater microbial communities from Lake Fryxell liftoff mats and glacier meltwater in Antarctica - MAT-05 (SPAdes) (version 2) | ecosystem: Environmental > Aquatic > Freshwater > Ice > Liftoff...
TCAATCCGCGTGTCATCAAAAAGAAGCTGAGTCCTTGGCCCAAGAAGCAGCCAACTCCACGCTCGGAACGACTACCTGTAAAACAGTTTCGAGATACCGTCCAAATACTGCGTTGAACGGTATTGGGGTTTACCCCCGTGGTGTTTGACATTCCCAAGACCACGGGGATGAACCCCGTGGCTCGCCAGCGCCTGACTCAAACATTCGCATTTGCTGGAGAGATGGCCTTCACCACGCAATCGGAGTCGCTGCCATGACACGCATGTTGATCGGTCTCGCGCTCGTTGTCAGCTTCCCGGCACTCGGGGCCGCGGCTCCGATCCTGCTCGATGTCGATGCTTCGGAAGTCGGTCGGCGAGTGATCCACGTTCGCGAACTGATCCCCGCGGAACCTGGACCGCTCACGCTTCACTACCCGAAGTGGATTCCCGCCCGGCATCGACCTGTCGGCCAGATCGCGAATGTCTCGGCGTTGCGGATCAGCAGCAAGGGCGACCCGATCACCTGGCAGCGCGACGATCGCGACCCGTTCACGTTGCACTGCACCGTTCCACAGGGAGGCAAGGCTGTCGAGGTTCAGTTCGATCTGCTCCTGGCGGCAGGTTCCGAGGGCGGAGCGCAGTTCATGACGGTTGCGAGTCCCAAGATCATGACGATGAACTGGAACGATGTGCTGGTCTACCCGAAGGTCGCGAAGCCACTGGAACTGCCATTTGTCGCGCGGGTGAAACTTCCCGCAGGCTGGAAGCATGGCACCGCGCTTCTTGCCGCGAAGCCACTCGACAAGGACGGCAACACGATCTTCGAGGAGGTCACACTGGAGACGCTGATCGACTCGCCCGTACTCGCGGGGGAGCATCTTCGTGTTGTGCCAATCGGTGCGGGGAAGGTGCATTCCGTGGTGGTCGCCTGCGATAGCCCCGATGGCCTCGAAGCAACCCCCGAAACATTGAAGGCGTGGAATCAGCTACCCGCCGAGGCTGCGGCGCTGTTTGGCCCGGATCGTGCATACAAGACGTACACATTCCTGCTCGGGTTGAGCAACCACGTTCCGCGTGCGGGGATCGAGCATCATCAGTCGAGTGACAACCGGTTGTCAGAGCTAGCCCTGGTAAAGCCGGGCGAACGGCGAATGTCGGCCACGCTGTTCCCCCACGAGTTCGTTCATTCATGGAACGGGAAGTATCGCCGACCCACGGACATGATCGTCAACGATTATCAGGTGCCGCAACAGACTCGCCTGCTGTGGGTGTACGAGGGATTGACGAACTACCTGGGCTGGTTGCTCGCGGCACGCTGCGGGCTGTTCAGCCCCGAGGACGCACGTGAGTATCTGGCCCTCACAGCGGCTCGCATGTCGAACTCACGCGGCCGGGCGTGGCGACCGCTCGACGACACCGCATCCGCCGCGAGCGTGTTGTTCGACGCGCCGCGTTCGTGGGCATCCGCACGGCGAGCCGTGGATTTCTACGACGAGGGTACTCTCCTCTGGCTCGAAGTCGACGTGATGATCCGCACCGCAACCAAGGGGAAGAAATCGCTCGACGACTTCTGCAAGGCGTTCCATGGTGCCGGCACCGGCAAGCCCGAAGTGAAGGGATACAAGCTCGACGATGTGCTCGCGGCGCTGACGGCTGTGGAGCCGACGACCGACTGGAAGAAGCACTTCGCCCGGCGAGTGGAAGCGGTCGCGGATACTCCGCCCCTGGAAGGGATCGTCGGAGCGGGCTGGAAGCTCGGGTTCGCGGAGAAGCCGTCCGACCTGTTCGCGGCCCAAGAGGGTTTGTCGCGCGGCGTGAACCTCCTGGATTCACTCGGGCTTCTTCTCGGTATCGAAGGGGCTGTGTCGGATGTGGTGCCGGAGCGGGCCGCGGCGAGAGCGGGTCTGGCACCCGGCATGAAAGTGATCGCCGTAAATGGTCGCCGGTACTCGCCTGACGGCCTCAAATCCGCGGTGGCCAACACGAAGGCAGGCGGCAAACTGGAACTGCTCGTCGAGAGCGGCGACTTCTTCAAGACCCACGCGATCGATTACGCTGGCGGTGCCCGCTACCCACGCCTGGAGAAGATCGAGAAGCAGGACGATTTACTCGCCGACATCGTGAAGCCCCGGGGGAAGTGATGTTAGTTCCCCTCGATCAGCTTCCGTAAATGAATGTGGTGCGGGCCGAGTTTGCCGCCGTAGTTCCCGGCCGTGATGCCGCGAATCCCCGGGCAACGGGTCGCGGCCTGCATCCCCTCCCACGTCGCCTTTTCAACCGTGGCCAGATCCAACCCGTCGAACACGAGTTCGTACACCGCGTTCACGCCGTCGGGCAACGCCGACGCGACAACCCCGCGTAGCGTCGGGCAGTAGGCGTCGTTCGTGCTCGCCTTCAGTGCCTTGTACTTACTGCCGACCTTGCTCCCTGAACGAACCACGCCACCGGGGAACGGCAGAATCACGCCCGGTAACTTGCGGATCGCCTCGACTGCGACCTCGGCTGCCGCGAGCGCCGTTGCCTGGGTTTCGCCAAGGATCAGGAAGTTCCCACCACCCACGCCCTTCACGGTGCCGAACGATTCCTCGCACAGAAACTCGCCGTCCATCGTCGGCATCCGCCAGTATCGCTTTTCGGCGAGGAGTTTGCTGATCTGCCAGCCATCGCCGAAATAACGGAGCGTTCCGCCGACCTTGATCGAGCGGCCCGGATCGCCCGTGATGCCGTTGAAGCACGCGGTGGTCGCGCACGTCAGCACGCACTGCGCGACGCGGTTCACCACGGCTTTCTGCAGCCCATCGCGGCTGAATCCGAAGAACAGCAACGCGATTCCCGGTCGGCCGTCGGGCGTTTCGTCGGGGGTGAGTTCGCGTTCGATTCCGGCCTCGGCATCGCAACCGATCACGCTTGCCGCGTAGCCCGTGGCGGTCTGCCCCGCGATGCGTGCCCAGCCGATTGTTTCCGCGGTGACGAGCACTCGGGTCGCGGTCATCGGGAACGCTTCGGCGAAGGTGTCCTCAATGGGGACGGAATTGATGGTCAACACGGCGCGTGGTTCTCCGGGAGGGACTACTCCAATGAGTATGCGTTTCCGGGTCGCCCCGCCACCAAGATTGTGCGACGAGGAGGAGTTCCAGCTTCGACGATAATTGTCTGGACAACTATCGTCTCGACGGGTAATAATGAGATCATGACGACCAGCGCTCCGAAACCGGTTGCCGAGACGCGTCGATTCGATACGCCCGAGCAGGAAGCGTACCTCGCTCTCTGGCGAACCTACGACAGGCTCCGGAGCATTGAGGATGAACTCTTCGCGGAGTTCGACCTGACCGCTCAGCAGTACAACCTGTTGCGGTTGCTCCGTGCCGCGAAGCCCGATCCCGTGCCGACGCTCACGCTGGCCGAACGGCTCGTTTCACGTGCGCCTGACATCACACGGATGCTCGACAAGCTCGAAAGCCGCAAGTTCATCACCCGCACGCGATCCACGGAAGACCGCCGGGCCGTGCTCGTCGCGATCACTCCGCCCGGGATCGCGTTACTCGATCGGATCGCGGAGCCGTTGCGAGCGTGCCACGATCGGCAACTGGGGCATCTCTCGGCGGCGCAGTTGAAGTCTCTCGTTGCGCTCTTGAAGCTGGCACGCACGCCGCACGAACCCCCGGGAAGTAGCTGGGCGTAAGCTCATCGCTTCTCGGGCCGCGGATAAACCTCAAACAAGGAACGATATGTCTTCAACAACTGCTGATGTTGTCGTGATTGGAGGTGGGCCATCGGGAAGCACCATCTCGACGATTCTGGCGCAGAAGGGGCTTTCGGTCGAAGTGTTCGAGCGCGATCACTTCCCGCGGTTCCACATCGGCGAATCGATGATCCCCAACACTTACTACGCGCTCGAGCGAACGGGACTGCTGGAGAAGATGAAGGGGAGCCACTTCATCAAGAAGCACAGCGTTCAGTTCGTGAACCAGAAGGGTCGGTTGTCGGAGCCGTTTTATTTCGCGGACAACAAGCCGCACGAATCGTCACAGACGTGGCAGGTGAGGCGTAGCGAGTTCGACAAGCTCGCACTCGATCACGCGCGATCCAACGGCGTGAAGGTGACCGAAGGCGCCCGCGTGTTGGAGGTGCTCTTCGAGGGAACGAAAGCGGTCGGCGTGCGCGTGAAGCCAGAAGACGGCCCGGAGCGCGAGGTGCGGTCGAAGGTGGTGATCAATGCTAGCGGGCAGAGTACGCTCATCATCGACCGCTTCGGGCTGCGAGCCTGGGATCCGCAGTTGAAGAAGGCTGCGGTGTGGACGTACTGGAAGGGAGCCTACCGCGACACGGGACGCGATGAGGGCGCGACCATCGTGATCCAGACCGAGGGGAAGAAGGGCTGGTTCTGGTACATCCCTTTGCACGACGATATCGTGAGCGTGGGCGTGGTCGCGGACCACGATTACCTCCTGAAGAATCGCGAAAACAAAGATGCGGAAGCGATTTACTTCGAGGAAGTCGCGAAGGCACCAGGCGTGCAACCGCGAATCAAGGACGCAACCCGCTGCGACATCTTCCGCATCCAGAAGGAATACACCTACCGTGCAGCGAAGGCGGCCGGCGACGGCTGGTGCCTCGTCGGCGATGCGTTCGGGTTCCTCGATCCGCTGTATTCCTCGGGGCTTCTGCTCGCGCTCACCTCGGCGTCGATGGCTGCCGACACGATCCTCGAAGGATTCGCGAAGCAGGACTTCTCCGAGTCGCAATTGCGGAAATGGGAGGCGCCGTACTTGCAGGGGATGGACCGCATCCGTCGGCTCGTGTGTGAGTTCTACGACGGGCTGAGCTTCGGCCGCTTCGTCAAGCTGCACCCACACCTGAAGGGCCTTGTCACGGATGTGCTGATTGGCGACGTGTTCAAGGACGAAGTGGATGTGCTGTGGCCACTCATGGACGAACTGCGGAAGGAACAAGGGATCCCGGCTTACCAGCCTGTGACCGCCATCGCGAGTTGAGTGGTCCACCTCACCCGGCTGCGGAGCGTGGCCGGGTTTGGGGTGGCCTCACGATTCGGGGAGAGACTGCAAACTGCCAAACGCAAAGTGTAAAGCTGAAGCTGAGGGTGGGGCAGACTTGTCACCATCACAGCGGGAGCGAGCAGCGAGGCGTTGCGAGTTGGGAAAAGAGAATTCTGATGTGGGTGAATCCGCTCAGGCTCCCCTGTGATTCGCTGGCGAAAGCTGAGGGGGAACCACCTTCCCCTGGAAATCTACCGAGAGCCTGACCGCTTTCACACCAATCGATCGGTCCGAGAAGTGTCTTCATGTGCGACGGGCAGCTTGTTGGCCCGCCAGTTGCGGTATCTTCGACGCCGTCCACGACTGCGGCCATGGTGTGGACAGTGTTGACGCAGACCACTTTCTGAACACGCGGCCCTTGGAATCAGGGCGGTGGTGCGTTTCATGATCCCCAACTGAGGAGTCCGTCATGTCCCTGCTAAAATGGGCGTTGGTGGCAATGATCATCGCAATGATCGCGGCAGTGTTCGGGTTCGTCGGGGTTGCCGACGTCGCCACTGATATCGCCAAAGTCCTGTTCTTCATCTTCGTGGTGATTTTCGTGGTCCTTCTCCTCCTCGGCACGATGACTTACAAAGCCGTCGCCGACTGAGTGAGGTGGGGCCTCCTGCAACGCAAGCACTTCCGACGCGACCGCAAAAGTTCAAGGTCGCGTCGTTAGTCGACCTTGGCTTCGTGCTGCGCCCTGCCTGCATCGTGTCCGCCATATGCCAACGCTCGTAAGTGCCCACTCGCGGGCATTGCCTTGCTCACATCAGTCGCTGCCGTTGTGCGTCCTTCGCCGTGGCAATTACGTGATCGGCAGTAACCGCAGGGTGGATTTCGCGGCACGGATCACTTCGGCCTGAAGCCAGGGGATCGTGATCGATTCGCCCGATTGCCACATCGGTAGCAGGTCCGCGTAGTGATCGGACCACGGGTTACCGCTCTGCCCGCCACACAGCACATATCGACTCTTCGACAGGTCCGCGAGGTCGAACACCGTCCGCATGTTCGCCATGTTGTGCGTGAACCCCGTGGGGTTCGTCGGGCGTGCGCCGGCCTGGCTGATCGTGTTCGTGTCGCCACTGCACGGCACCGGGCCGAGGTTAAACACCGGCCCGAGCAACCCGTGATTCTTGAAAAGTGGATGATCCAGGCGAAGCTGTCGAAGGTGCCCCCATGCCCAGAACGCGGGGCCGGGGCCGACGTTCTTCCGGAGCGAACGCGCCACGTCACCGAGTGCCGACTCCATCTCGGCTGGCCACGACGCGAACCACCCGGCAGGTTGCTCGCGAATCTGTCGCACGAGGAACCCGATCCGGCGATCGGCGAAGAAGGAATCTTCAAGCGGTCCCGCACTGTCGCCGAGCGCCGTCTTCCACGATTTCGGAGCCTTCAACTTCGCGGTGCGGGCGCACATCTCGGCCATGAACAACTCGAAGACGCACGCGGCCGGCGATTCCGAATCGACCTGCCCATCCCACTCACGCAGCAGTTCAAGCGCATCCTCGGCTTCGGTGCTTGTCGGCACGATTGACAACACGATGTCACGCATCTCTTCCCACGGAATCGACCGCACACCTCGTTGCAGCGCGAGGCAATCTTCGACCGTCCACCCTTCCTTTGCCGCGAGTGCTTCGTTGATCGATTGCACGCGGTACGGGTCGCAGTAGTCGGCCCCCAGGAAAGGAGCCGGGGGTCGGGAATCGGGAGTCCGGGGTCCGGAGTCCGGAGTCCGGATTCCGGAGTCCGGAGTCTGAGAAGACAAATCCGCTGTGTTCTTCACCGACTCCGGATTCCCGACTCCCGACTCCTGATTCCCGATTCCTGATTCCCGATCCCCGACTCCCGATTCCCGACTCCCGACTGGTTCATTGTTCGCCGTCGCGAAGTATCCCGCGGGGAAGTCGGCGAGGTGTGGCATTTCGTCGAACGGCACCATTTCGTTCCAGACGCTATCCGCGAGGTGTGCCGGTCGCGGTAGCAGACCGTGGCCCGCGGCGCGGCGCGGGATCTGGCCGATGAGTTGCCAGCCGGTGCCGCCGTTCGAGTCGGCATAGAGCACATTCAGCGGCAGCACGGGCCATTCACTGAAGCACTGCCGAAACTCTACGAACGAGCGTGTTGTCATTGCACTGAAGTAGCCGTTGATCGGCAGCGGTTCGAGCCACACCGCACGCAGCGACAGCGCCACCGAAAGGTCCGGAGCGAGCGGCGAGATGATCGGGCCACGCGGCGTGACGACGACCTCCATTGTCTCGTCGGGTTGGCCCTTCACGCGGATCACTTCGCGGCGCACTTCGCAGGGGGCGAAGTTGCCGTTAGCTTCCTTCGCGCTGCGACCGTCTGGCCCGAGCGTTTCCAGGTAGAGGTCGGAGTTGTCTGTGAGTCCGGCCGTGACGCCCCACGCGGCGAAGCCGTTGTGCGCGATGGAGAACGTCGGTGTGCCCGCGAGCATGGCACCGGCGGCTTCCCACTCCGGGCACCGCGCATGTGCGAGATACCACGGTGCGGGTGCGCTCGGCGCAAGGTGCGGATCAGACGCCAGGATCGGCTTCCCCGATGCCGTGCGTGAACCCGCGACGACCCAGTTGTTCGACCCGGCCCCGGGCGGCAAGACTTGTTGCAGCGCTTTGATGTCATCCGATAACTCGTTTAGCCGCGACCCGAAGGGGAGCGCTTCCGTCACGCTCCCCTTCGGGTCGCGGCTAAACGAGGCGGCCAGCGGGTCGAGCGCCAGCAACGCCTCGGGGCCGTCGGCGAGCACGATCCGCAAGCGCGCAAGTTCCACGTCCCAGTTCGAGGCCAGTGAGAACGACTGCAACTTCATGACCGTGAGGATGTCGGTCGCGTCCCACGCCGATGGCTCACCGCCCAGAATCGCGAACTCGTGTGGCTTCTTCGCCAGCCCGGTCGTGTTCCCTTGCGTGATGCCGGCCGCGAACACTTCGAGCCGTTTGCGATTGCTCTCAGAGAGTGCAGAGATCTGCAATTCGGCTGCGCGACGGAAACCGATGCGCAGGCTCAAACGATCGGCACCGAGGCCACCCGTCCCGACCCATTCCGAGAGCCGGCCGCGACCGACTCGCCACAAGACTTCGAGTTGCCCGGCCCGATCCTGGCCCTGGCAGAACCCGATCGCGAAGTAGGCATCGGCCTCGGATTCGGCGTCGATGTGCGGTATACCGTGCGTGTCGCGTCGGATGGTGACGGGCGCGGCTGGCCCGCGAACGCGCAGCTCCCCCGAAGTGATCGGGAGCCGACGACCCAGCAGCAAACGCAGCAGTAATTGCGTGAAACTCATGCTTGCATGATACGCATTTTCGGTGCCACCTCGGCTGGTGTAACTCTGTACCGACCGATACGATTCGAGGAGTTTCAAGTTTCACGTTCCACGTTTCAAGTTAAGACCGGGTTGTTGATGTCTTTAACTTGAAACGTGAAACATGAAACTCGAAACGCCGGAGGATCGTGCCGTGGATTTGTTCGACTCGATGCGAGATCAGAACCGAGCCTTTGCGCGGCCACTCGCGGCACGCATGCGGCCCCGCACGCTCGACGACTACGTGGGGCAGGATCACTTCCTCGGGCCGGGTAAACTCCTGCGCCGGATGTTGCTCGCGGATCGCATCAACTCGCTGATCTTCTACGGCCCGCCGGGGTGCGGCAAAACCGCCCTTGCCCACGTCATCGCGAACCACACCAAGAGCCGCTTCAAGCCGTTGAACGCCGTGTCTGCCGGCATCAAGGAAGTTCGCGACATTCTCACCGAAGCCCGGCAACATCTCGAAGACCTCGGCGAACGCACGATCCTGTTCCTCGACGAGATCCACCGTTTCAACCGAGCGCAGCAAGACGTGCTGTTGCCGGACGTGGAAGATGGCGTCGTGATCCTGATTGGCGCGACAACCCAGAACCCATTCTTCGCGATCAACACTCCCCTGCTCTCGCGAAGCCAGATCTTCCAGTTCGAACCGCTGACGCGCGACAACATCCGCACACTCATCACGCGAGCGCTCGCCGACACGGAACGCGGGCTCGGAAACACGCCCGTGACCGTCACCGACGACGCGATGGCGTTTCTTGCGGAAGCCTGCGATGGCGACGCACGCCGAGCACTCACGGCGCTGGAGATCGGCGTGAAATCCAATATTGGCGAGCAGCGGGGTTCATCCCCGCCGTCTTCCGAGCACGACAGCACCACCGGGATAAACCCGGTGGCTCGCGAGCCAATTCTCTTCGATGTCACGCTCGCGCAAGATTCCATTCAACGCAAGGTGCTGGAGTTCGACCCGACCGGCGATTCGCATTACGATGTGGCGTCGGCGTTCATCAAGAGCCTGCGTGGCAGCGACCCCGACGCGGCACTGTACTGGTGCGCTCGAATGCTGGAATCGGGCGAAGACCCGCGATTCGTCGCCCGCCGATTGGTGATCTTCGCATCGGAAGACATCGGCAACGCGGACCCGTTCGCGGTGGTGCTGGCGAACGCCGCATGGGATGCCGTGGAGCGTGTCGGCATGCCGGAGTGTCGGATCAACCTGGGGCACGCGGTCTGCTATCTGGCGACGTGTCAGAAGTCGAACGCGGCCTACATGGGGATCGAGGCCGCACTGAAGGATGTGCGAGAAGGCCGCACGTTACCCGTCCCGCGACACTTGCGGGACGGCAACCACAAGGCCGCGAAGAAGGCGTTCGGCCACGTCGGCTACAAGTACGCTCACGACCACCCGGATGGCTGGGTGGATCAGGAGTATGTGCCGACCGACGCGGTGTATTACGAGCCAACCGACCGCGGCCACGAGGCGAAGATCAAGTCACGCCTGGACGAATTGCGCAAGCGCAAGGTGAGCGGTGGGCGTAAGCCCGCTGTTTCCGAGGGCGACCAACCACCCGCGTAGCCGCGACCCACAGGGGAGTGTGAGAGGACGTGACCAACGAACGACAATGGCTATCGACTACAAAACTGCACAACCTTTCCTGGGTCGTGTTTCGGACTACCTCGGAACGCAAATCGTCTCTCTTGGCATGTTCATTCACTCGCGCATGTTGGGGCGAACTCGCTGATGAAGTTCTCCGACGGGCGGTTGAAGCCGCAGAGCAACATGCCGATGGGCTAATCTCGACTTCGGATTTACGCACACACGCCAACGCGATTAGTGGAGTTGACCAACTCCGACAAACGGCGTCTCAGACTCATGCTCTTCGGCTCGTTGAGCGTCTCGTGTTTGGTCACCAAAGGCGGACTGTCGAGGAACTACTCCAGGTCATCCGAGATAAGCCAGGCAGATTGAATCTCTGCGCGATCGTCCGTGACGTCTCCGGCAATCCGTTTCGGCCCGTCACCTTCAGCTCCGAGTGGCGCACGTCCACAGTCATCGCCCTGGCGAAGCACATCTACGAGTCGCGCGACTTCAGCGCGATGCCGATACTTGCGGATGCGCTCCAGGATGCCGGCTGCGACAACGACGACGTGCTGAACCATTGCCGCGACCCGCAGCAGGTTCACGTTCGCGGGTGCTGGGTTGTCGATGGCGTTCTCGGGAAATCGTAGCCATCGCGGTCTGCGCCGGGTACGCTGACGACTCACTCCCCGAGTTGTCAGGACTTCGTGATGTTCCCCACCGCAGTGAAGGTTGATGCGCTGCAATCGGCGGTCGGCAGCGACCTGCTCATGTTCCTGCCGGAACTGGTGCTGTGCGTCGGCATCGTCAGCCTGCTCCTCGCTCGCTTGCTGCCAATACTCGATCGCGCGCATCTCGGCGGCCTCGCGCTCGCCACGGTCACCGTCGCGTTGTTCGCGGCCGGGGCACAGGTCGCCGGCGGCGAGTGGAGCGGCCCGTACTTCGCCGGCATGCTCAGTTCGGATGCGTTCGCCGGGCTGGTGCGGTGCTTCATCCTCGCGGCGGCGCTGCTGACGATTCTGCTCTCGCAACTCACCGGCATCCCCGACGCGGCTGACTCCGCCGACTTCCACACGCTTCTGCTCGGTGGCACGCTCGGCATGTTGCTGATGACGTCCGCGAATCACCTGCTCATGATCTTCATCGCCGTGGAGATGGCGAGCTTGCCGGGCTACGCACTCGCGGGATTCCTCAAGGGGAAGAAGGCCGGCAGCGAGGCCGCGCTGAAGTACGTCGTGTATGGTGCGGGTGCGAGCGGCATCATGCTCTACGGCATCAGCCTGATCGCGGGAATCTTCGGCACCGGGTATCTGCCGGATGTCGCTGCCGGGGTCGCACAACGCGGGTTCGACCTTCCCGTGCTCGCCGGCTTCTCGCTCGTGCTCGTAGGGCTTGGCTTCAAGCTCGCCGCAGTGCCGTTCCACTTCTGGTGCCCGGATGTGTTCGAAGGTGCTGCAGCGGAAGTCGCGGGGTTCCTGTCGGTGGCGTCGAAAGCTGCGGCGGTCGCGCTGACGCTGCGGGTGTTGCTGACACTTCACTCGGCGAGCGGCGGCTGGTCCGTACCCGAAACACTCGGGCTGATGGTCGGCGTGATCGGAGCCGTCACGGTCACGTTCGGGAACCTTGCCGCGTTCGGGCAGACGAACTTAAAGCGCCTACTCGCGTACTCCACGATTGCCCACGCCGGGTACATGCTCCTCGCGGTTGCCACGGTCACGACGGCCGGCACGTCGAGCGTGCTGTTCTACCTCGCGGCTTACATCCTCATGAATCTCGGAGCCTTCGCGGTGGTCGCGTTCGTCCGCAACGCAACCGGGAGCGAGAACCTCGACGCATTCCGAGGGCTGGTGCAACGGTCGCCAGCGCTCGCGGTGACGTTCACGTTTTTCCTGCTGTCGTTGCTGGGGTTGCCACCGCTGGCAGGTTTCGCGGGAAAGTTTCAGGTGTTCGAGGCGGTGTACGAAGGCGCTCGGGCCGCGACCGTTGCAGGTCACGCTCAACTGGGAAAGGTGCTGTATTTCCTGCTCGCAGTGGGTGCGGTGAATACCGCGATGAGCGCGTACTACTACCTCAAGATCGTCCGCACGATGTTGATGGATGAACCGACCGACGCGACCCCGATCCGAACCTCGCTGGCCACCACCATGTACCTCAGCGTGCTGACCGCAGCCCTGCTCGCGCTGGGCGTGATCTGGAACCCGCTCACCCTGGCCGCCAGCCACGCGGCCAATGCGTTCATCCGGTAAGGCGAACCACCGGGGTTCATCCCTGTGGTTATGCGATAACCTGAACAAAGCACCACGGGGATAAACCCGGATAAACCCCGTGGCTCGCCGGAGAATCTCGCGATTCCGGTTTGACACGACGCCATTCGTTCGGCATATACAGATAGACACCACTCTCATGCCGCCGATTCCCGGCGGCGTTCGCATTTCCCCTGAGTGATTCCATGCTCACCATCACCCCCGAAGTGGAGGCTGTGCTCGAACGCGCCGCGGAACTCCGCGCCGAGGGGTCGAGCTGGACGAAAACCGCAAACGCCATGGGATACGTCGGCGACGATCTGAAAGGAATCTGCAAGGACGGTGGCAGCACCTTCGAACGACTCTTCGCGAAAGCACGACGTCAGGTTGTTCGCGATGCGCTCGCCGAGTCGATGTTCGTGCTGCGGCGGTTGCTGCGGGAAGGTGCAGACGCCGACTCTCGGCGCGCTGCGGAATGTCTCTCGCGAATCAGCATGACCTTCATCCGCCATCGCCGGCCCGCAGCAATTGCGAAAAGATCGCAGCCCGAGCAGGAAGAGGTTGTCATCACCGATGAAGCGATCGCAACGGCGAAGTGGCTCGCGAGCCAGACCATGGAAGATCTCGAACGAGAGTCCGACGCGGCGTTCCGCATTCACCCCAAGTACGGCAAGTACTTCGCGATGGACAACAACGAAGGCAACCCCGGAAACAGCGACGGCAATCCGATTCCTCGCAACCCACACGACCCTGGCGGCCAGTCACCCCAAGGCTGCACGTTCCCCGGTTCACAGCACGCGGCTGCCGCCGACGTAGACCTGCTTCACGCTCAACTCGGCGTCGAGCACCAGCAGATCCGCACGCTTACCAACATGCAGGCTGCCGATCTCCGCATTCAGGCCAATGATGCGAGCGGGCGTCAGGCTGGCCATGCGCACGGCCTCGGGGAGCGGCACACCAGCAGTTCGGTGCATCGTGCGGACACCGTGATCCATTCCCATCACGCCGGATGCCAGCGCAGTTCCCTCAATCGTGACGCCGACGCCATCCAGCTTCCGAACCCGCTCGCCGGTCCCCTCGGCACCGAACCAGTATTCGCCGTCGGGGAGATCGACCGCACGCATAGAATCGGTCACGAGCGCGAGGCGGTCCGGCCCCTTCACCTTGTACGCGAGCCGCAGCAACTCCGGGGTCAGGTGCTTCCCATCGGCAATAACCTCGGTCGTGAGTTCATCGAAGTAGAGGGTCGCTTCCATGAGACCGGCCCGCATCGGGAAGGTCTGCGATTGCCGGAGCCGGGCGCGATCGGACATGGCACAGAACAGATGATCGACGTGCCGAACACCGGCGGCGACGGCCGCTTCCACCTGCGGAAACGTGGCGAAGCTGTGACCGGCATTGAAGCGAACACCGCGAGCGGAATAGGTGCGAACGAGCCACTCGGCGTTGTCCAGTTCCGGGGCCACGGTGATGACCAGCGGCATCTTCGCGGCGAGTTTGGTGAACGCCTCGGCGTTGTCGGCGTTGGGAATCAGGAAGTCCTGATCGGGATGGCAGCCGCGTGCGGGGCGAGCGAAGTACGGCCCGTAGAAGTGCGAACCGACGATGCGAGCACCACCAGCGACATCACCGAGAAGCGAGCCGCAGAGGTAGAGGAATCGCAGGTACTGCTCCATACTGGCAACAGTGCTGGTGGGAGTCAGACTCGTGGTTCCGTGGCGAAGATGGCATCGGCAGACGGTGCGGAACGCCTCCGGAGTGCCATCCATGAAGTCGGCGCCGTCACCACCGTGAACATGGAGATCGACGAACCCCGGAGCGAGAAACTGGCCGTGCAGGTCAATGACGAGATCGGAATCGATCGCGGGCCGGGTGTCGCCGGCGTATCGAATCCGGTTCCCTTCCACCACAAGGAACGAATTGGGGACGAGTCGATCGGGCAAAACGAGCGTTGCATTCGCGAAAATCGTCGCAGCCATCGCAGTTCCCCCGGGTGTGACGGGTGTCATCGTAGCATGAGCGGTCGCAGGTGGCGTGTCGGATTGGTAAAACAGAAGAACACAGTGGGGAACGATCATGGCACGGCGAAAACTGGCAGGATTACGGGTGCTGGTCACGGGGGCGTCGCAGGGCATCGGCCGGGCGCTGGTGACCGAAGCGGCAGCACGTGGAGCGAAGGTGCTGGCAGCGGCACGCTCGCCGGAATTGCTCGCGGAACTAGCAGCGGAAGTGCGAGCCAGGAGCGGGATCATCGAAACGGTCGCGGCGGATGTGACCAAGGCCGAAGATCGGCAGGCGATGGTGGACGCGGCGACGCGACACTTCGGCGGGCTGGATGTGCTGGTGAACAACGCCGGGATCGGTGCGACGGGACACTTCATGGATTCGGATCCGGAAGTGCTGCGAGCGATCTTCGAGACGAATTTCTTCGGTCTGACGGAAACAACACGAGTCTTCCTGCCAGTGCTGAAACAGGGGACCACCCCAGCGATCGTGAACATCTCGTCAGTCGTGGGGAAACGTGCGCTGCCGGCCCGATCGCTGTACTCGTCGAGCAAGTTCGCGGTTGCCGGGTTCAGCGAGGCGATCCGGGCGGAACTGGCGAAGGATGCCATCGACGTGATCGTCGTCAGCCCAGGGCTCACGCAGACGAACTTCTCAAAGAACATGCTGGAACAGAAGGCGAAAATGCAACTGGATCACCTCCGGGGGATGACCAGCGAACAGGTGGCGAAAGCGACCTTGCGAGCACTGGAAAAGGGCCAGGTCGACGTGACGCTGACGCTTCAGGGGAAGCTCCTTGTACTGGTGAACCGCTTCTTCCCGTGGTTCGTGGACTGGAAAGCCAAGAAAACGGTACGCTCGCTGTTCGCGGACGAAATCGCCGAACGCAAGAACCTCCAGGAGAAGGCGAAATCCGTGTAATCGCAGCGTCACCCTCGGTCCGTTACCCCAAATCCCTTTGCACCTTGCGATTCAGTCCCGCTAAGATACACGCACGAAGTCATCGCGACAGTAATCTCCTTGTCGCCGCTGCTGGAGGCTCCATGGCCAGTTTCAAGCTCCCGTGCCCGAGTTGCGAGCACCAAGTTCCCGTCGCCAGCGAGAAGGCGATCGGCACCAAAATCGAATGCCCGAAGTGCAAATACCGATTCAAGGCCGAGGAGCCTGCCGGCGGTATCGTCAAGGATGCCAAGGACGCGAAGAACGCCAAAGACGCCAAGAAGCCCGAGAAGAAGAAGGTCGCCACGACCGAAACCGGTGGCAAGAAAAAGTCCAAGAAAATCGCGGTGATCGTCGGAATCCTGGCGGTCGTTGTGCTGGCGGGTGTCGGCTTCGCGGTGATCGGCGGCGGAGGCGACGGCACCAAGAAACCCAGCCGGCCGAACATCAACCCAAACATTGGGCAAAAAGGCAACGTCCCGGACAAGGAAGATCCCGTCGATCCGAAACCAAAGGATACTGTCGAGACCCCCAAGAAGCCCGTTGCAGGGGCGAGCGACAAGGACGCTTCCAACCTCCTCCCCGGGCAAACGGTCGCGCTCTACCGGTTCGACATCGACAAACTCAAGCTCACTCCAGGCGGTATCTTCTTCGACCAGAACGGCATCAAGATGTTCAGCGACTCCTTCGGGGTCGAGGCGAACCAGGTCGCAACATACCATCACGCATTCGTGGGCGAAAACCGAGATCCATTCGGGGTCATCCGGCTGAAGATTCCGGCCTTCGAGCGTGAGATCGTCGCCGGTCTTCCCCCCACAACAGGCTCGAAACCGATCAAGAAGAAGTGGACGCTCTACGCCTTCAAATCGAACCCATTTGCAAACGCCGTCTCGAACGCACTCCACTTCGACTCGCTCTTCGCCGACCTGTACGAGAAGATGCCAGCAGGTCCGGGCAAGGCGGCAACCGGCCCACGAGTCATTGGCTTCTGCGTCTACGATTCACAGAACCTTCTTGTGGGTGACCATGCTCAGCTCGACAGCTTCCTCAATGGACTGGATGCCAAGGGACTTCCCAAATTCCAGAGCGTCGTGGGGACTCCACCCGCAGGAGCGATCCAGGCCGAGAACCCATTCTATCTGTCCATCGACCCAAAATTGAAACGCGCCCTGAAAGATCTCGGCTCAGAACAAACGACCCCGCCGATGTTCCTGTACGGGGAGAAGACGAGCCAGGGCCGGTACGATCCAAAGCTCCTCAAAGTCGAACTTCAGCCGATCGCCGCGATGCTCGACCCGATCCTGAACCGCACCCAGTATCTCACCGGTTCCATCACCCACTTCACGACCTCGGGCGTCACGGCGACCATTCGCCTGGTAATGGATTCAGACAGTGCCGCATTCGAGGTGGTGCGCGATCAACTGGTACCAAACCTTCAACTCGCCGCCTGGGGTACAGGGCTATACCTGAATACGTATGTCGAACCCCGCAACCTGACCCCCGTCATGACAGTGATCCCAGGAACAGTACCGGGAACACAACCACCAATCGGACCCGGGCCAGGCACACAACCACCAATCGGACCAGGAACTCAACCACCGATCGGACCAGGAACGCAACCGCTTGACCCGAACATGCCTCCTGTCGCTGCAACATCACACATTGCACTCTCGCTGACCGACAAGAACGTGACCATCGCTACGGACCTGAGCTGGACCGCAGAAACATACCGCACGAAAATCGAGCCGCGAGTAGTCGGATTCGTCAACACGATCAAGGGGAAGATGGCAGTGTTCGCGTCCGATCTGTCGTATCACGGTTTGATGTCGGCAGTTCCCAAAATGACCGCCCCGCCAACGGGCCAGTTCCCACGTGGCACCTCTGATCGAAAGCTGACGGATGTTGCCCGAATGGGACTGAAACACCAACCAAGTTCTCGTGTGAGTCTGTTCGCGGAGATGCTGCCATTCCTGGGTCGCGATGGTATTTCACGAATGATCAACCGGAATGCGGCCTGGTATGACTCTGATCCGAAGGCAGGCATCCAGAACCTGGAAGCGGGCGAAGCATGGGTTCCCGAGTTGCTGGTGCCTGCGTATCCCCAATCTGCCTGGCGAGCGACCTCGCCATTCGTCAGCAACGGTCGAATTCTGGGCGGCACGAACTACGTGGCCATCGCCGGCAGCGGAATGGACATCGCAAGATGCGACCCGACCAAGCCAGAGAATGTCAAGAAAGTCGGCATCGTAGGATACGACTGGGGTTCCAAGCCGGATGATGTGAAGGACGGCCTCTCCAACACGATCTTCCTGATGCAAACACCTCCCGGTGGTGCACCGCAACCGTGGATCGCAGGCGGCGGAGCAACTGTCCGGGGCCTGAACGAAGCCGATCCAATGCGTGGGATGGCTCACACCTATGGTACACCAGGCGGCAAGGCTGGAACTTTTGTCCTGATGGGCGATGGATCTGTCAGGTTCGTTCCCGCTGGAATCAACCCGAAGGTGCTGCTTGCGATGAGCACTCGTGCGGGTAGCGACGGGGCCGATCTCGGCAACCTCGACAATGCCGCACCCCGCCAGGATATTCCCAAGCCCGCGGATCCGGAAATCAAAGCAGACGCGAAGAAGGACAAGGATCCTGAGCCGAAAAAAGAGAAAGAACCCGATCCAAAGAAGGACATCGCTTCTGACCCGGCAGAGAAAAAATAGTCGGGTTGGAGTAGACCAACGAAGTTTTGCATTCCGCGTATATTGGCCCCAGTCCCTCCTACGAACTCAACCAAAGGTGCAACGGATGTTGCGATTGACAAGGCTTGTGATTGGCTCGGCAGCCGTGTTCCTGGGCGGCGTACTGCTGGCGCAGGCACCGAAAGACTATTCGGATGGCTACTTCCCACTGAAGCCCAAAACGAAGTGGACGTATAAGGTCCAGGACCAAAACATCGAGGTAGTCGTCGCCGGGACTGAGAAAGTGGGCACCGACGAATGCACCAAGGTTGATACGCTAGTGAATGGGAAGGTCGTCGCCTCTGAATTGTACACAGTGCGAGTGGACGGAGTCTATCGGGTGAAAGTGAAGGACGACAAGATCGACCCACCCGTGAAGGTGCTCCAGTTGCCAGTGAAGAAGGGCGACTCATGGGATGTGAAGAGCAAAGTCGGCACGCAGCAAGTGTCCGGAACCTTCAAGCTGAAGGACGACAAAGCGAAGCTGAAGATCATGGATAAGGATGTCGAGGCAGTGCACGTCGAGGGTGCCGAACTTGATGTCGCAGGCACCAAGACCACCGTACAGATGTGGTTTGTGAAGGATAAGGGAATCGTGAAGTTGTCGTACAAAATTCAGGAAGCTGTGTCTGATCTCGAGCTGACTAAATTCGACGCACCCGCTGGTCCCACGAACTGAGTTATCACGCCCATCCTGGCATTGGGTGGGCTTCTCGGAGCCTACCCATGCGTCCTCTCTTTGCACTTCTTATCGCGGTTATTGCACCAACTGCCGCAACCGCCCAGACCTCCTTCCCGATGGTGACGTTCACCTCGCCGGTCGCCGTGCAACGCGGCACGTCGACAGAGGTCACAGTCACCTGCCAGACGAGTTCACTCGCAGGAGCCTATAAAGTTCTCTTCGAATCGGTTGGCGTCAGTGCAGAACCGCTTCCACCGAAAGACCCGCCTAAAGTCGATCCCAAGTCACCGGTACCAGTTGTACCGTCGATCAAGCTCAAAGTCACAGTCGCAGCCGATGCCCGGTTGGGCGTCCACGAATTCCGAATCGCCACGAGCCACGGCATTTCCTCGCTTGGCCAACTCGTAATTGTGGATCTCCCAGTCGTACAAGAACTCCCCGGAATCAATGTCGCTGAGAAAGCCCAGCCTGTGCAGGTGCCATCCGTGATTTGTGGGCGAGTCGAAGTTGCGGAGAACGTGGATTACTACAAGTTCAAGGCAAAGGCCGGGCAAACACTCACGTTCGAAGTCTTTTGCGCTCGGATCCAGGACAAGATCCACGACCTGCAGAAACACGCGGATCCACTCATCGCGGTATACGACACAACTGGGAAAGAACTGGCTGCATCCGATGATGGTTTCTTTGCAGACCCAGTTCTGATGTTCGCAGTCCCCAAAGATGGCGAGTATCGCCTTGCTGTGCGGGACGCGAAATACGACGGCGACCCTCGCTGGGCATATGCACTCACGATCACTGACAAACCGTTCGCATCGCAGGTCTTTCCGATGGGAGTGAACCCGGGACAGACCGTGAAGGTATCGCCGACTGGGAGTGCCGCGAAAATCGAGGCGGATTGGACCCTCACAGCACCGGCGACTCCAGGGGTTACTGCGATCCCACTGAGGGCGAAAGGAGCCGAAACCAATCCCACACCCGTCGTTATCACAGCGTTGCCGTTATTCCAGGATCAAGAACCAAACGACTCCTCGAAAGCAGCAACGCGGATCGTGCTTCCATGCGGTGTGAATGGCCGCATCGGCGAGAAACGCGACCTCGACCACTACATTTTTACTGCGACCAAAGGAAAGTCAATTCGCCTGGAGGTATTCGCTCGACGGTTCGGAACTGTGCTGCGGAGCCAGCTCGATAGCCAAATCGATGTCATGACCCTGGATGGAAAAACACTTGCCACGAACGATGATCTGAATGGGAAAGACGCAGGTTTGGTGTTCACGCCACCTGCGGATGCCGAGTACATCGTGCGAATCCGCGACCTCAACAACAAGGGCGGCGACGGCTTCGTCTACTTTCTCGAATGTGACTTTGCACGCCCCGATTTCAGCATCAAATGCGACCCATCGAAGGCGATGATCGGGGCTGGCACCAAGACTGCGTGGTATGCCCAGGTGACTCGATCGAACGGCTTCACTGGACCAGTGAAAGTGGAGGTTGTGGGATTGCCAGTGGGGGTCACTGTAAACCCATTAACGATTCCCGAAAACATGACGCAGGGGCTTCTGGTGGTGTCGGCAGCCGAGGATGCCAAGTTGGGCGCATCGGTGGTGAAGATCCTTGGGTCAGGTGCAATCCCCGACGGCAGCGGAAAGCCTCAGCAAGTGGTCCACGAAGCAATCGCTGTGGAAGAGATCTATCTACCGGGCGGGGGTCGTGGTCGGTTCGATGCGGGAATGCAGGCAGTAGCAGTCACCACGTCATCTGACATCACTCAGGTCAAGGTAAGCAGAAATCGCGTCATTCTGAAGCCAGGCGAGGAAGTCAAAATCGACGTGGAAGTGCTCCGCGGTCCGGGTTACGACAAGGCTGTGACGCTCGACGTACTCCTTCGACACCTTGGTTCAGTGTTTGGGAATCCGCTCCCTCCAGGTGTGACAATGGTGGATGGCAAAAGCAAGACGCTTCTTGGGACGGGTAAATCCGGCCACATCATCTTGAAGGCAGACGCAAACGCAGCGGAGTGCACCGATGTGCCTGTGTGCGTGCAATCATTTGTGGCGATCAACTTCGTCGTGAAGATCGGCTACGCGAGTGAAGTGATCTGGATTACCGTCAAGAAGTGAGTGAGCCGCAGCCTGGAGTGGTAACAAGAAAGCCCCCGCTGGGCGCTGCGGGGGCTTTCTTGTTACCACTCAATCTCTTGGGTGAGCATGAGCAGTCTTCGATGAATCAGTCGGAGATATTGGCGAGGTAATCGTCGAATGCCTTGCGAGTCTTGAACTCGTCGTTCATCAACTTCTTCTGCTTCTCGGTCAGGGTGTCGATTTCCTTTTCCTGATCGGAGAGCTTCTTGAGGTAGGTGGCGTAGACCTCAGCTTCCTTCGGCGTTTCACGCAGGTTCCTACGGATACGGTCCTGATCCAGGTTCAGTCGTTGCAGGTCGGTGACAACCTGAGCTAGTTCGCGGCGAGCCAGATCCCACGACTCCTTCACCTTCAGCGCCTGAGCCAACTGATCCTTCAGCTCCTTGCTCGCTTCGGCCAAGTTGATGAAGTGACGGATCGAGTTGTCGTTGTTGTTCGTCAGCGTGATGCTGGTGCCCACATCCTTCTCTTCTTTCACCGTGAAGGTCTTGGTCTCACCGGCCTTCACAGCTGTCTGGAACCGATAAACGTCCGGAGTGTCTTCCTGCGGTTTGTCGGTATCGAACAGTTTGAATTGCTGGTTGGTGCGGTTCGCGTGCTCAATCAACAGGGTGCGGTCGGTCTGCGAGCGGTTGATGATCCGGTACTTCTTCTCCTCGGTGAACTTCGTGGTTGTGTGAATGATGCCTCGAACAGCCTTCACCTTGGTGATCTTCTGGGTGCCGGCGCCGGTCTGGGGATCGACTTCGGTGCCAAGGTCGATGGCGTAGCTCACGAGCCGTTCTTCGTTTGGCTGAACGTCGAGTACGCGGGTGTCGCCAGCGTAGACGCTACCTTCGAACACAGTGATCGGTCCCTGGTTCAGGTGAGCACCGGAGGTGTTCTTGAACTTGAGGCCGAGCAGCGGGTGAGTCTTCTGCACGTTCTGGTTGTAGATCGAGACCTTCTGGCCTTCGACTTCCTTGCCCACGATCGGGAGCATTGCGCTCTTCTGGCGACCGAGGGTTACCGGGTGGTCGATCGTGTACTGGAAGAAGTCGCCCAGAGCACCGGCCGTTGCGGCGTTCCCCGCGACGCCCAGGTTCGGTCGGCGACCCAGCTCTTCGGCCAGATCCTTGGCGTGCTTCCGGTTCTCGTCGTTCCCTGCGAAAGCGTCCCGATTGATGCCATTGGCCATAGCAGCCTTCTCGGATTGGGCGCCCTGGCCCTTGCCCTCGCCTCGTGCCCGGAGGCTCTGCTGGTCTGCTTTCAGGCGATCGAAATCGCCAGCGGCGGCGTTCAACTGTCGCTCTTCTGCTTCCTTGCCGAATCCACCACGGTAGGTGACGGGTCGGAGCGAGGCGAAGAGTTCAGGTTCAACCGTGGGTCGGTTGATGTAGAGCGGGTTGTAGAGATCCATCTTGAAGCTGATCGGACGACCCGAAACCAGGGCCATCTTCACGCCACCCCAGTCCTCATCGGTGGGGTTTTCGACCATCGCCCAACCCTGGAGGTAAGGCTTTTCCTTGTCCGCGAGCACCATGCGGTAGCTCGTCTTCCAGATCGGTGCTTCAACGACATAGCCAACTTGAACCTTACGTTGACCATCACCAGCGAAGTGGAGCGACACGGCCTTCTTTTGGCTGTCGTGCGTCAGGGCCAGCGTATCCAGAGCGCGGCGGAATTCGTTCTCGATGATCGGATTCGAGAACCGGAGTTGCTGCACTTCCGACAGCTTCACGGCGCGAAGACCTTCCGCACACCACATGTTGAGCACTTGTGCGTCAACGGTGGTG
>Ga0209181_10003941_pt1 | contig 22436 bp, 15 predicted proteins | sample MAT05_FD_187208 | JGI IMG/M metagenome (GOLD analysis project Ga0209181, IMG submission 187208) | Freshwater microbial communities from Lake Fryxell liftoff mats and glacier meltwater in Antarctica - MAT-05 (SPAdes) (version 2) | ecosystem: Environmental > Aquatic > Freshwater > Ice > Liftoff...
ATCCCGCCAACTCCGCCGAAGTTGGATTCAGCCCCGATCACTGGCACCTTCGTCGAACCCATTCCCTGATCTACCCCGCTCCATTTCCTCATGAAATCACTCGGCTACTTCGGCGTTCGGGGTAAAAGCTCCGGGCTCTTGGTATTAGGCGGGTTTTAGTGCTTCGTTCAAGGCGGCGCAGAGGCGGGCGAACTGTGTGTGCAGTTCTTGCACCAGCGAGGCGAGCGCGGCGCGGTCGCCGGCTTTGGCGGCTATCTCAATTTTGCGGGCGAGCTCGCTCAGGGCGTCGCCATTCAAATTGGCGGCGGAGCCTTTGAGGGCGTGCGCCTGGCTGGCGACGCCGGGCAGGTCGGCGCGCGCGCGGCAGTCTTGCAGGGCGGCGATGTAGCCGGGGGTTTCCTCTTTGAAGTTTTTGGTGACGGCGCGGATGAGTTCGCGGTCGCCCATCATGCGTTCGAGCAGTGTCGTGAGGTCGAGCGCGGGGAGCGCTTTGAGCGAGGTCTGCGGTGAGCTGGATTTGGCTCGTGGTTCGGCTGCGGCAGTGCTCGGGCTGGCGGGCAGCCATTTTTGGAGCACGGCTTTCAGTCGCTGGGGCATGACAGGTTTGGTGACGTAGTCGCTCATGCCTTCGGCGAGGGCATTCTCGCGGTCGCCTTGCATGGCGTGGGCGGTCATGCCGATGACCGGCACACGGGTGTTCAGCGGACAGGTACCGGGCTGGCGAAGTCGGCGCGTGGCCTCCAGTCCATCCATCCCGGGCATCTGCACATCCATGAATACGAGTTGATAGGTGTCGAAGGTGAGGGCGTGCAGGGCTTCGACGCCGTTAGAGGCAAATTCGATGTTGGGGTAGCCGAGTTTTTTCAGGATGCCCGCGGCCACTTCCTGATTGGTGGTGCTGTCGTCCACGAGGAGAATTCGGCCGGTATGCGGAACGATGCCGACGTCGGTGCCAGATGGCTGGCGGAGTGGCTGGCTGGATGTTTCAGGTTGGTTCGATTTTTCGAAGCGGGCGGTAAACCAGAACTCAGAGCCATGGCCTTCTTCGCTGTTCAAGCCGATTTTGCCGCCCATGAGTTCGGCGAGTTTTTTTGAAATCGCCAGGCCGAGGCCCGTGCCGCCGTATTTGCGGGTGGTGGAGGTGTCGAGTTGGGAGAAATCTTGGAAGAGTAGTGTCTGTATTTCCTGGACGATGCCGATGCCGGTATCGCGGATGGCGAAGCGGAGGCTGGCGTGGGTTTCGGTTTCTTCTTCCGGGCTGATGGCGAGTGAGATCTGGCCGACGCGGGTGAACTTGATGGCGTTGTCGGTGAGGTTGATGAGGATCTGGCGCAGGCGGCCGGGGTCGCCGCGGAGGCGGGTGCGCACGCCTGGGGCGAGGTGGTGCGAGAAGTGTAGGCCTTTGCCGCTGGCTTTTAGGTTGGGTGCGGGGGCGAAGTCGACGAGCAGTTGTGCGAGGTCGAATTCGATGACTTCGAGTTCGAGGCGGCCGGCTTCGATCTTGGAGAAATCGAGGATGTCGTTGATGAGGCAGAGCAGAGATTCGCCATTGCTGCGCACGGTGTTGGCGTAGTGGCGCTGGAGGTCGGTGAGTGGGGTGTCGAGGAGGAGGCCGGTCAGGCCGATGACGGCGTTCATCGGCGTGCGGATTTCGTGGCTCATGTTGGCGAGGAATTCACTTTTCGCTTGGCTGGCTTTTTCGGCCTTGAGGGCCATGGCCTTGGTTTGGGTCAGGGACGCGAGGAGGCAGCGGTTGGATTCGCGGAGTTGGTCCTCGATCTGTTTGCGCTTGGAGATGTCGATATGTGTGCCGAACATGATGGTGGGCTGGCCGTTGGCAGAGCGGGTCACAACCTCACCCCGATCATGCAGCCAGAGCCAACGGCCGTCTTTGTGCTTCATCCGGAAATCGCAGTCGTAGAAGGGGGTTTCGCCGGAAAAATGACGCTGGAGGAGTTCGCTGGAGATTTTTAGGTCGTTGGGGTGGCAGAGGCGGTCCCGAGTGTCGATGGTGATGGGGGCAAGTTCGGCGCAGGTGTAGCCGATGAGTTCGGCCCAGATGGGGTTGACGATTAGGGTGCCGCTCGGGATGTGCCATTCCCAGGTGCCGGCGCGGGTGCCTTGCAGGATGAGGGTAAGGCGTTGGTGCTCGGCGGCGAGGGCACGTTGGCGTTTGGCGATATATGACAAAGCAATGGAGTAGTTTTTCCGGCTGCTGAGGGTGACCCGTTGTATCGTTTTCAGGATAGGCATAAAAGGGGTCTCTGGCTGAGGTGGGCGTATGGGCCTTGGTGCGGCACACCGTTATTTTCCTCATAGGCTATCGATTGCCCTAGGGCTCAGGCATCGGCTGTGGATGGCGCGTCCTTTAATGTTAAAGTGGCGCGCGGTTAGTCCGATAGGATTTGTCATGGCTAGCTTAGGCGGCTGAGCCGATTTTCTTATGTTGAAATCCAGCTCCACTCCCCATCCGACACATCCTGTTGTGCAACGCACCATCCTCGTCGTGGATGATATTCTTAGCGTGCGCTATTACCATAGTTACATTCTGAAAAAAGCGGGGTTTAAGTGCGAAACCGCGAGCGACGGAGTGGAGGCGTTGCAAAAACTCCGGATGGGGGCGATCGATCTGGTTTTGCTGGACGTGATCATGCCAAATCTGAATGGATGGGATTTTATCAAGCAATTACGCCACGAACCCGCTTTGGCAAAAATTCCGGTGTTGGTGATTTCCTCCGAACCGCTCAGTGACAAGGTCTGCAAGGAGAGTAGCGCGGGGATGGGGGCGGTGGGCTATGCTAAAAAGCCGATTTCACCGGAGAGTTTATATCCGATTATTGAGCAGTTGTTGGGCGTCAGTTGCGGTCTTTCGGCGCAGGTGTTGTAGGGTGTGCCTGGAACAACGCAGTAGGCGGTGGTAGTCGGTTGCCGTGGGCGGGTTGTCGCCGCGGGCTGTTTGGGGCTGTTTGGCTGCTGGGGCTGGCCGCTTGGCCCGAGTCCTCTTTCGATCCGCGATCCGTTCTCGGCGAGACGCCGAGAACCACACGCGAGACGCGTGTGCTCCCCGGACCTATGCGATCCTAGACCTGTGCTCCCTAGACCTGTGCTCCCCGGACCTATGCGCGAACGCGTCCGTGTTTTTCCTTAATTGCGATGGGTGCGGTCCGATGAAGGGAGCGTAGCGTTGGGAGCCGGATTTGCCCTTACGGCGAGGATGGCCACGCAAGACCGATGTTTCACCCTCAATTTTACCTTTTTACCGGGAGGCAGCTGCCTCTGTGTTGAGCCGTGTAAACGTGAGCCAATCATCTTTATTTTTGCTGCCGTTGGGGGAGTTATCGGGTGCTGGTACGACTTTTTTGGGCGACCATCGCGTTTACTTGATTGCCGGGATTGGGTTGGTGATGGCGCTGGGTGTTGCTTTGGTTTCCGTTGCCTTTTTGTTCCGAATGCGCCGCCGCCTTAATCAGGAGGTTAAAGCCCGCACCGCTGACTTGGCCGCGAGTGAAGCGCGATACTGCGAGCTTTTTGCTAAGGCACCTTACGCTTTCCTCGTCGTGACAAATGAGGTGATCGCCGAATGCAACGAGGCTGCGTTGGAGCTACTCGGGCTTGCGCGAGCTCAGGTGGTGGGGCGTATGTCCTTGGATTTTTGGCTTACGCCTACGCAGCAGTCTGCCGACAAGGGCTCGAAGGCCGGGGGGCGACGCTCTGATGAGGAGGCCCTGCACCAGAGGAAACGCCGGTTCGAGTGGCTCTATCGTCGGCCTGATGGCGCGGAGCGACGCGTCGATGTGGTGCTCACGGTGTTGCCGCATGAAGGGAGCCATACCCTGCTGGCTTTACTGCGCGATATCACGGTGGAGCATCAGGCGGGCGAGCAGTTGCGCCTGCTCCATCGTGCCGTGGAGAACTGTCCGCTTTCGATTGTCATCACCAACACCAAGGGGATCATCAGCTACGTAAACCCTTATTTTGAGAAGCTAACGGGTTATCCTAGCGCCGAAGCGGCGGGCCAAAATCCCCGTATCCTTAAGTCGGGTCTGCAACCGCAGGAGTACTACGGCTCACTCTGGGGCACGATTCTGAGGGGACAAGATTGGATCGGCGAGTTCAGCAATGTTAAAAAAGATGGAACGCGGTACTTGGAAAAGGCCTTGATTTCGCCGATACGCGATGAGCAGGGCCAGATCACTCATTTCGTCGCGGTGATGGAAGATATCACCCTAGAGCGTTCATTGGCGGAATCCTTGGCGCAGAGCCAGGCCAGGAAGCAGCTCGCGATGGACATGGCTCAGATCGCCTACTGGGAATACGATGTTGATCGCGGCTGCTTCATTTTAAATGACCGCTTTTATGCACTCTTAGGCACGACCGTGGAGCGTGAAGGCGGGGTTGAAATGAGCGTGGAGACGTATGCCCGAAAGTTTATCCCCGGTGAAGGGGCTGCGAGTGGTCTGGCCCAGGAGCTAGCGAAAGCGGTTGCTTCGACATCGCCTACGTACACGCAGCAGCAGGAGTGGTCGATGATTCGCGCGGACGGGGTGGAGATTCACGTTTGCGTGCGCTTCGGCATCAGAAAAAATGCCGAGGGGCGCACGGTGAGTCTTTTTGGTGCGAATCAAGACATCACCGATCGCAAGTTGAGTGAGAAAATGCTCCAGAAGACCCTGCAGGATCTGGCCAACGTTAATCAGCAATTGCAGGAAGCCTCCGTCATCACCCAGCAAATGGCGATGAAAGCCGAAGCGGCCAGCCAGGCTAAGAGTGCGTTTTTGGCGAACATGAGCCACGAAATCCGCACGCCGATGAATGCCGTCATTGGCATGACGGGTTTGTTGTTGGATACGCCGATGAATGACTTGCAATGCCACTATTTGGAAACCGTGCACACCAGCAGTGAATCCTTGCTGGCGTTGATTAACGATATTCTCGATTTCTCCAAAATCGAGGCGGGCCGTATGGAGTTGGAGGTCCTTGAGTTTAATCTTTTCACGGTGCTCGATGATGTGGCCCGCATCGAAGGCCAGCGTGCGCATAAAAAGGGGTTGGAATTGGTGTGTATGGCCAATCCGGATGTACCGATGGCCGTCCGGGGCGACCCGGCGCGCTTGCGCCAAGTGCTGGTTAATCTCGTGGAGAATGCCATCAAATTTACGAAAGCGGGTGAGGTGGTCGTGAAGGCCGAATTGGAACAGCTGCTCGCGGAAGAGGCGGTTGTCCACTTTTCAGTGAAAGACACCGGCATCGGCATCCCGAGTGAGAAGCTAGCGGTGCTCTTTAAAAGTTTTTCGCAAGTGGATGCGTCGCACACCCGCGAATACGGCGGCACGGGGCTGGGCTTGGCGATTTCAAAGCAGCTCGTGGAGTTGATGGGGGGAGAGATCGGGGTGAAAAGCGAGATGGAGGTTGGCTCAGAATTTTGGTTTACGGTGAGATTGGCTGTGTCAAACATGGCTCACTCAGTCGAGAGCGTGCAGCACTGGGTCCGCGGGCGGCCTATTTTGGTGGTGGACGATAACGCCGCCAGTCGGATGAGCCTTTTGACCCGGCTTAAGGTCTGGGGTGCACAGGCGCAGGCTGCCGCTGATGGCCCTCTGGCCTTGCAGGCACTTTACGCTGCCAGTTTGACGGCTGATCCTTTCGAGGTGGTGCTGCTCGATCTGGAGATGCCGGGGATGGATGGGACTGCTTTGGCTCGAGCGATCAAGATCGACGTGAAGTTGGCGGCCACTCAGCTGATCGCGATGTACCGACCTGGACGCAACCTTGAGCAGCAAGATCAGGTCTATTTTCGTGCGTTTTTAACCAAGCCGTTGCAGCAGGCCGATTTGGCTGAAACCCTGGTACAAGTGCTCTCAAATGGAACGGTTGTCGAAGAGGTCGCCAAGAATAACCCGATATCGATGCCCTCGTCGGGCCACCCGTTCCGTATCTTGCTTGCCGACGATAGCGTCAGTAATCAAGAGGTGGCTGTCGGTCTGATGAAAAAACTGGGTTATCCAAGAGTCGATGTGGTTGCCAACGGGGCCGAGGCGCTCAAGACGTTGGAAAATTTGCCCTACGATTTAGTTTTCATGGACGTGCAAATGCCCGAAATGGACGGCTTGGAAGCGACCCGCCGGATTCGCGCTTCGCATGCCGCCGTAGACAACCAGCGAATCCCGATTATCGCCATGACGGCTCACGCTTTGGCGAAAGACCGCGAAAAATGCCTAGAGGCCGGCATGGATGATTTCATGACCAAGCCCATCATGCCGTCGGTCCTACGAACGGTCCTAGGACGTTGGCTACATAAGAAGGAAAGTAAACCGCCGATGCAGCCGGTGGTGAGCGCACCCGCAGTGCCGTTAGATAGTGGCGCGGTGGTGCTGGATGCGGAAACCCTTTTTAAGCGGATGATGCAAGACAGGGAGTTGCTGCATGTGGTCGTTAGCCAATTTTTGTGTGAAACTCCGCAGTACATCGAAATGATGCAAACGATCATCGGCAAAGGTGATCGTGTGGAAGTCGCCAATCACGCGCACCTGCTCAAAGGCTCGGCGGCGAACATCAATGGTGATGCGTTGAGACAAGTGGCCTATGAAATGGAGCAAGACGCCAAGGCGGGTAATTTTGTTGGCCTCAGGGCCCGTATGCCTGTGCTTCGGGAACAATATAGGCTGCTTTCGGCTGCCCTTGAACAAGAATTGAAACGTTGAGTGGGGGATGAGAGCCGTTTAAGTAATGCTGTGGCCGTTTTCGGCAGGGCGTACCGAGCGAAGCGGCAGTCCTTCACCGTCTCTGGTGAGCCGCGGTTTGCAACGGCTCGGCAGGGACGCCTCGCCCTATCCACTACGTTTCGCGAGAGTGCTGCGGCTACCGTTTTTTAGTAAACTGCACGCGTATTCTATACCTCTCATTTTTTCGGATGAGTCAGAGAGCCAAGCCGGAGCCCAGGCACAGAGTCCACAGAGGAAAAGCAGAGCGGATTCCAGCGCTCTGTGCCCTCTGTGACTGAGCTCTGTGTTCTCTGTGACGAAAAACTCATCGAGGGGAATGGCTAGAGGCGTCTCGAAGCTTCTCGTGCTACTGCATACTAGCCTGTTCTGCCGCGATGGCGCTTACTTCGTGCCGTTGGCGAGCAGGGTTTCGAAGTAGGGCTCGACTGGTTCGTGGGCGACCGTGGTCACCTCGACTTGTTCAAAACCGGCTTTTTTCAGGAAGTGGTGCAGGGCGTTTTCCTTGAAGCCGAGCCACACATCGGCGTAGAGCTCGCGCGCTTTTTCAAAGGTGTGGCTCTTTAGGTCGAGCACGAGAATCTGTCCGCCGGGGCGCAGGATGCGGTGGGCTTCGTCGATCGCTTTTTGCGGGTGTTGCGCGTGGTGCAGCGCCTGACTCAAGATGGCGAGGTCGACCGAACCTTCTTCCAGCGGCACCGCTTCGATGTCGCCGAGTTTGTAGGTGAGATTGGAGAGGCCGTTTTTTGCGGCGAGCTCGGTACCGACCTCGACCATACGCGGCGAGTTGTCGATGCACCAGACGTGGGCGGCGCGGCGGGCGATCAGTTGCGAGACGAGGCCTTCGCCAGCACCGAGGTCGGCGATAGTGATGGCGGGCGTGAGGCGCAACGCGAGGTGGCCGATGGCTTCCCACGAGCGGCCGGGGCAGTAGTTGCGGCCGAGTTTACCAGCGATGAGGTTGAAATAGGATTCCGACTGTTGGCGGCGTCGGGCGAGGATGCGTTCGAGGTTGGCGCGGTCCTCGGTGGGTTCAGGTAGTTCGGCAACGGAGTTGCAGGCGCAGTCAATCAGTAGGCGCTGGTTGGCGTCGAGCAGCGCGCGCATCGAGTAAAAGGCTTTTCTTCCATCGCGGCGGTCGGTCACGAGTCCGGCCTGGCGTAGGAGGGCGAGCTGCGAGGAGATGCGGGACTGCGCCATGCCGAGGATTTCCTGGAGCTCGGCGACGGAAAGTTCCTCATGCAGAAGCAGCGCGAGCAGGCGCACGCGGGTGGGGTCGGAGAGGACTTTGAGTGTATCCCAGGATGGTTTCACCGAACCTCACCGTGCCGGGAACCGGTGGCGGGGTCAATAGGTGTTCGCAGGCGGTCGGACTTTTGCGACGGGCGCAACCGTTGGCCTCAGAGCCAGCGCCAGAGCAGCGAGGCGAGTTGCCACGAGCCGAAGGCGATAATGATGCCACCGGCGATCATGTTGATCACGTGGAGGACTTGGTGGCCGAGCACGCGCCCGAGCCAGCCGGCGAGATGGGTCAGCAGCAGCCACCACGAGGCTGATCCGAGGAAAATACCTCCGCCCAGCACGATGGTATCCAGATGCGAATACGCCGGGCCACCGACGCCGGCCGCCGCGACCACACCGACGAGGCCGAGCAGGGTGATCGGGTTGGCGATGGTGAGTAGAAAGGTGAAAAAGTAGGCCTGGTAAAGATTGCGCTCGTGCAGAGGGCGGCTGGCGGCGGCGGTGGGGTTTTTGGCGCGGAAGGCGTGGATGCCGAGCCAGAGCATGAAAATGCCGCCGGCGAGTTGGAGCGTGGTGCGGTGTTCATTGATGAGCGTCGTGACGGCGGAGACGCCGAGCGCGGCGATCAGTCCGCAGACGAGGTCGGCGGTGGCAGCGCCGAGACCGGAGATGAAGCCGCAGAGCCGGCCCTCGTTGAGCGAACGGCGCATGATGAGCAGTGCGATCGGGCCGACGGGGGCCGCGACTGAAAAGCCGATGATGATGCCGGTGAGCAGAGTGAGATACATGCGGATGCAAATTTCAAAAAGTGGCATTCGGCTCTGCTTGGCAATCGGCGAAGCGCCTCGTGCCGCGTATTTTTCAAAGGCCTTTTCCGCGGTGTATGTTTGGTTCTTTCAGCCGGTTTGTAACGTATTACGTTACAAACCGGTCGGGGCAGAGTCCTGAACTGGATAGCTTGGAGGCTTTTCTGGTAAACCCATTGGAGTGATGTAACTGGCTTTTGTTGATGGCTATGGGCGTGTATCACACTTTTTACGCCGATTTTTTTGGGTGCCTGGACGTTTGGTTCTTTCAGTCGGTTTGTAACGTATTACGTTACAAACCGGTCGCGGGCGGGTGGCGTGGACGAGGGGTGGTGGGTGAGGCGCGCATGGAAGGGTGCGGATGGGGGGCGCGGTGTTGCTGGGGCGAGTCTGGGGGTGACGCGGGCGATGCCCTGGCGGTTGGGGCGGGCGACAAAAAAGCCAGCGGCGAAAAACGCCGCTGGCTGGAAGTTTGAGCAGAAGCGCGTGGCTTTAGCTGGCGCGGTCGATGTGGCGGGTGATGCCCGTGATCGTGTAGCTTTCCTCGGAGGTACCGATTTTCACCTTCACCGTGTCGCCGACTTTCTTCGAGAGTAGGGCGAGGCCGAGCGGGGTTTTGTAGGCGATGATGTTGTTGTCCGGATCGCTGTCCCACGCGCCGAGCATGGTGTAGCTCGTGGCGGCTCCGGTGCCTATGATCTTGACGGCGACGACGCTGCCGACGCTGACCTGATCGGTGGCGGCATCCTTGAAGTCGGTGATGCGGGCGCGTCCGAGGTCGCGTTCGAGCTGCGCCTTCTGCGCCATGAGGACCTGTTGATCCTGCTTCGCCATCTTGTACTCGGAGTTTTCCTTGAGATCGCCATGTTCGCGGGCGGAGGCGATGGCCTTGGAGTTCTCGGGGATTTTTTTCGAGACGATGGTTTCGTATTCCTCACGCTTGCGGTTGTAGCTTTCGCGGGAAACGAGGACCTGCTCTTCTTTGCCATCAGCCTCGCTGGCGATGATGGTCTGGATCGAGGGGAAGATTTTAATGAAGCGGGCGAGCAGCGATTTCTTGGTGAGTTCCTCAAAGCCTTGGTTAAGGAGGAGGGCGTTGGCGAGATCGCGCGCGGTTTCTGGATCGGCGGTGGAGAGGAGGTCGCTGATGAGCTCGGTGTCGTCGCTGAGGATTTCGCCCAGCGGGATGCGGCGGGAGCTGGCGGCTTGAAGCGCCTCGTAGTCGATGGCGAAGAAAATGGCGCTGAGTAGACGAGGCGTGATGAGATCGTTCAGCAGCTTCGCAAATTTCTTCGAGTGACGGTTCTTGACGATCCAGAGGAGGACGGGAGCGCGGAGTGTTTGCTCGATCTGCCAGCGTTTGAGGGCGGCGGCGAGTTCGTCGGAGTGGCCGTTTTCAACGAGGAAGTTGATGCACTCGGTGGTGAATTTGCCTTGGCTGGTCTTGAGCAGGGTGAAGGCGATTTCGCGGGTTTCGACCGGGTGTGTGTCTTTGACGAGGTCGAGGAAACGGCCTTGGAACTGAACGGGGATCTTATCGGCGATGTCGGCGAGTTCGCGGACGTTGGCGACGAGCGAGGCCTGGCTGGGCTCGAAAGCGGTGTCGACGCCGATGGCCTTGGCGAGGTCGTCGCGCACGACGGCACCGTAGAGGCGTTCGGCGGCATCGAGCTGGTTACTGTCCTTAACCGCGTCGGCGACACCGGTGAGGATGGCGTTGAGGTCGGTTTTAAGTTCTTTCTCGTCGATGGCGGTGATCAGGTCTTCGGCGAGGCTGATGCGGCGGCGGGCGGAACGGGTGCCGTTGAACTGTTCGAGAATTTCGTCTTCAGCGGAAACGGGCGTTTCGCGGAGAATGTAGCACTCGGTTTTCTTGATCGGGATGGCGATGCGCGGATCTTTGGCGATGGCTTTTTTCGCGGTGGACCACCATTTCTTGAATTTATCTTCGCCGATAACTTGGGCGAGCGTGATCTCGAGGTCGATCGCGGTGGTGGCGTTATTGGGATAGGATTGAAGTCCTTCGACGACGAGTTGGGCGGGATCGTTTTCGATCAGGTCGGCGATCTTGGCGGCCTCGGTCTGCTTGCGGACGAGCAGATGGTTAGCGGGAAGGACGTCCATCGTCGAGATGCAGAACGCCGGGTCCATCGGGTGCGATTTCTTGCCTTCGAAGTCGATGACGAGACGCAGCGCGTTTTCATCAAAGGACTTGATCTGACCAAAGCCCCAGCTGCGGTGCACCACATAGCTGCCAGATTTCATGGCCTCCAATTTGGCTTTGGACGGTTTGAGTGTCGGGTTTTTGGCGATGAGCGCAGATACGGCTTCCGAATTCATAGAGAGTGGGTTTCTAGGTCTGAACCGACAAGTTGAGCGGAGTGCGGGGGAGAATGTCAACCCGTGGATGCGCCAGCATGAGAATGGTTGGTTTTGGGTAATGGCTTCGTTCTTGCAAACGCGGGGCCAGCGCGGAGCGTGGCGCGATGTCAAAACCCGAGGAAAGCTCTGTCACCACCGCATGGTCCGCCGCCGTAAAATTATTGGAGCGTTGGCTGGAAAATCATGAACGCGTGGACGCGCTGCTCGATAGTTTGTCGCGCACGATGCCGGCGCAGGACCGCGGACGTTGTCAGAGTTTGCTCTTCGGTGCGGTGCGCAATCTCGGTCGTATTGACGCGCATTTGACGAAGCTGATCGAGCGCACGCCGCGCGCCCGCCTGAAGGCGGTGCTGCTGATTGCCGGTTTTGAATTGATCGAGGGCGGCGACGAACATCACGTCGCACGCGTGGTGCATCATGCGGTCGAGCAGACGAAGACCCTCGCCAGTCCGGCGGAAGCGCGGATGGTCAACGCTGTCGTGCGTAAACTGGCGCTCGCTCTCGCGACGGAAACCGAGCCTGCGAAGCTCGCGGGCGCCGCGCAGCTGGCGGCTTTTTATTCGCATCCCGAATGGCTCGTGCGGCGCTGGCTCGCGCAATTCGGAGCACAGTCGACGCGGCAATTGCTCGAATGGAATCAGCATCCGTCTAAGGTTTATGCGCGCTGGCGTCTGCGTGATCGCACGCCGTCGCCGGAGGAGTTGGTCTGGCTCGCGCCGACGCCGTGGGCGGGTTTCTACGAGGTGAAGCAAGGCCACTGGTCGGCGGTCGAGGCGTTGCTGGCGATCGGGGCGTTGTACCTGCAAGATCCTTCGACGCGTCTGGCGGTCGGGTTGCTCGCGCCGCAGCCGGGTGAAAATATTTTCGATGCCTGCGCCGCCCCGGGAGGCAAAAGCGTGGCTATCGCCGACGCCATGCGCAGCACGGGCGCGGGCGATGGGGCGGCGGGCCGTATCGTCGCGATGGATTTGCCGGGCGACCGCATTGATCGCCTGAAGCAAAATCTTTCGCGTGTCGTGGGCGTGGATGTCGCGCTCGTGCAGGGCGACCTCTCGACGCCGTGCCGGAAACTTTTGGAGGAGCACAACCTGCCGTCCGAATACGCGGCGGTGCTGCTCGATGTACCGTGTTCTAATAGCGGCGTAATGAGTCACCGCGTGGATGTGCGCTGGCGGCTGCAGGAAAATGATTTTCACAAACACTCGTTGCAACAGTTCGCGTTGCTCTCGGCGGTGTCGATGCGCGTGGCTCCTGGTGGCCGGTTGGTGTACAGCACGTGCAGTCTGGATTCCGCGGAAAACGAACATGTGATCGGCCTGTTCCTAGAAAAGAACGGTGCGCGTTTTGCGTTGGAGAAAACGGCGACGTCGCAGCCGTGGGTCGATGGCCATGATGGCGCGGCGGCGTTTCTGCTGCGGCGGAAGGCGTGAGGTAGAAGTCCTTGCGGTGGGCGACGGCGCGTATGGCGCCGCGCCCTCCATTCTCGGAGGCGGCGTGGGGAGGGCGGGCCGCTGTGCCCGCCGGTTTGTCGCTCAGGATGGTTTCGTCAATCGTTGCCGGCGTTCCTTTGGCGTGAGGAAGGTCCAGGCGAGGATGCGGCTTTGTTTTTGACCGGCAAACATGACGAGCGTGCGGACGTCGGCGGCGCGCACGTTCTTCAATTCGTGGTGGAGCGCGGGCAGGGTGGCTTGTTTCGAAACCAGCGTCGTGAACCAAACGCAGAGCTCCGGACGGGCGGCGCTTTCGACGATCATGTGGCGCACGAAGGCGGCTTCGCCACCGTGACACCAGAGTTCGTTACTGCGACCGCCGAAGTTGAGTAGCGTCTTGGCGGGTTTTGCGCCGCCGAGGTTTTTGATTTTGCGCAACGTGCCGGCCGCGGCTTCTTCCGGCGAGGCGTGGAAGGGCGGATTGCAGAGTGAGAGGGCAAACTGCTCGCCGGGATGGACGACGTTTTTGAAGATCGCGTCGGCGGAAGGCTGGCGGCGGAGTTCGATTTTGCCGGTGAGCGTTGGGTTGGCGGCGACGAGTTGGCGGGCCCAAGCGATGGAGGCGGCGTCGAGGTCGGTGCCGACGAAGTGCCAGCCGTAAGCCTGCGCGCCGAGGAGCGGGTAGATGCAGTTGGCTCCAGTGCCGATGTCGAGGAGGCGAGCGGCGGACTTCGGCGGAAGCGACTGGGGCGCGTCTTCGGCGAGCAGGTCGGCGGCGTAGTGGAGGTAGTCGGCGCGACTCGGGACGGGCGGGCAGAGAAAGCCGGCGGGAAGATCCCAGTGGGCGATGCTGTAGTGGGCTTTGAGGAGGGCGCGGTTGAGTGTTTTGACGGCGTCGGGATCGGCGAAGTCGAGGGTGTCGCCGCCGAGCGGGTGAGGGACAAGAAAGCCTTTTAACTCCGGGCAGGCTGCGATCAGGCGCGGGAAATCGTAGGGCGTCCGGTGCGGGTTGCGCGGGTGAAGTTCGCCTTTAGTGTGGTTCGGCTTTTTCAGGGGCGGAAGGGACGAATGATGAATCTGGAACTCAGGCAGGCTGGAAGAAGGCGGAGGAAATGAGGGCGGCGTTCTGGAGCTTTTTACCGGTTTGGTTTCTCGTGTTCCTGAGTTCCTGGTTAAAGTCTTTCCCCTTTGCTTAAGGCACGAGGTCGAAGGTGGGGATGACGACGGGGGTTTCTTTGGTGCCGTAGAGGAAGGTGAAGGTAATTTCGGTGGTGCGGCGGACGGTGGCTTCGAAGCGGCGTAGATTCCAGTCGGCGATGGGTTCGCCATTGATGCGGATGACGAGGTCGCCGGTTTGGATGTTGGCATCTTCGGCGGGCGAGCCGGGCACGACGCCGGCCACGCGCCAGTAGGTGGGGGTTTTGGAGAAACTCAGGCCGGCGGCGCGGCGGGTCTGCGGTGGGATCGGGAGTGCGGAGTCGCGGTAGAAGGTGACTTGGTTGCGCGACTGGTTGAAGGTGACGGCGAAGTTGCGTAGGATTTCACCGCCGATGGAGGAGATTTGGTCGGTGAGGTTGACGATGGGTTTCTCGAAGCGGTACGGGCCGATATTGAGTGGTTGTTCAAGGCGTCCGATCTCTTGCGTACTGCTGCCGGTGAGGGTGCCGAGGACGACGCCGGGGCGTGGTCCGAAACTGAACTGCAGGTGCAGGCCGACGGGATTGAGCTGGAGTGGGCCGTCGTTGCCGGAATCGATGAGGGTGATGAAGTTTTCCGAACCAAGCCGTAGAGGGATGAAGGGCGTGCGCTGGAAGTTGTTGAAGCGGATGGTGGTGCCGGCGGGCGCGGCGGTGTCCCACGAGGGGGGCACGCGGGTGAGCACGAGGCGCGATTGTGGGTAATCGAGGGTGAAAACGGTGTCGCGGAAAAGCGGGAAGCCGAGCACGCCGTCGATTTTGAGGCCGAGGTGGGCGGAGATTTCGTCGAAGTTGGAGACGAGGGCCTGGATGTATTGGAAGCGGGCGTCGCCGAGCTGGATCTCGCTGAGGGCGACGGCGGGCAGGAGGGTGGATTGGCCGTCGGCGGATTTTACATGGACGGCCGGGGCGTCGAGCGCGGCGCGGCCGGTGGAGTAGCGGCGGGCGAATCGTTCGGAGACGAGGGTGACGGAGGCGTTGGTGTCGACGAGGAAAAGCCAGGGGCCGTGTTTGTCCCACTTGGCCTCGACGACGAAGAGGTTGCCCATGATCTGGGCTGGGACGACGACCTGACTCGAGCCGATCTTGGTGCGGCCGGGCTTGAGGTCGTGGGTGTTGACGCAGCCGACAAGGACCAGCGCGAAGGCGAGGAGAAGGAGTTGAAGGAAATGAGCGCGCGGGCGGGTCATTTGGTTGGTTGCGGCAGTTTCAGGCTCAACGCGCAAGATGCAAGGGCAAGTGCGCCGGCGACGCTGTAGAGCCAATGCGCGCCTAGCGTGAAAAACACGAGGCCGGCGAGGATCGGCGTGATGGCGCGGGCGAGCGAGCCGAGCGAGCGGAAGATACCGAGCACGCGACCCTGTTCGGATTGGCTGGCGTAGAGCGAGATCAGACCGGTGGTTGAAGGGTTCACGAGGCCGCCACCGAGCGCGAGTAAACCGACGCCCAGGTACAAGAAGCCGGGGGAGGAGGCGAAACCCACGCAGAGAAAACCGGTGGTTGAGCAGAGCAGGCCGGTGGTGAGAATGGTGGTTTCGCGCAGGGTCTTGAGGAGACGTCGCACAATCACGCCCTGGGTCAGGATCGAGCAGAGCCCGAGAAAACCCATGAGGTAGCCGTTCTGTTTAGCGCTGTAACCGAACCGTTGGAAACTGACAAACACGAGCGACGCTTCCATCGCGACGAAGGCGAGCGCATAGACGAAGGAGACGAGGTTGACGCTGCGCGCCGGGGCGTTGTCGAGTGAGAGGATGGCGCGGAGCGGATTGCGCAGGCGTGCTTCGGCGGCGCGGCCACGAGCTTCGGCCGGGAGCGTTTCGTGGAAGCGCGCGCTGATCCAGACGAGGTTGACCAGACCGAGCGCGAACGCGATCAGCGCGGGCACGGAAAACGGATTGATGCCCCAGGCGGCGAGGCCGGGATGCGCGTCGAGGAGGTTGATGCGCGAAGCGAAGGCGCCGATGAGCGGGCCGGTGACGAGGCCGAGGCCGAAGGCGGCACCGACGAGGCCCATGGCTTTGGAGCGCTCTTCGCGGCTGGTGACATCGGCGACGGCGGCGGTGGCGACGGAGAGGTTGCCTCCGAAGGCACCCGCGAGCACGCGGGCGAGGAGGAAGACCCAGAAGCTCCCGCTAAAAACCCAGAGCAGGTAGCTGGCGGCCGTGCCCGCGACGGTGAGCAGGAGCACGCCGCGGCGTCCCCGCTTATCGGATACACTACCCCAGAACGGAGCGAAGACAAATTGGAGAATGGAAAATACCGAACTAACGATGCCGCCAAACAGCACCTCGGGCAGGTGCGACTCGTTGCCGAAAGCGTGGGCGAGGGGCTCGATGTGGTTGACCAGCCAGCCGAGGATGCCGCCGGTGCCCTCGCGGGCGAGGTAGTGATGCAGAAGGTCGGGCCCGAGCGGGAAGATGATCGAGAAGCCGATGAGGTCGATGTAGAGCGTCAGAAAAATCACGCCCAGTGAGAGCGGACGCTGCGCCGGTGAAACTTGGTCAGGAGGAGTGGCCACGGGAAGGACGACAGCTATAATCCTAGAAACCGCAATTGAACTACCAAGAATAGAAGAAACAAAGGATGCACAGGAAATTATATGTAGAGATTGTTGACTGTGATGGGTGAAATTGAACCAAAACGCTCCCCGTAGCTAATTGATTGCCCTTCGCTTCTTTGCTTCTTCGCAGTTCAAATCCAACTGCGGGATCGAGGCGTGCTACCTCCGCAACGCCAAGGTGCAATAATCTGGAGGCAGCGTGATGCGTGGAACAAGATCGTGCGAGAGGTGGGGGGCGGATTTTTAACCGCCGAGTTCGCGGAGCGCGCGGAGGGTGCGCGGGAGGTTTTCGGCGTGAAAAAAACGGGCGCGCACCGGGGTTGGTGCACGCCCGTTTTGGGCTGAAGGTTTTTGGTTGGGGTTACTTCGTTTGCGCGGCGGCAGCGGCGACTTTTAGGATGACCGGGCGGTTTTGTGCCTTGAGGTAGTCTTGGCGCAGCTCATAGAGTTTATCGTAGTCGGCTTTCTCATACAGCCCGGCGGGTTGGTAGAAATAACTCCGGTAAACCAGTGCGCCCGCTTCCTGGGTGTAAGTGATGTCGACGCGCGCGGAGCCGTGTTCCAACTGGAGCGGCGCGGGCAATTCCGCGAGGGTGGCCTCGGCGGGAAGCGTGAAGTGAATCTCCTCGCGGATTTGTTCCTGCGTGAGGAAGGAGCGCCCGAGGTATTTGGTCTGCCACACGTTGAGTGGTTGAAGTTCACGCGAGAAGCTCGGGGTGAGAATGAGCGAATCTTTGCCAGCGCGACGACCGAAGCGTGGGGCGTGGAAGCGGATTTCTTGAACGAGAGAAAACGTGTTCGCCTCCCAGTTCGTGGTGTAGTTGAAATTTTCCACGAGCGAGACGGTTTTTTGGATCTGCTTCTCGATTCGGGCGCGGGCTTTATCGGCGGGCAGATTTTCAAGCGAGAGATGGTCGAGGTAAGCGATCTGCCCAAGGCGTGTTTCGCGGATGTTGGCGGTGACGTCGCCATTGGCGGCGAGGGATAGTTGGCCTTTGAGCTCGATGCCGCCGAGTTCGGGTTTGTCGGTGGGGAGTTGGATCAGGTTGCCGTGCTCGGGATGGACGATGAGGGCGTAGCCGCCTTGGTCCATTTTTGGTAAGATGCCGAACATGCCCTTCATGGCGGTGGCGTCGACGATGACGAGCCGACCGAGCGTGGGATCGGTGACGATAGGCCAGTCGGCGGGAGCATCGGCACCGGCGTCGATGGCGACGATAGCATGATTAAAAGAAGTGGCCGGACACTTCGGATTTACGTGGTCGGGGTTGGTGGCGAAGAGCAGGACGGGGTGTGCTTGCTCATGGATCGCGCTGAGAAGAGCGATGAGCAGCGTGGCTTTGTCTTTGCAATCGGCGTAACGGAGGCGCAAGGAGTCAGCGGCGGATTGGGGGCGGTATCCGGCAAGATAATCATTTTCACGGGCGGCGGAGAGGTAAGTCACTTGGCCTTGCACAAAATCGACGAGGGCTCGGATGCGTTCCCATCTATCGGGTTTCCCGGCGATGAGCGCTTTGGCTTTGGCCTGAAGCTCTGGCGTTAATGCAGCGCGCTGGCCGAAGAGTTCATCGATTGAACTCGAGAGCCCGCTCCACGTAGCGTGGCGGTCGGACGTGGTTTGGTCGGGGGAGATACGCAGGCTGATGCGGTTCCAGCGGGCATGAAAGCCTGTGGGTTTACCGTGTTTGGGCGGAAGAAGTTGGCTGAGTTGCCAAGTATGGCGACCGGTGGCGGCGTCGATGGTGGGCGAGGGGAGATTTGGATTGTGGTTGAACCAAGTGATGACGGAGCCAGGGAGAGGGGTGACTTGGAGCGACGCGTGCCATGTGGGGAGGTTATCCGCGGACCAGCCATTGGCGCGCAGTGGCCCTGATTCAGCTTCAATAGTCGATTCCCATGCGAGAATCGTGCCGTTGGCCAAGACCATATCAGGTTTGTATATCAAGGTGCGATGTTGGTACCAGAAACGAGGATCTAATTCTGATAGGTCATTGAATTTGGCGCGTGAGACTTTCGTGGTTTTGCCGTTGGGTGGAATGACCCAAGCTTGGAGCGCGGAAATTTTGTCTTGGTTGGCCGTGTAGGGTAAGGTAGCGACGGCTTTTGAGGTGCCTGCCTCCGTATTGTGCACGAGAATGGCATGAGTTTCGTGAACTTCCGTGCGGGTGGCGGAGAGCTGCCGATAAGTGACCTCGTCAGTTAGCACGACGACGGGCTCCGCCTTTTTCCATTCACGCGCTTCCGGCGTGAGGTAAGGCGTGAGCCAAGCCGGTGGTTCGGCACCGTGCAGGCTGGCGACAGCGGTGAGGGCGAGAACGAAGAGCATGAAACGTGAGTGCATGGCAGCCTTAAGGGGTGGCTTGTGATGCGGCCGGAGTGGTTTTTTCTTCGTTGGTCGCTGCAGGGGCGACGGCGCGTTTGACGAGGATCACGTCGTATTGATCCGCGCGGTCCATTTCGTCGAACCACGCTTTCAAGGCCGGGTAGGCGGTAACCGGCACGAAGGTAACGCCGCAGTTAAATTCCCGGCGGAGGCGGAGTGCGTGCTTGGCTGCGTCGTATTGGACTTGAGTGCGATAGTGGAGCGAGGGCGTGGTGGCCGAGGCGGGCGGCTCACCCATTTCCGGTTGATAGTTGGCCGGGAGTTTGAGGGTGACGGCATCTAGTTCCTGCCAAGCAAAGGGGAAGCGCACCGGATGAGTGCGGGTGGAGGACGGGAACGGTGTGCTGAGGTTAAGCCGGAAAAGTGAAGGACGGATGATCAGGCGCTCGTTGATGATCGTGGCATAGTGGGGAAGGTTAAGCTGGTAGGTGACTTCGATGTCGCCGTTGTCCTCCATGCCGGTGATGGCTGTGATCGTGACGGCGCGGTGAGCCGAAGTTTTGGCGGTGGATTCTTCTTCGTTTGTTTCGCTGGCCGAGCCTCCGGTGACGGAGGTGAATTCATCGTTCAGGAGATCGGTGAGTTTACGCTTAATCTCCTTGGGATCTTTTTGCTTCCTAAATTTGTCGCGGATCTGCTCGGCATGATGGCCCGAGTATTTCCGCTTGGCGGTGCCGGTGAGGGCTCCTTCGGGGGAAAGGGTAAAGACGCCGCCATTGGCGAGCAGGGAGGTCGTTGAAGGTGCGGTGGGCGTTTCAACAAACTCCTGTTTCTGCGGTTGAGCGATGAGTCCCTCCTGTCCTTCGCAGTACCAAGGCAGAAGACCGAGGGGGAGGGGCGGGTCAGTGTAGGGCACCGAGAAAGTCCACTGGCCGTCAATTTTGACCTGAGCCGCCGCGCGCAGCAGGCTCGTTTTCATAACCAGTCGTCGTTCAAAGCGAATGGCGGGGTAGGTTGGAAGCATAACCGCGCGGCATTCCAATCCGATTGCTCGGTACATCGCTAGGGCAAGCCAAAGGTATTCCTCCTGCGAACCACCCGTTATGGCTGGATTTTTCGCATAATCGAGGACGTCGTCGAGCGATTTGATGTCCTCACTATTTGACTCCTCGTTTTTGCGTTTTCGGAAGGGGACTTGGTTGAACTCAAGGGCGAGTGACTGCGCATAGCGATGGATGATGCGGGCTTTTTCAAGTGAGGTGGGCGTTTCGGCGGTAAGCTTGAGGGCGAGTTTTTTGACACGTGATGTCGGATCGGAGCAGTCAGTTTCTTTTAAGTAAGCCGAGGTGGCGATACCTGACCAAGGGCCGGTTTTTTCGGTGACGATATTGTAAACGGTGGGTGTGTTTCCGCTGCGGTTTTGATTATATCCGCTAGCTGGATATACGGAGCATACAGCGGTGAGTGCGACATCAGTGACTTTGCCGCTGAAGGGCTCCGACTGAAGTGAAGGCACATTGGTCGCATGGACCTGGATGAGGTCATGGTCGTCATTTTGTTCTGAGGAGGCGTTGCCTATCGCTCCATTGAGAAGGAAAAATCTTTGGTTATAGTTATAGTCTTTCGCTGGTTTCCAGGTGTAGTTCACTCTACGTGCAGGAAAATGAGGGCGCTGCAGCATGTAGCGCTGCTCGTAAAAACGCACGTAATTCAAGGACGTTGTTCGCTTATATTCGACGATAGATCCGGGCTCAATTCCACCTAGGGCAAGGACCTTTTGTTTCACTTTCGGAGCGCTTCCATAGCCGAAAATACGATTAAGCACGGTATTGGCGTTGCCAGACTGAAATACTTTTCGATCACGGACGGCATCCTTGCCGAACACTTTGACTGTGCCGTCGGGTTTGATGACGCGTGCAGAAAGCGCTGTGTCTTCTTCACCGGAGCCGCTGAACGAGCTATCATAAATGGTCAGGCTGAGTGCGTTTTCTGCTTTTTCGGGCTGATAGATTTTGAAACGTATGTATTCTTTAGTGAGACTCGACCCCGGTCCGTTGTTCTCATCCACGTCGATCCGCCAGAACAGCACTTCGGCTGCGGCGTCGGGTTCGTTAAGGGCGGCCTTTGAAGCCGTTTCCTCGGGAGTGATGGGATCCCAATCATCCTTTGGGGCGGTGCGGAGCGTTGATACGAGGAGCAGCAGGCTGAATCCCATTTGCAAAAAAGGAAGCCAGGTGCCGCGCATCTTGAAGAGAGCGTGGAAGGGCATGCCTAACCACACTTCATGCTTTTTGATCGCTTTCAATATTATTACGGCATTCGTTGCGCACCGTTGCTTTTTTGTCGGAGAAATGTGCACTCCGTGTTCATTATCTTCCGCTCATGCTCTTCTGGTTAAAGAAAGCCCTGACGCTGCCATTTCTGCCGTTGTACTTCGCGCTCTTCACCGCTTTGGCGGGTAATGTTCTGCTTTGCTCCAAGCGTCGGCGACTTGGCCGTGCGCTGGTCGCAGCGTCGTTGCTCGCGCTCGCCGTTTTCTCAAATAAGGGCGTGGCGGCGCGGCTCGTCGAGCCGCTGGAAGCGCGTTATGTGCCGATGCCCGAAGCGCGCGTGGCGGGCGAATTGCCGCTGGCGGCGGTTTCGTGCCGGGCGATTGTGGTGCTCGGCGGCGGGCATGGTGACAGCGCCGGATTTTCGCGGGTGAATCAGTTGAGTTCTTCCGCGCTGGGGCGGTTGGCTGAGGCGGTGCGACTGGCGCGACTATTGCCGGAGGCGAAGGTGATGGTTTCGGGTGACAACGGTGCGCAGCGTCTTTCGCACGCGCAAATTTTGGCCGAGGCGGCGGGGTCGCTTGGCATCACGCCCGATCGTATCGTGCGGCTCGACAGCCCTCGCGACACGGATGATGAGGCGCAGGAGCTGGCGCGGCGCTTGGGGCGAGAACCTTTTCTCCTCGTGACGTCAGCTTGGCACATGCCGCGAGCGATGGCGTTGTGCGAGAAAGCGGGACTGCGGCCCGTGGCTGCGCCGGCTGATTTTCTTTTGCGACCGGGGGTGGATACTGATTGGGAATGGGTGTCGTGGGATCTCGGCGCGCTGGAGCGTTCGACCAAGGCGATCCATGAGCGGCTCGGCTTGCTTTGGTCGCAGTTGCGTGGCCGGGTGTAACGCGCGTCGGTGCAGAAAAAAGGGCAAAGTAACCTAATAGGTTACTTTGCCCTGCGGTCAGCGTGCCGCTTCGGATGCGATGTGACCAGCAAAATTGGTGCCGAAGGTTTTCAGGCTGGTCATGTCACTCACATCCATAAACGCACCGGTCTTGATCGCAGTGTGGGGTGAGGCCAGCACGGCAGTCGTGGTATAGAGCTGTTCCTGCACTAGTTTTTTGCAAAGCAGGTTGTAGCGCTCGATGTAGGAAGCACCTTGGAATTCCGGGCGGATCGGGAAGTGGAGGCTGCGATCTTGGATCGGGCGGCGCGAACGCGGGGCGTCTTCCACCAACATCAGCCAGCCGACGAAGGGCCTGGATGCTTCGCCAAATGAGCCTTCGCGAAAAGCGGTCCATAAATCCTGCGCGGTGCCAATTGCCTCTTCGGTGCGGTTGTTGAAATTATTTCCGAAGGAGCCCACCTGCGATTTCAGTTCGAGGGCGGCGCGATCGGGGATGTCCCAGGCGTCGTTAACCCGAACGCCGAAGTAGCCGAGTGATTTCATGAGGAAATGGAGCGGGGTAGATCAGGGAATGGGTTCGACGAAGGTGCCAGTGATCGGGGCTGAA
>Ga0209181_10003942_pt1 | contig 22432 bp, 21 predicted proteins | sample MAT05_FD_187208 | JGI IMG/M metagenome (GOLD analysis project Ga0209181, IMG submission 187208) | Freshwater microbial communities from Lake Fryxell liftoff mats and glacier meltwater in Antarctica - MAT-05 (SPAdes) (version 2) | ecosystem: Environmental > Aquatic > Freshwater > Ice > Liftoff...
CGTTTCAGGCAGCCATCGCTCAAAGGAATTCATCAATGGGGTTGGAGTTTATGAGATCTTACTTGGCGGCTGCCATTCAAATGACAAGTGTGCCCGATTTGAAAAAGAATCTGGCGGAAGCAGAAGAGCTAATTGACCTAGCAGTGCGACAGGGTGCGGAACTAGTGGGACTGCCAGAAAACTTTTCATTTTTAGGAGAAGAGCAGGACAAAATGGCTCAGGCGGAGGCGATCGCCCAAGAAAGCGAGAAATTCATCAAAACGATGGCGCAGCGCTTTCAGGTGACTATTTTGGGCGGCGGGTTTCCGGTTCCTGTGGGCAATGGCAAGGTTTACAATACGGCGGTGCTAGTCGGAGCGAGCGGAGAAGAGCTTGCCCGATACGAAAAAGTGCATCTGTTTGATGTCGATGTGCCGGATGGTAACACCTATCAAGAATCAGTCACGGTGCTGGCAGGGCTACGAATGCCGCCTGTTTACCCGTCTAAAGATTTAGGCAATCTGGGGCTTTCTGTTTGTTACGATGTGCGGTTCCCGGAGCTTTATCGTCACTTATCGCAAATGGGCGCAGAAGTATTATTCATTCCAGCGGCGTTCACTGCTTACACGGGCAAAGATCACTGGCAAGTGTTGCTGCAAGCGCGGGCAATTGAAAACACTAGCTACGTGCTGGCACCTGCCCAAACGGGACGGCATTACGCTATGCGGCAAACTCATGGACATGCGATGATTATTGACCCTTGGGGCACAGTGCTAGCGGATGCGGGAGATAAACCCGGTGTGGCGATCGCGGCGATCGAACCGTCCCGGTTAGAACAAGTGCGCCGCCAAATGCCTTCATTACAGCATCGCGTGTTTCTCTAAATAAAAAGGTTAGAGTAACCCAGATGCTTCGTAAAGCTGGCGCATGATCGATAAGATGAGATCGCCATAGTTTGGGTCGGCAGCCCAGCGTTCCGACAACTGCTCTACTTGGGGTGCAATGCCGCGAGTGATGAAGTGAAACCGAGGATCAACCACTTCTTCCCACAGGGGTGCGGTGTTGGCATAGGCTTTGAGATGTTGAATGTGCGCCCGTACTCCAAGCCGCACACTGGCAAAAGAAGCCCCTTCTGCACTACTGCTAGTAGCCCCTAATCCACCAAAGTTGTTTTGGCTAGGTTTAATCATTCTGCCAAACCGCAGAAAATCAGTTTCAACACACATTTGAGCAAAGGCAATGTCATAGCTAATGCCTTCTTGAACCGCTTCTTCTCGATACAGACGGGCGATATCAGGAAATTGAGCCAGTCCTGCTTCGTGGTGGGTTTTGAGAAACATCAACAGTTGCACTTCTGACGTGTAGCCCTTACCGGTGATGTCGTTTATCTGCTGTCCTGTTTGCAGCAGCGATCGCACGCTCACAGTGCGCGTCACATTATCCCAAGATACAGAAAGATTGGACTCGCGCAAATCGATCGCTTTGACATAAACGATGCCGCCATGGGAAACCCGCCGACTCTGGCTCATTTGGTTAGAGGTGACACCTAGGCGATCGACCAAATCAATTGGAATGCAGGCGTTGCCGTTGATCAAAATTCCTTGTTCTCCATACAAGCGTCCATTCAGGTTGATCGGAATGGCAGGATAGGAGGGCGTACGGGCTGGTGGGAGAGGAGTTGACATCATGGTTGTTTCACCAGTCAGGAAGCGGCTCCAGGTCAGCAGTCCATCGGCAATGCCCAAGGCTAAATCCTGCCGCCGATTTTGCATCAGGTAGCGATCCTCGGCATTGCTGAATACGCCCACCTGAAGCTGTAAGGATGCTGGAATCAACTGCCGACAAAACGCGAGATAACCCAGACCAGAGGCAGTATCAGGAAAGGCACCGCGAATCACAATTTGCGGAACGCGGCGGGTCAGGGCAAGCAGCAGCAGTTCGGCGTGTTGTTTGCGATCGCGATTGTGGGCAATGTAATAAACTCCAGCACCGCGCAATGTTGGATTGGCACAAGTTTCGGCATACAGTTCCACTGCAATATCGTTCGTGCGATGGCGATAGTTAATCCACTGGATCGTCTGCTTTAGGCTGAAGTCATCTGGCACCAACAGCACTTCTAAGCTACGCGATCGCGCTTCTTGCATCGTCAAATCTCGCAGCAGAAGCATTTCCTTGATCTCTGATGCTTCCACATCTTCAAAACCCAGGTTGAGCCGACCGTTTCCCAAACTCCCATGCCCGACTGAAATAAAGACTCGTCCCATTTGATGTATCCCCTCCTCAGCGCGAATTGGGCACTGCTAGAGCCTGTTGTAGCTCAAGAACCGGAAATGGGCGCAAAAAGTTTGCAGAAAGAAGCGATCGCCCGTTTGAGCAAAGCGATCGTCTTCTCTCAAACAAAATGCCCTAGAGTAGCCTGTACGTCGCGAAACGGTTCTGCATGAGCTAATACATATCATCCGCAATGCTGTGATTGGAAATAGGGGCAGTGGTCTAGCCTGCACAAAGTACGTATCCCAAAACTTACGCTAAGTCTGAAAGCTCAACAAGCACTTGTATCTGAATCCCTGGAGGTAGTTTTTTAATCTGTCGGGCAGCAAGAGAGGAAATTTCGACCGTGTAGCTCACAGACCTAATTCCTGTTTAAGGTGTGCTAAAGAAACCGTGCGGCTGTGGTGGAGATCTTCTCTGGCTGACTGGAGGTCTTCTAGATCTTGCTGTTCTTCTAGTTCATCAAGATGTTTTTCGATCAGGTAACGCAAGTAGTTCAATGTCTCATGCAGAAGCGGTTCTGGTGCTTGTTCAATCGTTTGCAACAGTTGTTTTTTAACGCTCATTGTGTTCTTCTGTCCTTGCTTTGCCAATTTCTTGTCGATCGCCCTTCCTCACCATAGATTATTCTCCAAACCTCGATCGCCCCTCCACTACATCAACCATCCAGCCCTCACCCTCAAACCCTCGTGCGATCGCCCACTTCGCCGCCAGAATAGGACAAATTTACGACTCAACCGAAGCTTTAAACCCTCTACCGTTTCATGAAATAGGCAGCAGCCCTGGTGACCGTGGCTGGCTGCAAATGCTGCTTCAGCAGGGTGCCGAGGATGGAGATGCCGCGATCGCCCTATTCACGATTACTTGTCTGAAGAATCGCCTACAATTCAAACATTACGAGTTCATCTTATCTCTGTCCCACCATGTCTGAAATTGTCCCTGCTATCTATGAGAATGGCGTTTTGCGTCCGTTGACTCCTCTGGCGCTGCAAGAGCATCAGACTGTGCGGGTTCAAGTTTTGCCCGAAGCCAGTGAAAGTTCAGCCCACAAAGAACTACAGGTTTTGATTGATGCTGGCATGGTGACTCCTCCACCTCGGACTGGTAAGGTGAAGCCTGTCTCTGAAGCAGAACGTAGAGAGTTGGCTAGGAAACTGGGTCAGGTTCCTGGCAAACCTCTGTCAGAAATCATCATTGAAGACCGGGGCGAGGAGTAAGCGCCTATTTCCTAGACAGTAGCGCCCTAGTCAAGCGATATATTTTTGAACTGGGTAGCACTTGGCTAGAAGCGATCGCAGATCCACGAGCTGATAACAACCTGTTTATTGCCCGAATCGCTTGGGTTGAAGTATTGAGCGCCTTTGCTCGTCGTCAGCGAGAAGAAAATCTGTCCGCTACAGATGTAGAGCAATCTGTAGAAACTTTGCGTTATGACTTGGACAGCCAGTATCAAGTTGTTGAAATTGATGCAGAATTGGTAGAAACTGCGGGAGAACTTGTCAGACAGCATCCTTTGAGAGCATACGACGCAATTCAACTGGCAGCAGCACTTCGGGTTCAATCAGTTCTGGTTCAAGAGGCAACTAATTCTCTGACCTTGCTAACGGCGGACGATCGCCTGATTACCATTGCTCGAATAGAGGGACTTCTAACCGAAAATCCTAATCTGTACTCTTGAAACACGAGTGCAGCGATCGCCTCCTTACGACTTCGCATCCATCCAGTTGTCGCCTGCGTGAATTTTCCTGGCAAGCGGAACGGAGCGCATCCCATCGTCTCCGCCAACGACCGAATCGATGGCAACTGCTGATCAGCTTGCAAGATGCCACTTTGAATCAGGTGCTTGAAGCGATCGTGAATCTGCACATACAGCGGCGTTGAAGCTTGGCGATCTAGAAGAATTTTCATAGTTAAGAGCTGAGAGCTAGGAGATGAAAGCTAGAAAAGGAGAAAGGCAGTAGCGAGTGCCAAGTTATGAGTGGCAAGTGGCGAATTACGAAGATGAACTCAAAACTCGCAATTGGTCTTGGTGAGTTTCACTGCGCTCAAAGCGTCCTACTGACTACCTAACACCTAGAACCCAACACCTCATCTGAACAATATCCAATTTTTTCTAAATTGCCCTGATACAGTTGGGCGAGTTTTGTCTAGAACAGTTGCATAAGTAGTAACTGTTCTAGTTAAAGCCTTGATGGGTGTATCTTTTCGCGGTTGAATTTGCCGCCGACAGTGAAAGTATAGTTCGCTTCACTGAGAGGTATTTGTATGAATGTAATGGATTCTTCGCTATGGCAGACTCTAGACTGGTGGATGGGGTGGTTCGCTATCCTGAGGTGCGAGTGTGGCAAAGGCGCGATCGCTTGGGTCATGTCGGCTAGCATGGCTATGATCCAACCACAGGCGACTATGTATGCTTTGGCACTGAGGATGAAATTCGCAGTTGGATCGAGCAGCGCTACTACTCGAAGGGGTGGTAGTGGTTTCAAGGCGATGGATGAGCAGTAAATGGTAGGGGATTTCGCTACCATTAAAATCCTGGTAGGATGCAAGCTCTCTTCACTCATCTACTCGCCATTCCCCATTCGCTATTCGTCACTCGTCACTCCTATGGAAATTCCCCGTCTCCATCCCGACACAATCGAACAGGTCAAGCAGCGTACTGACATTGTGGATGTGGTGTCAGAGCATGTAGTGCTGCGAAAGCAAGGGAAGGATTTTGTCGGGCTGTGTCCGTTTCACGATGACAAGTCGCCCAGCTTTTCGGTGAGTCCTGGCAAGCAGTTTTACTACTGCTTTAGCTGTGGGGCTGGGGGCAACGCGATTAAGTTCTTGATGGAATTGGGTAAGCGACCTTTCAGCGATGTGGTGCTGGCGCTGGCGCAGCGCTACGACGTGCCCGTGCAAACCTTGAAGCCAGAGGAGCGGCAGGAGTTTCAACGGCAGGTTTCTTTGCGGGAGCAGTTGTATGAACTGGTGGCGATCGCGTCAAAATTTTATGAACATGCGCTGTATCAATCGGCAGGATCGGCGGCGTTGGAGTATTTGGAAGCAAAGCGCGGCTTGAATCGGGCGACGATGCAGCAGTTTCAGCTAGGGTATGCGCCGGGTGGATGGGAAACCTTAACGGGCTATTTGATACAGCAAAAAAAATATCCAGTGGAACTGGTGGAACGAGCCGGGTTGATTGTGCCGCGAAAAACGGGGGACGGCTATTACGATCGCTTTCGCGATCGCCTAATGATTCCAATCCACGATTTGCAGGGGCGGGTCGTGGGCTTTGGTGGGCGCACCCTCACCGATGAACAACCAAAATATCTCAACTCGCCCGACACCGAACTGTTTGATAAAGGGAAACTATTGTTTGGGCTGGATAAAGCCCGTGCCGCGATCGCAAAACAGGATCAAGCTGTGATTGTAGAAGGCTACTTTGATGTGATTGCCCTGCATCATGCGGGCATTACTAACGTGGTGGCTGCCATGGGCACCGCCCTCAGTTCTGCCCAAGTGCGCCAACTATTGCGCTACACCGAATCGAAGCGGATTATCCTCAATTTTGATGCCGATAACGCAGGCACCAAAGCCGCAGAACGGGCGGTGGGTGAAGTGGAAACCCTTGCCTACCGGGGTGATATTCAACTGCGCGTCTTGAATATTCCTGATGGCAAAGATCCCGACGACTTTTTGAAAACCCATGCTGCCAGCGAGTATCAGACTTTATTAGATGAAGCTCCTTTGTGGCTCGACTGGCAAATGGAGCAGGCGATCGCCGACAAAGACCTGAAGCAATCTGACCAGTTTCAGTTAGCAGTGCAGGCGATCGTCAAACTGCTCGGCAACCTGCCCAGTGCGACCCTGCGAACTCACTACATTCACCGATACGCCGAGCGCCTTAGCCACGGAGACTCACACCTGATGCTGAGGCTAGAAGAAGATTTGCGCTTGCAGGTGCGGGGGGAACGGTGGCACGGGCGATCGCAAAAATGGCAGACCAAAAGCGATCGCAATTTGCTAGAAGAAGCCGAAATCCAGCTATTGCGGCTGTATCTGTATGCCCCACAATATCAGGCTGCGATCGTCGCTGCGTTGGAAGAGCGTGACCTGGAATTCAGTCTTTCCCATCATCGGTTTCTCTGGCGACAAATTCAAGACGTGGAGGACACGAAAGCAGGGGAGGAGCAAATCAGAGAATTAGAAGATGCCGCCATTGCTCCTGCCGTCCATTCCCCAACGCTGCTCAGCTTAATTCAAGACCGCTGCACCGACTACCCTGCCGAAATGATGCAGCTTTACTCATTGTTCCAGCTAGATGAAAAAACAAAACGGGATATTCTCCGCGTCGATCTCACGATCCGGGCGGCAACTGCCGCGATGGAGCGAATTATGTGTGAAAAACGCTGTCGTCACTTTCAGCAGCTTTTAGCAGGAACCGATGATTCCAGCGCTCCTGAACTGGGTCAATACTACTGGCAAAAAATTCACACCGAAAAACGTCGCATTGCCGACCTCGATCGCGAACGCCAAGTCAGCTTTGAAGATCTCGTTCAGGCTCCGTGGGTGGGAGATGGGCAGTAGAAAGGGGGTACAAGGTGTCGGGTGTCAGGTAAGAGGTTCCGGGCATCAGTTTCCAGGTAATTACGACCGCCACTTGCCATTTGCTATTTTTCTAATCGCACTCTAGTGTTTCCCGTGTTTCGCGCCCCGTTACTGGATTAGTGCCTTTTGCGGTTTTACATAACAAATCATGAGCATCTTGGCGCATCTCCACATCGGTAAAGTCGGCTCCGTCAATGATGGCTCCATCAAACTTAGCATTAAAGGCAAATGCGCCCTCTAATAAAGCATTGGTCAGGTTTGCCCGCGAAAATCGCGCTGTGTCTAGGGTCGTGGTTCGCAGATCAGCCCCTTCTAGATTGGCGCTATCTAAGTTGGCACTAAAAAAGCTTACGCCGCGCAGATCGGCACCGCTAAAGTTGCTTTCGCGCAGGTTTGCCTTCGTAAAACTATTGTCGGTTAACACTTGCCCTGAAAAATCGGCACCGACTAACACCTCTCGATTGTAGTCTTCCGCCCAGGCTGGAGCCATTGCAAAGAACCAGAATCCTACTCCTATGGAAGCAAGTAAACCAGCTACGGCTACTGCAACTATTTGTTTTTGTAAGACTTTCATCGCTGCCCAGATATTTTGTGCAAAGTTTATTGGGTTAAATCGCTGATTATCCATTGCTGTCGCCTAACTGTCTATGAAGCTGATAATCCTAATTTAAAGTTTTGCTTTGATGCCATTTGAGAGCATTCAGCACAAACCGCTGTGTTTGATCCTAACGGAATCTGTTGACCATCATCAGCCAAACGCTTCAAACTGAAACAGTTGTACAAATTTCAACGGCTCATGTCTGATCGCCTCATTCAATCTCCATCCAAACTGGCTACATCAACCCTAGGTTCTCTCGGCGAGGATTTTGTGGCACAGTGGGCAGTCGCGCAAGGCTGGGTCATTTTAGAGCGACAATGGCGCTGCCGCTGGGGCGAGTTGGATATTGTGATGGCGCAGCGATCGCCCAATTTTGCCCTCTCCAATACATTTGAGTGGGCACTCATTGCCTTTGTCGAAATTAAAACGCGCAGTTCTGGCAACTGGGATGAAAACGGAGCGTTGGCGATTACCTCCCAAAAACAGGCGAAGCTGTGGCGAACCGCAGAACTATTTTTGAGCGATCACCCTGCACTGGCAGAGGTGCCCTGCCGATTTGATGTGGTGTTAGTCAAAGGTCAGCGACTGCGGGGTGAGATCGATCTGGCTCAGGTGGATGGTGAAGCAGTGGCGATCGCGTCTGGCTATAAACTGACCTTACACGAGTATATTCCAGCGGCATTTGGTTAGTTGAAATAGGGGTTGGAGTTTAAATGTAAAGTTTTGCCCTGAAACCAGGACGGTTTTTAGAAAACTGAGGATAAATATTACAAACTATTACGTAGGGACTTGGGGTGTGAACCCAATGCCGCACAATAATTTCGGAAGGTAAATCAGTCTGAAGGTTCTGTATAGCTGTTGCTAAGGATGCCTTAAACATCTGGTTCAGTTATGGAGGTAAAAGCGCGATCGCTAATGCCCCATTGAGCCTTCAACAGCCTGAACAAATCCTTTTTAAGGAAGCTGTTGAGTTCCTTTAACGAGCCACAAAGCGTCCTTTGATCGGCTTTAGGTTAAGACTTAGCTTCCATTTGGGAATCCCCATTTAAAATACAATCGGTTCTAATCTTCTGGAGGAATCCATCAATGAGTATTGTCACGAAGTCAATCGTGAATGCAGACGCTGAAGCTCGTTACCTCAGCCCTGGCGAACTCGACCGGATTAAAGGTTTTGTCACCACGGGTGAAAAGCGTCTACGGATTGCTCAAACCCTGAGTGAATCTCGTGAGCGCATCGTTAAGCAAGCCGGCGACCAACTGTTCCAAAAGCGCCCTGACGTGGTTTCTCCTGGTGGAAACGCCTATGGCGAAGAAATGACCGCTACCTGCCTGCGTGACCTAGATTATTATCTGCGTCTCGTAACCTACGGCGTTGTAGCAGGTGATATTACCCCAATCGAAGAAATTGGTATCGTTGGCGTTCGCGAAATGTATAACTCCTTGGGCACCCCCATTCCTGCGGTTGCTGAAGGCATTCGCGCCATGAAGAACGTTGCATCATCTTTGCTTTCTGGTGATGATGCCTCTGAAGCAGGTGCTTATTTCGACTACATTATCGGCGCAATGCAGTAACAAGGATCTGGTGGCTAGACGCTAGGGGCTAGCAATTGAAAAATTGCCTAACACCTGACACCCGACACCTGATACCTATTTATCCATATCCCAGCATTTCGTAAGACTCTGTGATTTAAGGAATTTCAATCATGCAAGACGCAATTACCGCTGTCATTAATTCTTCTGATGTTCAAGGCAAATACCTTGATACATCTGCTTTGGAAAGACTTAAAGGCTACTTCAACACTGGCGAACTACGAGTTCGTGCAGCCACTGCAATTAGTGCTAACTCGGCTGCGATCGTCAAAGAAGCGGTGGCAAAATCACTGCTTTACTCTGACATCACCCGTCCCGGTGGCAACATGTACACCACCCGTCGCTATGCTGCTTGCATCCGCGACCTCGACTATTACCTGCGTTACTCTACCTATGCCATGCTGGCTGGCGATCCTTCCATTTTGGATGAGCGCGTGCTAAACGGCTTGAAAGAAACTTACAACTCCTTGGGTGTACCGATTTCTGCAACCGTGCAAGCGATTCAAGCAATCAAGGAAGTTGCAGCGGGTTTAGTAGGTGCTGATGCTGGTAAAGAACTAGGCGTTTACCTTGACTACATTTCTTCTGGCTTAAGCTAACCGAAAGGCTATCAGCTTAGTCATTAGCGAAGTAGCTTTTTGTAGGGGTTGGAAGTCTGGAGTGATGATTAGCTCATCGAAGACTATCTTCATCGGCAGATTAGTTTTGATGATCTAGTGTGACTCTCGACTTCCAACCTTGCCTTAAATAAGTCAAAAATTTGAGATTTTAAAGTTATACGTTTGCCTAAAGTTCATCGTACTTTCTTTTTGATATTCGGGTTTCAACTTTGACACTCCTTCCAATCTGCGGTTCTTTGTTTCAGCTTAAAATTTTTCAGCCACTCAGGAGAAAGACTTCTATGCGAATGTTTAAAATCACCGCTTGCGTTCCTAGCCAAACTCGTATTCGGACGCAGCGCGAACTTCAAAATACATTTTTTACAAAGCTAGTGCCCTACGAAAACTGGTTTCGTGAACAGCAACGAATTCAAAAAATGGGTGGCAAGATTGTTAAGGTCGAGTTGGCAACGGGCAAACCAGGCGCAAATACTGGTTTGTCATAGTTGAGTTTTTTGAGGACGAGTTCATTTCAATACCTATCGAGAAAGGGGTCGGCTGACCTCTTTTTTTTGTGCATGGAGGTACTATGAACGATCGCGCTCTCACAATCTCCACTCATGAACTCAGTCATCCTCAATGGCAGGCACCAAAAGATTTGACTCAGTTACTCCCAGATGTTGTTCATATTTGGCGGGCTAGCGCGTGTCAACCACCGCAGATTTTAGATCAACTGCTGCAAACCCTGTTACCGGATGAGCAGGATCGGGTAGGGCGATTGCGGTTTGACCATCTTCGCTGCCGTGCGATCGCCAGCCGGGGTATTTTGCGATCGATTTTGGCGCGTTACTTGAACTGTGATCCTCAGGTCATAGAATTTCAGTATGGAACCCAGGGAAAGCCAAGGGTTGATGCCAGTCTCCTGCCCAACCTAGAATTTAACCTGTCTCATTCTGAGGATGTGATTGTCTGCGCGATCGCCCTAGAGCCGATTGGAATTGATGTAGAATTTTGCCGAGAAATTACTGATTGCGATCAGTTAATTAAACGTTACTTTTCTGTGCAAGAGCAAGCGATGCTCAATGCTCTCTCTGTTGAAGCGAAACAACAGGCTTTCTTTCACTATTGGACTGGTAAAGAAGCGATGCTGAAAGCAGCGGGGTTAGGCATTGCTGACTTGAAGAAAGTTGAGTTAACCCCAGTGGGCAACCGTGTTCAGTTATTCTCCATCGCTGGTTGCAATCAATTTGTAGCCTCTTGGCATCTGCACTCTTTCGAGCCGCAGCCCAATTATCTTGCAAATATTGTGATCGAATCACCCGCAAATCAGCTTAGATATTGGCAGTGGTAATTGTTGCAGAATTGTTGCAAAAGCTGACAAATTCATACCCAATGCGAAAGTATCGATTAAAGTATTAAGGATTGTGAAAGAGCGCGATCGCTTCCAGAGGTTAATAGATTGTGATAGCTTAATCGACTAATCTAAAGAAATGAACGGTGTGTTTCTAGCAGCCATCTTTGGATAGTAAAAACGATCTGCGATGCTCTCTAAATCTTAGGGCAGCGATGCCAAGCTGTCATCGCATCACGAATTTCTCTATCGTACTGCTCACCTAAGTGTGATGATAGAGAAGCAACCCAGGTAATCACGCTTAAATGACCTGGGTTAACGGCAACATTGGAATGCAATCACACGGACAAGGATCAATCGCTTCATGGACTTTTCGATCGCAGCCCTGCTGGCAAACTTTACAGACGATAAACTGGTTGCGCCTAAGGCGTTAGAAAAGAAACTGGATTGCAAAGACGACATCAGCATTCGTAAGCTGCAAATTGCTTTGGATGCCCTGGAAAAAATTGGCGTGTTGGCAAAAGATCGGGGGCGTTACCGTCGCTTATCAGAAGATGGGGTCATTGAAGGCAAATTGCGTTGCTCTAGCAAAGGGTTTTGCTTTGCCATTCAGGATGTTGAAGGAGCCGATGATATTTACATTCGCGAAAGCCAGTTAAACAACGCTTGGAACAGCGATCGCGTGTTGGTTAAAGTGACCAAAGAAGGGAGCCGTCGCCGCAGCCCTGAGGGAGAAGTAAAGCTAATTTTAGAACGGTCTAATCCTTCAATTTTGGCGCGAGTTAAGCAGGGCGATGAAGGGTTTCGTGCCGTTCCCCTCGACGATCGCCTCCTATTTGAACTGCGCTTGCAATTAAATGGGGATAGTTTAGAGCAGGCGATCGACCAACTGGTTCACATCCAAGTTCTACGTTATCCCTTGGGTCAACAGCCACCCCTCGGTAAGGTTGCCCGGATATTAGGCGGTGACTCCGATGCATCCGATGTAGATATTGTCTGCTGCAAACATGATCTGCTGCTGAATTTTCCTGAAGGCGTACAAGAGGCTGCCAAACTACTTCCCACCAAAGTAACCAAAACCGAACTCAAAAAACGGCTTGATTTGCGTGACTTGACCACTATTTCCATCAAGTCGGATATTCAGCAAGCCAATCCTGACAGCATGGATGATGCCATTACCTTAGAAAAGACAGAGGCGGGGCATTGGCGATTGGGCGTTCATATTGCCGATGTCTCTCACTATGTGGAACCCGATTCAGCCATCGATCGCGAAGCGCAAAAACGCGGAGTCTCCGTCTATTTAGGAGACTTAATTGTGCCCATGCTGCCCCAGCAGTTGAGTGGCAACCTGTGTGCCTTTTTAGTCGGCAAAGAGCGCTTAGCTGTATCCGTTTTAGTTACCCTAGATGCTGAAGGGCAGGTGCTTGAGTACGAAATCCAGCCGACTGCCATCCAAGTCGATTATCAATTGAGCTATAACCAGGCTCAGGCAATTTTGGAGCGGAACAATTCTGAGCCTGATGCAATTTCCGAGCCTGATGCAATTTCTAAGCCTACTGCGATTTCTAAGCCTACTGCGATTTCTAAGCCTGCTGCGATTTCTAAGCCTACTGCAATTGATATCCAAGACTTTGCCCCCATTTTCGACTTGCTGGATAATGTGGCAGCAGTTAGCCAAGTGCTAAAAGAGCAACGCCGCCAGCGAGGAGCCTTTGAACTTAACCTCCCAGAAAAAAACCTGGCTAGCCGAAACTCTGAGAGCGGCACCACGCTGCAATTCACGCCTAAATTTCACTATGACGATGAAGGGGCACTCGGCGCGATGGTGGTTTCCCCCTCTGTACCCACCCACGCCATGCTGGCAGAGTGGATGTTGCTGGCAAATCAGCTAGTCGCCTCTCACTTGCAAACATTGAGTGTTCCTGGTATTTATCGGGTGCATCCAACGCCTGACCCCGATGATGTGCAAGAACTGATGAAGTTGTCTGGCAGTATGGGGATTGATTTGCGGCTAGAGCAAGATGACGTGGTTAAACCTCAAGACTATCAAGCCTTTACCAAAAAGTTTGCAGAATCCGATGCCGAACGGGTACTCACTTATCTGCTTTTAGAAACGCTCAAGCCTGCCTTTTACAGCACGACTCCTAAATCTCACTTTGGGTTGGGCTTAGATCACGGCTACACTCATTTCACTTCGCCCGTCAGGCGCTATCCCGATTTGCTAGTGCATCGAGTTTTGCACGCGGTATTTGATCATGGACGCGATCGCAAATCAACCCGCGCTAAAGAAGTCGTGAATCTGCGCCATAGCCACGCTCAAGGTGAAATTAGCTGGAACGTGCTGCCGCCAGAGATGCAGCAGGAGTTGGAAGCTTACTTCCATGCGGTGGTGATTCATTTAACCGAGCGAGAGCGGATTGCCCAAGAAGCGGAACAAGACTTGGAAGGGTTGAAAAAAGCTGAACTGATGCGAGAGCGCACCGGTGACATCTTCCACGGCTTGATTACAGGGGTTCAATCCTACGGGCTATTTGTGGAAATTGAAGAACTGCTGGTCGAAGGGCTAGTGCATGTCAGTTCGCTCAAAGATGACTGGTATGAATATCGCTCTCGTCAGCAAACCTTAGTAGGTCGCAAAAACCGGAAGCAGTATCGCTTGGGCGATCGCATCGAAGTTCAGGTGAAAAGCGTCGATTACTACCGCCAGCAGATCGACCTACTGGCAGTGGGCGGCGGCAGCGAAGCGAGCGATGACGAAATTGAAGGCGAAAATGGAGAAGACCCTGATCGGGAAGACCCTGATAGAGAAAACCCTGATCGGGAAGACAATCCTGAAAACGGCGGAGAGGAATGATAGGGTGAGGCAGTAGGGGCATTTCGCGGAACGCTTCTACTAGGGCTTTCTTCCTACGGCTTTCTTCCTCCTATTCCTCAATTCCCGTGCATTCCTATCCCCTCATTCTCGGTATTACTGGTGCCTCTGGGCTAATCTATGCGGTGCGATCGCTTAAATTTTTGTTGCAGGCAGATTATACGGTCGAGCTAGTTGCCTCCAAGTCTGTTTACATGGTGTGGCAAGCAGAGCAATCCGTGCGGATGCCGCCTGATCTTGCCCAGCAGGAAGAATTTTGGAGGCAGCAAGCGGGTGAAGAAACCGGGGGGAAATTGATCTGCCATGGTTGGAACAATGTGGGAGCCACGATCGCTAGTGGTTCATTCCGCACTTTAGGCATGGTGATCATTCCCTGTAGTATGAGTACCGTTGGCAAATTAGCGGCGGGTCTCAGTTCCGATCTACTAGAACGCGCCGCCGATGTGCAGCTAAAAGAAGGACGCAAACTCGTACTTGTGCCCCGTGAAACTCCCTTCAGCCTGATTCACCTGCGAAATTTGACGACCCTGGCAGAAGCGGGTGTCCGCATCGTTCCCGCCATTCCCGCCTGGTATCACCAGCCCCAAACCATTGAAGATTTGGTCGATTTTGTCGTCGCCCGCGCCTTAGATCAGTTAGATATTGATTGCGTACCATTGAAACGGTGGAACGGTGGAATGGCGAATGACGAATGACGAATGGCGAATGCAAAACTGTTCCCTATTCCCTCATCCCTGTCCCCTGCGTTGTGAGTTAAGCTGGAAGCTCGTTGCGATGGTGTGAAACCATGCTGTTTCGTTTGATGTTGCTGTTGGCGATCGCGGGAGCAATGACTCTGTTCACGCTTCAAAATCTCACTCCGGTGCTGCCACTGGTGTTTTTGGGTAGTCCAACTCCGGCGTTACCGCTGTCTTGGTGGATGTTGGGGGCGATCGCGGCGGGAGCGTTCACTACTATTGCCATCACTTTTTTGGTAGGGCTATCCAATTTTTTGACGGGGCAAGTCGTTCGCTCTCAAGTGCGGTCGTCGCGTCGTAACACTGTTTCAGAGCCTTTTTCAAAAACACCTGCTGAGAAAAACAGAACGGCAGCGGCGGCAGCGGCAAGTCAAGCTAAACCCTCCGAGGCAGAGGGAGATGCAGCTTGGCAGGATTGGCGCGGTTACGAGACATCTGCTTCCCGATCTGCGGCGACAGCGGCAAGTCGATCAACGACGCGCCCTCAATCGAACCAGAATGACGATGGGGATGATTGGGAGCGGGGCATGAGCGATGATTGGAATGAGTCACCCAGCGATCGCCCTGCCTCTCCGTCGTCTCCATCAGCGCCAGATCGCTTTGAGCAACCGCAGCAGCCAAAACAAGGATCTCGCTCAGGTTCTGCTTACTCCTACAGCTATGGCGAACCGGAACCGTCGGATAGTGGAACAGGCAGTGGTAAATCGGATAGTGGCAAAACTGAGCGAGTCGTCGATGCGGATTTTCGGGTGTTGGTGCCACCCTACCGAGCGCTGGATGATCAGCCTGCTCCACCTCCAAGCAACTCTACCCGCAACCCCGACAGTTGGTTTGAAGATGAGGAAGCAGGGGATGATCAGCGATCGCAACCGTAGATTGCGCCAGATTGTGCCGCTATACTCATGTCAGTATCCTGGCAAGCAGGCGATCTCGAAACCATGAACGATTTTTTGAAAGGTGCCAATCTCTACCTGATTGGGATGATGGGGGCAGGCAAAACCACTGTTGGCAAACGCTTAGCGCAAGAGTTGGGCTACCGATTTTTTGATACGGATAGCGTGATTGAGCAGGTGTCGCAGCAATCGGTTGCTGATCTGTTTGCCGTGGGAGGTGAACCGGGCTTTCGATCGCTAGAAACTCAGGTACTTGCGGAGCTATCGGCATATACACGGCTGGCGATCGCCACGGGCGGCGGAATTGTCCTGCAACAACAAAACTGGAGCTATCTGCGTCATGGCATCATTGTGTGGCTAGATGTGCCGTTGTCAGAGCTACATCGTCGGCTGCAAGGAGATCAGCAGCGCCCATTGTTGCAAACATCAGAGTTGCAAACATCAGAGTTGCAAACATCAGAGCCGACTCTAGAGCAAATCCCCGATCTGAGCCTGCGCCTGCAAATGCTGATGGATCAGCGGCGATCGCTGTATGCCCAAGCCGACGTGCAGGTGCCGTATAGTCCGAATGAATCTCTCGATCAATTGACTGCTAGGGTAATAGAACATATTCGGCAGCGACTGAAGCCACTCGATACCCCAGATTATGGTAATTGAAATAAGTTTCAACCAGTGGAGCAAGCCATTAAAGTAAATATGTACGGATTCAAATTTAATCGCTACCGTGTATTCTGTCCATAGAGTGTCTACATTGTTCACGGAGGGTGAATGACCCAAGGTCGCCTGTTGCCAGCGCTATCATCTCAACTGCCCGTCTCTAAGCCGCCAGTATTTATCGAGGCTGCCTGCGAGCAACAAACCGGGCTTTGGGTGGAAGTATTGGTGGACTGTCCCGGTGTGCAGGGAGTCTTCACCTATGGGCTAGCCGTTGGGCTAATGGTGCAGCCAGGAGATATTCTCAGCGTGCCGTTTGGGGCACAGCAGATGGGCGGTGTCGTGGTGCAATGTTTAGATCATCTGCCCAGTGGAGTGAACTTGGCACAGCTACGTGAGATCGATGGGGTGATTGCACGAGGCTTTTTTCCGCCTGCTTATTGGGAAATCCTGCTGCGCGTGGCTGAGTACTATTGCACACCCTTGATGCAGGTGATTCGGATGGCATTGCCAACTGGGTTGCTGGGGCGATCGCAGCGTCGAATTAAGCTGAGTCAGAAGCAGGGGGTAGGAATCAGGGATCAGGGGTCAGGGGTCAGGGGTCAGGAACAAGAGCCACCCTCAGAACCGATGCCCTGTACGATCTCGCCTGTTGCTCAGCAAGTGCTGACTCTGCTTCAAAGTAGTAAAACGGGTGACTATAGCTGGCAATATTTGCAGCGACAGGTGCCCAATGCTTACCGGGGGCTACAAGACTTGCTCAAATTGGGCTGGGTCGAAAGCTATTTGCAGCCGCCGACCCCAATCCGCCCCAAGCAGCGTCAGGCGGTGACGCTGCTTGATCGAGCAGATGTGGCTCTATTAAGCCCCCGCCAGCAGGAGGTGCTGCGAGTGTTGCAGCGTCAGGGGGGAGAGCTTTGGCTGACGGATTTATTGGCGCTGTGCCAAACCAGTTCTACCACGCTAAAGGCGATCGCCCAGAAAGGGTATGTAGTGATTCAGCCGCGAGAAGTGCTGCGATCGGAGTCGGGAGTCAATGCTGCGCCCGATGTGCCTAAAGCGTTAACTGCCGATCAGGCGACTGCCCTAGCTGCAATTCAGCCGTTGACTGCCTACACCTCGGTGCTGCTGCATGGGGTGACTGGATCGGGCAAAACGGAGGTCTATCTCCAGGCGATCGCGCCCCTGCTGCACCAAGGAAAATCCGCGATCGTCCTCGTGCCTGAAATTGGCTTAACCCCCCAGCTTACCGATCGCTTTCGCGCTCGATTTGGCGATCGGGTTTGCGTCTATCACAGTGCTTTATCCGATGGGGAACGCTACGATACATGGCGGCAACTGCTCACCGGCACCGCGCAGGTCGTAATTGGCACTCGCTCTGCCATTTTTGCGCCCCTCGTCAACTTGGGCTTGATTATTTTGGACGAAGAACACGACAGCAGCTTTAAGCAAGATCAACCTTCCCCCTGCTATCACGCTCGCACCGTTGCCCAGTGGCGAGCTGAGTTAGAACAATGTCCCCTGATTCTTGGGTCAGCCACTCCCTCATTAGAAACGTGGGTAGCGCATCAAGCAGTGGCGGCTCAAGAACCATTCGGAATTCCGAATTCCGAATTCCGAATTCAACATTCGCCTGTTTATCTCTCGTTGCCGACTCGCGTTCAGGCTCGTCCGATGCCCGCGATCGAGGTGGTGGACATGCGGCAGGAATTGGGACGGGGCAATCGCTCTATTTTTAGCGAAGCCTTACAGTCGGCGCTGCATCACTTAAACGATGCTGGCGAACAGGGAATTTTGTTTATTCAGCGACGCGGACACAGCACCTTTGTTTCCTGTCGAAGCTGTGGCTATGTGGTGATGTGTCCCCATTGCGATGTGTCTCTTGCCTATCACCAAACCCACGCTGAGGCGCGTCCTGTTCTCCGCTGTCATTATTGCAACTACACTCAGGCTCATCCAGAGGTCTGCCCAGACTGCCAGTCGCCCTATTTCAAACATTTTGGCAGCGGCACTCAGCGCGTCACACAGGCATTAGAGCACGAGTTTCCCGCACTGCGAGTTCTTCGGTTTGACAGCGACACAACCCGGACAAAAGGTGCCCATCGATCGCTGCTGACCCGGTTTGCCCAGGGAGAAGCCGATTTGCTGGTGGGCACTCAAATGTTAACCAAGGGAATTGATCTGCCCCAGGTGACCCTGGTGGGCATTGTGGCGGCCGATGGATTGCTGCATCTATCCGACTATCGCGCTAGTGAACGCACTTTTCAGGTGTTGACTCAGGTGGCGGGGCGCTGTGGGCGAGGCGATCGCCCTGGTCGAGTCATTTTGCAGACCTACTCCCCCGACCATCCAGTCATTGCCGCCGTGCAGCAGCAGCAGTATGAATCCTTTGTCCAAACCGAACTGCATCAGCGATCGCTGCTCAACTATCCACCTTATGGTCGGCTGATTTTGCTCAAGTTTAGCGGTCTTAGCCCCGGCATCGTGCAAACGACGGCGGCACAGGTGGCAGCGGCGCTCAACCCATTACAAGAGCAGGGAGTCGAGCGATTGGGTCCGGCGGCGGCAGCGATTGAGCGCGTTGCCCGTCGTTATCGCTGGCAAATTTTGCTCAAAGTTCCGGCAACCGTAGCGATCGCCGCCTCATTCCTCTCTAGTCTGCGAGATCTCTGCCCCAACTCGGTTAGTTTTACGATCGATATTGATCCGCTGAGTATTGGTTAGGAAGGCAAGAGGCTAGAGGCTAGAGGCTAGGGGTAGGAAAGGGAGGATACTATGGCTCTGCTTGCTTGCATCAGGTACATCTGACTGAAAACCGCCACCTGAAACCTATAACTTCGCTTCTGGCAAAATTAGCATGGCATCGCCGAAGGAGTAGAAGCGATACTCCGCTGCGATCGCCTGTTCGTAAAGATCCAGCAGCCGCGATCGCCCAATTAATCCACTCACCAGCATCAGCAAGCTGGATTTGGGTAGATGAAAATTGGTAATCAACCCGTCCACCACCCGCCATTCATAGCCCGGATAGATAAACAAGTTGACTTTACCTTGGAACGGCTGTAGTTGACCCGTCTGAGCGGCTCCTTCCAACGCCCGCACCGCAGTCGTGCCCACGGCAATTATCCGTCCGCCTGCTGCTTGGGTTTTACGAATCAGTTCCACGGTTGCTAACGGCACGTCTGCCCATTCTGAATGCATTTGGTGAACGGTGATGTCTTCAGCTTCCACGGGGCGAAAGGTTCCCACCCCAATGTGGAGCGTCACAAACGCTTGCTCAATTCCCTGTTTCTGAAGGGTTTGCAGCAGTTCAGGGGTGAAATGTAGCCCTGCGGTTGGGGCGGCGACGGCTCCCAGGCGATCGGCATAAACGGTTTGGTATTGGGCTGGATCGCTGTCAGAATTGGTAATGTAAGGCGGTAAGGGCATCTCCCCATAGGTTTCTAACCAATCCCGCAAAGATTGACCAGGCGGCAAGTTAAACTGCAAAATTCGTCCGCTAGTGGCGCTATCGGTTGCCAGAACTTTGGCAGAAACTATAGGAGTGTCCACACCAAAGCCAGACTGAGGCGACGGTTGCCCAAACCAAATTTGCGCGCCCGGTTTTAATCGTCGTCCCGGCTTTACCAGCGCTAACCAGCGATTAGAAAAATCATCATTAGGTTCCCCATCATCGGGTTGAGGCTCCAAGAGCAACACTTCCACAGGCAGCCCACTCGCTTTGTAGCCATGCAGACGGGCGGGCAACACACGAGTGTTGTTTAAAACTAAAAGATCCCCCGATCGCAACCAGTTGGGCAAGTCTCGAAAGATGCCATGCGCTTGCTGCAAATTCGCTTTGACCACCAGTAGTCGCGCCTGATCCCTAGGCACAGCCGGAGTTTGGGCAATGCGCTCCGTGGGAAGGATGTAGTCATAACCAGCAAGTAGGCGATCGCAGTTCACAGAAATCTTTCCAATCTTTACCTTCCTATTATCTATAAAACGTGATGTGCGAGTAATTTTTTGCCAGGAAAGTCTCACTAGGCAATGCTAGACGTACAGCCTAGCTAGCTAGAGTGGAAGTGATGTTTACTATTCAAATCTGATGTGCCATTAAAGTCAGCCGTTGGAGAAATTGCCATCATGCCAATCGTTAAAATCAAACCAATCTGCCCATGAGAGGGCGCATTCGGTGGCTGCATTCAAAGACTTTATGTCAGGATAAGGTATCGCATCTAGTATTGCACAGCAACTTTTTCTATGACTTCCACCGTTCTGATTACTGGAGCCTCTCAAGGTAGCGGCAAGGCAACTGCTTTGCTGTTCGCTCGCAATGGCTATGATGTCGCATTGACCGCCCGCCAGCCAGAACGGTTAGAGGCTGTGGCTGCTCAGATTAGAGCATTGGGACGCAGGGCGATCGCCATTCCAACCGATGTCGGCGATCCTGAACAGGTTCAAGCGCTCGTTGCCAAAACTCTAGAGTCGTTTGGTCAAGTGGATGTGCTGGTGAATAATGCTGGAATTTGCCTGTCGGGTGCCATAGAGCAGACTTCGCTGGCGGACTGGCACCAAATTATGGATACCAATTTCTGGGGCTATGTTCATACGGTGCAGGCGTTATTACCTCATTTTTTGGAGCGAAAAACCGGGGCGATCGCCAACGTCGGTTCCTTTGGCGGCAAAATGCCCCTGCCCCAAATGACGGCATACTGCGCTAGCAAATATGCGGTGACCGGCTTCACCGATGCTCTGAGGCTGGAGCTTGTGCCCCAAGGCATTCACGTTTGCGCGATTCACCCCGGTGTGATCAACAGCGACTTTTTAGAACGCGCCCAGTTTCGTGGCACAACGCAGCAGGTTAGTGACGCGATGCAACAACAGATGCAGTCAACCCTACAAGCCGCCTGGGTCAGTCAACCAGAGGATATTGCTCAAGCCATTTGGGATGCCGTTCGCCATCAAAAAGCTGAAGTTGTCGTCGGTGCAACTTTTTGGGCAACCGAACTGCATCGTCTGTTTCCAGGGGTGACGCAGTGGGCATTGCAACAGGCAACGGGTAAGTAGAGAGGCATTCAACTGCTTTTTTTACTTCTGAACTTTAAATTCAAACAGGTCTTCAGGATTGACTACACCGGAATAGGGAAGACCCAATCGCGATATTTTTCACTGCGATTTTCCGTTACAGCGGTGAGAATTTCCCGTAACTGGAGTGTGGTCGGGCGATCGCTGGGCAACTGATAGTTCTCAATCCGCTTAACGGGGGCAACCTTGGCAGCCGTACCGCAGAGAAACACCTCATCGGCAATCAGCAGCTCAGAGCGATCGACGGGGCGCTCCTGCACAGGAATACCCAAATCTCTAGCGATGGTCAACACGCTATCGCGGGTAATGCCTTCTAAAATGTCTTGCTCAAACCCTGGCGTAATCAAAGTACCGTTTCGCATCAAGAAAATATTCATGCCAGAGGCTTCACAGACTTTACCCTGGGTATTCATCAAAATGGCTTCATCAAAACCCGACTCGATCGCCTCGGTCTTGGCAAGCGAGGAGGTAATGTAGGCAGCGCTAATTTTGCCGCGCAAGGGCAGGCTGCGGTCTTCTTGCCGACACCAAGAGCTAATTCGGCACGAAACTCCTTCAGGAGAAAGGTAGTCTGCCAGTTCTAGCCCATAAACCAAAAAATCTTTTTCAATATTATGCAGCCGAGGCGCAATGCCCAAACCAGAAGTATAGACAAAGGGACGAATGTAAAACGAGATGGTGGGCTTATTCTTTTGGACAAAATCAATGATGATCTGCTGAATTTTATCGGCAGGGAGATCAAAGTGCAGCATTTTGGCACTGGCACTCAATCTCTGACAGTGGCGATCGAGCCGAAACAGCAAAATTTGATTGGGGTTTTGCGGATCGGGAATGCCGCGCATCCCGCCAAAAGCTCCGGTGCCATAGTGCAAAGCATGGGTGGCGATCGAAATCGTCGCATCTTGAAAGGGCAAAAAGCGGTTTTGCAGGTAAGCAATGGGCAAAAAATTTTCCATAAAGCAGGCGGAGAAATGAACAGTGGAGGTTAGGCAAGATGCGAACTATCAGCGATCGCTGCGTAAACATAAGGTTAACATCAACGCCTACCTGAACTTGCAATCAGAAGCGAATGGCGAATGGAGATCGTCCCTACGGTAGAAATTCAGAATCGCCCGTGAATTTGGTATCTGTCAGCTAAACTTAGCCATTTAGTCCCACAACTGCATCCTAAAACTCAAGCCCATTCCTGCTTTTTCATGCTTCTGCCTAACGGATAGCTCAGAGCGGGAGA
>Ga0209181_10003943_pt1 | contig 22429 bp, 22 predicted proteins | sample MAT05_FD_187208 | JGI IMG/M metagenome (GOLD analysis project Ga0209181, IMG submission 187208) | Freshwater microbial communities from Lake Fryxell liftoff mats and glacier meltwater in Antarctica - MAT-05 (SPAdes) (version 2) | ecosystem: Environmental > Aquatic > Freshwater > Ice > Liftoff...
CACCGAGGGTAATTACGCCGGGACCTGCCTGCCACAAACCTGCTTCAATAACGGCTTTGGTTCCTATGGCCGAATTGTAGTAATTGCTGTTATACTCATTACCTATACCCACGCCTGCACTAAAGGTTACGCTTCCTTTCTTCATCGGTTGAATCGGGCTTTGAGCGTTAGAAACTGCGGTAAAGCTTAAAGCTGTACCTAATAAAACTGCTGTAATTATGTTTGTTGTTTTCATAATTCAGCTACAAACAAATACTGTACCAACAGGAATTATTTAACTTCTCTTAACGTTATTTTTTGAAAAGGATTAAAAAATAAAATGGAATTACAAAGCTGCCCGGATATATTTATTTTACAGCATTACTCTTTTTACAAATGGAATTTCCCTAACTTCCAAGTATGAAACATTTTAAGTTTTACTCCAAGGAAGATATTTTGTCGCTGACCAAAGTAAGGCGCTTTGAAACCCGGATGGGAGAGCGTGTAAAGTTTTTAAAACCCGGCAGCGACTGGCCCGAAGTATTGAAAGAGTTGGATGCAAAATATGTTATACTGGGTATCCCGGAGGATTTTGGTGTAAAGGCAAATTATGGAACAGGAGGTACTGAGACCGCCTGGTTGTCTTTTCTTAGTTCTTTTTTGAATCTGCAAAGCAACGATTTTTTAACCGGCGAGAATATATTAATACTGGGCCATTTTGATTTTGGAGATGTAAAATTTTTGATAGAGAACAATGCTTACAATCCCGAAGAAAAAATTAATGCATACCGCCACGCACTTAATATAGTAGATGAAGAAGTGGAGAACCTGCTAAAAGTGATTGCATCTGCAAAAAAGATACCCATCGTTATCGGTGGTGGCCATAACAATGCTTATCCAATTATTAAAGGAGTGGCCAAGGGTTTGCATAAGGCCGAACTAATACCTTTACCGCAGATCAATTGTATAAACCTGGATGCACATGCTGATTACAGCGTAGCAGAAGGCCGGCATAGTGGCAATGGTTTCAGATATGCCGAGGAAGACGGGTATCTAGGAAAATACTGCATGGTTGGACTTCATGAAAGTTATATTTCGCAGAATGTATTGATGGATATTCATAATAACCCGTTTCTGGATTATATAAGTTACGAAGAGATTTTTATTCATGAACGCAAGAATTTTATACAAGCTGTGGCGCATGCTGCCGGTTTTACAGAAGACAGTTACACAGGTATAGAAATTGACCTGGATTGTGTTGAAAATGTTTTAAGCAGCGCCATTACACCCAGCGGCATTACGCCTTTACTGGCTCGTAAGTTTGTGACTTTTACTGCGCAGGATTCTAAACCTGCTTACTTCCATATCTCTGAAGGCGCCACACAATTATCAGACGGCAGAAAAAGTGAAACAACCGGAAAACTGATCAGTTATTTGGTAAGTGATTTTATAAAAGAGTTAACGCAGGATTAAATTATTTAAGTTGATCTGCAATTTCTTTTTCGGTAGCAATACCATCTTTACGCCATACCTGTTTACCATCTTTAAAAACAATGAACACCGGTAATGCAGTTACTTTGTAAGCCTGCAAAACATACTGGTCTCTGCCGCCATCAACTTTTACCAAAGTAAATTTTTCCTTATTATTTTTTGTTAAGCTTTTTAATACAGGTTCCATTTGTATGCACGGCGGGCACCAGCTTGCACCAAAATCAACCAGTACTGTTTTTGATCCTTTTATGGTGGCATTTAATTCCTCAATGGTCATTTGTTTTTCGGTGCTGGCGCCTTCCAGTGGTTTGTTGGCTGCACGCCAGGCGTTGGTACCACCGTTTAGTTCATACACATTGGTAAATCCAGCTTTACGCATTTTGTCTGCAGCGGCGGCGCTTCTGCCCCCGGCAAGGCAATACACATAAACCGATTTGTTTTTATCAACAAACGCCAGTCGGCGTTCAAATTCCGCTTTATTATTCCAGTCGGCCTGCATTGAATTTTTTATATGACCACCAAAGAATTCGCCTGGCGTTCTTACATCAAGTATCTGAATGTTTTCTTTGGTAGTAATTTCTTTTTCAAATTCATCAGCCGTTAAAGCTGTTTTTGTTTGTGCATTGCAAGATAAAATAATAGTTGAAAACAGCAGAGTGCTTATTATGGTGTTTAAAAATCTCATGGTTACTTTTTTTTGCAAATTTATACCGATTATACCAGTATTTAGTCCCATGCTGTAGACAATCGGTATACTACCATCTAATATTTATGCGTAGCCCGTTGGGCTACGCATAAATAAAGATGGTGTTACTTTAATAAAAGTTGTAAGTCGGCAGCAGAAACGTTCAATAAATTCACTTTTGGTAAACGTTTAGTTAACTCACGCCAGTTGGCATCTTTTTTATAGATCTTTTGTAACAGATTGGATGCATCCTTTATCTTTTTGTTGTTGGCCAGGGTTATGGCTGTCCAGTACTGCATTTCTAAATTATCCGGAAACATTTTCATAGCAGCGCCATATTCTTCCATGGCCAGTTTCATGTCGTTCTTTTCTGTGGCAAGGTCGCCTTTGTCCATGTGTTCATATGCACGGAAGGTTCTCAACAGTCTGTCCATTTCATCTAATGGCGCTTTGTTGTCATCAACCCGCAGGTCAACCAAACGTTCGTTCCAGGGCTGGCCCGTGCTTTTACCAGCCACTACCAAAATTGCGGCCGATTGTTTTCCACGTATGTCGCCACCGGCAGCTTCTGCAGCTTTTAATGCCAGCAAAACCCTTTCTGCCAAAGGTTTTCCTTCACTGCCTTCAAAGGCTTTCGACATGGCAGCATTCACTTTATCCGTAAGCATCATATTGCTTTGTACCGAGTAATTTTTGCCAACAATATTACCGGCATGGTCAATGCATTTTTTACCCGTGTAGGAATTTACATTTCCGTTTACATCTATCATGGCCACCTGTCTTACTTCACGACCTTCATCTGCAGCCAGTAATTCCTTTAAAGCTTCGGGCGCTGTTTTTCCTTGCTTCATCAAATCAAGCCCTTTTATACCATAGCTTTTGTTTACAAAAGATTGTGTTGCAACCACACCAACGCCAGCCTGACCCCAGCTTACAGCAGTACCCACACTAAACCAGTGGCTTTGCACGCCAACGGCCATTTCGCCTGTTATGGGATCACGGGCAACAATAGAGAAAGTGTGTGCCAGGCCTGCATCTTTTTTAAAAAATTGTGCATTTGCTTCAGCAATTAAAAATAAACTGATAAACAGCAATGATCTCTTCATAAAAATTATTTATGCTAAAACTACAAATAAAAAAGCCACCCAGGTAAAGAAAGGGGTGGCTTTTAAAATTAAAAGTATTTTTTAAAGTGGCGACAGGTATTGTGCAAACGCATAACCTTCCTCACCATCAGCGGTTTTAATTTTCCACCAGCTGTCATCGGTCTTTTCAACCAGGGTAACAATTTCATCATGGGCAGCTTTGCCTACTATTTCACCTTCGGTGCTTGGTGTGCTTCTAATGTTTAGGTTGGTACTGTCGGTTGTTACTTTAAGTTGTGCACCGGCATCAGCCTTAATATCAATGTTCATCATTAAATCGCCGCTGGCCATGTTGGGGTCTATCTTTGCATAAAGCGCCCAAAGTGCATCATAATCAGCCGTGCTTTTTGCAGTACCGCTAACATGTAAAACGCCTGCCTGTTCTGCTGATGCCAGGTTTGCAACTCCCATAGTGGAAGCTGCCTGTATTAACTCAGCATATTTATCTTGTAATGCCATTTTATTTATTTTTTTAAGTTAAGAATTTTTTATTATTTTTCAGTCAAACCGCTTGCATCAGAAAGTACTTTTGCAGCAGCCAGGATTTGCATAATCTTCAATCTGTTTGCATCCGAAACCGATCCTTTCAATACAGCTTTATCTCCTGAAAATTCAACCGTAACACCAGGAATATCTTTTAGGCCATCTTTTACCTGCTGCATTTTAGCGGCATCAATTGTTGTAGATAATGAAACCGGTGGTGGTGGTGGTGCAGCAATGGTTAAGTTATTTACAACAGATTTTACACCTTTTACGGATGCTACAGTTTTTTCGCACGTGGCTTTACAAGCATCATCCTTACATTCTCCACCCATGGTAACTACACCTTCTTTTACCTCAACGGTTGTGTTACTCATTGTAGCATCTGCTTTTAAAGCTTTTTCAACAGCCGCTTTAATATCAGCATCTTTTGGTTTACAGCTTACAAAAAGCATGGTGGCCGATACAACCACTGCCATTAATAATTTTGTCAGTTTCATTTTGTTTTGATTTTAGATTTGAAAATTAAAGTTATAATAAATCATTTAATGTGATATTATTATTTTATTATTATCACCTTTTATTTTTTTAAGAGTTTTTGATCCGGAAAAGGGTTGCATGCTGTAAAAAAATAATCAACCGGTATGCACCGCTAAAAGACCTTCCAGTTCTATAATGGCTTAATGTGGTTTAAAACTCACCTGAACATCGGCCTTGCTATCTTGCACCGTCAATTTAGTTGCCCTTAATTCTACAATTGAAACCGAATCGGGCATGCCGCCATCTTCAGTGGTTATTATTTGCTTACCATCTAGTGAAAAATTATAAGCCCCATTTTTTGTACCCTCACCCATTCCAATGGTTTGGTACTTTCCATCATTTGTAAATTCTATGGAAGCCTCTTTATACATTTTAGTTTTTACAGAATCGGGTATACCCTCGGCATCTTTACCCGACATTTGATATAAATGCCACTTATTAACGACTAGGTCGCTGGCAGTTTTTGATTTGCAGCCACTGGCCGTTGTCATAAACAAAGTAGCTGCAATAAATAAACCGTTTAATTTCATAATTATTTTTTTTGATGAAATGGTAAAGTAGATATTATTTTTCAATAAATAAAAAAGGCCGGGTAAACGTTACAAACAACCAAGCCTGCCACCATCAACCGGTAAATTAATACCATTAATATATGAAGCAGCTGGAGAACATAAAAAGGCAACTGCTGCACCAAACTCTTCTGGTTGCCCTATTCTGCCTGCGGGTATTTCGGCCTCCAGTTCTTTCATCACTTCGGCTTCGGTAGTATTACCTGCTTTTGCTTTTGAGGAGATAACATAATCAGCCCTCACGGTTTTAGTGAAGCCAGGCAATACATTGTTTACAGTAATGCCAAATGGCCCAAGCTCTGTAGCCAATGTTTTTGCCCAGTTGGCAACGGCTGCTCTGATGGTATTGCTAACGCCCAAACCTGCTATGGGGCTTTTTACTGAGGTAGAAATAATATTGATAATCCTTCCAAAACCAACTTGCTTCATGCCGGGTACAACTGCCTGGGTAAGCTGGTGGTTATTTATTAAATGATTGTTGAAAGCGGCTAAAAAATCGGCAGCCCGGGCACTTAATGCGGTACCAGCTGAGGGGCCACCTGTATTATTTACCAGTATATGTACCGTGTTATTTTTTACAAAACCTTCGATTGCTGATTTAACAACATCAACATTTAAAAAATCGGCTACCAGGTATTGGTGTTGCTGGCCTTTGGAACTGTCTAAAGTTTTAACTGCCTCTTTTAGTTTGTCTTCGTTACGGGCCATTAACACTACATGGCAGCCCAATAAGGCAAGTTCAACAGCACTGGCATATCCAAGGCCCTGAGTGCTGCCACATACAAGGGAGGTTTTGTTTGTAAGATCAAGGTTCATTCAAGTAAGATTTTGCCTAAAGCTATTGAATTTATTTTTTCTCACATTTCATTAATAATTGTGGATAATTCGTGCACATCAAAAATCCTTCCATTCAGTTATATTCGCAGCTAATTGTAGGAGAACTGTTAATCCGTTATATAGTCTATCCATATTAACTACATAGCGTATTAATCAACTAACGTTTCAACATGGCAGAGATAGAAAAGAATGATTATAACGAGGAATCCATACGCAGCCTCGATTGGAAGGAGCATATTAGGCTACGCCCTGGTATGTACATTGGTAAATTGGGCGATGGCAGCAGTCCCGATGATGGTATTTATGTTTTAATGAAAGAGGTTATTGATAATTGCATTGATGAACATACCATGGGGTATGGTAAGCATGTGGATGTAAATATTAAAGAGAAAACAGTTACAATACGGGATTATGGCCGCGGAATTCCACTGGGCAAAGTGGTAGATGTAGTTAGCAAGATTAACACGGGTGCCAAATACGACAGCAAAGCTTTTCAAAAAAGTGTGGGATTGAATGGAGTTGGTACTAAGGCTGTGAATGCACTCAGTAACTATTTTAAAGTAACGGCTTTTAGGGATGGAAAAGAAAAGACCGCCGAATTTGAAAGAGGGGTTTTAACACAGGAGCATAAAGAAGCCAAAACCACCGAAGAGAATGGAACACTGGTGACTTTTGTACCCGACGATAAAATTTTCAAGAACTTTCATTTTGTACAGGAATACCTCGATAACCAGTTCTGGAATTACTGCTACCTGAATGCAGGTTTGGTAATGAACCTGAACAACAAAAGGTACGTAAGTAAAAATGGTTTACTTGATCTGCTGCAACGAAAGACCAATGAGGATGAGATCCGTTATCCCATTATACATTTAAAAGGGGAAGATATTGAAATTGCCCTCACCCATGAAAATGACTATGGCGAAGAGTATTACAGTTTTGTTAACGGGCAGTTTACCACGCAAGGAGGTACGCATCTGGCGGCTTTCAGGGAAGCACTAATAAAAACGATCCGTGAATTTTATAAAAAGGATTATGATGCAAGTGATATACGTGGAAGTGTTTGTGCTGCGCTAAGTGTAAGGGTGCAGGAACCGGTTTTTGAAAGTCAGACCAAAACAAAACTGGGTTCACAAACCGTTTTTGAAGGTGGCCCATCTATGCGGAATTTTATTGGCGATTTTTTGGGAAAAGAATTAAATAATTTTCTGCATAAAAACCCAGAAACTGCCGAAGCATTAAAAAAGAGGATTGAACAGAATGAGCGTGAGCGGAAAGATATGGCCGGCATTAAAAAGCTCGCCAACGAAAGAGCGAAGAAGGCAAATCTTCATAATAAAAAATTAAGGGATTGTAAGTTTCATTACAACGATGAAGCCAGCGGTAAAGACAAAGACCGGATTGCAGAAAAGCAAAAAGAGAGTACCATTTTTATAACCGAGGGTGATAGTGCCAGCGGAAGTATTACCAAGGCCCGTAATGTAGAAACCCAGGCTGTCTTTAGCTTACGGGGTAAGCCTTTGAACTGTTATGGGCTAACCAAGAAGGTAGTTTACGAAAATGAAGAGTTTAATTTGTTACAACATGCGTTGAATATTGAAGAAGGTTATGAAGGCCTTCGTTATAACAATATTGTATTTGCCACCGATGCCGATGTGGATGGTTTGCACATACGTTTATTACTGATGACTTTCTTCCTGCAGTTCTTCCCTGATCTGGTTAAGAATGGGCATGTGTATATTCTGGAAACACCTTTGTTTCGTGTAAGAAATAAACAGGAAACCATTTATTGTTACAATGAAACCGAAAAGCAGGAAGCAACCAGAAAACTGGGTAACAAACCCGAAACAACACGCTTTAAAGGATTGGGGGAGATTAGTCCGCATGAGTTTGCCCGTTTTATAAGTGAAGACATGAAACTGCAACCGGTAATGCTTTTGCCCGAAACGCATATTCAGCAATTGCTGGAATATTATATGGGAAAGAATACGCCGAGCAGACAGGATTTTATTATTGATAATTTGAAGGTAGAATTGGATCTTGTGGAAACCCCCTGAACTGCATTCGTTCCCTTGGCAGGGAACCTGGAGCATGTGTATAGAACCAGTATTATTTAATTGAAAGTAAAAATTAAAAATGATTCATATTGTATTTCAGGAAGCAGATATTGCTGCGTTAGAAAAAAGTTTTGTATTGGACGAAACTTTACATGGCGACATAATTCTTATAAAAGATGATTATGCAGTTGGTCCTTTGGCAGACTTATATACCGAAGAAGGCATAGAAGCCCGTAAGCAATGGTGGCATGATGTATTAGCCGGTGGGGATTATGATGGACAGGTTAACAGCAGCGAAGTTGATGATGCTAAAACGGTAGCTAATTTAAAAGAAAGGCTGGATGCAAATCCTGAAGAAATGATCTGGATTTGGGCTGCACAAAACAAACATGATGTTAGCGGTTATTACTGGTTGATGAGCCAGTTGAAAGATTACCAGGGCAGAATATTTATTTTGTACCTCAACAATCTTCCTTTTTTAAATGAAAAAGGAAACCTGTTTTACCCGGTAAATTTATTTGAAATAGCGGCCAGGGAATTTGTGAAAGCAAAAAGGCTGGCAAGAGAAATAACACCCAGCGAATTTGAAGTAGATCCTGATGAATGGACAAAACTCTGTGATGAAAACAGGGGCGTTCGTTTGCTGGAAGGTGGAAAAAAATTAGTGCAGGAAGATTATGATTTTTATGATGCTGATTTAAAGAAATTGGTAACCGGCGATTGGCAAAAGGCATCCAAAATTATTCATACACATCTTACCAAAGTAAAAAACACAACCGGCGATATGTATTTATTGTGGCGTTTAAAATTGATGATTGCACAGGATATGTTTGACGTGCAGGGTACGGTCGGTAAGATGAAGGAGTTTGAGGTGAAAACCAAGAGTTAATAATTTTTTGGCGTCTTTGGGTAAATGTTTTCACGCAAAGGCGCTAAGTTAAAATACAAAAGCCGCTAAGTTAGCTTTGCTACTTTGCTCTCGTTTGCGGCTTTGCGTGAAAAATATGGCAAACAGCAAAAAACCAAAAGAAGAATACTTACACACCGACAACGGCATTGGTGGCCAGTACAAAACCTGGTTCCTGGATTATGCCAGTTATGTAATACTCGAAAGAGCCGTGCCTGCTATTGAAGATGGCTTAAAGCCTGTACAGCGGCGCATTCTGCATGCTATGAAGGAAATGGATGATGGCCGTTTTAATAAAGTTGCAAATATCATCGGACAAAGTATGCAGTATCATCCGCATGGCGATGCAAGTATTGGCGATGCACTGGTAAACCTGGGACAAAAAGATCTGTTGATAGAAACACAGGGTAACTGGGGTGATGTACGCACTGGGGATGAAGCTGCTGCATCAAGATATATTGAAGCAAGGCTAAGCAAATTTGCACTGGAAGTTGCCTTCAATGCAAAAACAACCGATTGGGCATTAAGCTACGACGGCAGAAAAAATGAACCGGTAACCCTACCTATGAAATTCCCTTTGTTGCTGGCGCAGGGAGCCGAAGGCATTGCGGTTGGTTTGGCAACAAAAATTCTTCCACACAATTTTTGTGAACTGATTGATGCTTCTATTAAATATTTGCGTGGTAAAAAATTTGAGATACTCCCCGATTTTCAAACCGGCGGCACCATGGATGCCAGCAATTACAATGAAGGTGTTCGTGGCGGTAAAGTAAGGGTGAGAGCAGTTATAGAAGAAGTAGATAAAAAAACACTGGTCATTAGAAATGTACCATTTGGCGTTACCACTACGCAGTTGATGGAAAGTATTGTTAAGGCGAACGACCAGGGTAAAATAAAAGTAAAAAAAGTTACCGATCATACTGCAGCTGATGTTGAAATTATTGTGGAACTGGCACCCGGTATTTCTCCTGATATTACCACTGATGCATTATATGCTTTTACCGATTGTGAAGTGAGCATATCACCCAATACCTGCGTTATTGTAAAAGATAAGCCGCAGTTTTTAAAAGTGAGTGAGTTGCTGAAAACCGCTACAGATAATACTAAAGAGCTTTTAAAGCGAGAACTGGAGATAAAGCTGGCTGAATTGTATGAGAAATGGCACTTTACTTCCTTAGAGAAAATTTTCTTTGAAGAAAAGATTTATAAGGAACTGGAGAAAAAACATGAAACCTGGGAAAAAGTGCTGGAAGCAATTGATAAAGCTTTTACGCCGTTCAAAAAATTACTAAAGCGGGATATAACCCGTGAAGATATTATCAAGCTTACAGAAAAACCGGTACGCCGTATTTACAAACTGGATATTGATGACCTCATTGAACAGATAAAGGGTTTAGAGGACGATATTAAACAGGTAAAATTCGACCTGGATAATCTTACAGACTATGCCGTTGCTTATTATGAAAACCTGTTGAAGAAATATGGCAAGGGACGTGAACGCAAGACAGAGATAAAACAGTTTGATGTTATCCAGGCAAAATCAGTTGCCATTGCCAACATAAAAATTTATGTAAATTTTGCAGATGGTTTTATTGGAACTGGTTTAAAAAAAGATGAATTTATTGCTGAAGTATCTGACCTGGATGATATCATTGCTTTCACAAAAAGTGGCATCATGAAAGTGGTCAAGGTTTCCGATAAAGTATTTATCGGCAAAGATATTTTGCACGTGGCCGTTTTTATGAAAAATGATGAGAGAACCACTTACAATATGATTTACGTAGATGGTAAAACCGGTGTAAGTTTTTCCAAGCGGTTTAACGTTACGGGCATAACCCGTGATAAGGAATATGATTTAACCAAAGGATCAGAAAAAAGCCGGGTACATTATTTTACCGCCAATGCCAATGGGGAGGCTGAAGTAGTGAAAATAATTTTAAGTCCTAATTGCAACGCCCATAAAAAGGAATTTGATTTTTATTTTGAAGAGCAGGAAATAAAGGGCAGGGGCAGCATCGGCAACCAGGTAACCAAGTACCCGATAAAATCTGTAAAATTCAAAGAGGCCGGAAACTCAACCCTGGATGCAAAAAAGCTCTGGTTTGATAACAAATTTGGCCGTTTGAACACCGATGAAAAAGGAGACTACCTGGGCAAATTTGAAGCAGAAGACCGGTTGCTGGTAATATATAATGATGGCAACTACCAAATTACCGACCAGGAACTTACCCAGCGTTTTGATACTGAAAAAGTATTGCTGATAAAGAAGTTTGATGCAGATAAAATAATAACAGCCGTTTATTTTGATAAGGAAAAAGTGCAGTACAGTGTTAAACGGTTTAAGATAGAAACATCTACCTTACACAATAAATTTTTGTTTATTAAGGAAGGAGATGGGAATTACCTGGAAGCAGTTACTACCGAGGATGAGCCCATACTGGCTATGCAAAGCGGCAGGGGTGCACAGGTACGTAGTGCCAAAGTAACCATCAGCAAAGTGGTGGATGTAATGGGCTGGAAAGCTTTGGGCAATAAACTGACCGACTTTAATAAGTCAATTGAAATGGAATGGGTGCAAAAGGTTGCAAATAATCCGCAGGCCGAGTTGTTTGAATAAATAGAAAGCTGTGAGCCTGAGCTTGTCGAACGCGGGTTTTAAGTGCACCGGTTTCGACAAGCTCAACCCGACATTCTTTAAAATTGCACACAATCAAAAATAAAATTTATGTGTTTCAAATTTCTTTTAATACTCTTTTTTGTTTCAAGCATTGCCTCAGCATCTGACAGTTTAAGCTTTTCTAAAACAGAAATTATTTATGGCCGTAAAGATGGCATGGCATTAACCATGACCGTGCTAACTCCAAAGCAACATTCAAACGGAAAGGCAATCATTAGCGTGCTGAGCGGTAACTGGGTTTCTTCTGAAAGAATGCGTGAAGGTTTTCCGGAGAGAACACAAATGTACATTGATCGTGGCTACACAGTTTTTGGGGTAATGGTTGGATGCCAGCCACGCTACACCATTCCTGATGAAATTATTGATCTGAAAAGAGCCGTTCGTTTTATTAGATATAATGCAAAAGAATATGGCATTGATGCGGATAAGATTGGTATTACTGGTTCCTCATCGGGCGGGCATTTATCATTAATGATTGCGACAGCCAATGAAACAATAACTCCAAAATCTACCGATCCGGTAGATAAGGTTTCCAGCAGGGTGCAGGCTGCTGCTGTATTTTATCCTCCAACAGATTTTATAAATTTTGGCGGCCCCAATACAACCGAAACCATCAACCAGGCAGCATTGGTTTTTACAGGAGTTGCAGCAGCATTCGATTTCAAATACTTCAGCGATACCACCAAAACTTATGTTACTATCACCGATACAAAGAAAAGACTGGCAATAGCAAAAGAAGTTTCTCCTATAAATTCTGTAACCCCCGATGATCCGCCGGTATTAATTATACATGGCGATAAAGATGTGCTGGTACCCAAGCAGCAATCAGAATCTATCATTGCAAAATTTAAAGAAGCAAAAGTTCCCAGCAATCTTATTATTAAAGAAGGTGGCACACATGGCTGGCGCAATAGAGAAGTTGAAGAAAAAAATTTTCTGGATTGGTTTGATAAATATTTAAAGTAGTCATTTCATTATCCTCAATCATTTATTCTTACATTCGTCTGCACAAAAAAAGCAAAGCCTGCATGATAAGACTGGAACCTTTTGGCCCCGATGATTTTCAACAATTAATCAATTGGATTGATACCGAAGAATTATTGATCAAATGGTCGGGCTCTTTATTCAGTTTTCCGTTAACGATAAAAAGTATGCAATGGTATGTAAGTAATACCAATGTTTTGGGAGAATCGGATGCGTTTGTTTTTAAAGCTATAGAAATAGAAACCGGCGAAGTAGTGGGGCACATTTCTCTGGGAGGATTAAGCTGGAAGAACCGGTCATCAAGAATAAGCAGGGTATTAGTGAGCCCCGCTGCAACTCAAAAGGGAATTTGCCAACAAATGACAAAAGCAGTTTTAAAGATCGGTTTTGAAGAACTTGGTCTACATAGAATTGGGCTGGGAGTTTACGAAAACAACAAAGCTGCTTTAAACTGTTATTTAAAAAGCGGGTTTAATATTGAAGGAGTTTCCCGTGATATACTCTGGTACAATGATGAGTTTTTAAGCATGGTTGAAATGGCTATCCTTGAAGATGAATGGAGCGCATTGAATTTTATACAATAAAAAAACAGCAGGCTTACTGCTGTTTGTACTTTATAAAAAAATATTTTTAGTAGCCCCGTCTGTTATTATTAAAACCACCAGGTCTTGTTGCTCCCCCTGGCCTGAAACCGCCACCACCGCTTTGCGGGCCTGATTTTTCTTCCGCTTCTTTTACCACCAATGGCTTTTTACCCAGTGAAATATCTTTCAGGTTTTCAATGGCATCTCTTCCTTCTTCTGCATTTTGCATATCAACAAAACCAAAGCCCTTGCTTTTTCCGGTTTCTTTATCCATAGCAACCCTTGCTGTAATAACTGTTCCAAATTTTTCAAATATTTCCATTAGTTCGGCGTCATCAAGGTCATAGGGCAGGCCGGCAACAAAAAGCTTCATACGTTTTAATTTATAACGAAAATACTAAACTTATTCTGGTATTTGTGTTTTGTCCTCAATCCATTTATAAAATTATTTTGATTATAGTATATTTTTTAAAACTGCGTTATCTGAAGTTGTAGTAAAATCTATACAAGAATTCCGTTTTTTAACCTACATTAAAATCTGTAAAAATTATACATCTTCGATATTGAAAAAACCTCCCAAAGAAACCTTTGAAAAGCCCTCAGCAATGGGGGTTTACTTTTTCCTGCAATAGATCTTTTTACTAACTTTAAATAAAGTTCTACATGCGGGCCATTATCATTACTTCCTTATTTTCAATTTCATCCTTTTTGCTTGCTGCCCAAAACTTTGGGGGCAACCCTGCATCGGTAAAATGGCAGCAGGTTAATACAGATAAAGCAAGGGTCATTTTCCCAACCGGCTTAGATAGTCAGGCAAATCGCATTGCCCGTATTATGAAATTGTTAAGCGATACCACTGCCAATACAATCGGAGGCCGGCAAAATAAATGGAATATCGTGCTGCAAAATCAACTAACCATTTCAAATGCCTACGTAAGGCTGGCGCCATTGATGAGTGAGTTATATATGACGCCCGACCAGGATAATTTTTCGAACGGAAGTTTGCGTTGGGATGATAACCTCATCATACATGAGAACAGGCACATGCAGCAGTTCAGTAATTTTAATAAAGGGTTTACTAAAGTATTTTCATTCTTTTTGGGAGAAGAGGGACAGTTGCTGGCAAATGGCATGACCGTGCCAGACTATTTTTTTGAAGGAGATGCCGTTTGGCAGGAAACCCTGGTGAGTGCACAGGGACGAGGCAGGATGCCCTCATTTTATAACGGTTATAAATCGTTGTGGTTGAGTGGTAAAAATTATTCGTGGATGAAATTGCGCAATGGCTCTTTCAAAGATCTTGTACCGGATCATTACGCATTGGGTTACCAGTTAACGGCTTATGGTTATGAAAAATATGGTGCCAATTTCTGGAATAAGGTAACAAATGATGCAGTACGTTTCAAAGGTGTGTTTTATCCATTTAACCGGGCGGTTGAAAGATATTCGGGTACATCTTACCGGCAATTCCGTAACGATGCCATGCAGTATTTTAAAACTAAATCATTGCCGGTGCAAACCGAGGCTGCAACAGCATTTAGGTATCTTACCAAAATTGAAAAAAATAATGTGGTTGATTACCAGTTTGCCAGTTATATAAGCGATGATAGTATATTGGTTACAAAGAAATCCTACAAAGAAATACCTGCTTTTTATATTATTGCCAAGGGTAAAGAAACAAAAGTAAGAGTAAGAGATATTGGTATTGATGATTACTACAGTTACAAAAACGGTAAGGTTATATATGCAGCTTACCAATCTGATGCCAGGTGGGCAAACCGTGATTACAGTGTAATTAAATTGCTTGATATTTATACCGGGCAGCAAAAACAAATTACCCATCAATCAAAATATTTTTCGCCCGATATTAACGAAGCAGGTACAGAAATACTTGCAGTACATGTAAAACCTGATGGTACCAATAATCTGGTACGCATTGATGCCAATAACGGTAGCTTGATATCAACAACTCCTAACAAGCGCAACTATTTTTTAACACAAACCAAATATATCAATTCCAATACAGCAGTTTCTGCAGCCAGAAATCCAGAAGGGAACATGGTTTTGATAACCATTAACCTTTCAACCGGTGCTGTAGACAATCTTACCCCCTTTTCTTTTAATGTTATGGGTTATCCCACGGTTAAAGGCGATTACGTTTATTTTAATGCCATGTACAATTATGCAGATGCCATTTTTGCCGTTAACATTAAGGATAAGAAGATTTTCAGGTTAACAGATAATACAAATGGGGTTTACGCTCCGGCTGTTAATAACAAAGGAGAATTACTGGTATCTGCTTTTACGGCAGAAGGTTATCGGCTTGCCGCTGTAAGCTTAAAAACAGCAGATTGGCGTTCTTTTCCTGAGCTTAACTTAATTATGGGGGATAATAAATATTTTACTGATTCTTTATTACTAATGGCAGGTGTTGGTGCTTTAAATTTATTAAAAGAAACCATTACAGAAGATATAAAGCCCGCTGTTACAAAGTACCGCAAATCATTCCGGCTTTTTAATTTTCATAGCTGGAGGCCGGTGGCGGATGATCCTGAATATGGGTACAGCATCTACAGTGATAATATACTCAGCAGTTTAAAAAGCGCTGTTACTTACACATACAACCGTGCCGACAGGAGCCATACCTTAGGCGTTAATGCAATTTACGCAGGCTTATTCCCGGTTTTAAATGCAGGTGTGGAGGAAAGTTTTAATCGTACGGTAGATACTGCATTTGCAAAATCAGTAAGCTATAATTCAGCTACGGCTAAGGCTGGCATTTCGGTTCCTTTGCGTTTTGTGGGCGGCCGTACCAATAAGTTTTTAAGTTTTGGTGCAGGCTACAATCTGGAACAATATTATTACCGGGGAGTTGGCAAAAATGTATTTAAAAACAAAGCCATTAATTATGCAAATGCTTTTTTGAGTTTTAGCAATGTTAGTCAAAAAGCAAGGCAGCATATAAACCCACGCTGGGCACAGTCTTTGTCGCTCAATTACAGGGATGCATTCAATTTTAGCAACAGCCAAAAGTTTGTTGGGCTTGCTTCCTTTTATTTTCCGGGTATAGGCCGTAACCACAGCTTGCTTATTAATACAGCTTATCAAAGCAGAGATACGTTGCCGGACCTATTCAGCAAAAATTTTGCTTATTCACGTGGTTACGAAGCTCTGAGTACCAGGCGTATGTATAAGCTTGGAATAAATTACCAGTTGCCGGTTGTTTATCCAGATTGGGGTTTTGCCAACCTGCTATACTTTCAGCGGGTAAGGGCAAATGCCTTTTATGATTATACCAATGCCAAAGCAAGGGTTAATAACAAGCTTACTGAAATAAAAAGCAGGAGTACAGGAGCTGAGATTTATTTTGACACAAAAATTTGGAATGCCTATCCAGTAAGTTTTGGGGTAAGGTTTTCCCATTTACTTGATACGGATTTGTTGAATCCCTTAGTAAAAAACAGGTGGGAAATTATTATACCAATTGGGTTAATTCCTGATTAATAATGATTTGAGTTTTAAACTGTATGTGGAAAATACTGAATAATGTTAGTAAAAATACTTTTTTAATACCTGTAATTAAATATATTTGGTTTCTGAAACTAATCAAATATGGAAAATTACTATTTACCCGAAATAAATTCTATAGGTCAAAATTATGTTGAGAAATGGCTGGAAGACAATAGCTACTTTGATATCAGCAGGGAGTTGTTACAATCTAAAGATTATGGTTTTAGCGCAAAGAGTAAAAGCGAAAGCCTGCTGGTACAGGTTCGTACATTCTTGCATCCTCAACGCCCATTTAAACTTAGCGATTTTGAAATTAATGCCCTTACCGGCAAGGCGGTTAAACTTGGTCTTGTTGCTTATGCTGCATATGTAACCCTGGATGCGGAAAATAACCTGGCTGGAGAGATATTGTGGGAAAGGTTAAGCTAATTCTCTGCAGTTCTATTCTATTTTCAGAACGTGGTTTCCTGTTTCTTTTCGGGCAAAATCCGTTTTGCGTTAAGCAACCATGCTTATTTATGTAATGCCTTATTTGTTTAATTTTGCAGAGGTCTATTATTTCTTCTAATTGAATAATCTGAACTATTTTGAAAAATTTTTCTTCTATATTGCTCTATATTGTAGTTTTTCCGGTGCTGTTACATTCTTGTACACAAATGCATAAATCAAAGCGGTTAAGTCCCCCTGCAACAGCTTCTCAAAAAGTAGGGGAAACTACCATAACCATTTCTTATGGTCAACCCGCTGTAAAAGGAAGAACAATAGGAGTTAATCTTGAACCTTTCCCGGATAGCCTCTGGAGGGCAGGGGCTAATGAGGCAACAGTTTTTGAGGTTGACAGGGATGTTTTGGTTGAAGGTAAATTACTACCAAAGGGAAAGTATGCCTTCTTTGTTTCACAAAAGGGAGGAAAATCGTGGATTTTGGTTTTTAATAAAACATGGAATCAATGGGGCACAAAAGATTATAAGGAATCAGATGATATTTTCCGGGTGCCGGTAAGAGGCTCTAAAGCTGATTTGTTTGAAGAGAAATTGGTTTATAAAATAAATCCTGATGGTATCGTTTCATTAATTTGGGGCGAAAAGCAAATTAATTTTCAGATACAGGAAAAAAAGTAACTGGTATAGTTTGGTTTGTTTTAAGATTAAGTATTTTCACAGATAAAAATCATTACACATGAAGCATATTTTTTTATCAGGGTTTAGTATGTTGTTGCTATTTACCGGGCTTGCAGTTAACGGTCAGAATGATAAATCTAAGCGCCCAAGCCCCCCTGTTACTGTTACTCAAAAAGTAGGGGAGACAACTATTACCGTTACATACAGCCAACCATCAGTTAAAGGCAGAACAATTGGAGTTGATCTGGAACCAATGCCAGGCAAAGTTTGGCGTGCCGGTGCCAACGAAGCTACTGTGTTTGAAGCCGATAAAGATATTGTGGTTGCGGGTAAAGTATTACCCAAAGGAAAATATGGCTTTTTTATTTTGGTACAGGAAGAATCCTGGGTACTAATTTTTAACAAAACATGGAATCAATGGGGTGCATTTAAATATTCAGAAGCCGATGATGTTTTAAGGGTTTCTGTACCGGACAAAAAATTGGAGTCAATCTCTGAAAAGCTGACTTTTAAATTAGAAGCAGACGGAAAAATGAATATTTTATGGGGCGATAAAGACATTCATTTACAGATACAGGAGAAGAAATAACAGCTAATAGGCTTTATAATCTATATTTTTCCCCATAGTGCCCCTCAATCTTTTCCAGAAAGATTCTTTAGATTTTAAAGAAACGTAATTACTGTCGAAGGCTTTTTGAAATTCTATTTTCGGGTTTGTCATATAGGGGTGCCACTTTCGCAATGTATCAAACACTATAGGAATTATTCCTACATCCTCACCAATTTTTTTTTTGGCGAATCTTCTAAGCTGCTTTGCCTGAAAAGGATCCGTAGCTAATGCAAGGCTGCTAAAGCCCATTTTTTTTGATTTCAGAAATACGTAGTATAAATTTTCTGTACTGTGCTGTGCCTTGATTTCGCTGTAAACATGCTCTTTGGGAATTCCAAGGGCAATTGCATACAAAGCCATGATGTCTCCTTCATAATAAGGGCTACCCACCGATGCTCCAGAAAACATAATGTTTTTGGCAATACCCTTATCATATAAATGTTTGGCCCAGTAAACACGGGCTTTCATAGTACTGTCCCAACCGGTTTCGGTGAATGGTACACCAGGTACAGCAATCATTTCGTAGCTTTTGGTTGAGGCTTTATCGTAGTATTGTTTTGCGGCTTTATTGCTGAATGAGCATGCCTGTAATAAAAGCAGTACTAAAAGTAAGGCAACGAAATTGATGGGTACAGCTTTTGTGAACTTAAACATGGTAGGTATTTTGTTTAAGCTATTAACATAATTTCAGGTAAAATGTTCAAATTTTTTTTTAAAGCCTGGTTATTTTAGTAATCTCTATTTTTTCATCAAATTTATCGCCATGGCTTTTTTGAGCCTGTATTTTTCTTACAATAGTCATACCTTCAAAAACCTCCCCAAATGCAGCATACCCCTGCCCGTCTTCTGTTCCACGCTGCCCAAAATCAAGCGTGCTTTGATCTCCAATGCAAATAAAAAACTCGGTATTGGCAGTGCCCGGGGCTAGTCGTGCCAGCGAAATGGTACCCGACTGGTGTGTTAAGCCGCTCAGTTTGGTGCTTTCATGTTCTACACCGGGGATGGTTATTTTTTTTGCAGGGTTGGTTTGCCACAAGCCGCCTTGTATAATACCCGAATTCGTTGTGGTAGGCAACTCTTCGGTTTTCAAAACCCTGTAAAATGATGTACTATTATAAAAGCCAGAATCTACATATGATAAAAAAGCAGCTACGGTTTTAGGTGCCTTGTCGGCAAAAAGTTCTATCTCAATATTGCCAAGATTTGTTTCAATAATTACATGCGGATCTTTGTAATCAGGGTGACCGCAGGAGAGGACGGCAAAAAAAATAAAACCGGTTAAAAATTTAAGCATAGCTGCAATTTAATACAATTTAAAATGTGCTATAATGAAATCATAAAATAAGCAAAGTCGGTAGAAACGATAATAAAACTGATCGCTGTATTTATTTTGTAGTGTATCTTTATAATCTAATAACCCATAGGGCTTTTTATGAAAAAACTTTTTTTAATCGTAACAACCGTTGTTTTTTGTGCAACTGTTTTTGGTCAGCGTATTTCAAAAATAACTATAACCGGAACCGGAACTGTAAATGATATCGTTATTGGATTAGATGAAAATGTACAGATTTATATTTCAAAAGAAGGACAAATAAGTAAATGGGGCTTCGATCGCTTTATTGGTAATCAGGAAAATTTCAACGATTACCTGGAGCCTTATGTTGGCAGGGTTGAATATTATAATCAGAATGATGATGAAGCAATACGTGGCAGGGTAAAATATATAGGAAGAACATTGATCAGTTATTACCCTTCTTACGAAATTGAATCTTTAAGGGGAAGATTAAAGAGTATCGGCTCTTTAAATTTGGACTATTATCAATCGTTTGAAGATAAATCCCTCGCCGGTAATTTAAAAATAATCGGCCAGCAAAGCGTTACCTGGTATCCATCATACGAAAATGAAGCTTTCAGGGGCAAGCTTAAAACTGTTGGGGTAACAACACTTACTTATTTCGGTTCTTTTGAAGATAAAGCCTTCCGTGGCAAAATAAAGAGTATCGGCAGTTTTAATTTTTCATATTTTTCGTCCTTTGAGCAATTCAGTGGGAGCATGAAAAATGGCATGTCTATCATTAATGCAAATGCTGTTAAGTATTATTTGCGCAATTACTAATGATGCCGTTTTAGCCGAATTAAATTATTACACATTATTTATTAAAAAAAATCTTTAATAAATACAAGTTTTTTGTAGAAAGAAAACTATTAATTGCCTAAACAGGGCAGCTTAGCAACTTTTTTATTTTTTTATCGTTCCTATTTGTTGAACTTCGTCAACAAAAAAATTTAACTGTTTTATACCCTTCAATATTTTGTCAGTTGATATATTTTTATACCAAACTGAATTTCATTTTGGGCCAATTTAGCCAGGCTGAAATTCAAGCCAGGCTTATGTGCGGCTGGCTTTTGGTAAACCTGCCTCCGGTAGGCAGGTACCGATTAGACTGATTACAAAGTCACATCGGTATTACCTGTTTATTGAAGTATACAATTTTAAAAATGATAGAAGATATTGGCTTGTCTGATTTTTTTGAATTAACCCCTGACCTGGTATGGATAGCGGGAACAGATGGGTATTTACGAAACGCAAATCCCGCAGTAACAAAAAATTTGGGATATTCCCTGGAAGAGTTGCTTAGCAAACCTATTACTGCATTTATGCATCCGGACGACACTGGAATAACAGTAGAAAACCGTAATAAATTATTAAAAGGCGAAGTACTGCATAGCTTCAGCAATCGTTATATATCAAAGACAGGAAATATTATCTGGTTGGAATGGACCTCAGTTTATTTAGCTCAAAGAGAAGTTGTGCTGGCAATAGCAAAAGATATTACTTATAGAAAAAAAATTGAAATAGAAGTTGAAGAGAAATATATAAAATTCAGAGGACTTGCCACTCATTTTAAAAACATGGTGGAAAATGACCGGAAATATTTTGCGCATGAACTGCATGAGGAACTGGCTCAATTATTAGCTGTAGTTAACATGGATGTAAGCTGGTTAAACATGCATGCAGAAAACTTGCCGGATAAAGTAAAAAGCAGGGTTGAACATGCTTCGGAAGTATGTAAACTAATGATAAACACCATTCAAAAGCTGGCGTTCTCTATTAGTCCGCAAATGCTGGACGACTTTGGATTGAGCGCAACGATGGAATGGCTTTGTAACGAATTTTATATTTTGTATGGTATTGTCTGTTCTTTTGAAAGTGATTATGATGAGAATGATTTAACAAACGAAATAAAACTCGATTTTTTCAGAATATGCCAGGAAGCATTTGCTGATATTTTAAATCATGCACAGGCAGGCAAGATAAAAGTAAGTATAAAAGATACAGGAATCAGTATTGAACTGTTGATTCACGATAGCGGAAGTGGCTTTGCAATCGAACTCTTAAAGCAATCAAACGGATTAGCAAGTATCCAGGAACGTGCAAACTCCATTAATGCAAAAATAACTTTGATTGATAATCTTACAGAAGGCATTGCTATTTCGCTTGTTGTAGAAAAACAATACAGCGCTGTTATTTCCTCATAAGTGCAATCAACCCCTCATAAAAAGATTTTTTTTTTACTGAACAACAATCTGCTCAGGCTTTCCAATAATTATTTCGGGTTTTTCTTTGTATAAAATAATGCGGCCAGTAATGCAAATTTCTTTGCCTGTTAAATCTTCCACCTTTGTTGTAAAAAGAGCCCTTGCATCTTCCCAGATAACCAGCGTAAGTAAGCTATTCGGATGCCTTGCACCCATGTTTATGAGGGTTGGTTTATTTTTAGAATTTTCAAAATAACGCATGTCAGCAACTTTACCACAAACGGTAACACTGTCGCCAATATGTTTACTTACATCTTCTAATTTAATATTAGTTTGTGCAGTTACTGATACTACAATAAATATAGAAAAGAGGATCGCCGTTATTTTTTTCATGCGGCAAATGTAGTATTAAAAATACCACAACCAAACAAGTGTAAACATAATTACACAGATGGTTCAATTGATCATATTTGGTTTTTCTGTAAAAGCAACGTACTCATACATCGTACGTCATCAACATTAGTGGTTTTAACAGGTTCGGCAAAACTGAGTTTATTTTGTTGCATGAAATCTGTAAGTAATGGCCTGGTAAGCAGAAACCGGGTAGAGCCATCAGGTAAAAAATAAACGCCATCGCCAACAGGCTCCACCTTTTCTTCAATACCAATATCAGAAGTCATGCGGATGAACATGGTGCCGCCCGGTTTTAAAATGCG
>Ga0209181_10003944_pt1 | contig 22427 bp, 19 predicted proteins | sample MAT05_FD_187208 | JGI IMG/M metagenome (GOLD analysis project Ga0209181, IMG submission 187208) | Freshwater microbial communities from Lake Fryxell liftoff mats and glacier meltwater in Antarctica - MAT-05 (SPAdes) (version 2) | ecosystem: Environmental > Aquatic > Freshwater > Ice > Liftoff...
ATGGGGGCAGAAGTGCTAAATTGAGCATTTGTACTTCTATTTGGCATTTGTGGTAAATTGAACATTTGTGCTTCTAATTCCGCTACTTCGCCAAGCCGCAAAACGTTAGCGGCAACCTTAAATGAAAATCCCTTTACAATTTAACACATGAAAGAAAAAGGAGAACTAAAAATGAAAATCTTACTATTTACTGCAATATTTATTTGCTTTTCAATTAATATATATGCTCAGGCTAAAACTAACGATTCAATACTTACAAAAATTAAAGATGTAGGTAATCATCAATCACAAGTTAAAATGCTGACTTATGAACTCTCAGATGTTTATGGACAAAGGCTTACAGGTAGCCGTGAGTACCTTGCCGCTGCAAAATGGGCAAGTATAAAAATGAAAGAAGTTGGACTTACAAATGTTCACTTTGAAAATTATTGTACCAATTGCCTCGGTTGGAATGTGAAAAGTTTTAACGTAGAAATGCAGTCACCTAATTATATGCACATTACAGCTTATCCACTGGCATGGACTAAAGGTACAAATGGTACTGTTGAAGGAGATGTAATAAACATTGATAGTTTTTCCGATATGGATTCTATTAAGCATCGATATGCAGGAATATTAAGAAATAAAATTATTTTGTTAGGAAAAGAACCTGTTTTCAATCCAATGCCCGATCCGATATCTAAGAGATACTCTACTAAAGAATTGGAGAACATGCAGCAACTTTTAATTGCTGAAAATCAAACTAAACCATTACCAGAAGCAATAGAAGCCTTCCGGAACGAATATTCTAAAGACAGTACTTTTCTTAGATTTGCAGAGGATGAAGGTGTATTAGCAGTATTCAAACCCTCTGCTTCTGCAGCTGGTTTAATGAAAGTTGGAGGCACATATTATTATAAAGACAATGATTTTAAACCATTGCCCTATTTTATTATCATGCCAGAGCATGCTGGTAGACTTATCAGACTTATTAATCAAGGTAAAGTTCCAAAAGTAAAGCTCAATTTGGAAACAATAATTTATAATGAACCTGATAATAACGTAAATATCATTGGCGAGATTAAAGGTTGTGACCCAAAGTTAAATTCTGAAGTCATTATGATAGGTGCGCATTTTGACTCATGGCATTCTGGTACTGGCGCCACAGATAATGGCGGAAATTGTATGGTTTTATTGGAAGCGTTAAGAATTCTTAAGAAGTCTGGAATAGTACCAAAGCGAACTATACGACTTGCCTTTTGGGGTGGTGAAGAACAAGACTTCAATGGCTCTGTAGCTTACGCAACCAAACAGTGTGGTAAACTCGACAGCAAGCCCAACAGAGAATCGGAAAAAGTTTCTGCATATTTGAATCTTGACGATGGTATAGGAGCAATTAGGGGGATTTATTTACAGGAAAACGTATTTGCACGACCTGTTTTTGAAGAAATATTTGGTGCGTTTTCTGCTGATGAAAAGTATTATACAACGATTGAAAACAATACAGATACCGACCATGAAACATTTAATCATTACAACATCCCTTCATTTGCATTCATACAAGATCCATTGGATTATAGTATTCTGTCACACCATAAGATGCTTGATTTACCAGAGTATACACTAGAATCTGATATGAAGAAGAATGCAATTTTTCTTGCTTGGACAATATATTCACTAGCTTCAAAAGATGAAATGGTTCCTAGGAAAATTAAGAAGTAATTTAGAGGTTCTTTTGACCCGCAAACAATTAGAATAAAGGCAGCCGCTAACAGCACCTACCCAAAAGGCGGGGTTTCGTGCTTCGCAGACACATTTGTGCAAGCTGAAACTTCAGTTCTCCGAATGGAGTTTAGTGCTAAAAATCCCGCCCTTCGGGTAGCTGCAAAACGTTAGTGGCAATTTTAGGACACATCAAATTCATGACAACTCAAAATAATAAAAAATGAACAAGTTATCTATCTTCTTTCTAGGTTTACTAATATTCGTTTCTTGTACAAAAACGAATGTAACCCCGGATAATTTTACCACAAAAACTATTAGTTTATCAACTCATAAGTTGGTAAGTTTCTCAATAATCAAAAATACAAAATACCTTATTGTTTTTGAAACAGGCTTGGGTGATGACCATTTAATATGGAATCAAAAAAACTTACCTACTACTATAAGTGCAAAAGAAGATGTTTTGCTGTACGACAGAGCAGGTTATGGCAAATCAGAAAAAGGGCCAGCACCAAGGAATATTCAAAAATTAAGTAGCGAACTTGATAGCGTTATAAACAAATTTGCTAATGGCAGAAAAGTAATACTTGTTGGGCACTCTATCGCAGGAATGATTATCAAAGATTATGCAATAAAAAACCCGTCAAAAACTGCGGGTCTTTTACTTATTGACCCTTCAAACGAAGCATACAACAACCCAACACAAGCCCAGGAAGATTTAATCTATAATGCATTTTTAAGTAGCAATGGTGCTAACTTTGGAGCAACAATGGAAGCAAGGGAATTAATTGAAGACTCTCAATATATGACCACACTTTCAAATTTACCTAATATACCTGTTATTGTTTTGACAAGTATGAAAGTAGATGATTCACATAATACTGATGACAGACAGAGCTGGTTTAATTCACACGAATTATTCAAAACAGGCGTAACAGATTTTACACATATCGCAACAACAAATTCAGGACATTATATTTTTCTTGACGAACCTGATTTAGTACTAGACAACCTGAATTTACTAATTTCAAAACTACCTTAGAAAGAAATCTGCCACCAACAAAGTATTGGCAAAAAAGGGGCTGACGGAAGTAATTGAACAGTAGTAAGTCTAAAGTAGCTTTGTGTAAAGTTTGGGCTGACCGAATGCTAATACCCCTTCTTCACCAATACCCAAACGTTGTGCATAAGCTTTCAACGGCAACACTTAACAACTACAACAAATGAAAAATAAAATCTTAAATCTGACCTTTATCCTACTCATTTTTCTGACAAGTTGCAGCAAAGAAAGTAGTGATATTTCACCATCAAATTCTCCGCCTACATATGGACAAGGAAATCCTGGAAACCAAGATCAACCTGGTGTTATCACCGCTGGAGAATGGAATGATATCGAAAATTGGACTTTTTGGGAAACTATAATAAGTAAGGATGACTTCAAATCTAAGCCTACACATTGGAGATTTTTCAACAATAATCGAATATCAGTTGGTGTTATAGGTTCAGACTCAACTCCTATTATTGACGCTGTAGTAAAACTTAAAAAGGACGGAACTACAATTTTCAGTGCGAGAACAGATAATAAAGGTAAAGCTGAACTATGGGCTGACTTATATCAAAACAACTCAAGTATTGGTTTTTCAAAATTGGTCATTGACATAAATAATGGCTCAAATGTAACTTCGACTGCAAAGCCATTCAAGGATGGGATAAATAGGATTGTGATATCGCCTATTAGTTTTGATAATAAGATTGAAATAGCTTTTGTTGTAGATGCTACTGGTTCGATGGGTGACGAATTGGAATATTTAAAAACAGAATTACTTGATGTGATTTCAAGAATTAAAAACGCAAATACTAATTCTACAGTTTTAACATCGTCAGTATTTTATCGTGACGAAGGAGATGATTATGTTACAAGAGTTTCCAATTTTACAGTCGACAATAACACAACCGTTAACTTCATTAAAAATCAAAGTACTGACGGTGGTGGTGAATTGCCAGAAGCTGTCCATTCAGCATTAGACAAAGCAGTAAATGAACTTCAATGGTAAAAAAATGCAAAAACACGACTTATCTTTTTAGTTTTGGACGCACCGCCTCATCACGACTATACAGGTATTTAGAATATACAATCATCCATATTAAAAGCATCAAAAGAAGGAATTAAAATCATACCGATAACAGCAAGCGGAATTGATAAAGAAACAGAGTTTTAATGAGATTTCTATCGATAAGCACCAATGGGACATATGTTTTTATCACAGACCATAGTGGAATAGGAAATAGTCATTTAGAACCAACGGTTGGACCATACCAAGTTGAATTCTTAAATAATCTGATGGTTAGACTTATAAACAAGTATGCAGAGTAGAAAGCCTGGGCATAACAGCACCTACCCAAAAGGCGGGGTTTTGTACTCCGCAGACACATTTGTGCAAGCCGAAGGTTCAGTTCTCCGAATGAAGTTTTGTGGTAAAAGTCCCACCCTTCGGGTAGCAGCAAACCGTTATGCTTCAGTTTAAAGGACGCTAAGAATACACTGACAACAAAATAAAATTTTAAAATCATGAAAAATCGTTTGGTTAAATTTCTATTCGTAACATTGGTCGTGGTTAGTTGCGATAAGAATCAGGATGTAATTCTACCGGATGACTCTAAACGAGACCTTAAGCAATGGCCATTCGCACAAAATTCTATTTGGAATATGCCTATTGGCAGTAGTGCTATTTATCAACCAGCATACTTGCTCAGTGTGGATGAATTTTCTACATCTCCTCAATATCAAAGTTGGGTTAATACACATCAAAGCTCTATTGGATACGGTGGTGTTGGTGTTGATGAAGAAGTGATCATTTTTTCAGCGGCTAACGATCCTTTTAGGACTGTTCATAATGTTTTGGATTGGGATCTTCGTTGTGGTGGAGCTTCAACAGGAATTCAAATTAGGTTCCCTGCAGGTCTTAATTACGCAGATCCAAACGGTAGCAGTACTACCCCGAATTATTCTGGCGCATGCATTCAAACTGATGGAAGTGTATTTCATTTTAATGCACTGGCAACATGTGGTAACGACAAATTAGGATGTTATAATTATACATCTGCGGAAAATAACACTTTAACGGGTGAAGGTAAATTAGGAGGACATGGCGGTTCAGGATTATCCGGTTTTGGTGGTTCTATTCGCAAAGGTGAATTATTAAGCAATGCTCCTGCACTACGTCATGCGCTTAAGCTTAATATTTTAGCGGCTGCATACTTGGTCTATAATAATGATGCTACTCCCGGTTATCGCTGGCCTGCTGACAGAAGTGATGGTTATGCTGATCCTGCTTTTGGAGATTGGTTTGCTTATGGGGTTGTAAACCCGAATAAAATTACGACCACTTACATGGAAATTGGCGTTTTATTAGCTATTAAACCTGATGTAACAGCTGCAAGTCTGGGAATTACCAATCCAGTTGCATTGAAAATATTTCAGGCACTTAAGGACTATGGTGCGTATGTGGTTGATGACACATACTGGAACAATTATGATTGGTGTATGGAGCAAGGTGTTTATGAGGAGATGCAGGCAAATATGGATGCTGCAAGTTATACGACTCAGATGATGACTATTTTTAAGAATTTACATGCCATCACCAACAATGGCCCAAACAGTATTGGTGGTGGCGGGACTCCAAGACAACCATTAGCACCAGCTTTTTGAGACTTCCGGGTAATTTTGGTCTAACTGCATAATCCGTCGCGTCACTCGATTGTGCGCAATGCTCACCGCTCCGATTTACCGAAACCGCCAACTCCAACAGACAAATCCTGTTAAAATAATTCTTACTTTTGTAAAATAAAATTTAGACACAAATGAAAAATATCTTTCTTGCTGAAGACGATGCTGATGACCGAATGTTCTTTGAAGATGCTCTAAAGCAATTACCCATCCCAACTCAACTCACACTTTCAAACGATGGTTTAGAGTTGATGAGTAATCTTGAAACAGTAATCCCTGATGTCATTTTCCTTGACCTTAATATGCCGCGCAAAAACGGGTTTCAATGTTTGGAGGAAATCAGGAATACGCCCAAGTTAAAGGACATTCCAATTGTTGTATTTTCAACCACAGCCAATGATGATGCAGTGAATAAAACATACCAGCTTGGTGCAAATTACTATATCTGCAAACCTCATTCTTTTGAGCTATTGGTAAAAGCAATTGAAACAGTATTAACTATAGAAATGTTGCTGAAACCTCAACCACCTAAAAGAAAATTTATTTTGACGATTGCCTGACAAATACAGAAATGACAGAAGATAAATTAGCTACTGCTATCAAAGAACTTGCTTTTCAAAATAACGAAAAAGAAAAAATGAGTTAAAGAAAATAAAGAGCTAGAAGAAATTAGCAATGCTGTAAAACAGACTTCACTGCATTCAAGAAGTTTGATAGAAGCATCGTTGGATCCACTTTTTACTATTTCTCCCGAAGGGAAAATTACGAATGTAGATGAAGCATCTATAAAGGTGACTGGTGTGCCAAGATTAAAACTAATTGGAAGACCAACAAGTACAAAATAAAATCCTTAATAAAAATACTCAACATTTTTTCCTCAATGAGGAAATAAGTGATTTATGTAACAGTTATATTTAATTGTGTAACTATTTTGTTTTTTAGGTTGCGTACAATTGTGCTTATGACAAGGAAAGACATCTCAGAATTGGAAATTTGGTTATTACTGGAGGCTATCTTTCTAAAATACGGCCATGATTTCAGGCAGTATTCCAAAGCCCACATCCATCGCAGGATAAGGAACAGGATGGCCATGTCTGGACTGGAGGATGTTTCTCAAATTCAATCTAAAGTTCTAAATGATGAAACATTTGCGTATGAACTTTTACAGGATTTATCAATAACTGTTACCGAAATGTTTCGTGACAAAGATTTTTATAAGTCGTTACGTGAAAATGTTATTCCTATTTTAAAAACCTACCCCTTTATAAAAATATGGCATGCCGGCTGTGCAACTGGCGAAGAAGCGTATTCAATGGCAATCATTTTGCAGGAAGAAGGATTGTATGATAGGGCAACAATTTATGCTACTGATTTTAACCAACATGCTCTAAACAGAGCAAAAGAGGGAATTATTTCGAATGCAACGATAAAGCAATATACAGCCAATTATCAATTGTCGGGGGGTAAAGAATCTTTTTCAGATTATTATACTTCTAGCTACGGAAACGTTATCATGAATCAATCGTTGAAAAAAAACATTGTATGGGCAAATCACAATTTGGTTATCGATAGTGTGTTTGCAGAAGTACATTTAATATTATGCAGAAATGTATTGATCTATTTTGATATAAATTTACAAAACAAAGTTCAAAAACTTTTTTATGAAAGCCTTATTAATGGCGGCATTTTATGTTTGGGTTCAAAAGAAGGTTTATGCTTTACCGACTTTTTTGAAAAATATACTGAGTTAGATAAAAAACAACGCATATTTAAAAAAAAATATTAAAAAATGGAATACGATGCAATTGTTATAGGAGTTTCTTCTGGTGGTATGACCGCTTTGAAATTTATTTTCTCAGCATTGCCTGCTGATTTTAGCCTACCAATTATTACAGTGCAGCACATCAGTGCAAATTCCGATAACGAATGGATAAAACTGTTAAACAAAAAAAGCAATCTTACTATTAAAGAAGCAGATGAAAAAGAAAAAATAGAAACTGGAAATGTTTATATTGCTCCGTCTAATTATCATTTGTTGATTGAATCAGACAAAACCTTTTCGCTAACAATTGATGAATATGTAAATTTTGCAAGACCATCCATTGATGTACTGTTTGAATCAGCAGCCGATGCATACAAAAATAAATTGATTGGTGTAGTGCTTACAGGTTCTAATAATGACGGGGCAAAAGGTATAAAACGAATAAAAGAATTGGGAGGCATGGCGATTATTCAGGATCCAGAAACAGCTGAATCTTCTACTATGCCTGAGTCAGCAATTGCTGCAGTTCAACCTGATTATATTTTCTCCCTAGAGAAAATTGTTCAATTACTCATAAAAATAACACAAACCATCAAATAATAAAAAAAATATGACACTTGACAAAAAAATATTAATTGGCTTTATAGCTTGTGCTGTGATACTTTTCGGAGTTGGAATTTTCTCTTATAAAAATAGTGAAAAATTTATCGCTTCCAATAGTTTGGTAGATCAAACCAACAAGGTGTTGTATGAATTCAGCCAAATTCTAACTGCTATCACTGATGCAGAGACAGGTAATCGTGGTTACATCATTACAGGCGATGAAGCTCATTTAGAACATTTTATAAATGCTGAAAGTATTATTGGTGAACATATTATTAAAGTAAAGGAGTTAACAAAAGACAATACCGTTCATCAAAAGATAAAGGAACTTGAAAAGGAAGTAAAAATACGTTTCACTCATTTAAACAGCGGCATTGCTATTCGCAAAGATGGATTCGAAAAAGCAAAGGAATTTGTAGCCTCTGGGGTTGGAAAAGAATCACAGGATAGAATACGAGAAATAATTGGTAGTATACAAAAACTAGAACTTTCATTACTTACTGAAAGAAAGCAAGCTAATGAGGAGGATGCCAACAATTTTAATTTGGTTTTTTTCATTTTAATGGTCATCATTATTCTCGTTCTTATTGTTGTTTACAGCATAGTTACTTCAAATTTAAAAACACTTAAAAGAGCTGAAGCAGAAACCACGAGCAAAAACTGGTTGCTTACTGGTAACACAGAACTTAACGAAAAATTAATAGGAGATAAAAGTTTAGAAGAGCTGGCAAACAACACCATTAGTTTTTTATGCTCTTACTTAAAAGCACAAATTGGTGCGGTTTATCTATTTAATAAAAAAGAAAGTGCATTAGTATTAAACGGACGATATGCCTTTTCTTCGGCTACAGATACCAAAGAAAAATTTATGCTGAACGAAGGACTAATTGGCCAGGCAGCACAGGAACAAAAACAAATTTCTTTAACAGATATAACAGCAGAAAATATTCGTATCACATCATCTGTTCTAAATGAAAAACCAAAACAGTTACTCATTACCCCATTTTTGTTTGAAGGCAAAACAATGGGTGTGGTTGAAATTGGAAGGCTTACTGATTTTACCGAAACAGAAAAAGAATTTATCAATGCTTCTATGAAGAGTGTTGCTATTGCAGTAAATACCGCTTTTAATCAGGAAGCATTGAGAGAATTATTAGAAAAAATTCAAGCTCAAAAAGGTGAAATGGAGATATCGGCACTGGAAATAGAGCAACAACTATATTCTCTGAACCAAGCAGCCATTCTTTCTATTGCCGATGCAAAAGGAGATATCATATATGCGAATGATAATTTCTGTAAAATTTCGAAATACTCGAGAGAAGAATTGGTAGGAAATAATCACAGAATGTTAAAATCTGACAAACAACCTGATGGATTATTTATTGGTATGTGGAAAGCAATTAGTGGCGGCAGAACATGGAAAGGAGAAATAGTAAATAAAGCTAAGGACGGAACATTTTATTGGGTGGATACAACAATTACTCCTTTTAAAGGAATAGATGGTAAAATAGAAAAATACCTCGCTATCCGATTTGATATTACTACTACAAAAAACCAAATGGAGGAGCTCGCCAAGCAAGGGGAAGAATTGCAAACACAGCAGGAAGAGCTGAAACAAATGAATGAAGAACTGGAAGAACAGGCACAAAACCTGAGACAACAGCAAGAAGAATTACAAATGACCAATGAAGAATTAGAAGAACAAACACAATCATTGGCAGCGAAAAATTTGGAAGTGGAGGCTTCAAAAAAAGACATTGAAAAGAAAACAAAACAATTAGAAATAAGCAGCCGATATAAATCAGAGTTCCTTGCTAATATGTCGCATGAATTACGAACACCGTTAAATAGTTTGCTAATTCTATCAAAAGATTTATCTGAAAACAGAAATAAAAATCTAGATCCTATTCAGATCGAGAGTGCCGAAATAATTTATAAAAGTGGTTGTGATTTACTTGTATTAATTAATGAAGTGCTTGACCTTTCTAAAATTGAAGCAGGGAAAATGTCCTTAAATATTGAATCCGTTTCACTAAAAAGTTTCGCAAATGAACTCTTACGATATTTTAATCATCACGCTGAACAAAAAGGATTGAAGTTAAATGCAAAATTAGAGAAAGATTTACCTCAATTTATTCGCACTGATTCACAACGGTTGAGTCAAATATTGAAAAATCTTTTATCTAACGCCATAAAATTTACTGAGAAAGGAAGTGTAAGTATTAGTATTGATAGAGAGACAGAAAGTACAGTAATTATTTCAATTATTGATACAGGAATTGGAATTGTGGATGATAAACAACAAGCCATATTTGAAGCTTTCCAACAAGCTGAAGGAGGAACATCCAGAAAATATGGCGGCACAGGTTTAGGTCTTTCTATTTCACGTGAGCTTGCAAAATTATTGGGAGGTGAAATTAGACTGAGTAGTAAATTAAAGGAAGGCTCAACTTTTTCTCTTATTATTCCATTAGATATAGTTCAGAAGCAAGAACTTGAAAGCATTAACGTTACCGAAAACTATCTTGAAAATAAATCCACTTTGTTTAAACCACGCTCATCAAATGAAACCAAATACCTAAATTATCCCTCAATAGAAGATGACAGAGACACAATAACTAATGATGATAAAATAGTGCTCATTATTGAAGATGATTTACAATTTGCTGCAATAATTTTAAAACAAGCTAATAAAAAAGGATTTAAATGTTTATCGGCTGCAACAGGAGAAGATGGTTTATCGCTTGCATTAAAATTCAATCCGCAAGCCATTATTCTCGATATGCTTTTACCGGGTATTAACGGACAGGATGTATTACTTGAATTAAAAGCAAATACTGCTTTAAGGCACATACCTGTTCATATTATTTCGGCTAAAGAACGGTCGTTGGAACCAATTAGAGAAGGGGCTATTGAGTATTTGATGAAACCAGTTGCTAAAGAGGAATTAGAAGAATCATTTAATAGAATTGAAAAATTTGTTAATAGAAAAATGAAAAACTTACTCATTATTGAAGACAATGAAAATGCGAGAAAGGCAATGCGAATACTTATTGGCAATGGGGATGTACAATGTTTTGAAGCAGAAACCGGGAAACAGGCTTTGGCTCTGTATGAGCATAATCAAATTGATTGTATTATATTAGACATTGGTTTGCCCGACATGAGTGGGTTTGAACTTATTCATAAATTGGAGAAAACCGTGCCCGCTGGCATACAGCTAAAAGACCATAATCTTCCACCAATTATTATTTACACTGGCAAAGAACTTACGAAAGAAGAAAATAATGAGCTTGAAAAATATGCTGAAAGCATTATTATAAAAGGCGTAAAGTCGGAAGAAAGATTGTTAGACGAAACAGCTCTCTTTCTTCACAGAACAATAAGTAATTTGCCAAAATCAAAACAAGTAATCATAAATAACTTGTATGATAAAGAAGCTGTATTTCACTTGAAAAAAATACTGTTGGTAGATGATGATATGCGAAATTTATTTGCATTATCAAAAATTTTAAAAGAACGAGGTATGGAAATAATAAAAGCAGAAAACGGAAAAAACGCTTTAAAAATGTTAGAGCTGCACCCCGATACTGATTTGGTATTGATGGATATTATGATGCCCGAAATGGATGGTTATGAAGCAATGAAACAAATTCGCTCTCAGGTAAGATTCACGAAGTTGCCTGTAATTGCACTTACAGCAAAAGCAATGAAAGACGACAAAGAAAAATGTATTGATGCGGGGGCAAACGATTATATTACCAAACCTATTGATATTGAACGCCTGTTATCACTGATGCGTGTGTGGTTAAGTGATTAAGGATTCCCGAAATTGGGAGGTATTCAGTAATCTATTTGCTTGAGGAGATTGCTGCACGCCTTACAATGACTAAAGAAGAAAAGAGCACCAAAACGAGCACTAAATTTTATTGAAAATGAAAGTAAATAACCCTGTTAAAATATTATTGGTTGATGATCTTCCAGAAAATTTGTTTGCCTTAGAATTAATTCTTTCCAACAAGAATTATAAATGTGTGAAAGCACAGTCCGGCAATGAAGCATTAAAAATTTTGCTACACGAGCAAGATTTCGCTCTCATATTAATTGATGTGCAAATGCCTGAAATGGATGGTTTTGAAACGGTAGAATTAATTCGGGAAATTGAAAAGCTTAAACATGTTCCCGTCATTTTTTTAACTGCCAGCATGGATAATGCTAAACATATTTTTAAAGGGTATCAGGCCGGTGCAGTTGATTATATGATTAAACCACTTATTCCAGAATTATTAAAAGCGAAAGTGGCAGTTTTTGTTGATTTATCTACTAAAATCGATGAGCTATTAGTTCAAAATGAAGATAAAGAAAAACAGGCAGAAGAGTTAAGAATTGCTAATAAAAATTTGCTTTTTCAAATTGATGAAAAAAAGAAGAGGGAAGCAGAATTGGTTATTGCAAATAAAGAGATGTCTTATCAAAATGAAGAGAAAGTAAAACGCTCAGATGAGTTAATACTTGCCAATAGAGCACTTGCCTTTCAAGATAAAGAGAAAGAAAAACGGGCTGATGAGTTAACCATAGCCAATAAAGAACTCGCCTTTCAAAACGAAGAAAAAGGGAAACGTGCAGATGAATTAATCATTGCGAACAAAGAACTTATATTTCAAAACGAAGAAAAGGAAAAACGTGCAGATGAATTAATTATTGCGAATAAAGAACTTATATTTCAAAACGAAGAGAAAGAAAAACGTGCAGCTGAATTAGTCATTGCCAACAAAGAACTTGTATTTCAAGACCAAGAGAAAGGAAAACGTGCAGACGAATTAATTGTTGCCAACAAAGAACTTGTATTTCAAAACGAAGAGAAGGAAAAACGTGCAGCTGAATTAATCATTGCCAACAACGAACTTGCTTTTCAGAATGACGAAAAAGAAAAACGGGCAGCAGAGCTAATCATTGCCAACAAAGAATTAGAATCATTCAACTATATATCCAGCCACGACTTACAAGAGCCTTTACGAAAAATTCAAATCTTCTCTAGTCGTCTTATTACAGATGAATCTCAAAATATATCTGATAAAGGCAAAGAATATGCGTTGAAAATTGAAGATTCAGCCAAGCGAATGCGAACTCTCATTGATGATTTACTCGCATATTCTCGCACGACTATATCGGAACGAAAATTTGAAACCACCAGCCTCACCCTGATAATAGAAGCAGTAAAAAATGATTTCAAAGAAATCATAACTGCAAAACAGGCAACCATTGAATCAGACGAAATGTGTGATGCCCATATTATTCCCTTTCAGTTTCACCAACTAATGCATAATCTCATTGGCAACGCACTCAAATTTTCAAATCCTGATAGACCACCGCACATCATAATAAAAAGTAGAAAGATTAAAGGAAGCAAAGTAAAAGACCAAAAACTTTTATCCGAAAAAGAATATTGTCACATTACTGTTACTGACAATGGTATTGGCTTTGCACCACAATACAAAGACCATATTTTTGAAATATTTAAGCGCCTTCACGACAAAGAAAAAGTATCAGGCACAGGTATAGGACTTACCATAGCAAAGAAAATTGTAGAGAATCACAACGGAGTAATTATAGCAACAGGAGAATTAAATAAAGGTGCATCATTTGATATTTATATTCCTTCAACGTAACAATAATGAATGTGTATCACCATGAACAAAGTGTGCATACCCCAAAGAGTGGTGCTTTCTGGCGAGAACAACACATGCGCATAACAGCGGTTTGGCAAAAGTAACAGTTAAGTGCTCCCCGGACACATCTCCCGCCAAAGCTGGAGATGTTATTGTTAATAAAATATTGGTTCTCCGAATCAATATTTGTGGTAAAAACGCTACCTTGGCAAAGCAGAGAAACGACTATGGGCAATTTAAAAAGCGACACAGCGGCCAGACACGGCAGTTCAACTTTCGTGCTTACAAATGAAAGACAAGCATTTTGGCAAAGCCGTATTTGCTATTCTTTGCAAAATAAAAAGTATAAAACCTACAAAAATGAAACCACAAAACGTTAGTCAAAAATTGATCAATTCACATCTTATTTCCGGTGAAATGAATCCCGGAACTGAAATCGGGTTAAAAATTGATCAGGTATTATTGCAAGATGCCACTGGTACATTGGTGATGTTGGAATTGGAAGCATTTAATTTAAATAAAATCAAACCGGAGGTCGCAGTACAATATGTAGATCACAACCTGCTTCAAACGGATTATAAGAATATGGATGATCATCTATTTCTACAGTCGGCAGCGGCACGTTTTGGATTCTGGTTCAGCAGATCAGGAAACGGAATTAGCCATGTAGTGCACATGGAGCGGTTTGGTAAGCCAGGCAAAACGCTGTTGGGTTCAGACAGCCATACTCCTGCCGGAGGCGGTATTGGAATGCTTGCTATCGGTACGGGCGGATTGGATGTAGCTCTCGCTTCAGCAGGTGAACCGTATTTTGTTAAAATGCCAAAAGTGATGGGCATTAAACTCATCGGAAAGTTGCCCGACTGGGTAAGTGCCAAAGATGTGATTTTAGAAATACTTCGTAGGTTTGATGTTACTGGAGGACGCGGATATATCTTAGAATATTATGGGCCAGGTCTGAAATGTTTGAGTGCCTGGGACCGTCATGTTATCGCCAATATGGGGACAGAGACAGGCGCTACAACTTCGGTATTCCCTTCCGATGAAATCACCCGTGAATTTCTCAGACAAGAAGGAAGGGAAGACCAATGGATAAAATTGGAAGCTGATGAAGGTGCATCATACGATCATAATATAGAAATCGACTTGGCTGCTTTGGAACCTTTGATTGCACTTCCCGGCAGTCCCGGCAATGTTGTTCCGGTAAGAGAAGTTAGTGGTTTAAAAATACAACAAGTTGTTATTGGCTCTTCTGCAAATCCAGGACTACGTGATTTTTGGATCGCATCCCAAATTGTAAAAGGGAAAATTGTTTCTCCCGATGTTTCTTTCGATGTCAATCCCTCCTCCCGCCAAGTGTTAGAAAATTTGACAGAGATGGGCGCTCTTGGGCCTTTGATATCTGCCGGTGCACGCCTTCATCAATCCGGCTGTATGGGATGCATTGGTATGGGACAAGCACCCGCTACCAATACCATCAGTCTACGAACTATGCCTCGTAATTTTCCGGGGCGCTCGGGGACACTCGACGACCAGGTATACCTATGTAGCCCGGAAACTGCTATGGCGGCTGCACTTACGGGGAAAATTATTGACCCCAGAGAACTTGAAACTTTAATGAATATTGCTTACCCAAAATGGAAAGAGCCAGTCCAAATCAAGATAAACAAACAGATGCTGATTGCGCCAAATGGAGCATCTTCTGAATTGATTAAGGGACCGAACATTAAAACACTTCCCGATTTTGAAGAGCTTCCTAATGAACTGGAAATTCCCATACTATTGAAAATGGGAGACGATATTTCCACAGATGGAATACTGAAGGCAGGTGCCGATGTACTGCCTTTACGTTCAAATATTCCGGAAATAAGTAAATATGCTTATTATGCCATTGACCAAAGTTTTTATGATCGGGCTATTCAAAACTACAGGGGCTTTTGTGTTATAGCAAGTGGAAATTACGCCCAAGGTTCAAGCAGAGAACACGCTGCATTGGCTCCCCGGTATCTTGGACAAAGGTTTGTTATTGCCAAATCTTATGCCCGTATTGGCTGGCAAAACCTAATCAATTTTGGTATAATTCCTTTCGAATTCATAAACCCAGATGACTGGGACAAACTGGAACAAGGAGATGTTTTACGGATAAAGGGCTTAAGGACAGCCATCAAAAATAGAGCTTTAGTAACAGCCACTGTAGTTGGAAAAAATATTGAAATTCCACTTACTTACAATATCAGTGAGAGGCAAGTGGAAATTATCTTAAAAGGTGGAGTTATTAACTTTGTAAAGCAAAAGTAATTTTTCGGTATGGTGTTATTAAAGATAAACAGCACGATAAAATAAAATGGAGGTAAAAACTTAGCCGGCCTGAAAGACTATAGATTTTCCATCGAAAATATTGATCAGGTTTTGGAATACGTTCATTGACTGTTTGCGCAAAGTGGAGTTGTAGGATTGGATTCTGGCATAGTGCCGGGCAACTATGAAGGTTTGGAAATTGGTAGCAACCTTCTGCTTGGTTTTTAGGCATCGGATGTCTCGTTCAGCCTGATTGTTGGGAAAAGAGACGTTTTTTACAAAAGCAAAAGCAAGCCACCCGTGCTTATGTTTGAACTTCCGCTCCCAAGTTTATCAGTCGGCCACTCCGGCGGTCGCTTTTTGGCTGATTCGATAAAGATCGAGCATGAATTGGTGCATTGGAGTCGATCATTTTGAGCGTCTTGCCTTTGTGGCCAAACTGGCCGCCGCTCTTCTTGGGTGGCCCCCTCGGAAGGTCCGGCTTTTTAGACAATCCGTCAGATGACGGTGGCTTGTGACTGTTCTTGCTGTTCAGATTCAGGCGAGAACGCAGTGTGGCGACCTCAGCCCGAAGGGCAGCATTCTCGGATTCCAACGCCTCAACTTTGGCAAGCAAAGCCATGACCAAATCCTTTAATACCGATATGTTGTTTGATAATTCCATGAACCAGTTGTATGAACTAAAAGAAATTTACATAAAATTGGGTTGCGTGCTTATGTTTTTACTTTAGCTTGTTTATAAAGTATATGTCACGCCGACAGAAGCGTAGTGGAACAAAGCAAAATTGTATACCTCATCGTTATCTGCTCCTCCTTCGAGAATTCGATAACCTAAACGGACCATCAATTGGTCTGAAAATTTATATGTTCCAGCAAGCAGAACATCTTCCGCTCGACCTTGTGGTGCTGCTAATGCATCCCCCTCAAAGAGTAAACCAATTTTATCATTTATTTTCCAATTAAGTCTGAAATTGATAATGGGTACAAACCCCACATTTTTTTTTGAAGCAGCCAATCCCTCACTATTAAGAGCTATTTCGGCATCTCTTATTTTTGCAGTAAAACCTAAACCAAATTCAATTTTTGATCTTTTTACAATATCATATCGGTAGGTTATCCTGTACGAATTAAACTTATAGCTCGCGTTCAGAGCAGTATTCGAAGGGAATGTTACACCTTCGAAATCAATTTGCTTATTTGTTGATCCATTTGATTTCACAATTAAAGGAGCATACAGAAGAGATATGGTATGTCTAGACTTTATTGTATATCCTGCTCGAATGCGAATAAAAGCGCTTGGTTTGGCATTCAAATCATTTTTCAAGGAAAATAAGGTTCCAGCATCACCTGGAACTCTAACATTATTGTAACCAGTAAAAACAGCACCAGACTCTAAATCAATATTAACTTGAGCATTTACGCGAGATGTAACGCTAAAAAAAATGATTGCAAATAATGTTACTGCTAAAAAAAATTTGTTTTTCACAATGATAGATTTAAATTATGATATTTCGATTTTTAAGTTTATGTACAAATCCCGCTATTAATTAGAAACAGAATCTAAAGAATTTGAAAAATTGAGTAAATATTTATTGAGCTCTTTTGGTTGTTCAAGATTGGAAACATGCCCGGTATTATCTATAATTTTCAAATTCGAACCTTCAATATGCTCATGCATAAATTCAGATTGCACGTGTGGCATTGCTGCATCTTCTCTGTCGCAAATAATGATTTTAGATTATCAAATTAAACCTTCAGCATCGACTTATCGAAAGGAAGGCCATGAAGAAATATTATAGGAATGCTTCCTTCTCCTACATCATTATTCTCGTACTCTTCAAATACAGCTAAAAGTGATTCGTAATAGGATTTTAGGGTTTTACCTGTTATCTCTGGATTTTCCTGGTGGGAAAAGTTAAAGGCATTTAATTCATGTATTTCAGTAACTCAGGATCCCTTTCTCTGATTTTGTTGGTTATAACTAAAATCATTTCGTTCAGTTTTAATTTAGTTTATATATTAGTTATTTAAAAAGGGTCCTATAATTGACTGATCCGGATTAGTTTTTTATTTACAAATTCATCAATACCCAGTTCAGAAAGCTCCCTTCCATAACCAGAGCGTTTTATGCCGCCAAAAGGTAAATCAGCTTCTGTTCCTATTGGATGATTAATAAAAACCATCCCTGTATCAATTTGATCCGCAACTCGTTTCCAACTTTCAAAGGCACTTGATGCTTTTTCTACTGATTCATGAACCTTCTCGTCTGTCATTTCAGTAAAAGATTCAATGACCTTATTTGTTGTGGGATTAACTGTTTGAATGACCATATTTAAATTATCATTTTAAAGAAATAAAATTAAAAGTTATTTTGTTAATATTATTATTATTGTACTTACATTTGTTATGGTACTTTTTTAAACACTTAAATGATATGAATATGTAATTTTTTGTATAATAATATAGATACACATAGTTCACGATTGCTTTTTTTTGAATGTTGCCTGAGAAGTTGATTTTGAAAAATTCTTTATTTTCATCAAAAAAGATTTGCTTAATGAAACATACATAATAAACGGTTACACGCACGTCTACCATTTCGTTGGTCACTGCCTGAAGATTGGGAAACCACAGTGTTCATGATACCCGTTAAGCCAATCTGACATATTGTGTAGTTTCATTAAGCTAAATCAATAACTATTAGCAAGTTTTTTTACTAATTTGCTTTGATTTAATCTTTGGGTAATAATACTTTGTCGATAACATGAATTACTCCATTTGAAGCAGTGATATCTGCGGCGGCAACTTTGGCACCGCCCACAGTTACATTGCCGTCTTTAACGGTTACTTTCAACTTGCCACCTTCTACAGTAGTTAACTCTTGCCCGTCTTCCAAATCAGCTGCTTCCATTTTTCCGCTCACAACATGGTAAGTCAAAATTTTAGAAAGTTTTGCTTTACTTTCTGGTTTCAATAATTTGTCTACCTCTGATTGTATTGCAGAAAAAGCTTCATCAGTAGGTGCAAAAACCGTGAATGGTCCTTTGCCTTGCAAAGTTTCTACCAAGCCAGCAGCTTTTACTGCGGCAGCAAGTGTTTTGGCGTCTGTTGTAGCAATAGCTACAATGTCTTTGGTTGTTGTCATTTCTTTTTCCATTGTATTCCTAAATTATACGGAGAATGAATCTTCTCTGAGGTGTAAAATTATGTTCAATTGGTGCCTCAAGCATTGTATAATTTAAAGTATATGTTACATCATTCACTCTTATTTTAATAATTATTCAAAGCAAATAAAGCTGATAACCGGGAATTGAAATTAATTTCAATTCCCGGCCTGCAAACCTTTCTATTTGAAAGGAACGAAACAGTCTCTTACCAGTTACTACTGACAGTTTTTTTTAATTTTAATAAATATTTAAATCAAAAAAACCGATAAAAGGGGATTGAAATTATTTTCAATCCCCTTCCTGCAAACCCTAATAATGTTAAAGGAACGAAACAGTCTCTTATCGGCACTAGCTGTCAGTATTTCTTTTTTCTTGCCTTACTAATTTACCATAAACACCCATAATTTAAATTGCCATCCATCACCAAGGTTTTAAATCCCAAACCACGCAAAAATAGAAGATTGTGGCGCATCAAATCGCTTACCAACTCCCTGCAATCGCCCCAATCCTGAAAAAACGAATTGGCATTTTATAATGACTATTGACTTTAGATCGCTCATTTCAAGCACCCCCCAACGTAATTCTTCGTTTTGTAAAGGTTCACAGTTTGGGCCAGAGGAAGCAGCTAAAACAATATCCAAATATTTTTTACTGCTCCTAAGCCGTAGGTGTCGTATAAGGCGCTAAATTTACTTATGTGTGGCTGAGGTATCGATGATATTTGGCGAGAAAACACAAAAATTTGATTTCGCCACCTCGTGTTCAAAAATGTCCAGTAGTCTGGTCCAGTACCCTTAAAAATAAAAAAAATGCCTAGTAGTATTCTTGTTGTTGTTTGAGTTTTTGTTGAGTGTATAATTTTATGTCCCATAATTTTAGGTTGAAACATCATGGTTTAAATTATTGGCAAAATCAGCTAATGCATCGATAAACATTTCTAAAAACTCCTTTGTTTTTTCATCAATCAAAGTTCCTGCCACGTCAAATTTTGTGTCTACCTGTGTTATCACTACTTCTGGGATATTCATGGTTATTGCATTTATGGCTACCAATATTTGTCGTAGGTGAAACTGCGCCCTTACACCACCAAGTATACTGGGGCTTGCACTAATGATACCCACTGCTTTTTTATCAAATGGTTTTGTGGGATGTTTGGAAAGAAAATCAATTACATTTTTAAGCACTCCTGGAATAGAATAATTATATTCAGGTGTAACTATAATGATTGCATCGGCAGCTTTAATGGAGGTACACATTTTTTCAATGGAAGCAGGATAAAAGTTTTCATGCAAATCAAAATTGTAAATAGGTACATCGGCAATAGATATTTGTTCAATAACAATATTTGCGGGTGCAATTTTTTGTAAAGTTTTTAAAATCATAGTGTTATATGATTCTTTTCTTACACTTCCTGATATGGCTACAAAGTGATGGTTATCTTTCATCGTATTGTTTTTTGGTAAATTATCGCACTGAAATTCCGCCGTCAATTACTTGGGTTGTACCAGTTATGTATTGACTATCGTCACTTGCAAGAAATAAAACTAATTTGGCAATTTCAATAGGTTCTGCATAGCGTCCAAATGGAATTGTTTTCTCCAAATGCCTTTTTACATCTTCTGCATGCCCTGCAACTTCACCTTCTTCAATTGACCGCATCATTCTATTATCTACAGGTCCTGGATTAACGGTATTTACTCTGATTTTCTGCGGAGCAGCTTCAATAGTTGTAGCCCTCATTATTCCCATAACAGCGTGTTTGCTGATTATGTAGGCACTTAAATTGATAGAACCTAAAAGGCCAGATAAAGACGAAGTCATAATTATACTTCCACCATCTTTCATTTGTGGTAAAGCATATTTATTTCCTAACCAAGCCCCTTTTACGTTTATAGAAATTACTTCATCAAATGTTTCTTCGGGATAATCTATGATAGGTTTTACCACCCCTTCAATACCTGCGTTATTGAAAAAGATATCGATTTTCCCAAACATTTTTACTGTTTCATTGATGTAGCGTTTCACATCAATTGCTTTTGAAACATCGGCAGTACAATATTTCACCCACTCGCTATTTAATTCCTCTGACGCTTTTTTTAACTCGTCTTCATTAAGGTCAACCAACAGTACTTTTGCGCCTTCTTCTAAAAATAATTTGGCAGTGGTTTTTCCAATACTACCTGCCCCTCCAGTAATAATTGCAACTTTATTTTCTAATTTTTTCATTTTGTATTTTATCTATAAGTTAATTTTTCCGTGTTCGCCTTCTGCATATTCTTTTCCTGTTACAATAGCTTTGAGCATGTTAAACAATACTACCATTTTGCTCGAACTGCTGTCCCAATAATTTACCTCTTTGGGTGTTACTTTAATAAGGGCCATATCGGGATCGTCCAAACCAAGTGGAAACCATACTTTCAAAATGGTGCTCCACAACTCTTTCATTTTTGTTTTGTCATTTACCAAAATCGCTATGCCGTGAATCATTAAATAATTATTATTGCTTTCGCTGGTAATGGCAATGGATACTTTTTTGCTTTCTTCTATTTCTTCAATTTTATAGGAAGAAGCCTTTGTAAAAAACCACATAGTTCCATCGTCATCAATTTTGCTTATACTCATTGGTCTACCCGATAAATTTTCAGCATTTTTTTCGTTGGTGATGAGCATACAGACACGAACATCTTTAACCATCTCCACTAATTTTTCTACATATTGATTGTGTTCCTGTTTCATAAAGTATTGTTTTTTTAAATTTTAACCAAAAATTTATGCCACAAAGGTGTAGTTATGGATTGGGGTTAGCATTACACAACAAAATGAAGAAATTACATCATTCACACCTTTGTCGCTACATTACAGGGAACGGTTTTCGTGCATTGGGGGCAAATTGCGGTTGCTTTTGAGTCGGCTTTGCCTCTCTTTTTATTTTGCAAAGGATGACAAACAGGGCTTGTCTGACCTTTAAGAATGTCCTAAAAACTTAAGTACGCAACCCAATTTTATGGGGCTGAACGACTAAATTATGGAATAATTTGAGGTCATATTAAAAGTAATTCTTTGATAGACAGGGATTTATCAATAATATTTTGAGCCATTGCGGGTGTTCCATACCGATATTTTTGCTCAAAAAGAGCGACATTGGGGTTGATGAGTCTTTGATCCGTCGTTCGCCTGGGTGTAGTTCATTACCTGTGCTGTAAAATTAGCTTGTGCGTCGTGAAAAACAGATTTTTTGGAGTGGCAAAGAGTTGGTCGAATGGGTCTTGCATCATCTTTTCGGAACTTGCCATTTCTGCTTTCTACATACACTGTATTAATGGTTTTACAACGTTCGGCGGTTTCAAATATGATCTCAAGTTCTCTGGAAGTTCCATAGACAAAGGAGTATTGTATCTTCAACAAACGTCCCTTCTCGTCCCTTTTTTTCTGTACCCGAACATATTTCAAACCAGGGAGCGAGAGCCTTTTGGGATGTGGATAGCGGACTCTGCCTGCGT
>Ga0209181_10003945_pt1 | contig 22424 bp, 18 predicted proteins | sample MAT05_FD_187208 | JGI IMG/M metagenome (GOLD analysis project Ga0209181, IMG submission 187208) | Freshwater microbial communities from Lake Fryxell liftoff mats and glacier meltwater in Antarctica - MAT-05 (SPAdes) (version 2) | ecosystem: Environmental > Aquatic > Freshwater > Ice > Liftoff...
TGGAGGGGCTTTCTGTAAGCGTTTTTCCTAATCCTTTTTCTTCTGAATTTACACTAAATGTTTCATCAGCTAAAGTTGAGGTTGTAAGTGTTGTGATTAATGATGTAACTGGTAAAACGGTTTATTCACAAAAAGCAAATACCAATACACTAATAACAATTAACGATGCACAATTGCAAAGTGGTATTTATTTTGTGAATGTAAGAAGCATTGATGGTAGCAGTGTTGTAAGAAAGATTATTAAGACTAATTAGTTTTTTAATGGCTTTAATGCTACTTCGCCGAGTGAAAATGAATTAGAGGATTTGATTATATATAAACAGGTATTTGCAAAACAGCCACTCAACTTAATGTTGACGTGGCTGTTTTGTTTTGGTTGAAGGCTAAACATCTAATACCTAAAGCCCTCCATAGGTAGGTTGGAAGGCTGCCTTTTTTGCATTTCGCATACACCAAACTGCATTTCGCAACATTTATTTGTTAATCAAAATTGTTTTTATGTTCATTACGCTTCAAAATTTATTAGTTGAAATTTATAACCTTCATTATCTGTTTTTTTGTTAGTACAACAATTGCCTTTGCAACAAACATTACTGCCAATGAGAAATTACTTTTAAAGGCCGATTCGTTAATCAATTGTTTTCAAAGTGACGATGCCATAAGGCTTATAACTCCTTTGCACAATGCTTTGCAACACACTGCAAGAGAAACCGATTTTTACAGCAGGCTTACAATATCCTACATAAAAGCGTTAGAAAATGCCGAACAAAATACCTTGGCTATTGATTTATCATTACAATTATTGGCAACAAAACAAGCCATAAACCAACGTACCGAACTATTGATATTGATGGCACGCATGCACGAAAAAGTTGGTAACTATGAACAATGTTTTAGCTACTTAATGAAGGCTAAACCTTATTTGCAATTGCCACTTGGCAAAACATTTATACCAATATGGGAAGTGCGCATGGCATCGTATTACAGGGTAGCTACCCAACACAAAGATTCAGCTTTATATTATGCCAAACGTGCCTTTGCGTCATCTATAAAATATAAAGATGAAGAACAATTGGCGGTGTCTAATTTCTTACTTGCTTTTTTGACGGACGATTTGCAGCTACGTAAAAAATACTTCAAAGCATCTCTCAACACCTGGAAACTACAACATGATGTTAACGGCATGGCAGCAATGTATATAGGCCTATCAAAACTCGAAATAAAATTAGGAAATAAAAAGGCAAGAAAGCAATACTTAGATTCGGCCAAAACCATAATAGTACAAAATAATTTGTTGGGTAGTAAACGTATGATTTACGACGCTTTGTACAAATACTTTGAAGATAATAAGCAGTTAGATTCTGCAATATTTTATCTTAAAAAAGTGGACGAAAGCGATATTGAATTAACCCAACTGCATAACCAAGTAGAACTGTATGTAAGAGACAAAAAGTTGGAAGCAAACGAACTAAAACAAGTAGTTGCTAAAAACGGTGTTGAAATTAATGACAAAAACCAGCTTATTAAAAATCAGAAGAAAGCAAAATTGCAACTCGTACTTTTTGGAATTACAGTTTCTGCTTTGCTACTTATAATTCTGTTTTTTGCAACACGTGAGTTTAAAGCACGAAAGCTGTTGCAAATTAGAAAGGAATTATTGCAACGCAAAAACGATGAATTAGAAACCGCAATGCAACGCAACAAAGAGTTGATGAAAGAAATGAATCACGGCGTGAAAAACAACTTAAACATACTATCGGGTTTATTAGAAATACAGCTTTCGCGCAATGAAAATGAATTTGTGAAAAAAGAACTGCGTGATAGTATTAACCGCATTAACACCATTGCCGATATACATAAAAAGCTGTACGGCACTAATGAAACTGCAACCTTAAATGTGAAATCTATACTATCCGAATTAGTAGTAAAACAATTGCAATTGATGAGCATTGATACCGAAAATCAATTGCAATCAAATATGAATGACATACAACTAAATGTATCGCAGATAGTGCCGCTTTCGCTGATAATAAACGAACTAATTACAAATAGCTGCAAGTATGCTTTGCTGCAAGCAAATGATAAAATTGTGGTAACCTTTACACAAACCAAAAACACCTGTACACTTACTGTTGCTGATACTGGCACGGGCTTTGGCAGCGATGTAGATATTGCAAAGTTAAAATCGATGGGATTGTATTTGGTGCAATTGCTTACCAAACAATTAGATGGTAAATTGAATTGGGGATTTGTAGATGGGCTTTTTTGTGTTACTATTGACTTTACAATAGTTTAAAGTTCAAAAGTTAAAATGTAAAGTGCGATAACTTAACGCGGCGCTTTGAACTTTACATTTTTAATTTTACACTAAATGAAAACCATCCTCATTATTGAAGACGAAGCCTTAATAGCCGAACTTACTGCTATTATGATTGGTGAAATTCCAAACTATTCAGTGGCAGGCATCTTACACACAGCCACCAACGCCATAGAAAAAGCCCTAGAATTAAAACCAGATTTAATACTATAAGACATTAACCTTGGCAATGGCAACGACGGTTTATTGCTAGCACAAGAGTTTTATAAATTACAAATACCATTTGTGTTTGCCACATCGTATGCCGATGACGAAACCTTGCAAGAAGCATCTAAATACACACCCTTAGGCTACATTGTAAAACCCATTGAACGCCAAACATTAAGAGCCACCTTGCACATGGCATTTGCTAAAATAAAGCAACACAAAACCATAGTTATAAAAGACGGACACAATACCTACAAAATACCCGAAACAGCAATACTCTATTTAAAGTCGGAAAACATATACACCGAAATACACACTACCGAAAAACGAATAACCATAAGGCAAAGTATGCAGTTATTGCTACAACAAATAAGCATACACTTTGTGCAAACCCACAAAAGTTATTTTGTAAATCCTTTTCATATAAATACAGTAGGTGCGTATGTGTTACTGAAGAACAATAGCGAAATACCAATTTCCAGAACCTATAAAAAGGCAGTAATGGAAAGTTTGACTCATTGATGTAAGAGGTAGTTCGTTTAATGCTTAGAACATACTCATGTTGTTGTTTTACACATAGCGTTTTAGGCTTAACTTATGCCACAAAACATTTGTAACACTTAACACAAATCCTCCGTTTTTGGGTTTTGCGATGTTGTAGGAAAATGATTTTTAGGAGGTTTTTTGCATTTCACATACATAAAACTGCATTTCACAACATTTTTTGGTTTGATGATTTATTTTATTGCTTGTTTACAACCTAATCAATTAAATAAATAAAAAAATGAAAAAAACAATCTTTCAAAAAAGAAAAAACAATGCGCAAGTTAGTATGTCTAACACCGCGCGCAAGCCCATCCTTAGTAAGGGTTGGGGAGGCTTTTTGGGGCTTCTTATGCTCATTAGCAGTATTGCAAATGCAATACCCTGCTATGTAAATATTCCTGATGCCAACTTTAAAGCGGCATTGATTAGCAACCTAGCCATTAATACCAACAGCAATTCCGAAATAGAATGTAGCGAGGCTACCGCATATACTGGCGAAATTAATGTGAACACTTTAAGCATTGCCAACCTCACGGGTATTGAGGCTTTTACCGCCATTACTACCTTAAAATGTAATTACAACAACCTTACAAGTTTAAATGTTAGCTCTAATATTGCGTTAACTACGCTTTAGTGCTTTAGCAATTCGCTAACAGCTTTAAATGTAGGTTCAAATACAGCATTAACATTAATCTATTGTGGCAATAATTTACTTGGTAGTTTAGATGTTTCGGCTAATGTTGCTTTGGCTACTTTAGATTGCCGCTCAGCTGCGCTTACAAGTTTAACTTTAGGTACTAATAATGTATTAAGTGATTTGAAATGTTTTAGCAACTCACTTTCTACACTAAACATTACTGGTAATGCAGGCTTAACCAATTTAGATTGCCATGTAAATTCACTGACAGGTTTAAACACAACTAACAATACTTTATTAACTCAATTGGACATTAGCGACAATCAAATTTCAAGTGTGAATTTAGCAACTAATACAGCGTTATCAAAGCTTTACGCATCCAATAATATGCTTACTAGTGTAAACATTGCTACCAACATGGCTTTAACTGAAATATTTGCTGAGAGTAATGTAATTAGTGGTTTTGATGCATCATCACATACAGCATTAACCACCATTCAAATGCAACACAACTCTTTTACAACATTCAATGTTACGGGTTGCACAGCTTTAACAACAATAGGTATCGGATATAATTTGCTTAATAGTTTAAATGTATCAGGCAATGCTGCTTTAACATCATTATATTGCTATAACAACCAACTTACTGCTTTAAACTTATCGGCAAATACTGCATTAACACAACTAAGTTGTGGTCAAAATACCATATCAACTCTAGATTTAAGCGCAAATACAGCACTAGTATGGTTATTTGCGGCTAGCAATGGACTTACTTCGCTTAATATACAAAATGGTAATAACGTTAACATGACGCAATTTTATGTGCCCGGTAACCCTAACTGTTGCATAAAGGTTGATAACGTAGCCTTTGCTAATACTAATTGGAGTGTAAATAAAGATGCATCATCTACTTTTAGCACCGTATGCCCTTTACCATGCTTTGTAACCATACCCGATGTTGCATTTAAAGCTTTCTTGGTAGGTAACGCTTCTATAAACACGAATAGCGATACCGAAATACAATGCTCCGAAGCTATAGCATATTCAGGTAATATTGGTTTGTTTGTTCCAGAAGTTGCAAGTTTAACTGGTATTGAGGCTTTTGTAAACCTAACTTCTCTTAGTTGCGCATTTACATTAATTACTACATTAGATTTGACATCCAACATAGCTTTAACGTATGTAAATGTTCCTCACAATCTGCTAACGAGCATAAACGTAAATGGTTTAACAGCACTACAATATTTATATTGTCCCCAAAATTTACTTACAAGTATAAACGTTAGCACCAATACGGCTTTATTACAAATACAATGTTTCAACAATCAACTTACTTCTTTAAATGTTTCGGCCAATCATTTATTAGACAATGTTTGGTGCCAAGATAATCTACTCACAAGTTTAAATGTGCAACAAGGCAATAATGCAGGTTTTGTTGGTGGAGGCTTTAATGCAACAAACAACCCAAGCTTAACTTGCATACAAGTGGATAATGTAGCCTATTCAAATACAAATTGGGCTACAAACAAAGATGCCAGCGCAAACTACAGTACCAATTGCAATTGCAGCGCACCTGCCGCAGCACAAGCTACAGGTACAAATAACTTCTGCGCAAGCGGCAACACTACCTTTACTGCAAGTGCAACTGGTACGGATGCAAACACTACTTATACATGGAGTGGTCCAAGTGGTTATGCAGGTGCTAGCACAGCAGCTGCAAGCAACTTAACTATTAGTGGTACTTATACTTGCATAATAAGCAATGGCACAGGTTGCACGGCAAGTGTAAGCCGTACTTTAACCATTACCCCAACACCTACACCACAAATTACAGGTAATACTACTATTTGCACAGGTGGTAGCACAACACTTACTGCAAACGGTGGTAGCCAGTTTAGTTGGAGCAATGGTGCTACAACTGCATCTATTACAGTAAGTCCTGCAACAAGCACAAGTTATATGGTTTTTGTTGCAACTAATGGTTGCAGTGCTCCAACAAGCCAATTGGTAACTGTAAATGCTTGCAACCCAACTGTGCAAGGCGGCTTCCCTGCCAACCAATGTGGCTACCTATCAAACATACCAAACGGAGCAATTAATTGCAATACCGTTACTGGCGCAAGTAGCTATACTTTTAAAGTTTACACGGTTGGAGGTTCAACAATTTTATTTACCTCAACTAGAACAGTTAATACATTTAAGTTACCAAATATTAGCGGACAACCAACACCGCTTAATTGGGCTACACAATACGATGTTACTGTTACACCAAATGGTAGTTCTATAACTGGCACAGAAAGCGCAAAATGTAGGTTCGGTATTATTGTACAACCAACAGCAGCAAACATTGCACCTACACAATTAAAATCGCCAGTATGTCAAAGTGTTGCAGCATTGGCACCAACATTGGCAAGCACAGCGGTTATTACATGCACTACAGTAACCCAAGCAGGTGCTTATGAGTTTAAGTTTGTAAATGTTGCAAATGCTTCAAATACAGTTACAGCGTTGGCAAGTTATGTAAACCAACGTACGCTTGCGCCACTGGGTTTAACGGCAGGTGCCACTTATGCAGTAAGTGCGCGTGCAAAAGTAGGAGGTGTGTGGGCTGCTAACTTTGGGCAAAACTGCTTTATTAAAATAAGCCAACCAGCCCCCTCAGTCCCCCAAGGGGGAAGGTTGGGAGTACAAAGTACTTCGGTTAGCACAACCTCCCCTTGGGGAGGATTGGAGGGGCTTTCTGTAAGCGTTTTTCCTAATCCTTTTTCTTCTGAATTTACACTAAATGTTTCATCAGCTAAAGTTGAGGTTGTAAGTGTTGTGATTAATGATGTAACTGGTAAAACGGTTTATTCGCAAAAAGCAAATACCAATACACTAATAACAATTAACGATGCACAATTGCAAAGTGGTATTTATTTTGTGAATGTAAGAAGCATTGATGGTAGCACTATTGTGAGGAAAGTAGTGAAAACGAATTAAAGGCCTCCCAACTCCCGAATTGTCGGGACAAGCTCTCCTAAGGAGGGAGCCGAATGGTGTTAATGGCAATTGTTTTTAGTACCAGCTAACGTACACTCTTTAAATATACAAAACCAAGAAGCCCCCAACTTATTTTAAAAGTTGGGGGCTTTTTAATTATGATGGTTTATCATTCTGCCCATTGTTGGCGCACTTTTCAACAAATGATTAGGGAAAATTATTTAGGTTGGCATCCTCGCCGTGTGGGTTAACTTAACAAACCACAATTAAGCGTTAAAAGCCCAGTGGAGACGACAATTAAATAAACTATGTTACTCATAAAAATGGTTAATTTATGGAACAAATATGAATCATTCTCTTTTGGTAATATGCCATGCCTCATAGAGGCAAAATATCGGTAGAAAGGGCAGCCAAAAGAAGTGTTAGCTCCCTTGTTACGAAATATTTTGCACCAAGGGGGCTTTGGTGTTTTGTGCATTTATTGTGTGCTACAGATATGTAGCCCCAATGGGCTTGGTAAAGCAGAATACTATGTGGTTAAATCTTTTACTTTAGTTATCCCTATTTAATTTTATTGATACCTTAAATGCTTTGTTTAATTATTTGGCTGTTGCGATAAGCATTACTAATTTGCAATTTTTAGTTTGCTAAGTGGGCACAAAACTGCGCACCAACCCCAGCAATTGTTTACATCTATTTTTTATGCTTTTACATCATTCACACATTAATAACAACCAAAAAATGACTTGTATTTTAATGAGTATATACTCTAGCTGATAAGCTATTGATGGATTTAATAATTTCAATAATTAAAGATGATACATTAACCAACCGCCAACATTTTATTGATATTTACTTTTGCGAATTTCTGAATTTTATAAATTTATTGGTGGATGGTTTCTCATCTCCAAACAAAACACCCCACTTTTTAAACTGCTCAGTATGGTCAAATATTATTTTAAAAACCGCCATTAATGGCAGTGATAAAAACATACCCGGAATACCAGCTAAGGCTGCACCAACAAATACTCCAAAAAGACTAACAAGTGCATTGATTTTTATTTTAGAACCTACAATGGCTGGCATTAAAATATTGTTGTCTAAAAGTTGTACAACGGTAATGGATATAAGCACTGTAAGCACTGGCCCTAAGCTAGGCGAAGCACTTAAAGTAAGCAATACTCCAATAATATTGCCCACAAGCGCACCCACGTATGGAATAAGATTTAAAATTGAAAAAATTACGGCAATAAGCAACGCATATTTTATACCAAAAAGCAATAATGCACCTCCAAGTAATATGGTCATATAAGTGAACTGAATTAACAGCCCTACAATGTAACTTTGAATGATGGATTCACTTTCTTTCAACGCCAATTCTACTTGCACATATTCGTCTTGCGGAAACCACATGAGTATAAATTTGCGTAACACATTTTTGTAGAAAAGAATTAAAAAAGTATAGATAGGCAGTAATCCAAAAAATATTAATGCAGTGCTCACTGACCCAGCGGCATTGGATAAAAAGCTGCCAGCCGAATCAAGAAAATTATTGGTTTGTTGGCTAATTATTTCGGTTTGCTGTGCTGTAGAAATATTGGTTTTATTGCCGAACCAAGTGCTGATGAAATGTATATGATTGGTAATATTTTGCTTTATAATTGCAAAATTATTTATCAATGGTTTAAGTTGTGAGGTAATAAAAATTATAACCAATGCCAATATGATTATCATTAATAAAATGGAAAGTATAATAGCAATACTATTTGGCAATTTTCTACGTATCAAAAATCTGTAAAATGGCAGGAGTGCAATAGCTGCAAATACGGCCATAAGCATGGGCATAATAATATTTTGGCCTTGCATAATAATTAAGGCAATCAAAACAAGTCCCATTAATTCAATGGAGCGTTTTACGGAAAGTGGTAGTTGTTGAATCATATTATTTTAAATTATTCTATTATTTTAATGAGTCTTTTTAGTAGTTGAATAAACATAACAGGAGCAAGGCTTGTAGCAATAATAATAAGCCAAATTTGAACACCTAATTGTTGCACGCCAACAATGCTGCTTAAAGGATTTATAAAATAAAAAATGGCAAGAATTAAAACACAAAGTAACAAAGCCAACCAAACAAATTTATTTTGGGTAATCTCATTTTTAATGAAAGATATTTTACGAGAAGGTAAATTGAAAACATGCCACAATTGTGAAAATGCCAAACTAAAAAACGTAATGTTGTTACACACTTTTGCATCGTATTTTAAATAATAACTACAATACCAAGTAACAGCAAAAATAGGGATTGCAAGCAGGTTAGCATACACAACAATATTAAACCAATCCTTTTTTGTTACAATAGGTTCTTTTGGATTACGTGGCGGTAATTTCATAATTAACTTATTGCCTTTGCCCATGCCCAAAGCCAATGCAGGAAAAATATCGGTAACCAAATTGAGAAACAATATTTGCATAGGCAAAACTGAAAATGGAAAATTGAATAAGCCATACAAAAACACAATAAAAATTTCACTCAGATTGCATGATAATAAATAGACTAAAAACCGTTTGATATTTTGAAAAATCACCCTTCCTTGCTCTATGGCAGATACAATGGATTTGAATGAATCATTTTTTAAAACCATCTCGGCAGTTTCAATAGCCACCTGCGTTCCACGTATTCCCATTGCAATGCCAATGTCTGCTTTTTTTAACGCTGGGGCATCATTTATTCCATCACCAGTCATGGCAACAATGTCGCCTCGCTTTTGATAAAGACTCACCATGTTTAACTTTTGCTGCGGCGTTACACGTGCAAAAATAGTAGCCGCAAATAGTTGTTTTTTATTGGGTTTGGCTTCTAATTCTTTACCCGTAATTACTACATTTTCTACATCCGACAATTTTATTTTTTCTGCTATATGCAAAGCTGTTGCTGGATGGTCACCAGTAATCATAATTACTTTAATACCCGCATCACGGCACGATTGCAAGGCACTAGTTATATTTAATCTGGGTGGGTCTAAAAATCCAATAAATCCAATAAAAACCAAATCATTTGAAAAATTATCACCAGCAATAGTAGCTGCTTCTTTATATGCAAAACCTAAAACACGGGTTCCTTGCGCTTGCACTTCTTCTGCTTTAGCTAAAAATATTTTTTTATCATCAGCCGTAAAAGCTTCTACTTTATCATGCTTGCTAATTTGGTTGCATTTTAAAATGATAGCTTCTACCGCTCCTTTTGCAGCCACAAAATTGTTGTTGTCCTTTTCGTGCAAAGTAGCCATCAGTTTAGTTTCCGAACTAAATGCTTCTTCGCCAACGCGCTTATATTCATTGGTTATTTCGGAAACATTTATTTTGTTGAAAGCAGCAAAATGTAACAGCGAAATTTCCATAGGGTCGCCAACTTGTTTCTTTTTATTACTGCTTATTACAGCATTATTGCATAGCGTAGAAATGAGTAAAAGTTTCTCAAAATTTAGTTTATTGGTTTCAAAGTTTACTGCTTGATTTTTTTCAACAGTTTTGCTTTCATCAAAAAAATGAATGTTGCTAACTTCAATTTTATTTTCGGTAAGCGTACCCGTTTTATCAGTAAAAATTGTGTTGATACCTCCAAGTGTTTCAACTGATGCCAAGCGTTTAATCAATACATGTTTTTTTGCCATTCGCAACATGCCATAGGTTAGCGCAATGGTTGATACCACCGGCAATCCTTCAGGTATAGCTGCCACTGCAAGCGCAATGGCTGTTTCAAAAATTAAAAAAATTTCTTTGTCTTGCAATAAACCAGTAGTAATAAAAATAGCAGCAAATATTGCAGTAATCCACATCAACTTTTTGGTTAAACCTTGCAGTTTTTTTTCGAGAGGCGTTACTACCTGCTTGGCGTTTTCTACCAACGAAGATATTTTGCCTAACTCAGTATACAAGGCTGTTCCTGTTACAACAGCTTTGGCGTTGCCCTTAATAACCGACGTGCCTTTAAACACCATATTTAATTGGTCGGCAAGGCTGGTGTCCTTTTCTACTGCTTCTAACTTTTTTGTAATGGGCAATGACTCACCAGTAAGTGGCGATTCGTCAATTTCAAATTGATTTATTTCTATTAGCCTAGCATCTGCCAAAACCATATCGCCTGCTTCTAAAACTAAAATATCACCAGGTACAATTCTTTCGGATGGAATTTCTTTTAAAGCACCATCTCTCCAAACTTTCGAAACGCTTACATCCATACTTTTCAACGCATTCATTGATTTTCGTGCTTGCAACTCCATTAAAAAACCAAGCAATGCAGTAATAAAAATAACGCCTATAATTGAGCCTCCTTCTAACCAATGTTGAAAAGAAAGTGACACGCCACCAGCCAAAACCAACAATAAAACAATGGGACTTTTAAATTGCTCAACAAGTAATAAAAAAATACTTTTCTGTTTTTTCTCCTCGTATTTATTTAAGCCATACGTTTTAATTCTTTTTGCAATATCATCTTCATTTAATCCGTTTTGCTGATTGCTTTTTAGTGTGTCAATTATACTTTCGATGGATAGTGAAGAAGTATTTTTTATTGGATAATGAACCAACTTAGGTGTTGCTAAACTTTTACTTTCTGTATCCATATTTTTTTTAGGTTTCATTTTAGATAGCACTCATTTTCTAATAATTTTTAGTAAAATTTATACCGACTGTACATTCAATATAGTCCAATTTCTCCCGTTGTTTCAAACGGGACTATTGTACTATTTTCATGTAGTATCTGCATTAACCATTCTAAAATTATTAAATAGTTTGGACTATTTAATAATTAGAATTGGTTTAACTACCTCAATACCTAACCCCAATAATCAAAATATCATCTACTTGTTCTTCGTCGGCTTTCCATGCTTCAATGGTTGCTTCAAGTACTTCTTTTTGTTCATTCATATCTAAATGTTGAATGGAAAGAATTAATTCTTGCAATTGTTTTGGTTTAAATTTTTTCTTTCGTGGCCCGCCAAATTGGTCAGCATATCCATCGCTAAACATATAAAAGGTATCGCCTTTTTTAATAGTTATTTGATGGTTTGTAAATCGTTGCAATTCATCACCCATAAATATTCCGATAGGAAAACGGTGTGCAGGAATGATGATAAGTTTACCATCGCTTATTATATACAAAGGATTAAAAGCACCAGCGTATTCCAATAAATTTTCGTCTAAATTTAAGGTGCAAATGGCAATGTCCATTCCGTCTTTTACACTTATGTCGGCTTCGGTTTGTCGCAATGTTTCATACACACCTTTGCTTAGTTCATCTAATATTTTATCGGGGCGGGTTTGTTTGTGTTCGGTTACCGATTTGCTTAATAAATTGTATCCTAAAATACTCATGAATGCGCCCGGAACTCCATGTCCGGTGCAATCGGCGGCAGCAATAAATATTTTTCTGTCTTGTTGTGCTATCCAATAAAAATCGCCGCTAACAATATCTTTTGGCTTAAATAAAATGAAAGAATTTGGCAACATTTTTTTTATTATTTCCATAGGTGGAAATATGGCATCCTGAATACGTTTGGCGTAGTTGATACTATCGGTTAATGCTTTGTTTTTTTCTTCAATTTCTTTGTAGGCATGTTGCAATTTTGAGAGCAGCGTTTCTGTAATTTCCTTTTCGCGCTGAATTCTTTTCTTGCCAAAAATAGTATGAATAGCTGATGGCAAACGCATTAAACTACCTTTCAAAATATAATCGTCGGCACCTGCTTTTATGCTTGCTACCGCAAATTCTTCGGATACCGTTCCAGTAACTAATATGAATGGAATATCAGAATTGTTTTTCCTAACTATTCCTAACGCTTCCATCGAATTAAAGGATGGCAAAGAGTGGTCGGATAGAATAACTTCGGGATTAAAATTTTCTAATTCTTGTATGAAATTTTCTCTAGTGTCTACCACTCTTAGTGTAAATTCCATTTGCGCATTCATTAACTCTAGCTCCAATAGCTCCGCATCTTCAGGACTATCTTCTATTAATAATATTTTGAGATGTGTGTTCAATGAATTTTGAAATTTAGTTTATTATCGAATTTATTTTCTTGGCGATTGGTTTACCATCATCCAATAAAATCCTAACTCTGCAACGGCTTTTGCAAACGAATCAAAACCCACAGGTTTTACCACGTAACTATTCACGCCTAGTTTGTAACTTTCTACAATGTCTTTTTCTTCTTTTGAAGAAGTCATTATAACAATAGGAATTGCTTTGGTTCTCTCGTCTTCGCGTATTTGGCGCAACACTTCCATTCCGCCAATTTTTGGCATTTTCAAATCCAATAAAATAACCTTGGGTATGTCGTGGACATTTCGTCCAACGTATTCGCCTTTTGCAAAAATATAATCAAGTGCTTCGGCACCATCAGTAACGTGCAACAAATTATTTGACAAATGACTTTGCGACAAGGCAAGCATTGTTAATTCAGCATCTTCCATGCTATCTTCTACTAATAATATTTCTATTGAGTTCATCGGGTATAAATTTTAAATTGTGAATTTTAAATTATGAATTATTAATTATGAATTACTTTTTCTCTTGGTAATGAAAAATAAAATGTAGCGCCTTCTCCTACTATTCCTTCAGCCCACACCTTGCCTTTATGTTTTGTAACAATGCGTTGAACAATAGAAAGCCCTACACCAGTACCTTCAAATTCGTTTGCTTTATGCAGGCGTTGAAAAACCCCAAATAGTTTTTCGTAATACGTCATATCAAATCCGGCTCCGTTGTCTTTTATAACATAAACATTATTGTTTCCATCGATGTATGAACTAATTTGAATAATTGCTTTTTCTTTTTTGGATGAATACTTTATAGCGTTTGAAATCAGGTTTATTAGCACTTGCTTTATCATTCCCAAATCGCCAAACGCATTTGGTAGTTTTTCAATTTCAATTTTAATTTCTTTATTTTCCAGTAAACTTTTCAACTCTGTTACAACATTTTGTACTACGGAATTCATATCTAAATTTATTTTCACTAACTCCAATTGCCCGAGTCTTGAAAATGCAAGTAAGTCGTCAATAAGTTGCGCCATTTTTTTTGCATTGTTCATTACCACTTGCATCAATCGGTTTGCTTCGGCATCTAATTTATCGCCATAATTTTTAACCAACATATTGCCGAAGCCCTCTATAGCCCTTAGTGGTGCGCGTAAATCGTGCGATACAGAATATGTAAAAGAGTTTAATTCTTTGTTTACATTGTCTAATTTTTCGGTGCGTTCAATTACTTTTTGTTCTAGCTCATCATTCAGTTTTTTGATGTCGTTTTCTGCTTTTTTTCTTTCTTTTAAATACCGTTGAATGATGAATAATACTACAATCAAAATCACCGAAACAAAAAATTCCAGCATGTAAATTGTTTTTAATGAACTACTGATGTATTGCTGGTTTCTAATTTTACGTATGCTATACAATTCATTTTCATTTTTTTGAATAAATGCAACTACTTCTCTTATGTTATTCATTATTCTGAAGCCATTTCCTATTGCCGAGTTTGCTTTTGCAAAATCGTTGTTTTCAACAAGTTTTATTTGCGATTTGGAGTCGGCAACCAATTTTGAAATGAGTGAATTTAAACTATCCATTCTCTCTTGTTGTTGGGCGTTGTCTTTGGTTAATTCTTTCAATTTAACCAATCTATTCTTGATGAATGGCAATGCGTCTCTGTAAGGTTTCAGAAACTTTTCATCTTTTCCAATAATGTATCCACGTGTGCCTAACTCAATTTCCTGAATTAAAGTAAAAGTTTGTTCAGTTTCAAATAAAACTTCTTTCGTATGTTCTAGCCATTCGACAGATTTTATATAATTTTTATTCTCTTTTTCAATGTAATAAAAAATGAAAATTATTATACTTAACATAAGTGAAAAACCTACAATAAGTTTCACCTGAAAGTGGTTTTTCATTTCAGTAAATTGAAGTTTTGTTGTGTGCATAGTTTCCTTTATTAACAATCGATTTTAATAAATTATATAAGCGAAATAATTTTGTGTAATTCTTCTTTTGTCTTTCCTAATCTAATTTCAATGTTTTTATACATCTCATCTTTTCTTCCTTCCATAAAAAGTGAATCTTTACCAATTAAAATAGCGAAACGTTTCTTCAGTTTTTCTTTTTATTCTTCCCAATTTTCTTCACGTTGTTGTGTTTCCATGGCATTTGTTTTTAGATGTACATTTATTTTTATGTTGCAAAGATGCCTGCTAACAACTGCTAAAGAATTACATAAGCGAAGTGTAATATTACATGAATCACACTTATTGATGTGTAATTATGAAGATTTGACGTAATGACAAAGAAGCCAGAACAATGAACCTACAACTAAGAACTATTTTATATCATCTTTACAAAAAAAAATGACACCAAAAGGAAAGTTAGTAATCATTGGCGGGTACGAAGACAAAGGCATTGCAGGCGAAAGTTTGGATGTGCTAAAACGCCGCGAACACAATGGAAACGAAGAAATACTCGCCTCCTTAATTTCTAAAAATCCGCGTGCAAATCACCGCATCGAAATTATTGCAACGGCTTCGACCATTCCTACCGAGATGGAGAAACCTACCGCAATGCATACAAAACAGTAGGTTTTACAAAGGTAGATTTTATGCGCATTGAAAATGAAGTGGAAGCTAATGATGCAGCCAATGTTAAACGCATAGAATATTGCCATGCTGTTTTCTTTACGGGAGGTGACCAAAATAAACTGGTTAAAGAACTGAATGAAACGGCTGTTTTAAATGAGATAAAAAAGGAATATGTAGCCAATGAACATTTTATTGTTGCAGGCACTAGTGCTGGTGCAATGGCAATACCAGAGGTGATAATTGCAGGTGGAATAATTCGGGAAGCAATACTGAAAGATGATATTAAAATGTGTAATGGTTTTAATTTTATTGATGATATTAATGTAGATACTCACTTTATTAAACGTGGGCGGTTTGCAAGATTGGCGCATGCTGTGGCGTTGCATCCTACTTTGTTGGGTATTGGTTTAGGAAGAGATACAGCACTTGCCATTTCGAACGGAAACGAAGCGCATTGCAGCGGTTCGGGTATGGTAATTATTATTGATGGTAGTAAAATAAGTGCTACAAATGCTGCGCAAGTAAATGACGCCACACCTATTGTTATTGAAAATATGCAAGTACATATTCTTGCTGAAGGCAGTACGTTTTTGATTAAGGAAAGGAAACTTTCAAAGTAAAATTATAACACCAACGTCATTCAGGCGAAAGCAGGAGTCAATAACCATATTTGAGATTGCGGCTTACACTGCAATGACAGAATCAATTATTGAAACTTCTTTTCATTTACCTTTTTAAACCGCTTCTGTACTTCGTAACTTGCTATTACCAACAAATAAAAAGTAATGTCGCCAGCAAATTTGCCGAGAAGTATTCCGAGTGTAAAATCATGTAAGAGTATTGGAAAAATGTACATAAAGAAAGGACGTAACAACAAACCGTCAATCAATCTGGCGGGTCCAAATTCTAATATAAGGGAGCTTATTACTTTTATAATTTTTTGGAAAGAAAATGAAGCATTTTCTTCTTTCATTATTTTGTTTTCGCGCTGTATGTTCTGTATAAATACGGTGGAGTAAAAACCAATGGCTTCTCCTAAAGAACCTACAAAGGCGGCTATAACGGCCTCATTATAAATATAGTGTGCAATGCTTGCAGCCACAATAGCTGTGGTAGTACAAACAATTTCGGCTAGCCAATACCGCTTCAACCATTCCTTTATTTTTTGTTTGAGCATGATTGAAGCAGGTAAATTTATTACAAATTTAATAGGCGTCATTGCTAGTAACAAAGCACCACGGAGCAACATTAACGCATGAAGAAAAACAATTGTTGATAATCGCAACAATTGCAACTATTTCAGAGATTGCGGCTTTCGCCGCAATGACGAAGGTGCTAGACGTGATGCACACAAATTATTTTACACCTTTTTACATTTTGCCATTTTATTTCCGTAATGGCGATAGTCTTCATTGATGTCTATTTGAGGGTTTGCGCCTTCTTGAAACAACACAATAATATCGGAACCACCAAAACGAAAATAGCCAAACTCATCGCCTTTTAGTAATTCTTTGTCCTCAGCAGCAATCATGTGTACCGATGATACTTGGCACATGCCAATCGGAATTACAGCCACAATACCCACATTGCCATACAACGATTTTGCGGTATCAATAGTAATTACACCGCGTGCTTGCGCAAACTGGTAGCCGTCTTCCGAATTGTCGGGTGCATCAAATTGTTTGTCTTTTATGCCTACTTCGCAATATACCAAGCCATGTATTGGATAACATTCTTTTACCAAACCTGCCACTGGCGTGTGAAAGCGGTGGTATGAAAACGGACTCAAAAAATAATGTATGAAAGTGCCATTAGCAAATTCATCTTTATACTGGCTGCCTTCAAGTAGTTGGTGTATGTTCGCAAATTTATGTTTGTTCTTTATTGTAATTTCAGGAATAGATGAATCGGCATTGATTTTATATTGCGCACGGTAGTTACAATCGGCAGGTGTTACCACCACTGTATTGTCGCTGGGGTTGGCAATGGGGCGCAAACCAGGGTTCAACTCACGTGCAAAAAACTGATTGAAGGTAAGCCAACCGCTTGGGTTATTTGGTTTGCCTTTTACCATCGAATCTTCTACACGGTAGTTGGACGCATTTTCTATAAATGAATTCAAGGTATCTTTATTAAATAATGCAGTAGTATCTAAAAAAGTTCCCCAACTAATAGAATAATCTGAAAGCCATTGGCTGAACCACGGTATGTTTTGCACAATGGTAGAATCATCTTTTCCTACTTTTTGATTGATAAGAAAATAAAAATGGTTCAACCTATCGTCCACTTGTTGGTGGCCGTTGCTGTTCGGAATACGCCACACTTCTTTGCTAATTTCTTTGGGCAACCATTTTGCATATTGCAATAAGTATGTGTGGTAAGCCTCAATGGTTATTGGCCACGAAAGCGCTTCGAACAACGAATGCCCCAACTGCGCCTGTGCCAAATCCTTTGCTTTTACAAGCGAGGCAAGTAGCATTTGGTTAAATGCTGCATCGTCTTTTGTTTTTTCTATTAATTGTTGAATTACATCCACAGAAGATGTTACCGTTTCATTATCCTTATTAGTGTGTCCATTTTTTTATGATTTTGTTTTGGCAAACAATCATTTATTGAACGCTGAATACTTTATATGAATTTGGAAGTTTATTGCATGAATCACACAAAACCCAACAAACATTTTACATGAATATTTTACGATGTTACATCAATCACACATTGAGTAAGAACTCAGATTTTATGTGCATATAATTGCTGCATTAATATATAAAAGCATGTTGCTTTTGTACTAATTAAAATGTGTGATGAATAAATTATTTATTGTAGTAAGTGCAATTGCATTTATGTTTATAGTGGCTTGTAATAACAACTCAAAACCATTGCACAACAAGCGCGACAGCAATTCGTATTACCTCGATTCTAATAAAATAATTCAGTTTCTAAATAGTCATCCGCACGAAATAAATCAGAAAGATAAACTAATTTCTTTTTATGAAAAAAGAAATTTTGCTTATGCTTGGGTAAGTAGTAATGGCATAAATGAACACGCCGGAAGTTTTATCAACATGCTAAATCACGAAGAAATATATAACCGAAATGATTCATTATTTTACTTAGATAATGTGCACACGCTTTACAATAAAGTGTCGGACGATGACTTTAAATTTACTGCCAACAATAGCGTTGCGCAAGAGTTAGAAATTTTACTTACAAGTACTTTTTTTGATTATGCAAAACGCAATTGGGCTGGTGCTAATAGCGATGAAATGGAAAAAGTAAATTGGTTTATTCATCAAAATAAAATAAATTATACCACATTGCTAGATTCTGTTTTGAAGAATAATAGCAATGCTTTTGGAACTAATGAACTTGTGTATAGGCAATATAAATTGCTAAAAAAATATTTGCAAAAATATAACGACATTGAAAAAAAAGGTGGTTGGAAAACATTACCTATCGATACCAATAATTTTAAAAAAGGAGATACTTCAGTTGTTATTTCTTTAGTGAAAAAGCAATTGTTTTTAATGAATGATTTAACTATAATTGACACTACCAATGTGTTTGATGATGCACTGGTATTGGCTTTACAGCAGTTTCAGAACAGGCATGGTTTAGATGAAAAAGGAATGCTCAACCTAAAAACTATTGCTGCTTTAAACATTCCGATAAAAGATAGGATACAACAAATACTTATAAATATGGAACGTAGTAGATGGGTTCCGGCACAAATAAAAGGCGATTATTTGGCGGTAAATATTCCGGAGTTTAAACTGCATGTGTATAACAATGAAAACCTAGAATGGAGCTGCAATGTTATTGTTGGACAATCGAAAGATATAAACAATACAGTAATTTTTAATGATGATATGAAGTATATTGTTTTTAGTCCGTACTGGAATATTACGCCACGCATTATTGCCAAAGAAATATTGCCTGCCATGAAACGAAACCGCAATTACCTATCTACACACAACATGGAAGTAGTTGATGGCGCTGGAAAACACATTGCCACATCTTCTATTGGTTGGCACAAATACAGCAATAATTTCCCTTACATCATCCGCGAAAAGCCTGGCAAAAATAATTCGTTGGGCTTGGTTAAATTTTTATTTCCGAACCAATATGATATTTATTTGCACGACACGCCCTCTAAATATTTGTTTGAACAAAACACCCGAAACTTTAGCCATGGCTGCATTCGGGTGCAAGAGCCTTTTAAACTCGCTAAGTTTTTATTGAGAAATGATACAAGTTACACCGACGAAAAAATAACTACTTTGATGCAGAGCGGCAAACAAAAATACGTAACCCTCAAAACAAAAGTACCTGTATTTATTGCCTACTTTACAGCTTGGGTAGATAGAAAAGGAAAGCTTAATTTTAGAGAAGATATTTATCATCATGATGAAAAGATGAAACAAATAATGTTTGAGAAAAATTAGCTGTGCTTACTAAAAATTTGCAATATTTTTGGTGGTGAGAAATGGTTTATACAACTGCGTTTTATAATGAGGCTTGTTTTAGGTGCATTGCACCGCGCAGCAGCATCTTCTGCGGTATTTTAGCAGAATGAATTACCCAAAAGTAAATTAACTAATGATAATTACTCGTTTAGCTGGTTCGTATTCCAAATTCTTACAAGTGGAGTAAAACGGTTTTTCCTTCTTCTTTGTCTTGAAACAAAGAAGCAACCACGAAGTGCTCACGAATACATTAAAAATAAAACTCTTGAGTAAAATTCAAGGCTGCATAAAAAACATCTATATGGTGACACCTAAATCATTTTGCTACAATACCGCAAAACCCCGAAAAGGGAGGCTTTTATTTGGAATATTTATTTTGGATTGCTGTATAGGCTTTGGCGGTTTAGGTTCTTTGGGAGTTTGTGGTGAAATTTTTCTTTTATTTTTTAACGATGTTTTTTATAAGGCCAGTGGTGTTGGTTGTTAGAAGTACTGCGGGTGAATTTGGTTTTGTTGGTTGTGCATTGCTAATGCAGACGATTGAGGGTTTGCATTGCGTGGTTGTTTAAGCCACAAGCGGGACGCTTGCGGCAGCGTTCAGTTTTTTAGCTTGCGGTAGCAGGGGTGTCAATTTGGTTTTGTTGGTTGTGCATTGCAAATGCACGTTTACATGGTACGGATTGCAAATCCGTACCAGTGGGGCAAACGGCAAAAAGCTGAGCCTGTGTGGTGAAAATAACTTTAGCTATTTTCAAAGTTATTTTTTGTTAATTATGTTAATTATTGTAAGTATATTTTTATTTTCGTTATAAAATTTAACAATCATGCAAAAATTCAACTCACAATTTCAATTCAAAAATTTATTTGCGCAAATTTTTTTATTTGCATTATTATTAGTGGGTAATCAAGTTTTTGCTCAAACGCCTAATGCTATTACTGCTGTTAATCAGCATTTGAGAAATTTATTCACCCCTTTAAGTCGCCCGACACCATCAAAGGATTTTTTATTTGATATGGCGGCTCACCAAGCTCCTTTGCAATTTTTTGCACCTTTAGAAACAGATGTTTTAAATACGGATGTTTGGTACAAAGTGTATGAGGAGATGTATAATTGTGCTTACAATCAAGCACCATTAACGCCAGTAACTACAGTATTTAATGATGCTAATCAATATTTAGGCAAAATTCCATTTGGAGTTATGAATTATGAATTTTACAGATTAAAATCTAATGCACTTACTACTAATACATATTTTAATTTTGACCCTCTAACAAATACACTTAGTGATAAAAATCCTCGCCCTGGTTTTCCTTATGATGATGACAAACTGCTAACTGCATGTCCGCTCTTAACTATCTCTAATTTTGCAAATGTTACCTATAGGCTTGAACCACAATTTATATTTTTTGATTCTTTTTCTATTTTGGAATTCCAAAATAGAAGGCAGGAGCTACAAATTGATTTTGGGGACGGTAATGGACATCATACAATTGACCCATTTGCAACAACAGACTTTCTTGTTGTCTATAGCACAGCAGGTGAAGTTGTTATGAATACAAGGATTGTTGATTTAAGTAACAACTCAATTGTTTACTCATCAAACTCAAGAATTTTTATAGCCTCAGCTCAGCTTTCAACACCAGCGATGCAACTATTAGTTCAGATGGCTTAAACGTTAATTTTTACGCCGCTTGTAAAGGCGACAAATTTACAGGTAAAACTGTAATTTATCTTGAGGGTATTGATGTGCTGGATGTTTTTCCTGCTCAAAACCGAGATGCAAACCAAATTTATACAGAAATGCTTGAAAACCAAAAAATTGCGGAATTGAAAAATCAAGGTTATAATTTTGTGGTGGTTGATTGGAAAAACAGTAGAATTGATATTAGATTCAATGCGCTTTATGTTGTAAAGTTAATAGAGAAATTAAAATGTATGATGGATGACAAAGACAACCATCAGTTTGTAATTATTGGCGAAAGTATGGGAGGTATAGTTGCGCGGTATGCACTCACATATATGGAAACCGATTTTTACCAAAACCATATTACATTACCTTTTTTTACGGACATTGCTGATTTGAACAATACACCTTATTTAGCAACACATTATGAGGAATTGCTTAATGTACCATGGTGTAAAGAGAAAAGAAAACACAATACAAGGTTGTTTTTTTTCGTTTGCTAATTTTAGCAATTGCTCTTTTATCGTCATGATTTATTTTTTAATGTCCTTAATTTCCTACTCTATCGAATTTTCGGAATACTTCCCTTTAAAATGTCTGGTCATTATGTTTTGTTTTCGTCCTACCATTGGCTATAACGGTTTGCAGCTACAAGAAGTTGGCGATTTCGAAGCACAAAACTGTCTGCCACCACAAAACTTGATACGAAGCCCAAAGCTTCATTTAACCACTGAACCGCCAATTTTTTGTAACTGCTGTTATGCCCCAGTGCTTTCTTCGTCTTTCATTGTCGTCCGTGATTAATAATTTGTCTGCGTAAAAAGTTTTGTTGTCCCCTGTAAAACGAAGAAAATACAGTCCGCTCGGAAGATTGTCCCGCGGGATTATTTGCTTCTGTTATTCCAGTTGACCCTGTTCGTTTAGCTGCTTATTTAATTTTTCAACTCCTATTATTCC
>Ga0209181_10003946_pt1 | contig 22420 bp, 23 predicted proteins | sample MAT05_FD_187208 | JGI IMG/M metagenome (GOLD analysis project Ga0209181, IMG submission 187208) | Freshwater microbial communities from Lake Fryxell liftoff mats and glacier meltwater in Antarctica - MAT-05 (SPAdes) (version 2) | ecosystem: Environmental > Aquatic > Freshwater > Ice > Liftoff...
GCTGCGCAGCCATTCGACGCGGGCCTGCCCCGTCACCGGGCCGCGGAAATTGCCCTCCAGGCGATAGTCCAGCCGCGTCGACGGGGGCCACTCGAAGGCGGGGGGTGCCGACGCCGCGTCGGCGGGGGCGGGGAAGGGGGCAGACGGCGCCAGGGCCAGCGGGCCGGCGGGCACTTCGGGCAGGGCCGGCGCGTCGAACGCCGCCACCGGGTCGGTCGGCACCAGCTCGGGCTGCAGGGGCTGTGGCGCCGACGCGGCGGCCTGCGCTGGCATCACGGCCGCCCGTGGACGGGCGGGCGGCGGGGGTGCCGACGGGGGCGCCGTCGGCACGAGATCGCGCACGAAGTTCACCTCGATGGGCCGCGGCCGGGCATCGGCGGCGCCTTCGCCCAGCCGCGCCGGCACCCACTGGGCGGCCAACCACCCGTGGACACCCGTCACGACCACGGCCAGCGCGGCCAGGGCCAGCGGGCGCCTCATCGGCCCAGCGGGGCCAACGGTGGCCTCATCCTAACTGCCCGCCGCTCCGACAAAGCAGCAGGCCGCCGCCACCGCGCTGAGACGGAAGCGCAGCGTCAGCCAGTGCGCCACACCCTGCGCCGGGTACAGCCGGCGGTCCACCGCATAACAACCCAGCAAGGCCAGCCCGAACACCACCAGCCCGGCGCTGGCCGGCATCAGCATGGCCAGCCAGGCCACCAGCGACGGCACCACGCCCCAGACCAGCCAGGGCAGCGGTGGGGCCGGTTCGCGCATGGCCAGGCCCCAGTGGATGCCACCCAGGAAGGACAGGATCACCGCGGCATAGCCCGACAAGGCCAGGGCCACGTAAGGGTGCACCTCGGGCCGCACCAGCCAGACCAGCCCGGCACCGGCCAGGAAGGGCAGCAGACCGGCATAGCCCAGGCGCAGGGCGTCTCTCATGGGGGGCTCAGTTCTTCTTGGCGGGCGGAGCCAGGTGCTTCTCGATCGCATCGACGGGCAGCGCGCCGACCTTGCGCGAGCCGTCCTCGAACAGCGTCACCGGGGTGCCGTTGATGCGGTTCTTCTTCGCGAATTCCAGGTTGCGCTCCACGGCCGCGCTGTCGCACGACGCCGCGGTCTTGGGTGGCTGGACGTTGTCGATCATCCAACTGCGCCAGGCGCGCGCCGCGTCCCTGGCGCACCAGATGTCGCGCGACTTGGTGGCCGAGTCGGCGCCCAGGATGGGCACCAGGAAGGTGTAGATGGTGATGTCCTTCATGCCGGCGATGTCGCGCTCGAAGCGCTTGCAGAAGCCGCAGTTCGGGTCCCCGAAGACCGCCATCTTGCGGGCCCCGTTGCCTTGCTTGAAAACCAACGCGTCCTTGAACGGCAGCTTGTCGAAGTCGATGGCCAGCAGCTTGTTGATGCGCGCCTCGGTCAGGTCGGTGCGCGTCTTGGTCTCGATCAACGCGGCACCCGCCAGCACATGGTCGCCCGTGGCGTCGGTGTAGAGGATTTCGGTGCCGCCGAAGCGCACTTCGAAGAGGCCGGGAATGGGGGTGCGCGAGATCTCGTCGATCTTCGGCAGCGTGGGCAGCCGCTCGGCCAGGTTCTTGCGGATCACGGCCTCCTGCGCCAGGGCGGCGCCGCAGACCAGCCAGGCCGCCAGGGCCAGCACGGCGCGCCCGCGCAAGCGCGGGCCTGAAAGGAAAAATCTCATGGGCAATCCTGAAGTGGAAACGATGAGGCGGGAACGTTCAGCGACCCAAGGCGCGGCCGGCCAGCAGCCGCTTGATGGCCGGCGCCTGGTTGACCAGATCCAGCCCGCGGTTGCGCAGTTCCTTCACCCAGGGCTGGGGGCTGGCGAAGAGGTGCAGCAGGCCATCGGTGACGCGGCCCATCACCAGGGTGTCGGTGAGACGGGCGCGGGCATAGCGGCGCAGCAGTTTGACATCGCCCAGCGCACGCCAGGGCTCGCGGGCGGCCAGAACCTCGGCCAGCGCGGCCACGTCGGCCAGGCCCAGGTTGAGGCCCTGGCCGGCCAGCGGATGCACGGTGTGCGCCGCGTCGCCCACCAGCACCCAGCCCGGGCCGCACACGGCCTCGGCACGCGCCAGTGCCAGCGGCCATTGCGCGCGCGGGCTGACGAGGCTCAGCCGGCCGGCCGCAGCGCCCGTGGCGTCCATCAGCGCGGACTCGAACGCGGCGTCGTCCAGGGCCATCAGCTCGTCGGCCCGGGCATCGGGCAGCGACCACACCAGGCCCAGGCCGTGGCCGGGCTGCGGGCGGTCCAGCGGCAGCAAGGCCAGCACGTCGGGGCTGCGAAACCACTGCCGGGCCAGGCCGGCATGCGCCAGGTCGCTGCGCAGACGCGCGGCGATGGCACGCTGGCCATAGGCTTGCCGGGGCATCTGCACCCCCAGGCGCTTGCGCTCGGGTGAATCCTTGCCGTCGGCCAGCAGTTGCAAGGGCGCGGTCGCCGCGGCGGCCCGGGCGTCGGCGAGCACGGCAATGTGCGGCGCAAAACCCACCGCAGCGCGCAAGGCACGGTCGAGCTCGGCCGCGTCGACGATCCAGGCCAGCTCGGTGGCCCCCTGGGACCAGGCGGAGAAGTCCAGCGCGGCACCCGGCGCGTCGCCTTCGATGCGCATGTCCTGCACACGCGTGCAGGCGTCGACAGGCAGTGCCGACCAGACCTTGAGTCGTTCGAGCAAGGCCACCGACGCAGCGTTCAGCGCGTAGGCCCGGAGATCTGGCGTTGTGGGCACTGCGGCGGTGGTCTCCACCAGTGCCACCTGCAAGCCCTGGCGCGCCAACGCCAGGGCCGCGGTCAGCCCCACGGCGCCAGTGCCGCGAACCAGGATGTCGGGTGTCTGCATCCTGTCGATTGTAGGGAGACCCCCCGGGCACAATGCGGGGCCCTGTGCATGCCCTGAGGCCCCGCCCGTGAACAACTCCAGCACCCTGGCCAGCCGCGTGTCGGCCCTGTATGTCCACCCCATCAAGTCCTGCGCGGGCATCGCCGTCGGCGAGGCCTTGCTGGTCGAGACCGGCCTGGAGTTCGACCGCGCCTGGATGGTCACGGACGAACAGGGGGAGATGCTCACGCAGCGAGAGCGGCCGCGGCTGGCGCTGGTGCAACCGACCTTTCGCACGCAGGACATGGTGCTGCGCGCGCCGGGCATGCTGGCCCTGCACCTGCGCCTGGACACCGTCGAAGCCCCGACCCGGGTGCGCGTGTGGGACGACATCGTCAAGGCCTACGACATGGGTGCGCTGGCGGCGCAGTGGTTCAGCGACTTCCTGGGCCGCAAGGTCAGGCTGGCGCGCTTCGACCCCGAAGAGAAACGGCTGTCGGAAGCCCGCTGGGCAGGCGCCGTGCTGGCGGAGAACGCCTTTGCCGACGGCTTCCCGCTGCTGGTGGCCGGCAGCGCGTCGCTGGCCGACCTGAACCAGCGCCTGGCGGCGCGCGGCCAGGCCGCCGTGGGCATGGAACGCTTCCGGCCCAACCTGGTGCTGGACGGCCTGCGACCCTGGGACGAAGACCACATCGACGAGCTCGAAATCGACACGGCGCAAGGCCCGGTGCGCCTGAGGCTCGTCAAGCCGTGCACCCGCTGCACGATTCCCAACGTCGACCCCGCCACGGGCGAGCCCACCACGGAGCCCGGCGACACCCTGGCCGGCTTTCGTGCCGACCCGCGCATGGACGGCGCGCTGACCTTCGGCATGAATGCGGTGGTGCTGTCGGGCTTCGAGCACACCCTGCAAATCGGCCAGTCGGTGCGCGCCAACTTTGCCTTTTAGGGGATGAGCCTTTCCAGGTCACCGGCGGCCGGGGCCGGCCAGGTTGGCAGCGCGGTCTCGGGCAAGGGAATGAACTCGGTCTCGCCGGGCACGGGGTCGAAGCGACCGGCGGCCCAGTCCTGCGCGGCCTGGCGGATGCGGTCGGCGCGGCTGGACGTGAAGTTCCACCAGAGATGGCGGTGGCCCAGCGGGTCGCCGCCGATGAGCACCACGCGCGCCGGGCCGTCGGCCGAGAGCAGCGGCTCGTCGCCCGGGGGCAGCACCGTCATGGTCTGCGGCGCGAGCAAGTCGCCGTCGATCTGCACGGCACCCTCGACGACGTAGACCGCGCGCTCGGTCGCCATCGGCAGCGGCAAGGCGTCGCCGGCCTGCAGCGCGATGTCCAGGTAAAGCGTGGGCGAGCGCACCACGACCGGCGAACTGACGCCAAAGGCGCTGCCCACCAACACGCGCACCAACGCACCACCGACCTCGAGTACCGGGACATCCGCCGCCGGCGTGTGCGCGAAGGACGGCGCCATCTCTTCGTCGGCCTCGGGCAGGGCCACCCACAGTTGCAGGCCGTGGCTGCGGCGGGGGCGGCCGCGCAGGTCATCCGGTGTGCGCTCGGAATGCACGATGCCGCGGCCGGCCGTCATCCAGTTGATGGCGCCGGGCTCGATGCGCTGCACCGCACCGGTCGAGTCGCGGTGCTGCATGGCGCCCTCGAACAGGTAGGTCACGGTGGCCAGGCCGATGTGCGGGTGGGCGCGCACGTCGTGGTTGTCGTCCGCCCCGGCCGTGATGGGGCCGAAGTGGTCGAAGAACACGAAGGGCCCCACCGCGGGGCGGCTGGCGGCCGGTAGCAATCGGCGCACGGTGAAGCCACCGCCCAGGTCCTTGGATTGCGGGCGCAAGGTCGTCAATGCGGAGTTCATCGACGCAGTGTAGGAAAATCGGGGGCTTCGCGCCTCTCCCGAAATCGGCGCCCCTCCCGAAAGCCCTCCCCATGTCTCTCAAATGCGGCATCGTCGGTTTGCCCAACGTCGGCAAGTCGACCCTCTTCAATGCCCTCACCAAGGCCGGCATCGCCGCCGAGAACTATCCGTTCTGCACCATCGAACCCAACGTGGGCGTGGTCGAACTGCCCGACCCGCGGCTGGCTGTCCTGGCCGCCATCGTCAAGCCCGAACGGGTGGTGCCGGCCATCGTCGAGTTCGTCGACATCGCCGGGCTGGTGGCCGGCGCCAGCAAGGGCGAGGGCCTGGGCAACCAGTTCCTGAGCCACATCCGCGAGACCGACGCCATCGTCAATGTGGTGCGCTGCTTCGAGGACGACAACGTCATCCACGTGGCCGGCAAGGTCGACCCCATCTCCGACATCGAGATCATCCAGACCGAGCTGTGTCTGGCCGACCTGAGCACGGTGGAAAAAAGCCTGCACCGCTACGTGAAGGCGGCGCGCTCGGGCAACGACAAGGAAGCGGCGGCCCTGGTCAAGGTGCTTGAAAAGTGCCAGGCCGCGCTGGACCAGGCCCTGCCGGTGCGCGGCATCGCCTTCAGCAAGGAAGAACTCGTGATCCTCAAGCCGCTGTGCCTGATCACGGCCAAGCCGGCCATGTTCGTCGGCAACATCGCCGAGGACGGCTTCGCCAACAACCCCTTTCTCGAACGGCTGCAGGCTTACGCCGCAAAGCAGAACGCGCCGGTGGTGGCCATCTGCGCCAAGACCGAGGCCGAGCTGGCCGACATGGAGGACGAGGACAAGGCCTTGTTCCTGCACGAAATGGGTCAGGACGAGCCCGGCCTGAACCGCCTGATCCGCGCCGCGTTCTCGTTGCTGGGCCTGCAGACCTACTTCACGGCCGGCGTGAAGGAAGTGCGCGCCTGGACCATCCACATCGGCGACACGGCACCCAACGCCGCCGGCGTGATCCACACCGATTTCGAACGCGGGTTCATCCGCGCCCAGACCATCGCCTTCGACGACTTCATCGCCTTCAAGGGCGAACAAGGCGCCAAGGACCACGGCAAGATGCGCGCCGAAGGCAAGGAGTACGTGGTCAAGGACGGCGACGTGCTGAACTTCCTGTTCAACGTCTGAGCGGCTGAGATCGGCCCCTGTCTGGCGGCGCCGGACGGGGCTGTACGCCGGGGCAAGAGGTCCCCGAACGGCCCGGCGCTTTCTCGAACGTGCGCGAGCGCGCTGACGCCTCGTGTGGCTTAGAGTGCGCGCATGACCCCTTCAGCGGAAGCTCCGGGCGCTGTCCACTACCGGCCGCGGGTTGTGGTGGCTGCGGCCACGGCCCTGGCTTATGCGCTGGTCGGTGCGCTGGCTCTGACACTGGCCGGGCCGCCCGGCTATGCGGCGCCCTTGTTCCCCTCGGCAGGCCTTGCGCTGGCCGCCGTGCTGTCTTTCGGGCGGGCGGCGTTGCCCGGGGTGCTGCTGGGCTCGCTGGCGGTGAACTTCAGCCTGGGCCTGCTGCGTTCGCAATCCGGCGCGGCGCTGGTGGTGTTGCCGCTGGTGATCGGCGTGGGCGCCATGCTGCAAGCCGCAGCGGGGGCGGCGCTGGTGCGGCGCTTTGCGCCCGGTCCGCTGCTGCTGGACTCGCCACGCGAGATTGCGGCCTTTGGCCTGTTCGGGGCCGTGATCGCCTGCCTGGTCAGCCCCAGCGTGGCCACCCCGGCCTTGCTGGCCAGCGGCGCCATTCCGGCCGGGCAGGCGCTGTCGACCTGGCTGACCTGGTGGGTGGGCGACACCCTGGGCGTGTTGATCGCCGCACCCATCGCGCTGACCCTGGTGGCCCAACCGCGGGCTGATTGGCGGCCGCGCCAGCGCACGGTGGCACTGCCCTTGCTGCTGGCCACGGCCCTGATGGCCGCGGCTCTGCACCAGCTGGCCCGATCGGATGCAGACAACCGCAGGCAGGCCTTCGAGCGTGAGGCCGACCGGCTGACCCATGAGTTCCAGACGCAGCTGCAGGCGCCGCTGTTCGCGCTGCAAGCCCTGCACAGCGCGGCGCTGGTCCGCGGCGAACTCGATCAGGCCGAACTGGCCGCCGCCGCCGCGTGGTGGCTGCGGCCGGAGATGAACCTGCAGGCGGTGGGCACCAGCGTGCGGGTGGCACGCGACGGCGTGGCCGCGTTCGAGGCGGCCGCGCGCGCCCAGGGTCTGGTCGACTACAAGGTCTTCGACCGCCAGGACGTGCCCGACCTGCAGGCCGACCCCGAGGTGGTCGCCGTGCGGCTGATAGAACCGCTGCAGGGCAACGCCGCGGCCCTGGGCGTCAACGCGCTGTCGATTCCGGCGGCAAGGGCGGCTCTTCTGGCGACCCGGCGCAGCGGCGCACCGGCGGCGTCGGCCGGATTCCGCCTGACGCAGTTGGCCCAGGACGAAACCGGCGTCGTGCTTTACCAGGCGCTGTTCGACGGCCAGGCCGCAGACGAGACCGCGCGGCAGGCGAACTTTCGCGGCCTGGTGTTCGTGACCCTGCGCGTCGAGCGTGCCCTGGACAAGCTGCAGGCCACGGGCAATACCGCCCTGCGCTGGTGCCTGGTGGACCCCGACCCGGCAGCGGCTCGCCCACGCATCGCCGGCCCGGCCGGCTGCGAGAACCACAAGCCGTCCAGCACCGCCCTGCACACCCAGCGCGCCTTGGGGTTGGCTGACCGGCCGCTGCAGCTGCGGGTGGGCGAAGCGCCGGTCGAGGCCGCCAGCGCAGGGCTCGAACGCAGCGCGCTGATCTCGCTGGGCAGCCTGGCGGCGGCCGCCCTGCTTGGCGCGCTGTTGCTGACCATCACAGGGCACAGCCGGCGCACCGAGCGTGCCGTGCAGGACGCCACAGCCCGCCTCAGGAACGAAATCGACGAGCGCTCGACCATCCAGCAAGCCTTGTCGGAAAGCGAAGCCCGGCTGCGCAGCCTGTTCGAACAGGTGCCCATCGGCGTGATGTTCATGGCGCCCGATGGCACGCTCCTGCAGACGAACCCGCGCCTTTGGGCGATGCTGGGCGTGTCCGAGGACGCGCTGCGCGGCCGCTCGATCATGGAGATCACGCTGCCTGGCGAGGCCGAGATCCTGATCCAGGCGCGCGCCGAGTTGCTGCGCGACCCCGACGCCGCCTTCGACCGCCGGCTGCAGCTGCGCCATGCCGACGGCCACGCCGTGTGGGTGCGGGCCCAGGTGCGCGCGCTGCGCAACGCCGACGGCCGGGTGCACCGCCTGGCCGGCGTGGTCGAGGACATCACCGAGCACCTGCGGCTGGCCGACGCCGAGCGCGCGCGCGACCGGGCCGAGGCGGCCAGCCGCGCCAAGAGCGAGTTCGTCTCGCGCATGAGCCACGAACTGCGCACGCCGCTCAACGCCATGCTGGGCTTCGCGCAGCTGCTGTCCATGCCCGGCGGCCCACGGCTGGACCCGCGGCAGCACGATTGGGCTCAGCAGATCCAGCGGGCCGGCTGGCATTTGCTGGAGATGATCAACGACACGCTGGACCTGGCGCGCATCGAATCGGGTGCCGACACGCTGGCGCTGGTGCCGGTGGCGCTGGCCCCGCTGGTGGCCGCCAGCCAGGGCATGGTCGCCACACTGGCCGGGCAACGCGGCATCACCCTGGCGGTGGACCTGCCCGCTGATCTGCCTGCCGTGCGGGCCGATGCCACCCGGCTGACACAGGTGCTGACCAATCTGCTGAGCAACGCCGTCAAGTACAACCGCGACGCCGGCAGCGTGCGCGTGGCGGCCCGAGAGGTGGCCGGGCGGCAGGTGGAGATCACCGTCAGCGACACGGGCCTGGGCATGTCCAGCGCCCAGCTGCAGGCCCTGTTCGAACCCTACAACCGGCTGGGTCGCGAGACCAGCAGCATCGAAGGCACCGGCATCGGCCTGGTCATCAGCCGGCGCCTGGCCGAGTTGATGGGCGGCACGCTGCGTGCCGACAGCCCGCAAGGCGCAGGCGCCGTCTTCACGCTGACCTTGCCCATGGCCGACTCCGCAGCAACGCCAACCCCCATCGCGGCCGGCACCGCCCCGGCGCCCTACCGCAGGCGGCTGGTGCATTACATCGAAGACAACCCGACCAACATCGAGGTGATGCGCGGGGTGTTGGCGCAGCGGCCGCAGATCGAGCTGAGCGTCTCGACGCTGGGCCTGGATGGCCTGGGCGCGGTGCGCGAGAGCCGGCCCGACCTGGTGCTGCTGGACATGCACCTGCCCGACATCAGCGGCCTGGAACTGCTGCGACACCTGAAGCTGGACGACGCCATCGCGCGCATTCCGGTGGTGGTCGTCTCGGCCGATGCCACGCTGGCCCGCACCGAAGAGGCCTTGACCCTGGGCGCGGCCCGGTACGTGAGCAAACCCTTCGAGGTGGCGGAGTTCCTTGAACTGATCGATACCATCCTGGCCCAGACCGACACGCGGTGAGCGGGCACGACCTGGATCCGACCACGCCCTGGCCCGCCCCGAACCCTGCAAGCCGACGATGCACGAACACAACGAAACCCTGCGCGAGGCGCTGGCGCGCAACGTGCGCGACGCGCTGATGGAAGACATCGGCCGCGGCGACTGGACGGCGCAACTGGTGCCCGCCGGCCGCCGCGTGAAGGCCCGCGTGGTAGCCAAGGAAGCGGCCGTCATCTGCGGCCGGCCCTGGTTCGACGCCTGTGTGCGTGCGCTGGACGCGCGCGCCCGGATCGACTGGCCTCGGGCCGAGGGCGCCGAGGTGGCGGCCGGCGACGAGGTCTGCCACATCGAGGCCGACGCACGCGCCCTGCTCAGCGCCGAGCGGCCGGCCCTGAACTTCCTGCAGACGCTGTCGGCCACCGCCAGCGTGACCCGCCAGTACGTGCAGGCGATTGCCGGCGTGTCGCCCAACCCGCGCGGCTGCGCCGTGCTCGACACGCGCAAGACCCTGCCCGGCCTGCGCCAGGCGCAGAAGTACGCCGTGCGCACCGGCGGCGGGCGCAACCAGCGCATGGCCTTGTGGGACGGCATCCTCATCAAGGAAAACCACATCGCCGCGGCCGGTGGCATTGCCGCGGCGCTGCAAGCGGCTGCGCAACTCGATGCCGGTGTGCCGGTGCAGATCGAGGTCGAGAACCTGGACGAGCTCGAACAGGCCCTGGCCGCCGGCGCGCAGAACGTGCTGCTCGACGACTTCAGCCTGGACGACCTGCACCGCGCCTACGCCCGCACGGCGGGCCGTGCGGTGCTGGAAGCCTCGGGCGGCGTCGACCTGCACACGCTGCGCGAGATCGCGGCCACGGGCGTGGACCGCATCTCGGTGGGCAAGCTGACGAAGGATGTGCGGGCCGTCGATCTGTCGATGCGCGTCGCGGGCTGACGGCCCCCGAATCGGGCCCCTAGGCTGAAGGATGGCGCTGGCCGCCCAGACGCCTACATTGGTGCGGCCGATCGGGTCGCTGCGAACTTCGGCGCGCACAGAGTGATGTTGGCCGCCGCGGCCCACCCCGAGCCGACCCGGGACCGACCCCCCACAGGTGACGACATGGCCACACGCACCACGACGAAGAAGCCCGCCGGGCCCCATACCTCGAGCAGCAGCGAACCCGAAGGCGCACCCGGCAGCACCAAGCGCGCGGTCGCCAGTGCCGGCGCCGAGGGCCCCGAGGCCAAGGCGCCCAAGCCCGGCGCCGATGGCACTGAGAGCGTCGCCGGCTTCAAGATGAACGCCGAGTCCGAGTCCGCATCCTCCAGCAAACTGCGGCTGCCCGACACGTCCAGGATGCGCGACATCGCCGAGGCCTCGTTTGGCGTGGCGGTGCAGGCCGAATCCATCATCGGCACGGACGACCGCCGGCAGATTTCGCCCACCACCAGCTTCCCCTGGCGCGCCAACGCGCAACTGCTCATCACCGCGGCTGACAACTCGTCATGGATAGGCACCGGCTGGTTCGTCAGCCCGCGCACGCTCATCACCGCCGGCCATGTGGTGTTCATCAAGGGCAGCGGCGTGCCGGGGCGTGATGGCTGGGTGCGCCGCATCGTCGTCATTCCCGGGCGCAATGGCGCTGCGGCGCCGTTCGGCTCGGCCACCTCGACGAGCTTCCGTTCGGTGACGGGTTGGTCGGTCAGCGGCAACCACGAATTCGACTACGGCGCCATCATCCTGCCCACACCCCTGGGCAACACCACCGGCTGGTACGGTTACGGCAACTACCCTGACGCACAACTCATCGGCCAGACCGCCAACATCTCCGGCTACCCTGGCGACAAGCCCTCGGGCACGCAGTGGTATGACGCCCGGCGCATCACGGCCGTGTCTGCGCGCAAGGTCTACTACAACACCGACACCATGGGCGGGCAAAGTGGCAGCGCCGTCTACCGCATCATCAACGGCGGCCGTTTCGCCGTGGCGGTGCATGCCTACGGCGGCTCCACCGCCAACTCCGGCACGCGCATCAACGCCGAGGTGTTCGGCAACATCACCGCATGGAAGGCCTGAGCGTGATGGCGCAGGCGACCCCATGAGCCCCGGCGCCTTGCTGGTCGCGGGCAAGGTGCTGGACAACGCCGGCCGGCCCGCGGCCGGCGCCACGGTGATGTGGCTGCACGGTCCTGTGCCGCTGCCCGACGTGGCGCAGCTGACCCAGGACGACGGCAGCTTCGTGATGAGCGCGCCGGTGGTGGGCCAGTACACGCTGGGCTGCCGGGGCAACTCCGGCGGCCAGACCACGCTGGATGTGACCGTCGGGCCGCACGGGGCACGGGTCACGGTCCGGTTGGCGTGAAGACGGCCCACCCGAACTGTCCGGTTTCCCAGGCGGGTGTGCGGATTGCGCAAGTCAGCCGACGGCGTCCAGCTGCCATCCGCACCCATACTTCAGCACCCACACTTCAGCGCCCGCACTTCAGCACTCAGACATCAGCACTCTCAGGTCGCGAGTGCTAATATCTTGGAACTGTTTCATCGAGACGGAGTCCGAGTGGCCATGACCGCACTTCACCCCACTGCCCTGACCCTTCGCGACCCCTGGTCGCTGGTGCCCTCGCTGGGCAACCTGGATGCGTACGTGTCCGCGGTCAACCGCATGCCCATGCTCACCCAGGCCGAAGAGAGCGCGTTCGCCCGCGCCCTGCGCGACGAGGGCGATGTCAAGGCGGCCGGCCGGTTGGTGCTTTCCCACCTGCGTCTGGTGGTGTCCATTTCCCGCCAGTACATGGGCTACGGTCTGCCCCAGGGTGACCTCATCCAGGAAGGCAATGTCGGTCTGATGAAGGCCGTCAAGCGCTTCGACCCCGAGCAGGGCGTGCGCCTGGTGAGCTACGCCATGCACTGGATCAAGGCCGAGATCCACGAGTACATCCTGAAGAACTGGCGCATGGTCAAGGTGGCCACCACCAAGGCGCAGCGCAAGCTGTTCTTCAACCTGCGCTCCATGAAGCAGGGCATGAAGGCCGCAGCCGGCAACGAAGAGACGCACCGCAACACCTTGACGCCCGCCGAGGTGGCCAAGATGGCGCTGGACCTCAACGTCAAACCCGCTGAAGTCATCGAGATGGAAACCCGGCTGTCCGGCGGCGACGTGGCGCTGGAGCCGCAGACCGACGACGGCGAGGAGAGCTACGCGCCCATTGCCTACCTGGCCGACGACACCCACGAACCGACGCGGGCGCTGGAATCCCGCCACCGCGACTGGCTGGCCGGCGACGGCATCGCCCATGCGCTGGGTGCGCTGGACGCGCGCAGCCGGCGCATCGTGGAAGAGCGCTGGCTCAAGGTGAACGACGACTCTTCGGGCGGCATGACGCTGCACGAGCTGGCCGCCGAGTACGGTGTCAGCGCCGAGCGCATTCGCCAGATCGAAGTGGCGGCGATGAAAAAAATGCGCAAGGCCTTGGTCACCTGATCCGGCCCGCAGGCGACAGCGAAAAGCGGCCCGCGGGCCGCTTTTCATTTGGGGCCGCCGCCTCGCGAGCCGGCCGCGGGACGGAGGGTCACCGCCCGTCGAGCAGCAGCCGCAGATCGCTCTTCAGGGCCTCGGCGCCGCTGCCGTAGCGCGAGTACAGCCGAATCTGCCCCTTGGGGTCGAAGACGAACGACGCCGCGGTGTGGTCGATGGTGTAGTTGCCCTCGGTCTTGCCGGGCACCTTGGCGAAGAAAATCTTGAACTGCTTCGCCAGGGCGGCAGTTTCTTCCGGGCTGCCGCGCAAGGCGACGAAGCTCGGGTCGAAGTTGTTGACGTAGGCCCGCAGCAGTTCCGGCGTGTCACGTTCAGGGTCCACGGTGATGAAGACACCCTGCACCCGCGCGCCATCGGGGCCCAGCGCCTTTTTCACCTCGGCCAGCTCGATCATGGTGGTCGGGCAGACGTCCGGGCAGTGCGTGAAGCCGAAGAAGACCAGCGTCACCTTGCCCTTGAAGTCGGCCAGGGTGCGGCGCTTTCCGTCGGCGTCAGGCAGATCGAAGTCTTGCGCGTACTTGGCGCCGGTGATGTCTATGCCCTTGAAGCCGGCCGGCGCATTGCCAGCGCGGTCGCAGCCGGCCAGCGCCAGCGCGCCGAGCAGGCCCGCAGCCAGGATCAGGCGCCGAACAGCCATGGGCCCGCGTAGTGGTCGACCAGCAGCGCCAGGAACAGCAGAGACAAGTGCCAGATCGAAAATCTGAAAGTGCGCCGCGCCAGGGCATCGCTGTAATTGCGCCACAGCTGCCACGCCAGAACGATGAACCAGGTCCCCAGCACCACAGCGCTGACGAGGTAGATCCAGCCGCTCATGCGGAAAGTGAAGGGCAGCAAGGTGGCCGCGAAGAGCACCAAGGTGTACAGCAACACCTGCAGGCGCGTGAACTCGGAGCCGTGGGTGATCGGCAGCATGGGCAGACCGGCCTTGCGGTAGTCCTCCACCCGGTACAGCGCCAGCGCCCAGAAGTGCGGCGGCGTCCACAGGAAGATGATCAGGCACAGGATCAGCGCCTCGTGGCCGACATCACCGGTCATCGCAGCCCAGCCCAGCACGGGGGGCATGGCGCCCGACGCGCCACCGATGACGATGTTCTGCGGTGTCAGCGGCTTGAGCACCACGGTGTAGACCACGGCGTAACCCACGAAGGTGGCAAAGGTCAGCCACATCGTCAGCGCATTGACCCAGACGTACAGCACCGCGCTGCCTGCAGCGCACAGCACGGCCGAAAAGAACAGCGTCTGCGACACGGCCAGCTCGCCCCGGGCCGTGGGCCGCCAGCGGGTGCGGGCCATGCGGGCGTCGATGTGTTGTTCGACCATGCAGTTGAAGGCCGCTGCGGCGGCCGCCACCAGCCAGATGCCCAGCACCGCCGCCCCGGCGCGTGGCAGGTCGGGCAGGCCGGGCTGGGCCAGCAGCATGCCGATGAGGGCGCAGAACACGATGAGCTGCACCACCCGCGGCTTGGTCAGCGAGTAGAACTGCGCCCAGCGGCTGGGCTGGGTGGGTGCGGCGGCGGCCAGGGATTGCGACATCGGGTCGATTCTAGGCAGGCACCGCAGCCGGCCTGGACGCGCTGGCGCGCAAGGGCGCCGTCTGCACGCTTCGCGCCAACAGCAACGACAACACCAGCACCAGTCCGGCCGCACCTGCGGAGTGGCCCAGCGCAGCGATCAGCGGCCACCCCAGCACCACGTTCGACAAGCCACTCACCACCTGCGCCAATAGCAAGCCGGCCAGGACCGCACCAAAGCGCCGCGCGCTGCCCGAGTCGGCGCCAGTCGCCGGCAGCCGCCACAGCCGCCAGGCCAGCCACCCCAACGCCATCACCAGCACGACGGCGAACAGGCGGTGCGCCATGTGGATGGCCACCAGCGCCGGCAGACCGATCGCGCCCTGGGCGCCGACCTCACCCAGCCCGCGCAGCAGGGTGAACCCGCCAGCCCAATCCATCTCGGGCCACCATTCGCCGCGGCAGGTGGGGAAGCCCGTGCAGGCCAGCACGGCATAGTTGGTACTGACCCAGCCGCCCAGCGCGATCTGGCAGCCCAGCAGCACGGCGCCCACCTGGGCGCCCCGCCGCAGTGCGGGTGGCAGCGCCAGCGGCCGCTGCGAGAACGCTGCGTGCTGCCGCGCCAACAGCGCCAGCAGCAGCATGCCGCCCAGCAGGTGCAAGGTCACCACCGCCGGATACAGCTTGAGCGTGACGGTGTATTTGCCGAACAGGCCCTGCACCAGCACCCAGACCAGGGTGACCGTGGGCCACCAGGGCGAAAACGGCAGGCGCCGGCGTTCCGTCCAGGCCACGGCGGCCATGACCAGGATCAGCACGCCCACGGTCATGGCCAGGTAGCGGTGGATCATCTCGATCCAGGCCTTGGAGAACGTCACCGGCCCGGACGGCGCCGCCGTCTGCGCGGCATGGATGTCCTGGTGCGCGCCCAGCGGGCTGGCGGCGCCATAACAGCCCGGCCAGTCGGGGCAGCCCAGGCCGGAGTCGGACAGGCGCGTGAAAGCGCCGAAGACGATGAGGTCGAAGGTCAGGAACAGCGTCAACGCCGTCAACGTTGCCAGCCGGCCCCGGGTGTCGGCGCCGCGTCTGCGCAGCCAAACCCAGCTCAGCGGCAGCGCGGCCAGGACCACGGCCAGCACCAACAGCCGCGCCAGGGGCGCCAGGTCAACGAGCGGGGTGGTGGCGTCCATGCACCCTTCAGCGGCCCGGGGTGTCCCAGAACGACGAGGCGCGCAGCAACTTGTTCAGGTCACGCTTGACGCGCGCCGGATCGGCGTTCGCAGGTACGCGCATCATCCACTCGCCCATCGGGTCGACCACATAGAGGTGGTCCTGCAACGCACGCCCGGCCTCGGGCTGCAACCACTGCGCCAGCGCAGCCGCGTCGACACGCAACACCTGGGTCGGCTCGCCGGTTTGCATGGCGGCGCGCAGCGGCGCGCTCACAGCACCGGCGTCGGTGACCAGCCAGACCTTGTCAAGCCGGTCGCGCTCGCGGCCCAGCATTTCGCGCAGTTGCCGCTGCATGAACAGCTGCTTCTGGCAGGCCTCGTCGCATGCGGCCGGCGCCACCACCATCAGCAGCCACTGCCTGCGCAAAGACGCGGCAGTGACCGGCGCGCCGTCCAGTGTGCTGAGCGCCAGCGCCGGCATGCTGCGTGTCGGCAGGATCAACGTGCTGTAGTTCGTGCGGCCTTCGGGGCGGATCACGAAGTAGGTGAAGTACGACGCGATGACGGGCGCGGCGCACATCAGCAGCACCAGCAGCATCTTCCACCGGCCACCGCGCCGGCGGCGCGGGTCGTCGGCTTCGGCGCTGTCGGCAAGCTGCGGCGGGCGCACGCTGTGCACCGTCATGCTCAGAGGTTCAGGCACGGTTGCCACGGCGGGGGCGGATGAGTTGGAACCAGACATAGAGACCCAGGATGAGCGCACTCAGTGCGAACCACTGAAAGGCGTAACCGTAATGTTTGTGCACATTGCTGGCCGGTGCCGACCACTGCCGCAACAAGCCGTCGGACGGTTGCGAGGGGTCGTCTTGCTGTTGCACCGAGAGCGGACGCAGCCGCAGCGCAGTCTCGCGCGCAAACGCGTCGAGGTCCAGATTCTGCCGGATCACCCCCGAGGCCGCCGCATCGAACTCGTACAACCGACCCGGCGGCGGGGCGATGAAGCCTTGCACACGCACCACGCCCGCGGCGGGAGTCGCGGCCACGATGCGCGTGCGGTCGGCCGGGTGGCGCGGCAACCAACCGCGCTGTACCAGCACCGCGGTGCCATCGTCCAGCCTCAACGGCGTCACGGCGAAGAAGCCCGGCACGCCCTTCATCTGCCGGTTTTCCAGGTAGACCGTGTGCTGGGCCGCCCACTGCCCGGTGAGCACGATGGCGCGGTGATGCTGAGCCGCGGCGGTGGCGGGGTCGGTGGCCAGGGCGGCGGCGGCCAACGGTGGCAACACGCGCCGGCTGTCCATGGCCGATTGCAGCTGGTTCTTCTGCGCGGCCCGGTCAAGCTGCCAGAAGCCGAGGCGCGCGGTGAGCGCGGCGGACAGCACGGCCGCCACCAGCACGATCGCGCTGCGGCGGCTCAAACCCACACCCGTGCCGGGAAAGAATAGACTGGCCGCATGAAAACGTTGATGGTGCTGTTGATGGTGGCGGTGCTGGTCGCGCTGGCCAGCGCGGGTGTCTTCATGCTGCGCAAGGGCGGCGAAGGCGGCGACCGGCGCAGCAAGCACATGGCGCGCGCCCTGGCCGTGCGCGTGGGCCTGTCGGTCGCGCTCTTTCTGTTCATCCTGCTGAGTTGGTACATGGGCTGGGTGCGACCTTCGGGCATCCCGGTAGGGACCTGAGGGACTACAAGACGACCCCGCGCCAGCGGGGCCCGTCCACCAAGCTTCCCGCCACGGAACCGGCTCCGCCGGGCCGCAGGCGGACGGCCCCCCTGGGGGGTAGCGAGCGCTAGCGAGCTTGGGGGCCCACCGTCACACCCAGTAGACGACGAAATACAGGCCCAGCCAGACCACGTCGACGAAGTGCCAGTACCACGCGGCGCCCTCGAAGCCGAAGTGCCTGTCCGGCGTGAAGTGGCCCTTCATCAAGCGCAGGGTGATGAAGATCAGCATCAGCATGCCGACGAAGACATGGAAGCCGTGGAAGCCGGTCAGCATGAAAAACGTCGAGCCGAAGATGCCGGAGTTGAGCTTCAGGTTCAGGTCGCGGTAGGCATGCAGATACTCGTAGGCCTGCACACAGACGAAGGCGGCGCCAAGCAACACGGTGATCCACATCCACACGATGGTCTTGCTGCGCTGCCCCGCGATGAGGGCGTGGTGCGCGATGGTCAGCGTGATGCCGGAAGTCAGCAGCAGTGCCGTGTTGATGGTCGGCAGCGGCCACGGGCCGATGGTGGAAAAAGGCTCCACGATACCGGCCGGCGACGCCGTGGCACCCGCCACCGAACTGGGCCACAAGGCCTTGAAGTCGGGCCACAGGATCTGGTGGTCGAGGTTGCCCAGCATCGGCACCGAATACACCCGGGCCCAGTACAACGCGCCGAAAAAGGCGGCAAAGAACATCACCTCGGAAAAGATGAACCAGCTCATGCTCCAGCGGAACGAGACGTCGATGCGGTCGGAGTACTGGCCGCTTTCGCTTTCGGCTATGGCCTGGCGGAACCACAGGAACAGGACCCCCAACCAAACTGTCATGCCGACCAAAAGCACCCAGGCACCCCAACCGACGCCGTTGATCCACTGGCTGGCGCCCAGGATGACCAGGAACAGGCCGGCGGCGACCCCCACCGGGTAGGCCGATGGCGACGGAATGAAGTAGTAGGGCGTGGTGCCGGCGGGCGTTGCGCTGGACATGTTGAGTTCTCTTTCTCGATCAGAAACCGTCTGAATTCATCCTGGCTTCACGCGGCGATGCCGCTGCCCACCACCCAACGCACCAACACCACCAGCGCGATCACGAAAAGCGCCGCACCGATCACGCCGCCCACCACCACATGCACGGGATTCAATCGCTCGGCATCACGTTCGAGGTCGACCGCGCGGCGCACGCCAAAGAACGACCAGGCCACCGCCCTCACGGTCTGGAAGATCGTGCCGATCGGCGTGAGGGGGCTGTCTGGTCTCATGAGCTCATGTCCCAAGGCCCTTGGCCGCCGGGGCGGACAGCCCCCCCGTGGGCGCTGCGGGCACCCTGCCGCCGACCTCGAAGAAGGTGTACGAAAGCGTGATGGTGGTCACGTCCTTGGACAACTTGGGGTCGATCACGAAGACCACCGGCCATTCGCGTGATTCACCGGGGGCCAGGATGTATTCGTTGAAGCAGAAACACTCCAGCTTGTTGAAAAACGCCGCGGACTGGCGCGGTGCGTAGCTGGGGATGGCCTGGGCCGCCATCCTGCGGTCCTGCACATTGCGAAACCGGTACATCACCGTGGCCATTTCGCCGGGGTGCACCTGCACTGACCGCACCGCGGGAACGAAGTCCCAGGGCCCGCGTGCATTCGCGTCGAACTCCACCGTGATGGTGCGTGTGGTGTCCACCTGGGTGTTGGCAGCCGCAGCGCGCCCACTCCAGATGCCACTGGCCACGCGTTGCTCGGTCAACGAGAGGATGTTGATACCCAAGGCTTCGCAGATGGCGCGGTACATGGGCACCAGCGCATAGCCAAAACCGAACATCACCGAAGCCACCACCAGCAGCTTCAGCAGCATGCGGCGGTTGTCGGCCAGTACCAAGGATCGCAGCGCCTTCATAGGCCCACCCACCAGATCTTGATGACGAAGCCGGCCAGGAATACCCCGGCCAGCGAGGCCAGGATCAAGGCCAGGCGTCGGTTGGCCCGGCGTTGCTCGTCGTTCATCACGGTCATCACGGCCATCAGGAGCTCAGCCCACTACGCGGGTGGCGCTGCTGTCCAGCTTGGGCGGCGTTTCGAAGGTGTGCCAGGGCGCCGGCGACGGCACTTCCCACTCCAGGCCCTCGGCGCCTTCCCAGGGCTTTTGCGGAGCCGGCTCGCCCTTGCCGCGCATCATCGGCACGACGACGGCCAGGAAGAAGTAAACCTGAATGAAGCCGAAGCCGAAGGCGCCGATGGAGGCCACCATATTGAAGTCGGCGAACTGCATCGGGTAGTCGGCGTAGCGACGTGGCATCCCTGCCAGGCCCAGGAAGTGCATCGGGAAGAAGGTCAGGTTGAAGAAGAACAACGTGCCCCAGAAGTGCACCTTGCCGCGGAACTCGGAATACATCACCCCCGTCCACTTCGGCGCCCAGTAATAGTAGCCGGCAAATATGCCGAACAACGAACCCGCCACCAGCACGTAGTGAAAGTGGGCGACGACGTAGTAGGTGTCCTGCAGCTGGATGTCGATGGGGGCCATCGCCAGGATCAGGCCCGTGAAGCCGCCCAGTGTGAAGACGAAGATGAAACCCACCGCCCACAGCATGGGGGTCTCGAAGGTCATCGAGCCTCGCCACATGGTGGCGATCCAGTTGAAGATCTTCACGCCCGTGGGCACCGCGATCAACATCGTCGCGTACATGAAGAACAGCTGCCCCGTCACCGGCATGCCGGTGGTGTACATGTGGTGCGCCCAGACGATGAACGACAGGATGGCGATCGACGAGGTGGCGTACACCATGGAGGTGTAGCCAAAAAGACGTTTACGAGCAAAAGCCGGGATGATGGCGCTGATGATGCCGAAGGCCGGCAAGATCATGATGTAGACCTCGGGGTGGCCGAAGAACCAGAAGATGTGCTGGTACATCACCGGGTCGCCGCCGCCGGCGGGGTTGAAGAAGCTGGTGCCGAAGTGGCGGTCGGTCAGCGTCATGGTGATGGCGCCGGCCAGCACCGGCATCACGGCGATCAGCAGATAGGCGGTGATCAGCCAGGTCCAGCAGAACAGCGGCATCTTCATCAGCGTCATGCCGGGCGCGCGCATGTTCAGGATGGTGACGATGATGTTGATCGAGCCCATGATGGAACTGGCGCCCATGATGTGCAGCGCGAAGATGGCGACGTCCATGCTCGGGCCCATCTGCAGGGTCAGCGGCGCATACATCGTCCAGCCGGCCGCAGGCGCGCCACCCGGCATGAAGAACGAACCGACCAGCATCAGCGCGGCCGGTATCAGCAGCCAGAAGCTGAGGTTGTTCATGCGAGCGAAGGCCATGTCGGCTGCGCCGATCTGCAGCGGGATCATCCAGTTCGCGAAGCCCACGAAGGCCGGCATGATGGCCCCGAAGACCATGATCAACCCGTGCATGGTGGTGAGCTGGTTGAACAGGTCGGGCTTGACGAATTGCAAGCCCGGCTGGAACAGCTCGGCGCGGATACCCAGCGCCAGCACACCGCCCACCATCAGCATCGAAAAGCTGAACAACAGGTACATCGTGCCGATGTCCTTGTGGTTGGTGGCGTACAACCAGCGCCGCCAGCCGTAGGGCTGGCCGTGGGCATGGTCATCGTGGTCGGAGGGGCTGGCGTGACCGTGGGGGTCGAGAACTGCGCTCATGGAGATTCCTTCGCTTGACGGGCGGGCTTACTGTTTGCGGGCGGCAACGATCTCGGCAGGCTGCACCAGCTTGCCCGTCTTGTTGCTCCACGAATTCTTGGTGTAGGTGACGACCGCAGCGATCTCGGTATCGGACAAGGTGCGCCAGGCCGGCATGGCGCCATTGTTCGCGCCGTTGAGCAGGATCTTCACCTGACCCGCCGGGTCGTTCAGCACCACGGCACTGCCGTCGAGCGCCTTGATCGGACCCGTACTCTTGCCGTCCGGGCGGTGGCAGGCAGCGCAGTTGGCGTTGTAGACCTTCTCGCCGCGCGCCACCAGCGCGGCCAGTTCCCACTCCTTGCCCGGGTCGTCGGCAGCGGCGGCCATTTCCTTCTTCTTGCCATCCACCCAACTGGCGTAGTCGGCCTGACTTACGACGCGTACGTGGATAGGCATGTAAGCGTGCTCCTTGCCGCACAGCTCGGCGCACTGCCCGTAGTAGTCGCCGATCTTCTCGGCGCGGAACCAGGTGTCGCGCACGAAGCCGGGGATGGCGTCTTGCTTGACGCCCAGCGAAGGCACCATCCAGGCGTGGATCACGTCGTTGGCCGTGGTGATGATGCGCACCTTGCGGTCCACCGGAACGACCATCGGGTTGTCGACCTTGAGCAGGTAGTTGTCGCCCGCGGGCTTGCCACTGTCGGACATCAGGCGGTGCGACACGTCCAGCGCCGACAGGAAGCCGATGCCCTCGCCTTCGCCCTTGATGTAGTCGTAGCCCCACTTCCACTGGTAGCCGGTGGCCTTGATGGTGAGGTCGGCGTTGGTGGTGTCCTTCATGGCCACTACCGTGCGCGTGGCCATGGCACCCATGGCGATGACGATGATGAAGGGGATCACCGTCCAGGCGATCTCGACGCTGACGCTTTCATGGAAGTTGGCCGCCTTGTGGCCGACCGACTTGCGGTGCTTGAGGATGGAATAGAACATCACGCCGAACACGGCGACGAAGATCGCGATGCACACGACCAGCATGAAGTTGTGCAAAAAGTGCTGTTCCACGCCAATGCGCGTGACCGGTGGATGCAGATTCAGCTGGTTCACGGCCGGACCGCCGGGCAGGTCGTTGACCGCCATCGCGGCATGGGTCGCGGCCAGGGCGCCCAGGGTCAGGGTGGCCTGCGCGCAGCGCTGGGCAAAGCGGGAAAGGGTCGTCGTCATCATCGTGGTCACTCGGTTCGAATACGTCATGTGGGCGCTGCGGCACGGCGCAGCGCGACACGCAGTTCGCGCGCAAACAGGGCGCGGAGTTCCGGGCGCAGGAAGCGGCCCACGCGCACGCTTCGGCCCTGGCCCGCCAGTTCGACCAGCGAGCCCTGGCCTGCGGCCGGCTCCACGGTCAACCACTCGGCCATGAAGTGCGTGGTGGCGGTGCGCTGCGCCGTGCGCTGTTCGACCTGCAACTTGCGGCCGCGCAAGGTGAGTACTTCCCCGTCGCCGGCGTGGCGCGCGAACGCCAGCAATGCCAGCCCGACACAGAGCAGTTCCAGGCCGGCAAAACCCAGCACGTAGGGCGCGCCGTGGAAGAAGAACGCCAATCCCACCGTCAAGGACACCGCACACAAGCCCAGGTAGACGGCCAGCAGCTGGCCAGGGCTGATGGAGCAGTTGCGCTTGAACAGCCACTGCGTTGCGACCCCCTCATCGGCCGGGTCCCCGG
>Ga0209181_10003947_pt1 | contig 22418 bp, 19 predicted proteins | sample MAT05_FD_187208 | JGI IMG/M metagenome (GOLD analysis project Ga0209181, IMG submission 187208) | Freshwater microbial communities from Lake Fryxell liftoff mats and glacier meltwater in Antarctica - MAT-05 (SPAdes) (version 2) | ecosystem: Environmental > Aquatic > Freshwater > Ice > Liftoff...
TTTCGAATGCCTAGGCAAATTTTGCAGTCGAAATCGGGTATATTCGGCGAAAAATTTAACGAAGACATTCGGAAAAAGGACTTTTTACCCGCTAAAGCCATCCACCGCAACAAGTCTAATACTTCAATTGACTCAGAATTGTAACTTCAGGGAGTCGCGCAATGGAGCATGTATGTTATCGTGTTCTCCCCAATAAGCACTTTTTCGCACGGCCTTTAGGGTGCCTTTGCTGGCAATTTTGCCCTCATTGGTTTCTTCCCAGCCTAGAATTTTGTAGGGAAATGCTGTTTCAAATTGGATACTTAGAGCACGAGGAATATCTGAATAAACGAGTTTTAAGATACTTTCCTTTTCACCGCGTTCAATCTGAAGCGTAGCGTTTTGCGCGCCACTGGATTTGTGTCTAAGGCAGGTGTATATAGCAGAAGGAAAAATACTTATTTTCCCAGGGCTCAAAGCAGTTGGATTAAGTCGAATTCGAGTCCAAAGATCATCCTCAAGCTGAGCAATAGGTAAATGAAGATCCTGATCTCCTTCACTTTCAAAGTAGGAAAAGCCGCGAAGATGGTAACCGTTTTGTTCTAAATTGTTTTGCATAAAAACTTGCCCACACCAATCCTGCACGCTAGTAGTGGTTTTCAGGGTAGGCGATCCACTTACTGGAGTGAAAACTGACTGCATAATTGAGTAGTCATAAATGCCGGTATGGAAACGTCTGACAGCGTTTAGTTTCAACACGGGTACACGGTCTTCGCCAGCCGCTGAGGCATCGTCAAGTTTAACCTGTTTACGGTTAGAAAAGTCTTCCGTAACGAATATATTCACTTGCTCTGCCTGGCGGATTTCTCCGTAGCGTTCCTGAGCAACATCATAAGTGCTGAGCTCAGCTTTACCGGCATACCAATATTCATTGAACCCTTCTGGCAGGGGCACTACTGCCGTTATGGAGACGGGCGCAGCTGTTTTTTCCAGCGCGGAGGCAGATTTTTCAGATTTTTCAGTGCAGTTCTGGGAAGAAAAAAGGACTGCAGCAAACAGGCTTGTAAAAAGGAATATTTTCATGGATGGAATATTTTGTGTGATATAAGCTGAATGTAACAAGTTATTACGCACATGTTCCTCAATGCAATTTTGAACCAATTAGGCGCAGAAACTCACTTCGAGTTTCATTTTTCAAAAACTGGCCCGTAAACGCAGAAGTGGTAGTTAAGGAGTTTTGTTTTTGCACGCCTCGCATCATCATACACATGTGGTGTGCTTCAATAACCACGGCTACACCTAGTGGCTTTAAGGTATCTTGAATTACATCGCGCACTTCAAGGGTAAGCCGTTCTTGCACCTGAAGGCGACGAGCGTACACGTCTACCACACGGGGGAGTTTGCTGAGGCCAACGATGTGCCCATTTGGAATGTATGCGATGTGTGCTTTGCCAAAAAAAGGCAAAATATGATGTTCGCAAAGTGAATAAACCTCGATGTCTTTGACCAGCACCATTTCGCTATAATCTTCTCGAAACATGGCAGAACGAAGGATCTCCGCCGCATCTTGACTGTAGCCCTGTGTGAGAAACTGCATGGCTTTTGCCGCACGCTCTGGCGTTTTTAGCAATCCTTCCCGATCTGTATCCTCACCCAAACCACTTAAAATATCTAGGTAATCATCTTGAAGACGCTGCGTGAGTGCTTCATCGTAAGTGTCAACTTTTTTATAAGACATCTTAAATAAAGGTGGTCAATTTATTAAATGAGGCAAATTAGTTTTACTTTGTCAGATTAGCCGCATAGCGGCGAAGCGTCTGTAGAAATAGATCAAAATGCGGTTCGATGGAGGTGCATCGCACCGAAACCCTACAAATTTCCGGTGCGATGCACCTCCAAAACGAATCTTAACATCATTGCTACAGACGCTTCGCCGCTATGCGGCTAATCTGACAAAGTAGAATTAGATCCTTGCGCTGATTTTAGCTCACCTTTACCTCACTAACCTCATTCCCCATAATATTCGGCATAAATCGTATCTGTTTCCCAAAGTTTCACTGCATGAAGTTTGCAAGAAAAACCTTCAAGGGCTGGCACGAGCCTTTGCCAGATGAGTATAACAAGATTCTCTGTAGTAGGTTGAAGGCCTGGAGGAATAAAATCTACATCCAGGTTCAGGTTGCTGTGATCGAGATGCTCTGTGACTTGTTCTCGAATAATCACGCTCAGTTTTTTTACATCCATCACAAACCCGGTTACAGGATCGGGCCAACCTTTTATCGTGATGTGCAGGTTGTAGTTGTGGCCATGCCAGTTTTTATTAGAGCATTTGCCAAACACTTCGCGGTTCTGCTCTTCTGTCCAATCTTCCACCCATAGTTTATGGGCAGCGTTGAAGCGTTCGATTCGGGTAATGTAAACCATTCTCTTTCAGTATGTTTGCGTCAAGTTTCTTACTTTTCAGCGGGCAAAATTAGTAGGAAAGTTTGAATGGTTTAAAGGGATTCAATACTTTGAGGTCTTAAAAGGTTTTTGACTTAGGTTTATCCGCCAAGTTTCTGCTTTTATCTAAAAATATAAGGCCATATAATTTTTAATGAGTTGGTTTGCCTTAGGAACGCGACATAGATCATGAAGACCCGTAGTTTACTCGACCGTATTTACGCTTTCCTCAACCAGAGGCCTGTTTACCACATGCTGTTCTGGCTGACCCTGTATGGCACGATGATCGGCACAAGTCTCAGACAAAACATTGGTGTTGGCACAACATTTTGCAATGAAAGTATTCAAGCACTCTTTTTTGTCGGGCTGGTTTATTTCAACTTGTTGTATCTGATTCCCAACTACTTAGCCCGACATGCATTCATATATTTCGGGTTAGTATTGGCTTCTTGCGCTATTGTTACGCCGATAGAAGTGTTGGTTCTATACTTGGTTTACGCGGATGCTCCGGAATATCAGGCAAACGTAGTGGATCAACAAGTAAGAATTTATTTGGGCAATGTATTTCTGACGCTCCTGGCGACTGTACTCCGGGTTATCATGGATTGGTGGCGCTACCAGAATGAAAAGCAGGTGTTGCTCACCCAGACGATGCAATCGGAATTGCGTTTTCTAAAGAGCCAAATCAACCCGCATTTCCTGTTCAATACGCTCAATAATCTTTACGCACTCACCCTTAAAAAAAGCGACAAAGCCCCGGAAATTGTCTTAAAATTAGCGGAAATCATGCGTTATATGCTCTACGAGTGCAATGAGCGGCGCGTCCATCTTTCCAAAGAAATTCATTACCTCTACAATTACCTTGACCTTGAAAGGCTTCGTCAGCCCAAAGAAGCAGATATAAGATTTGTGGTAGAGGGGCAGGTTAGCGAGCAATTGGTATCTCCGCTCATGTTCGTGCCGTTTGTTGAAAACAGCTTCAAACACGGGCTAAACCATGCAACAGCAGGCGGATACGTCCACATTCGCCTGTCTGTGCAAGGCGAAGATGTTGAGTTCTTTATCGAAAACAGCAAAGTGGAACACATGCCCCGACCCAGTCACCCCCGAAGTGGAGGCATTGGTCTTGCTAATGTGAAGCAGCGACTTCAGATTCTTTACCCGGAGCATCATGACTTGGAAATAGTGGATGAACCGAATCGGTATGCAGTCACGTTACGGTTGAAAATGGGGGAGTGATATCGGATCAATATTTATACTTTCCCTTCCAATCAGCCTTCAATTTTTGCCGCACTTTTTCTTCTGCCGGATTTGCGCCCGGTTCGTACAACACTTTCCCGTCAATATCTTTGGGCAAGTTGTCTTGCTGCACAAAATTTCCTTCAAATTCATGCGCATACTGATATCCTGAGCCATAATTGAGTTCTTTCATCAACTTGGTAGGTGCATTGCGCAGATGTAGTGGAACTGGGAGCGAGCCAGTTTGTTTTACGAGGTCGAGCGCAGTATTGATTGCTCGATAGGAGGCGTTACTTTTCGGAGAAGTAGCTAGATAAATAGCACATTGTGAAAGGATTATCCGTGCTTCTGGCATCCCAATCATACGTATCGCATCCATAGTAGTGGTCGCAAGCAGGAGCGCATTAGGATTGGCAAGGCCTACATCTTCAGAAGCCAGAATGACCATACGCCGGGCGATAAACTCGATGTCTTCTCCCCCGTCAAGCATACGAGCAAGCCAGTATACTGCAGCATTGGGATCGCTACCGCGCATACTCTTGATAAAAGCAGAAATAACGTCGTAGTGCGCCTCTCCACCCTTATCGTACAGCGCGGAATTTTGCTGTACCAGCTCGCGCACGAAATCGTTGGTAACCCGGATCTGAACACCGGGTTCGCGGTAATTGGCGATTAGCTCCAGGGCATTGAGTAAACGACGAGCATCCCCGCCGGAGTAAAGTAGGAGCGCGTCGTATTCCGCTATTTCAATGTTTTGACTTTTTAAAAATGCATCTTCGGTCAAAGCACGATCGACCAATCCGATGAGCTCGTCCTTTGTAAGGTGTTGAAGCACATACACCTGGCAACGGGAGAGCAAGGCAGGAATTACCTCGAATGAAGGATTCTCGGTCGTAGCTCCAATTAGGGTCACCACGCCCTTTTCTACCGCCCCAAGCAAGGCATCTTGCTGACTTTTGCTAAAACGGTGGATCTCGTCAATGAACAAAATTGCTCCTTTTTGCTGAAAAAGGTTCTGCTTATCTGCGCTTTCGATGGCCTCTCGAATATCTTTAACCCCAGCATTGATGGCAGAAAGTTGAAAATAAGGCTTGTTCAAGAGCTTGGCAATGAGCTGTGCCAGGGTTGTCTTTCCCACACCTGGAGGACCCCAGAGAATAAAAGACGGGATTTTGCCCCGCTCAATGGCTTGGCGCAACACCGCATTTTCACCCACAAGGTGCTCTTGGCCGACAAATTCGGCAAGGGTTTTAGGGCGCATTCGTTCGGCTAGCGGTGTCATTCCTGTAAATTATTAGCCTTAGTCCTTTATTAGTTTTTGCACCTTCAACACCTTTCCTTCCTGGGTTAAAACAGCAAAGTAAACACCTGCCGGAAACCCAGCGCCAAAGGCTACCTGAGCTTCTATACCAGCCAATGGAGTAGTTTGTACGGTTTGTCCAAGGCTATTTAAAAATGTGATCGAAGCATCTTCAACCTGACCACGATACGACATAACCGTTTCCGTTTTAAATGGGTTTTGTCCGATGCTCAACAAGTTATGGTCTAAATTAGCCGGCGCATTCGCATCACGACGGTGTGTGGTAAAAAGCTCTATCGTGACATTCGCATCACTTACTAACGATTGCCCAGGCAGTATACCAAGTCCAAGACCGGGGGCGCTTGCTGCAATATCATAGTTTCCAGGTGGGATGTTGTCAAAAATAAATGCGCCAGCAGCATCTGTCGTAACCGGGCCGAAATTCAGTGCGCCATAAAGCCAAACCATCGCGTTTTCCACAGGAAGGCCATCTTCATGACGAACCACAGTGCCGCCCAAATTTAGAATGCCGGTAGGGTAAAGGGGTACATCTAACACGATCAATTCGCCGCGTTGCAGATACACAATGGTTTCAAAATCCTGAAACCCAGATTTACTAACCAGCACTTTGTAGTATCCTTCTGCTTCTTGTCCCGTTTTATAAAGGCCATTGTTTGCGCTCAATTCCTCCAAAAGCGGATTCGTGCCAATGACCTGAATTTGAGCGTTTGCAAGTGCCGCCCCGGTAACTGCATTCGTAATTTTTCCTTCCAAATAACATGCACGAACATAGTTGGGTGTTACCATAAAAAGCTCACCAGGCCCTCCAATGTTAGAGGCAATAATTGTCCCGCTTGGGAAAAATGGATAAACGCCCCAGCAGCCCTCAAAGCCACTTCCTGTTCCTATAAAAGTATCATAATTGCCCACCTGTATCAAGTTATCAGGGCGTGTTACGTCTACTATGGTGAAGCCATCTTTATACCAGGAAGTGACGGCCCAATGCCCCATCGTGTAAGTATTGTGTACAATGCTGCTCGTACCAGGGTTACTCTGAATTTTATCTAGAAATTTAATATCAGTTGGATCACTTACATCCCAGGAAGACAAGAATGAGTTATTAACTTCATCGGTTGCAAGTATGGTTCGCCGATCTGATGTTAACCAGGTATTGTGTGGAAAAGCATTCGGAGTGGTTTGGGTATTGATGAGTTCTGGTGCAGATTTATTAGCCATGTTCACGATTGCAAACTGCCCTGCGTAAATGTGGCAACTGTACATGGTATCGTTGTCCACATAACCATCGTGGATATATCCAAGTTGATCATATTTGCCTACATAAACAGGGTTGTAGGGGTCTGCTTTTAAGTCAAAAATTACGGCCGATCCACCAAAAAGCCCACTGCCCCATGCATAAAGGAAACCCTTTGTTTCGTCAATATGCAGTGCGTGAATGGTATTCAATTGCCCCAAAATAGCACCGTCTCCTGTATAAAAATGACTCTGCAGGGTAGCGGATGGCAGCCCTGACAAGTCGACAATTTGGATGCCCTGACCGCCTTCAGAAGTGACATAGGCATAGTGCAGGTAGGTTTTTATCTCTTTCCAAAGGTTGTCGGGCCCTGGTATCTGCACGATTTGTTGTGGGATATCCGGGTTCGTGATATCTACTATTACAAGACCTTTGGATGCGCCTACTAGCGCATATTCTTTACCTCGATAGTCGTAGCCCCAGACGTTAGCAAGGGTCTGTCCTGGAAAACTGATTTTCGATCGAAAGCTTGTATTTATTTGGGCACTAAGTGAAAATGTGATCAACAGGTTCAGGGCGGCCAATGTAATGCCCACCTTTGCACTTCGTGCTATAGCGGGTAAAGTAGAGCAGGATTGCATTTTTGAAAAGATTTTGTGCGAATGTACGGCAGACTTTCAAGAAGGCTAAGTGAAGTGGAGATTTACAAGTTTTAACCTTCAGACACCAATTTTATACCCGTTTAAAAAATCCTTCACCAACATTCGTTTTTTGCCTTCCAATTGTAATTCCAGGGCAGTAATGAATCCATCCGAGGTGCTGAATTGGATATAGTTTTTATTATCCGTAAATATTTGACCACTGATAGTGTCTTTCTCTGGTTCCAGAATCCAAGGGCCTGGATCCAAAGTTGACCGAAATATTTTCAAGGTTTTGCCCTCCAAAGTAGTCCAGGCACCAGGGTTTGGGCTTAGTCCACGCACAAAGTTGTGCACTTTTAGGGCAGGTTGATCAAAATTGATGCGGCAGGTTTCGGCGAAGATTTTTGGGGCATGCGTGGCTTCGGTATCTGCCTGTGGCATTGGTTTTGTTTCCCCCTGTTCGATGGCATGCACGGATTTCAGGACAAGATTTGCCCCGATTTGCATCATCTGATCGTGTAATTCACCAGCTGTTTCATTCGGGCCAATAGGCACATTTTGTTGAAAAAGAAGGTCGCCAGTATCGATTTCGTGCTTCAGCAGAAAGGTAGTCAGCCCGGTTTCTGTTTCGCCATTGATAACGGCCCAATTGATCGGCGCAGCCCCTCGATATTTGGGAAGTAATGATCCGTGCAAATTCATCGTACCCATTGGAGGCATGGCCCAAACGGCTTCTGGCAACATTCTAAAGGCAACCACGATCTGCAAATCAGCCTTTAAAGCTTGGAGGTTATCTAAAAATTCAGGGTTTTTTAGCTTGTCAGGTTGTAAGATTTTCAGCCCATTGACCACCGCAAATTGCTTGACAGCGGACTGTTGAATACCCTGACGCCCTCCAGGTTTATCGGGTGCAGTGACGACAGCAACGACTTCATAGCCGTTTTTCAATAAAATTTCGAGCGATGGCACGGCAAACTCCGGCGTGCCCATGAATATGATGCGCATTGGGATTGTTTTACTTGTGATTAGTAGATTTGGGGGTTAGTTGGGGGTATTTCAATTTCTCTTTTGGTGGATAGAAATAGCTGGCCTGGGCAATACAAATCCCCAAATAACCAAAACCCCCAAATCCACAATTAACTGCTATTTTTGCCAAACAAAACTGATTTTAAATGAAGCACAAACACCTAGTACTCCTCGCCTTTTTGCTATTCAACAACTTTTTTTTTACAAGAGTGCTGGCCCAAATTGTACTTGATGGTTATGTCTTTGAAGCCAACAACCGAGGGTATCTAAATCAAGTAAAGGTCACCGTTTTTGAGTTGCCGGGTAATATTGTTCGTGGAGAAATGGAAACTAGTTTTGACGGACACTTTGTTTTTAGCTTGCCAGAAGGCAAATATCGAGTATTGGCGAGTAAAGATATTTTTTTTGAAAAATACGACACGCTAAATCTCGGCAAAGAAAAGGTTTTCCTCAAAATGGAGCTACTTCGTCGTCCGGGTTATCTTTTTGATGCGACGATTGCCGAAGTGCGCGAAAGCCCGGATCAGATTGTGGATGCTATTCAAGGCGCGACGATTGAGATTTACAACCGAACCACACAAAAGCCTGAATTGACGATCAAAAATGACACCGATGCATTTTTTAATTTCACTTTCGAGCGAGGTAATCACTATACCATGTTAATCCGAAAGGAAGGCTTTTTAGCCAAACGAATAGAGGTATATGTAAATGTGAATGGCTGCATCGTATGTGTAAATGGGGTACGCGAGGTTAGTCCAGGGGTGATCGACAACCTCGCTGCCGGCAATAAAGAAGGCACACTACTTGCTAATATCGAACTTGACCGAGCCCGAATCGACAAAAAGATTCAAATCCAGAATATCTACTATGATTATGACAAGTGGGACATTCGCGCCGATGCTGCTGAACGCCTCGACAATGTGGTCAATTTGATGAAGGACAATCCTGGGATTTCCGTAGAACTTGGTTCGCACACCGATAGTCGCGGGAATGATGATTACAATCAAAAACTTTCCCAACGTCGCGCCGCTGCCGCGGTGGCTTATATTGTTAGCGAAGGCGTTGACAGTGCCCGGATCACGGCTCGTGGCTATGGGGAGAGTCAACTGGTAAATCGTTGTCGAAATGGGGTTGAATGCAGCGAAGAAAGTCACCAACAAAACCGCAGAACTGAATTGCGCATTACCGGCATTTCCGAAAGGACTTCCTGGAAAACGTTGCAGCAAATCATCGAAGCTGAGGCGCAGGAAAAACCGACTAAGGATAAACCAAAACCCAGTCCCAAGCGATTGCAGGAGGCCAATACCTCCGTGCCGCTTCCAGAATTTAAACCAACTACGGATGATTTCTCCGAGCGAGGGGAAACCGTAGCCCCAGCTCCTTCACCCCGCCAACTTTCTGATTCAAAGCCAGCCCGTCCTTTTTCTAATGATGATGAAGCAGGCGGTTTGCGCATACTACAATTGCCGCCAACATTCAAAGGCTGTGCGATAGAATTGGCACGTAGTGAAGCCGACCTTCCCACCAACTCTCCCGCTTTTAAAGGACAAAAAGAGGTGTTTAGGTTGCTCGAAAACGATGGAAAGTTCACCTATCTCCTTGCAAATCTGGGCACCAGAGAAACCGCCACAGCTTTTTTTAAGAAGAAAATAAAACCCGTTAATAAGGCTGCCAAATTGGTGCTTTACACAGAAACGGGAAAAACGTATCTTTCTGAATAACTACCACAATAATGAACGAATTACACTGGAAAAATGCTGAAGACTTGACCCTTTTTGGGGCAAATTGGCCGGTTCAAAATCCCCGTGCTGTCCTGGCATTAGTTCATGGCCAAGGCGAACATATTGGCCGCTTCAAGCATGTCGCGGAGTGGTATAATCGTCAGGGCATTGCTGTGTTAGGCTTTGACCAGCAAGGCTATGGGCGTAGCGAGGGCAAGCGCGGCCATGCCAAAAACCTCCAAGTATTATTGGATGATATCGGCCTGCTTTTGGAAAAAACGCGACAAATGTATCCGGGTATCCCTTGCTTCCTTTACGGGCATAGTATGGGCGGAGGATTGGCGCTGAATTATGTCACACACTATGCGCCTGAATTGACTGGCTTGATCGTAACAGGCCCATGGATTCGATTGGCATTCGAGGCCCCTGCTTTCAAAGTAGTTGCAGGTAAAATTTTGCGTCGGTTTATGCCAACATTGACCTTGCCGACCGGACTGGCTTCACATTTTATCTCGAGGGATGCCGCTGTAGTAAAGGCATACAATGATGATCCTCTGGTACACAGCAAGCTCAGTGCTGCGGGGGGTATCGCCTTGTTAGAAAGTGCTAAATGGCTGGATACCTGGGCTGGAGCATTCAAAATCCCAGTGTTGCTTCAACACGGAGGGGGGGATAAAATCACGTCAGCTTCCGCCACAAAAAAGTTCGCAGCACGTGTAAAAGGCGACATAACTTACCACGAATGGCCAGGACTTTACCATGAGATTCATAACGAAAAGGAAAAAGAAGCGGTGTTTGAGTACACCCTCCAATGGATAGAAAGCAAGTTGTGATTAGCTCAGTCGTTAAATTAAATCTCCAGCCAGACTATTAAAAATCTGTCCCTAACGCAAGGTGCAACAAAGGTTTTTGAATCTGCCTGGACTCAATTCCCCAAGCATAATCTGCACGCAAATAGAGGCCAAAAATCACTGCTCGGGCACCCACGCCATAGCCCATTACGATAGGATCACGAAAGTAATTGACCTTTATGACAGAAATGATGGGGCCTTCGGTGGGCCTAAATAGTGTAGTAGTGTTGATGGGGTTATCGAAGGAATAAGGGCTACGACCTTGCCAGGCCGTACCTGCATCAAAGAAACCAACCAGCTGAAAATTGCGCCAAAAATTGCCAATAACAGGCTTCTTAATCAGATATTTGAATATGGGTACCCGCAACTCTGCATTCATTAGCGCGAAGGTGTTTCCGTTTCGGATATTCTGTTTGAAGCCTCGAAGATTAACGGCCGGGGCTTGGTAGGCAAATCCTTCATCGGCAGGAAGGGTAATATTGTCATTGAACTTTGGAAAGACCCAATTGTCAACACCACCCAGGATATAAAGCATTTTTTCTGAACCAAACGAAGTCGCGCCAGCCAATCTAACGGCCAATTGTGAGCGTCGATCCAGCATTTGGTAGTGCCGCGCATCGAAACCAACGATGGTCATAAAACCGTTGTTCAATTTTAGGCTCCAATTGGGTTCTGTATTAAACGCAAATCCCTTTACTACATCAGTATAGAATTTGGCGCGAGTACCGGTTTTTAAATTCAAATCAATATCCACAGAATTGTCGAATACCGCCGCAAGCCGGACGGAAGCCCGCTGCTCCGCACGATCGGGCGTAGCCAGTGTGATGGCATCAGAGCTGAGCGCACGTACTTTATCTTCTCGTAGCCCGAAAGTTGCACGAAGGCTCGTAAATACATCCAGCGGATAACGCAATTCATATTGCCCCAATATGGTATTGGTGCGCTCTTGAAAGTCAGGGGGGAGGTTTGGAGGGCTTGAATCATCTCGTAGCCTGCTGGTTACCAAGGTGCGGCGATAGATCACGTACCGTTTGTCAATTCGTTTTTTCTTGTCGTCCATCCACAAATAATACTCCGCACCATTGAAGGTGGTGGGCAGTCGAAAGCCTGCTTCTATTACATAATTTTCCAGCAAATCCTTGAAATTGGCCCTTAATAATACCCCGGGAGGAGGCTGTTGCAGGCGACTTTGTGGTCCTTCATACAGTTGAAGTCCATCAAACAGTTGATTGTTATCCATCGTAGTAGACACATAATCTGTGCGAAAACGCAGGCGGTAAGGGATAATTTTAAAGGAATAAAACCGGACGATTTCTCCGTTTTTGCCAAACTGTGTGGTCGGTTTTTTTATCGGGCGACGGGGTGCAGTTAAGACCATGGAGTCCGTCATAATATCGTTTTCACGATCAATTTTGACTTCCTCTTTTGTTTCATTGGGTGGAGTGGCAGTTGGTTCGTTTCGAGGGCCAGGTACTACTAAATAATCGGGCACTTGAAAAAGCCAACTGGGTTTTATGGCTGTAGGCAATGAATCAAGGTTTACTGGATTTAGAAGGGGGTCAACTTTACCTCCTTTTTGTTTTTCAAGCGTTTGTGGAATTTCTACTCTGGGCGGCTGGGGTGGAATAGGAAGCCCTGCGGCTCGTAGACCTTGTTCCCGCCAGCGGGTCGTTTTTGCCAATACAGGCGTTTCCGGATTGCTTTTCGTTTTATAAAAAACAGCTCTTTTCCCTCGCGTAATCCGTTCAACAATTAGGCCCGAACGGGAAGCCGTATGCTGCTCTTGAACATTTCGGTCATAATTGGTCAAATTCCAAACGCGTGGTTTCTTTTTGAAAACCGGGCTGCTACGAATACTATCAATTTGGGTGGAGTCTATATTTTTGAGTACGGTATCCAATGGGGCCAAAAAGGTCAAAATTCGCCCTAGTGGCCATTCTCTAGCTTGGGTCATATCCAAGGTCTTTACTTCTGCGCCGTCTTTGAGATAAATGACCGCTTGATGGTAGGCTATAAATGGCTCCAAAAGTCCTGCTTCGCGGTTGACTGTACCGCTCTCGTCACTCAAGAAGGCAAAATGGGTAGAATCCAGCCCAATAGGATTTCGCTCATCAAATAACGGTGTATTGGTAATGCGTACCAATTCAGGACTCCTACTCTCCAAGTCAAAGAGAAAAATATCGAAGGATGTGATGGGCAAAATGGTATCCAGGCGCTGAAACGAAAGGGTATCCGTGATTCGATTACTGGCAAAAAGCAGGCTTTTTCGTCCCTCAATAGTCGCCACGGAAACGTCTAGATCGTCCCAAAAATCATTTGTTAAACGCTCTGTTTGTCGTGTAATGGTTCTGTATACAAACAAGTCAGACTGTCCTTTTACTGCTGCGGAAAGTGCGATGGCATTGGGCGAAATGTAGTCCATGCTAAACACCCGCTGAAATTCAGGTGAAAGATTGCTGAGTTCTTTTTTTCGAGTACTTAGGTCAATGCTGGCCAGTCGAGGCACATCGCGGCGCTCATAAAGTACCAAAATGCGTTGGTTGTCTGGATTCCAGGCCAATTGCGGATAATTGTAATCGGTGGCTTGTAAGGCATTTCTAGCCCCTCCTTTGAGTATGCGTTTGCGTTTACCCGTTTCAAGATCTTGCACATATACCTTCCATTTTCCGATATCATTACTTACCCAGGCTATTTTTTTGCCATCCGGGCTGATTTTCAATTGAGAAAGGGGCAGTTTTTTTCTGTTTTTGATCTTGATCTTTCCAGCTTCGTCAGGTGTTTTTTGGCTCAAGGCTTCTTCCTGATACAGTTTTTTGTAGTGGGATAACATTGCATCCGTAGTGCGTCGGTATCCATTGCCCAGAATGTAAAAAAAGCCATTGTCAACGCTGCGATTGATGCGGGTGAGGTAAAGTAGATTGCTGACGGTTCCAGGACCAAAGTGGGTGCTGATATAATGCCAAAATGCATGCCCTGCAAAGCGCGGGTGTTCACGGGCAAGCTTGTCGAAGGTTTTGTAGCGGCCTGTTTGTAGCAAATCTCTAAGTCGGTCGTCGTGATCAGCGGTCCATTCCTCACCACAATAGGCATTAAGGCCGCTCGTATACCAGGGAGGCAGGTTTAGAAGTACCGCATTGGACACTATTTCCTGCAAATTAGCCCCGTAAAGCATGGAATTTAGCAGCACACTTGCCATCCCTTCCCGAATCTGGGCGCGCAGGTGTTTATGATTGCCATCAAAAAAGACGAAAACCTTGTTGCCAACTACCTTAGTTTCGCCATTGGTCAGGAGAAACACGTCGTTTTCGCCGATATTACTTTGTTTGAGGTCAGTGAGATCGCTAAAAACAAGGATTTCGATCCGTTCTGAAACCTGATGCTCCAACAGTTGCTGGACGGAAGAGAAATCATATTCGGCCATTTGTAGCGCAGATTGTGCCACCGTGCGGGCATCTCCATACCAGTAGGTGGTAAAATTAGGCGTCTCGTAAAGGCTCCATTCGTCAAACTGGCTATGGTACTGTACGCGGTTTTTTCCAAATGAGGTTTGGCTGGTGGTTTGAGCTTGGAGGGATAAAGTACAAAGTGCAAGTTGCAAGATCCAAAATACCGAATTTAGCATATAAGTGCAATTCCGACAGCCTAAAAAGTCAAACCTGCGCACAAATGACTCAACGACGGATTGACCTAATGACGGAATGACTAAATGACCCAATATCGATATCTCTATCTTTGCCATAGCTTCAGTTTTTGTGTTTGAACGCTCAAATATGGGGAAAATTTCCCACAAAAAAGCCTCCGAAATTTTAAAAACTTCGGAGGCCGCACTAGAATTTAGAAAATTGTGGGTCTTCGCGCTCTGTTGACAATAATCATTTCCACTTAGCTCCTAGAGCTTCAAAAGTAGGCAGATGCCTATGATGGTACATATCGAGCACCACTCCATCTTTCCAGACCACGACACCTGGACTTGCTCGAATGATGGTTTTGAGCAACTTATCATCCGCACGATAGAAAGGATAATTTGCACCTATCTTTTTAGCAAAATCTTCGGAGACCTCTGAATCTCCAAAAGTTGTGATGCAATAAACTTTCCAGCCCGCTTTTTTAGCAGCTTCGGCAAGTGGGTTTATGCCGTTTTGGAAACGTGCAGCGTATTCTGGCGTTGGTACAAATACTTGACGTTCTACTTTTCTGGGCTGTACAGAAACAATACGAAGCTGCAAACGATTGGAATCAGCGGTTACAGGAATGGTGTCTTTTGCCCAGGTGGTATCCTGAACGGTATAGGTTTCAGTCTGTTTTTCGCCTTCGAGGTGGTAGGCCACAATCATCAAACTGTAGTTTTTCTCATTCAGCAAATCCTCCGTAACTTCCCCATTATCAGTACTTTCTACGGCAAATTCACTCACTTTTGTTTTGGTAATAGGGACTTTTATACTGTCTTTAAGGATGTAAAAATCGGTCTTAATCTGCTCCCGAACTTTCCAGCCTTTTGCAGCGGTATATTCCTTGTAATAGGTGATTTTCCCTGGTTGCGGCTCCATGTATTTGAGTTTTACATGGTTAATCGTGTCTTCCAATAACCAGCCTACAATGTCAATTTTGGCACTAGACTCCAATTCTTTGCGTTCCCGAACATTGCTGCCTATTTTGAACGGACGGAAATCCACTACAGGCAAATCCCAATACGTATTTTGGATGCAAAGCAACAGCGACCCTGCGGTGATCAACCCGACAGTGAGGTTTCGAGTGCGAGCTGACCACAATTGGTGCATGTTGCGCGTGCGGAATAAAAATAGCAGTGCAGGTACCATTAACCCGATGTCTTTGAAGAAAGAAATCTTTGGGTCGAGCTTGATAAAATCGCCAAAACAGCCACAATCAGTGACTCGCATGTGTTCTTTTACGTATGGCCCCCATTTTGCAAAATCAAAAAAATTGTCGTCAGTAGGGACAAAGCCGGTGAGGTAGGTGAAGCCGGTTAAGATTGTGAAAAAGAACACAATCAGAAAGAACAACCAGGCGGTCCATTTGCGATTATACCCGACCATGAGCATTGCGCCTATTGCGATTTCAAACACGATCATGGTGATAGAAAAGCCTTCGCTATACTTTGCCAACCAAGGGAAAAGTGGCGCAATTCCTTTGAAAACATTGTTTAAGCCCTCAAAAGTGGTTTCAAAGGCACCAAAATAATCAAGCATTTTGTAGGCTGTTCCGATGGGATCCACCGCTTTTACCAAGCCTGAAAAAATGAACCAAACGCCACAGAAATGTTGCAGAAAAGTCCAAAAGGTGGAATTTGATTTTTTCTTCCAAACCGTCCATGCGGTCAAAAACATGCCAACAAAGGCGAAAGAAATAAGAAGTGTAGGCAGTGATGTCATGATGCTTGTTAATGCGTTGAGTTGGGAATTTTGGCATTTGCTTCAGTCAACCGAATGAGCGCAAACACGGCGTAATTAATAATGTCACGGTAATTGGCCTCCAAGCCTTCGGAGACGGAAGTTTGGCCGAAATTGTCTTCTATTTGTTTGATTCTCAGTAGCTTTTGGAGAATAAGATCTGTCATACTACTGACCCGCATCAATCTCCAGGCTTCGTTGTAGTCATGGTTTTTAGCTTGAAGTAGCCGGATGTTTTCGCCAATATGTTGATCAAAAAGTTTGGCTACTTCTGTGGGCGCAAGTTCAAGTGGAGCATCCGCTGGCAATGATAATTGAATAAGCGCCAATACGCTATAATTTACTAGGCCTACAAATTCCCCTTCAATGGGATCTTCCACTTTTTGAGCGCCCTTTTCTTCGACACTTCGGATGCGGAGGGCCTTGATGTACAACTGATCAGTAATACTCAATGGACGTAGGATACGCCATGCGGTGCCATAATCGGCGGTTTTTTTTACAAATAGATCGCGGCAGCGGCCCACCACTTGATCGAATTGTTCGAGCGTTTTTTCCATAAAATCTGGGCAAATGTAGCCAACTGTATCGCGGCGCAACAAACACTCCTTGTATTTTTGAATTTCGTTTGCGTATACCTACTACTTTTGCCCGTACAATTTAATAACAAGTCCAGTTTTCATCCTTTTGATCACCTTAACACTTATAAAATGAAACGAGTAATTGGCTTAGGCGGCATATTCCTGAAATGCCAACATCTGAAAGAAACCCGTGCTTGGTATGAAGCGCATTTAGGTATAAATCTTGAAAGTTGGGGTGTACAATTCTTTTTCAAAGATGACCCAAATCCAGAGGCCTGTTCTAATCTTAGTTTTTTCAATTCAAGTACGGAGTATTTTGCACCGTCGGAGTCGGCCTTCATGATAAATTTTAGAGTCGAGGATCTGGATGCTTTGGTAGCGGCCTTGATCGAGTCGGGTGTGCCGATGATCGGTGAACCTGTTTCAGAAGAATTTGGCAAATTCGCCTGGGTTATGGATCCGGAAGGGAATAAGATTGAACTTTGGGAGCAACCAAAATAAAGGCAAATAAGGGTTTATACTACTACCAATATCAACCCTCTATACATCACTGGGCCAAAATATGCGCCATGCGCAAGAGATCTTTATTGAAAGTTTTATTTTTGGTAATGGCCTCTTCAAAAGGGGTAAAATAAACATCGTTGTTTCGGATTCCTACCATAAGGCCCGATTTACCGGCCAGAAGTGCCTCCACAGATGCAAAACCAAGCACGGAAGCTAGTACGCGGTCTAGTGTGCTGGGCGAACCGCCGCGTTGCAAGTGGCCAATTACCGTCACTTTGATATCGTCGTAGAGATCTATTTTTTCTTCCACTTTGTGCGCAATGTCATAGACCGTACCCATGTGGTTACCCTCGGCTACAATGACAATACTAAACAATTTAGCCCGTTTTGCACTGCGTTTAAGGAGCTTCACTAAATCGTCAATCGAGGTCTCCTCTTCAGGAATAAGTACACCTCCTGCTCCGCCTGCAATTGCGGTATGAAGGGCGATAAAACCAGAGTTTCGCCCCATAACCTCCACAAAAAAGAGGCGGTTGTGTGAATCTGCCGTATCTCGAATTTTGTCCACTGCCTGCACTGCCGTATTCACGGCAGTGTCGAACCCAATCGTAAAATCAGTCCCATAGAGATCATTGTCAATCGTCCCTGGGATACCCAAAATAGGCATGTCCGGGAACTCTTCCATAAACTTCATCGCACCCGTGAACGTACCGTTTCCTCCAATGGCGATAAGGGCATCAATGTCATTATCTACCAAATTTTCATACGCTTGACGTCGGCCTTCAACGGTCATAAAACGCTGACTCCGTGCAGTTTTTAAAATCGTTCCGCCCCTGTGGATAATGTTGCCAACATCTGTAGTTTCAAGCCGTTTGATATTGCCGTCAATCATTCCTTCGTAGCCACGCATGATGCCATAGATGTGCAGGTCGTTGTTGAATGCGTTTCGCACAATGGCTCGTATCGCAGCATTCATGCCCGGGGCGTCACCTCCAGAAGTAAACACCGCAATGCGTTTTATATCTTTTGCTTCTTTTATCGCTTTTGCCATTTTCTTAGATGTAATTTACTTGCCAAATTAGTGATTTTGGGCTTTATTTAAATTTATTCAAATATCTTTTCAATCCGAACTACCCATGTGGAATTCTGCTAACGGATAAATTGGCTTTCTAACTATTCGACCCAATTGCAAACGACGCTCCTCCATACATTTTGACAGAATTACCTGAAAATGGTGGGCGATCGAGCCTACAAAATGTACAGGCACATGCTGGTAGCCCTGGTATTTAGATACGTGACGATCCAGAAATTCCCCCAGGCATTCGGAGACTAATTTTTGAATAAAAGGATGTTGAAGATTGTCGCCCAAAAAGCGTGTAAAGGTAGCAAGGTACGCATTTGCGCCTTTTTCATATGCCAGATCCTTGATAGCATCGGGACCTTCGGGATGTTCCTTTTTGAATAAAACGTCCAGATCAGTTGGCAATTCTCGATAAAACCATGCTCGAAGTAGTGCTTTGCCTAGGTGGGTACCACTGCCTTCATCACCAAGCAGCCATCCCAAAGATGGCACATTGTCCAAGATTTTAACCCCGTCGTAATAGCAACTATTGGATCCTGTGCCTAAAATGCAGGCAATGCCGGCACTGCGGCCGCAGACGGCTCTTGCTGCTCCTAATAAATCGTGCTCTACTTCAACTTTTGCGTTTGGAAAGCATGCACTTAGTGCGGCAGCGACTATTTCAGTTCTATGTGCATCATGAACTCCGGTCCCATAAAAATACACCTCAGTGATTTCTTCCGCCTTCAGTTTAGGTAAAAGTTGAACCTCAATAATGCTGCGAATTTCGAGCGTAGAATGAAAAAACGGGCTAAATCCTACGGTATTCTCAAGCTGTTGGTCGCGATGGCTGTAGGAGAGCAGCCAGTCACATTTTGTAGAACCACAATCTGCAATGATGACCATATTTTTGAAGGAGGATTTGTTAGAAAATCTGGATTGATTTGCACACTGGCTGGCTTAAACTAACGAAACTCAAGGCGTAAACGCAATCAGCGACTTGATGTAAAAAGTACACTTTGGGCGCAAATGTAGTTTTTTCTTAAATTAGGCTTGGTGCTTAAACATAAAAAAGCGGCGGCGCGAAAAATTTCGCGCCGCCGCCAGTAGCTTTTTGTCCTATAATATGGGCTGAAATTACTTCAGATTGAAGTTTCCAGTACCAACCAAGTAGCCTTTGTTAAAAATTTCAACCTGGTATTTTCCCTTCACAAAGTTTTGACCTGGCTGCCATGCGCCGCAAACTTGTGTTTCGCCATTGGTGTAATTGCAAGTAGCGGTGGTCGTGTAGCGGAATTCGCTTTCATCACGCTTATTCTGACCTACGCCAGAGCCAAGGCTTTCGATTGCGAGCGGTGCCCCGGTTGGATCTACTACACGGATGTAGAACGTTTCTTCGCCAGCGGCAGTTACTTCATTGGCTTCGGTCATGAAGCAGATGCTCAATTTGTCTACTTTTTTAGCTTTAGACTTGGTGCGTTCCTTGCCATTGCCACGAACGTCTTTAGCCTTTACTTCAACGTTTTTCACACGGATAGCAGAAGCCACGTCAACTTTCTTGCTGAGTTGATTGCGCTCAGTTTCGATGGCGGTTTTCTCAGAAATCAAGGCTGCTTTTGCAGATCCTTCCTCTTGCAATTTGCTCTGGGTTTCGTTCAGCGAGGTAGTAAGTTGCTGATTTTGACCAGTCAATTGTGTATTGTTCTCCGTAAGAATACCGTTTTGCTTTTTCAAATCATCAATTTCCGCGAGGAATTGATCTTTTTGACGCTGCAGGCTAGCCATACCGCTTTTGTAGTCTTTGTTGCTACGGATAAGGCCTGATATTTGATTTTTGCTAGCCTCAAGATCAGCCAATTGCTGGTTGATTTTTGCATCCAGTTCAGCATTGATGCCTTTTTGCTGCTCGAGTTGGGTTACCGCCTCATTGTACTTGGCATCCAGTTCGGTGAACGCTTCTTTTTGTTGGGTCAGCTCCATGGTTGTCGCATCCAGCTGTTTGCCAGTGTTTAGTTTGCTGACTAATAGGAAAACGCAAAGACCTAAGAGGGCTGCAATCGCGACGCCCATAATAGTAGTGACGCGTTTTTGGCTGTTGCCACCTTCTGGTGCGCCATAGTTTGGTGTTGCGGGTTGATTGAAATTGGTGGGAGTGCTCATAAAAATTGGAAAAAGTGAATGGTTTGCGAATGAATGAGTGATGTCAGAATCGAATCATATGCTACCGTTCTCTGTGAAAAAGTTGGTAATTGTTATACCGTCAATGAAACGGCTATTGCTTGAAAAAGATGTAGTATAAACCGCTGCTCGGATTCTTTATTGTCCCTGAAACAGGCAGTTATTTTAGTTTTAGTTAAAAAAAACGAACTAACTTTCTGATTATCAAGCACAATATTTCAAAAAAGTGTTAAAAAACATTTACACTTTTAAATCCACTTATCTCAAAATTCGGGGGATACCCTACCTTTGGGGCACCGGGTTTTTCCGGGTCAAAAATTATAGTGCTATGTCCGCTTTTGACGTTTATGACGTTTACAATATTCTATTCCTCGATATTGAGACGGCCCCCTGTGTGCAGGAGTTCGATGATTTGAGCGATGAAATGCAAGAACTCTGGCGCTCAAAGTGTCGCACTTTGCTCAAAAGGCCGGAAGAGGAAATTGAACAGGATGAATTGGAGGAGCTGTTCAAAACCCGAGCAGGCATTTATTCTGAGTACGGAAAGATTATTTGCATTTCAGTTGGCTTCCTAACTCGGCAGCAAGATAGCCAAGAACCGATTTTGAGGCTAAAATCATTTTCAAATCACCTTGAAGCAACGGTAATTGAGGATTTTGCCGATTTGTTGGGTAAACATTTTAATAGCCCCGAAAAATTTGCCATTTGTGGCCATAACATAAAGGAGTTCGATGTACCCTATATTTGTCGCCGGTCACTGATCAACCAGTTGCCGTTGCCAAAAATGTTAGATATCGCCGGGAAAAAACCCTGGGAGACCAAGCACCTGCTCGATACGTTGGAAATGTGGAAATTCGGCGACATCAAACACTACACCTCGCTTCGATTGCTTTGTGCCGTATTTGATATTCCATCGCCCAAGGATGATATCAGTGGTGCAGATGTAGGCCAGGTTTATTGGGAAGAACGCGATCTTGACCGTATTGCTACCTACTGCGAAAAAGATGTACTAGCCACTGTACAACTTTTCTTGCGACTCAAGCGGCTACCTTTGCTGCGGGCAGATCAAGTGGTGACAGTTCGATAAGCTTTGATTGCTGGACTTTAGATTCTAGACCTTAGACTTTGAGTGCCCAAAGCTCAAAGTCTAAGGTCTAGAATCCAGAGTCCAAATTCATAAAAAATGAAAAAACATCTTATAGCACCTTCAGTGCTTGCAGCCGATTTTGCGCGGCTCCCGGAACAAATACAAATGGTGAATGACTCAGAAGCCGACTGGTTTCACCTGGATGTAATGGATGGCCGATTTGTGCCGAATATTACGTTTGGAATGTTCATCGTTGAGGCGATTGGTCGATTGGCCAAGAAACCACTTGATGTCCATCTGATGATTTTAGAGCCAGAAAAGTATATTGAGCAGTTCCGAAAAGCAGGGGCAGAGGTCATCACCGTTCATGTGGAGGCTTGTCCACATTTGCACCGAACCATTCATCAAATCAAAGAATCAGGGGCTAAAGCTGGGGTAGCCCTCAATCCGCACACCCCTGTTTCGGTCTTGGAAGATATTATCGAAGAGCTTGACTTGGTGTGTATTATGTCGGTGAATCCTGGATTTGGTGGACAAAAATTTATTTATCAAAGTTTGCCCAAAACCCGGAAACTGAAGGAAATGATATTCGCTTCCAATTCCCAAGCACTTATTGAAATTGATGGTGGAGTGGGCCTGCATAACGCTGAAAGCCTGCTTCAGGCTGGAGCGGATGTATTGGTGGCCGGCAATAGTGTTTTTGGTGCGAAAGATCCTTTGGCCGCGATTCGGGACTTGAAAGCGTTTGAGGCTAAATTTGATTTTTAAGGTTTATGTGGCTGTTTGTTTATTTGTTTATTCGGGTATCCAATCAACAACTAGCCAAATATTCCACCCACGCCGAGGCTTCGGCGGGTAAAAATGAAGAAACTAGATAAACTTCTGCTCAATAGTTCGCTCGGCCCATTTGCAGTGGCGTTTTTCATTGCTGTGTTCGTACTCGTGATTCAAATCATGTGGCTCTACATTGATGAGATCGCCGGTAAAGGGGTGAGCGTTTTCATTATGCTTGAATTGGTCGGGTATATGTCGGTGTCGGTATTTCCAATGGCTTTGCCGATTGCCGTGCTCATTGCCTCCGTAATGGTGATGGGCGGACTGGCAGAACGGTATGAACTTTCCAGTATGAAAAGCGCGGGAATCCCCTTGATT
>Ga0209181_10003948_pt1 | contig 22414 bp, 14 predicted proteins | sample MAT05_FD_187208 | JGI IMG/M metagenome (GOLD analysis project Ga0209181, IMG submission 187208) | Freshwater microbial communities from Lake Fryxell liftoff mats and glacier meltwater in Antarctica - MAT-05 (SPAdes) (version 2) | ecosystem: Environmental > Aquatic > Freshwater > Ice > Liftoff...
GGTTGGGTTTGCGGTAGATCGTCTCCAGTCCAAGCAGGCGCATCAACCGTCGCACGCGCTTGCGGTTGATGACTTCGCCTTGGCGGCGCAGCCAGCGTGTGAGCTGCCGTGATCCAAAGAATGGATACAGTAGATGCAGTTCGTCGATCTCTCGCATGAGCCGCAAATCCTCGTCAGATTCGGGTTGTGCCAAGTAGTACAGGCTCGAACGCGGCAGCACTAAAAGCTGGCACTGCCGGCGCACGCTGATCTTACGGTGCTTCGGCTCGATCATCGCGCGTTTCTCAGCCGTTGAGCTGTGCTGATTTTTTTTTAAGCCAGTCGAGTTCGATTTCGAGTTGGCCAATTTTTTGATAAAGGACGGCTTCGCGTTATGCCGCTTGCGCCACACTCGGCGGGGCTTGGGTCGCGAACACCTCGGGCAGGCGTTCCAGTACTTCGCTTTTCCATTGGCTGATTTGCGGCGGATGTACCTCGTACTTCGCTGCTAGCGCGTGCACCGCCTCGATGCCTTTAAGCGCTTCGAGGCCCACTTTTGCCTTAAATTCAGGTGTAAACTTGCGTCGTTTTTCTTGGACATGGTTTGGTTTCGTTTTCGGGTTTAGTCTTTACGATCCCTCTGGTCCAGTTTTCAGGGGCCACCTCATTGGGCGCTCCGCGATTTATTTCGGTACCGCAATGACTGCCTCGGTTATCTCGGTGAACGCGAGGTGGCGGAACACTTGGAGCCTCTGCTCGCGAACGGATATCGTGTTTTCCACGACGTACCCGCCGAGGGAGTAAAAAAGGATTTCAACCTCGACCACGTCGCCGTCGGCCCCGATGGAGTCGCCGTGATCGAAATCAAAACCAGGCGCAAGGGCCGGGCCCGGCCGGGATTCAAGGATCATGTCGTGACCTACGACGGCAAGCAACTGATCTGGCCCTGGGGAGAAGATCGGCACGGTCTTGATCAGACCAAAGCCGAAGCCGACTGGCTCCGCAAATGGATCGGCCAGCGCACCGGTCTCGACGTATCCCTAAAACCCATCCTCGCCCTGCCCGACTGGTGGGTCGAGATGAAGGCCCGCGGCGACGTCATCGTGGTGAACTCAAAATCGGTGGCCAGCGCTGTCGCAGGCAAAGGCACCGCCGTCCTCACGGCAGATCAAATCGATCTCATCGCCCGCCAACTCGACGTCCTCTGCCGCGATGTAGAGGCAGATCGTTGCGCGCAGGGCTTGTCGCAGAGCATTCGGAGCGTTTACGTCCTGAGACTCCCACGTATTACCGCCATGCCTGCCTCCCCCGATCCCCTCGACGACGTCATCGCCCTTCTCGAACGCCTGCGCGCCCGGCATCCGCTCGTCCACTGTCTCACCAATCAGGTGGTGAAAAACTTCACTGCCAACGTCCTCCTCGCCCTCGGTGCCGCACCCGCCATGGTCGAACACGCCGACGAAGCTGCGGAATTTGCCGCCATGGCCGACGCCTTGCTCGTCAACCTCGGCACGCTCGACGAACCACAGATGACCGCCATGCTCCGCGCCATCCCGTCCGCCAATCAGGCGCGCAAACCCTGGGTGCTCGACCCCGTCGCCGTCGGCCCGCTCACCGTGCGCACACATTTCGCCCACGAAATCTTGGCGTTACGCCCCACCCTCATCCGCGGCAACGCCTCCGAAATCATCGCCCTCGCCGGTCAACTCGGTCGCGGCCGTGGCGTCGATAGTGGCGACGCCGCTGAAGCCGCCCTCGCCGCCGCCCGCTCGCTCGCCCAGCAAACCGGCGGCGCCGTGCTCGTCACCGGCCCGATCGACTATGCGACCGACGGCACCAAAACCATCGCCTGCGCCAACGGCCATCCGCTCATGACGCGCGTGACGGGCGTGGGTTGCGCCCAAGGCGCGGTCGCCGCCGCCTGCGCCGCCGTGAGCACCAGCTCGCTTTCCGCCGCCGTGGCTGCCGCCACGCTCATGGGCGTGGCGGGTGATCTCGCCGCCCGCGTTTCCACCCGGCCCGGCAGCTTCGCCGCCGCGCTGCTCGATGCGCTCGACCAGCTCGACGCCGACACGCTCCGCCGCGAGGCAAAAATTTCATGAGGGCGACCGACTACACGCTCTACCTCGTCACCGACGCGCCCCAACGCTACCCGCACGGCCTGCTCGCCGGCGTCGAGGCCGCCGTAGCGGGCGGAGCGAGCATCGTGCAATACCGCGCCACGACCGGAACCCGTCGCCACCTCTACGAAACGGCCTGCGCGCTCCGCGACCTGCTGCGTCCGCACGGCGTGCCGCTGATCATCAACGACCACGTCGATCTCGCCCTCGCGATTGACGCCGACGGCGTGCATGTCGGGCAAACCGATCTGCCAGTCGACGTCGTTCGCCGCCTGCTCGGCCCCGGCAAGTTGCTCGGCCTCTCGATCACCGCGCCCGAACAACTCGCCAGCGTCCCGCTCGGACTCGTCGATTACCTCGGCATCGGCCCGGTGTTTCCCACGCTCTCCAAGGATGACGCCGCACCCGCGCTCGGCGTGGAGGCACTCGCCCGGCTCACGGCGCGCAGCTCGTGGCCCGTCGTCGCCATTGGCGGCATCGGGCGGGACAACGCCGCCGCCGTCTTCGCCGCCAGTGTGGCGGGTATAGCGGTCGTCTCCGCGCTTTCCCTCGCCGCCGATCCCGCGTCCGTCGCCCGCGCACTCCGCGCGGCAAAACCGAAACACTCATGATCCCCAACGTCCTTTCCCTGGCCGGCACCGATCCATCGGGCGGCGCCGGTCTGCTGGCCGATTTAAAAACTTTTTCCGCGCTCGGCGCATACGGCACAGGTGTAGTCGTGGCCCTGACCGCGCAAAACACCTGGGGCGTCACCGGCGTGCAGCTCGTGCCCGCGGCGTTTGTCACACAGCAGATCGACACGCTCTTGGCCGACGTGCACATCGACGCCGCCAAGGTCGGCATGTTGGCCACGGCCGAACTCGTCTCCACCGTGGCCGACGGACTGCGGCGTCACGGCCTGCGCCGCCTCGTGGTCGATCCAGTAATGATCTCCAAGAGCGGCCACCCCCTGCTGCAACCCGACGCCGTGGACGCGTTGCGCCGCGAACTCCTGCCGCTGGCCGAGGTCGCCACGCCGAATCTGCCCGAAGCCGGCGTGCTGCTCGACCGCCCTGAGCCCCGCTCGCTCGACGAAATGCGCGCCGCCGCCCGCGATCTTTGCCAACTCGGCCCGCGCTACGTTTTATTGAAAGGCGGACACCTCGACGGCCCCGAAAGCATCGACATCCTCGATGACGGCGTGACACAGATTGAGCTGCGTTCGCCGCGTATCGCCACGCGCAATACCCACGGCACCGGTTGCACGCTCTCCGCCGCCCTCGCCGCGTTGATGCCGCAGCGGGAGACGCTCGCCGACGCCGTGCGCGACGCCAAAGCCTACCTCACCGCCGCCCTCGCCGCCGCCGACCAACTCAACGTCGGCCACGGCCACGGCCCCGTGCATCACTTCCACGCTCTCTGGCGATAGAAAATAGACGGGCTTGCGTCAGCGTAACACCCGCTCCAGTTCCGGCACCGCGGCATTCAGCCACGCAGCAAAAGCCATAAACAATTTCGCCAACTCGCCCTTGGAGACATCGTCATGCCTCTCCAAATCCAGCCTTAAGCGACACAGAATAACAACGGTCAACGCGGGCTGCGACGGACACAGAGCCCGCATTTGGTGCACCTGCTCAGCCGTCGTTTTGAGTCCATCGTAGCTGGCCCATGCGCTATCAAATACAGCGCGAAGTTTATACGCATCCAGTTTCCTTCCCTGGTCGGCTCGATCAGCTCCGCCCATGACAGCCCATGCCAACGCCAAACCAATCTCCAGGCAGCCCATAGCTTCGTCATTAAGAAAATCTTTGCACGAAGCCACAATTTCATCGAACCAGCCAGGACAGGCATTCACCCAAGCATTCAGCAATTCCTCTTCTTTCGGGAAATAGGCCTGCACCAGCTCGAGACGATCCATGACCTGCTCATTGGTTAAGGTACCTGAAGGAGGCAACAATCCCGGCCCTGCCTTCGGCAATCCCTCCTCCTCTGCGTTCATTTCTTTAAGTAATTCAGGCGGACAAGGACGCTCGGGGGGTGCCGGGGTATCCAGCTCCACCAGCCCCAGCTCACGCACCGTCGCCATCGGATCAGGCAGCTTTTTTCCACGAAGACGCGCCTCGTCGACTGCATGGATTTGCTCCTTGAGCAGACGCACCAAGCTCACGCGGGCAGTGGGCGACGACACCGCCTCCCGAGGCGTCAACCCATCGAGAGCCGGAACATGCGCATCGATCCAGCTCGCGTGCGCCTGCTGCAGGGTCTGCCGCGCGACTTCCTCCGGACTCTGCTCGGCCTGCCCCTTTTTCGGGCGCATCAGCAGGTAGGTTTTGAAATCCACCAGCGAAGGGTTTTCGCGCAAACGAGGCGGCACCAAGTCCTCCTGCGCGCGGGAAATTTTATCCGCTTTCTGACGACCAATATCCTGAGTAAACTCCCGCTCCGGCACTAAATCTTTTAGACCCATCAAGTCCAAAAACCGCTCCCGCAGGCGTTGCAGCTTTTTTTGCCCCATCGCTTCGACCCGCCAGGTCGCTCCCCGAACCTGCACGCGCCCCAAAATTTCTCTCCGATCTTGTGGATCACCCTCCTGCGGAGACAGGCAAAAATCATAAGCCACCGTAAATCCCGCCTTCTGGTCCTCGTCCTGCACGTCGCATTGATACACCTCCTCCGCATGGGCGAAAACCGCATCAATCCCAGCAGACTTCTTGGCGTTCAGCGTAAACTCGCACCAGCTCCTACTCGCATCCACCGCCTCCAGCATATCCCGCTGCCGCGCATCGGTCACCGCATGCAAACGGTCAGAAAGTTGCTCAAAGTGCTCAGCCATCCACGCTCGTCGCTCGGCCAACGGAGCGCCCGCCGTCGGCCCACCCGCATAGGCCACCACCTCCGCCAGCGCCTCGGCTGGCGTGAGCAAGCATCCCCGCCACTCCGGCCACACAACACCACTGCCACAAAGCCGCCAAAAATGAGGCAACGGATACGCCCAAATCACTAACACCTGAAACCGCGTCGCCCGTGCCCATCCTTTGCGATCCAACACCAAAATCTCGCCTGCCTCTGGCTCCAACAAATCAACCGCGCGCAAGAGCCCATCCGGCCGCACTTCGAGAAGTTCCAACAACACTGGCCTCATGCGCGCTTTGCCCGCAAAAAACACTCGATCATCCTTGCTCTGCTCGGGAGTGCCTGCCGCCAACCACCGCTCCGCGAAACTTCGGCCCTGCACATCCCTGCGAAAAAACAGCTCTCGCACCATCTCCGCATTGCCACCATCTCCGCCCCGCCTCGCCGCTTGATCGAGTTTCCGCAACACCTTATCCGTGCCGATCTCTTTTGCGAACGCGTCCAACGTGCAATGATCAAGCTTCGTCTCGACCTCAAGCAACGCATCGTAATTCGCCGCGGCAAACGGATTGTGCCCGCAGTCCGCCGTGCAAGCGATACTCTGGTGCCGTCCCGCGCCACACTCCGCACTCGATATCCCACGACCCAGCACCGGACAGGAGCGAAGCTTGTTCTTTTTACTCATAAGAAAACGAATCCACCACGTCGCCGTCGCTCCGCGAGCTTTTTTTAACCCTTCTTCCTCCATCAGCCACCAACCGTAAGAAACAGAGCAGAACGTGATAAACTTGTTTTCAGAAAAACGCCGCCAGCAAACTCCATCCCGTTCCCCAAGCCACATCCCGTTCCCACAACCGCCCTTTGACATTTCCCGGACGGCTCTTCTTACTCCGCCCCCTACTATGCAGCAACTGCACGCCTATTGGCGCATGGACTACATTGAGGCGCCGCGTTTTCCGGCGAGCCAGCGGCCGTTCACCGACTTGCCCGCCCTCGGCGACGACCGCGCCGCGCTCATCGTCCATCGCACCAAGTTGTCCTACCTGATCCTCAACCGTTTCCCCTACAACCCCGGCCACTTGCTCGCGATCCCGTTTCGCGAAGTGCCCGACATCGAAGACCTCACCACCGAGGAAAACGCCGACCTCTTCGCCATCATCACCACCGGCAAACAGCTCCTGCGCACCGCGCTGAAACCCGACGGCTTCAACATCGGTTTTAACCTCGGCGCTTCCGCCGGCGGCAGCATCCTGCACCTACACGGCCACATCGTGCCACGTTGGAACGGCGACAACAATTTCATGCCCGTGCTCGGCCAGACCCGCGTGCTCCCGCAGTGCCTCGAAGCCACGTGGGAAAAACTCTCCGCGGAAGCCGCCAAGCTCTCCGCCACCGCCCCGGCCGACTCCCGTTGATCGGTCCGCCCCACCGCCACAGTAACACCCTGCACCGCCTCCGCTTTCCGCCAAAACGCCGTGCCCTCCACCAAAACGCTCCGCTTCCCCAGCCCGCGCCACCTCCACCAGCTCTACGCCGGGCGCGAGGAAAACCTCGCCTACGCCGAGCAACACCTCGGGGTAAAACTCATCACCCGCGACGACTGGTTAAAGATCGAGGGCGACGAAGCCGCCGTGACGCGCGCCGACTCGCTCTTCGGTTTTCTCAACGACGCCAAGACCCAAGGCGTCGCCATCCGCACGCCGGATTTCCACCGCTTCGTCGACACCCTCGCCCGCGGCGAGATCGAACAACTGCGCGCGCTTTTAGGCGAACCACTCGTCATCTCCACCTCGCGCAAGACGATCGTTCCGAAAACGCTCGGCCAAAAACTCTACCTCCAATCCATCCTCAAAAACCCCGTCGTCTTCGGCATCGGCCCGGCGGGCACGGGCAAGACCTACCTCGCGATGGCCGCGGCCGTCTCGGCCTTATTGAATAATGAGGTGCAGCGCATCGTGCTCACGCGCCCCGCGGTCGAGGCGGGCGAGGCGCTCGGTTTTCTGCCCGGCGATCTGCGCGAAAAAATCCAGCCCTACCTTCGCCCGCTCTACGACGCGATGGCCGACATGCTTTCGCCTGAAGACGTCGCCCGCCTGACCGAAAAAGGCGTGATCGAAATCGCCCCGCTCGCCTACATGCGCGGCCGCACGCTCAGCCACGCCTTCATCGTGCTCGACGAAGCGCAGAACACCACGCCCGAACAGATGATGATGTTTCTCACCCGCCTCGGCGAAGACTCCCGCATCGTCGTGACCGGCGACGTCACGCAGATCGACCTCCCGCGCTCCAAACAGTCCGGCCTGCTCGAAGTCCAGCACATCCTTACCGACATCCCCGGCATAGAGTTTCACCAATTCAGTGGAGCCGATGTCGTCCGCCATCCGCTCGTGCTCCGCATCATCGAAGCCTACGAACGTTATAAAAACCCGATGGGCACCGACGATAAACCCGATCCTAAAGCATCCGCCTAGGCCCTTGTGATAGAATAGCCACCCGCCACGCCTCCATGTCCCTTCTCAACAAACTCCAGAGCATCACCGGCTTCAAGCCCGCGCCCCCGAAGCGCAAGACAGCCCAAGTCTCCGGCACGATGGAGTTCCTCGAGACGAGCAGCTTCGTCTCCGCCAGCATCTTCGTCGTCACGGTGGCCGCGATCGTCCTCATCAGCTTTGTCGGCGTCAACACCGCCAGCCTGCCCGTACTGCCGAACCAGTACGCATCGGTGCGCATCGTCGCCAGCGCTCCCTTCACCTACGAAAGCGCGGAGAAAACCCGGCTCGCCCTCGACCAGATCCGCAACCGCGTGCCACCGGTCTACCGCATCGAACTGGAACCGTTGCGCCAGTTTGAAACCAACCTCCGAGAGCTGCGCGCCCAGTTGGAAAAATTCGAGCACGACCACCCCGCCAGCACCCCGTCGCTCGACCGCCAGAACGCCCTCGATCAGCTCGTCGAAACGTTTAACAACAAGGGCAACTACCGCACCAGCGCCGAAGACATCGCCGCGCTGCTCGCCAGCGGCGACGCCAAAGCCCGTTTTTCCCTGATTGAAAACGGCCTCGTCGCCCTACGCGAAATCTACAACCAAGGCGTCAAAGACGAACACCTCCTGCCCAACACCCTCGGCGCCACGCCCGACACCGTGACCGTCTTCCAAGTGCGCAAGCCCAGCGGCGATATCGCCCTGCGCCCCGTGCAATCGCTCGAAGACTCCCTCACCTTCCTGCGCATCAACCTCGCCGCCGAAGGCATGGGCCGCGAAACCGCCACCGCGCTCTTCCGCATCTTCCGCAACGGCGTCACGCCCAACCTCACCTACGACGCCCTCACCAGCCGCTCCGCCCAAAACGAGGCCGTAAAAAACCTCAAATCCGTCATCGTCGGCGTCGAACAAGGCCAGACCATCATTGAGCCCGGCACCCGCGTGACGCTCGAACAGTACGAGATGCTCGAGGCCCACCGCAAATACGTGCTCGAGCGCCCCGACACGCCCTTCAGCGAAGGCCTGCAACTCTTCGGCCGCGTTCTCCTCGTGCTCGCGATGATCATGGCCAGCATGCTCTACATCCGCCTCGAAGACCGCGAAACCCTCCAGAGCAACGGCCGCCTCGCCCTCCTCGCGCTCGTCGTCATCTGCAACCTCGCCCTCGTGCGCCTCACCTACTGGCTCGGCGGCCTGCCGTATTTCATGAGCAACAGCACCATCGCTTCGCTGCTGCCTTACTGCGCGCCCACCGCCATCGCACCGCTCATCCTCGCCATCCTGATCGACGCCGGCTCCGCCATCTTCATGGCGCTGCTCATCTCCATTTTCACCAGCAGCATTTACGGGCAACGCCTCGACCTGCTCGTGCTCACCTTCCTCGCCTCGATGGTCGGCATCTTCTGCTGCCGCCAGATTCGCAAACGCGGCAAGGTCGTCAGCGCCGCCGGCCTCGGCGGACTCACCGTGGCGGTCTTCGCGCTCCTCATTGGCCTTATCGACCAGTTCCCCCTGCTCACCATTTTGAAACAAATGGTCGCCGGCCTCGCCACCGGCCTGCTCACCGGCGTGGTCGTCGTCGGCATCCTGCCCGTACTTGAAGGCCTCTTCAAACGCACCACCGACATCACGCTGCTCGAACTCACCGATTTCAACCATCCACTGCTGCGCCTCATGCAGATGGAAGCGCCCGGCACCTATCATCACTCGCTCGTCGTCGCCCAGCTCGCCGAAAACGCCGCCAACGCCATCGGCGCCAACCCCCTCGTCGCCCGCGTCTGCGCGCTTTTCCACGACATCGGCAAAACCAAAAAGCCCGAATACTTCACCGAAAACCAACGCGACCGCCTCAACCCGCACGACGAAAACAACCCCTCGCTCTCCGCGCTCATCATCAAGTCCCACGTCAAAGACGGCGTCGACCTCGGCCTCAAGCACAAGCTCCCGCGCATGGTGATCGACGTCATCCAGCAGCACCACGGCACCACGCTCATCCGCTACTTTTTCCAACGCGCTCTCACGGAAAAACGCCAAGCCGCGGCCGCGCTCACGCAACCACCGGCCCCCCGCCCCGGCGATTCCCGCGACCCTTTTGGCCAACGCGATTCGCTCAGCGGCACCACCGCGCCCGGCCTCGACCCCGGGCGCCCCTGCGAAAGCACTTATCGTTACGATGGCCCGAAACCCCAGTTTAAAGAAAGCGCCATCATTCACCTCGCCGACGCGGTCGAAGCCGCCTCGCGCTCCATGCGCAAAGTCACGCCGCAGCACCTCAGCGAATTGATCGACCAAGTCTTTCACGACCGCATCGAAGACACGCAGCTCGACGAAGCCCCGCTCACCTTTGAAGACCTGAGCAAAATCAAAAACAGCTTCACCTTCACCCTGCTCAACATGCTGCATTCACGCATCAGCTACGCCCCCGCCGAAGAGCAAACCAAAACCCAGTCCGCCAGCTGACCTCGGCTAGCCGACGTCAGCGACAGATTCAAAGCACCCTCCACGGTTTTCGCCAAAAACGGCAAAACTTCCTCGTGGCTACGAAGGTAAATTTAAAATACTTGGGAAACTCCTACGTTTTCCAGAAGGGTTTTTCCTAGGGTAAGTGTTATGGCAGTAGCAGCGTGTCATCCCAACACCGATGATACGGTCATATCCTTCGATTTAGCCTAACTGCCTTTTCATTATGCCCTCAATATACCTTAAGCGCCCCCCTGCCATCACCTGCATTCTCGCCTGCCTGCTCAGCCTGAGTTCGGCCAAAGCCGGTGTGCTACTCGATAACACCTTTGACGGTGGTAGTACATCGTGGCCCCCTATGGCCCCGGCAACCGTCAGTGGCGGCATCACCGCCACGGCTTCAATCGCCGCCTTCGGCACGCTCAACATCCCTGCTGGCACCAGCAGCAATGCGATCCAGCTCGCCGTCGACTCCTCCGCCGCCACCGGCACTTGGAACGCCTACGCCAGCACCGGCCGCGTCGCCGTCAGCAATACCGAGACGCACCTCGGCAAACTCACGCTCAGCTTTGACCTCAAGCCAAGTTCCGTCAGTCCCGTGCGCGTGCGCGTGCAATCCTTCACTACCGCCACGGGCGGTTCTCCCACGGGCACACGCGAGGGTTTTGTCATGCCTCCCGTCGCAGGCTCATATTATCGACACTCACTCGACCTCAACGACCTCATCGCCACAGGCACGTTCAGTCCCACCGCAGGTTATATTGAACTTCAATTCGAAATCAATAACACCGACGGCAATAGCCGCTGGCCCGCGCAAGCCGGCAACACCGTCGCCATCGACAATATCAGCTACACCTCGCCCGCCTATTACGTCAGCACTAGGGGCAACAACACCAACAACAACGGTCGCACCGAAAGCACCGCCTTTGCCACCATTCAGAAGGCCATAGATTCCGCTCTGCCCGGCGACGTGATCATGGTACTTCCTGGAAACTACAATAACACTACGGACCATCGCGGCATCGCGATTGAAAAGGGAGGCACCCCATCCCGCTGGATCGTGCTGCGCTCCCACCCCGACGGCATTCCGGCGCAAATTTCGAGCACCGCCAGTAATTGGTCCGCAGTCCGCTTAAATCACCAAGCCACTTATATCGAAATCCGTGAGCTCTCGTGGAAAGGTTATCGCGCCAATGGCACCTTTGCGGGTGCCCAAGCTGATCACGCTGGAAGTGCCACTGCAGCCTACAATGGTAATGGCATCGACATCTTAGGCGATGGCGGCACCGGAACAAACCGCGCCCACCACATCCGCATCATTGGCAATCGTATGTTCGAGTATCCCGGCGCCGGCACCGGCTCCAACTTGTCGGATTACCTCACGTGGGAAGGCAATATCATCCAGGGAAACTGCTGGTTCATGCGCTTCGGCGGCTCTGGCCTTTCCACTAAAAACCCGGTCGATGTCGACGGTACCACCAGCTCTTCGCCAACAATCCATAAAATATTTATTATCGGGAATCTGGTTTATCGAAACCAGTGTTTTATAAAATGGAAAAGCGATACAAATGACCGCTATTCCGACGGCAACGGCATCATCTTGGACTGGGACGCCGGCTTGGTCAGCAACTACAACGGTCGCACCCTCGTCCATAATAATATTTCTTTCGGCAACGGCGGCTCAGGCATCCACTCGCTCAAATACCAGCGATTGGATATTGTTAATAACACGGCCTACTACAATGGCCAGACTCCTCGCGCGCTCTACCAGCCTAATCGATACCAAACAACCAGCTACGGCCAGATCTTCACTCAGACCACCAAAGACGCCAATATCTCCAATAACATCCTCTGGGCTTCCCAAGACAACCCCATCAACAGCGTCAGCGCATCCAGTGACAACACTAACCAGAATATCGTCTATAAAAACAATATCTTCTACGGCGATGGGAATAACTTTATCGACAATTCCAACACCAACAACACCGGCAATCTACAGACTAAGCCGCAATTCGTCCAATTACCGACATTGACCAGTTCGTCACCGACGATCGACGTCAATGCCGATATCGGCCCCTTCAACTTCCGCCAGTTCAGCAGCAGCCCCGGCGTCAACAGCGGTTTAAATACCGCTCCCGGCGCTCCCCGCATTGATCACATCGGCGCGCTCCGTCCCCAAGAAACGACGATCGACCGCGGCGCTTACGAGTACGACCCGAACCGCCTTATGGCCACGAACCCGCGCTCCATTACCGTTGCGTCCAGTGTGGCAACCTCCTTCTCGGTCACAGCCTACGGCACACCGTTACCCACGTTCAAATGGCAGCGTCTACCCGTCGGCCAAAGCACATGGAGCGACTTAGGGGCCGGCGCGCTAACCGAGGGCAATGTCACGACCCTCAACATCGCCACCACCACACTCGCCATGTCCGGCGACAAGTACCGCGCCGTCCTCAGCAACACCACGCCGGAGTCCCTCACCACGGATGCGGCGACCCTCACCGTGACTTCCTCCAGCAGCGCTTCGGGGTCTTCCTCCAGCAGTTCATCGAGCTCCTCAAGCAGCAGCAGTTCCTCCAGCTCGGGTGGCGGCGGCGGTGCCCCTTCGCTCTGGTTTATCTTTGCCCTCCCACTGCTCGCCATCGCCCGCCGACTCCTCTCCAGAGATATTAAAAAATAACATCTCCCTTCGGCTCCTTTTCTGATCATGATCGGCACTCTTGGCCTTTATCGCCAAGAGTGCCTTTTTGTTAGCAACCTAGAGCGTAATTTTGCGTGTCACCCCAAACGCCATGAACACCACCCCCTCCAGGCATAAACCAAGCCTGCGTCATGCCGCTGTTAAACCGCTTAACCGCAGCAAGTGCCGCCTACTGCTCTGGCTCGCGCTGACCATTGCCCCGGCCCTGCACGCGACCGATTACTATGTCGCTACCAACGGCAACAACAGTGACCCCGGCACCGAGCTGCGCCCCTTTGCCTCCATCAATCAAGCCGCCACCGTCGCCCAGGCCGGCGACACCGTGTGGATAAAGTCGGGCACCTATCAGCCCGACACCATGATCCAGCCCGCCAACTCGGGCACCGCCAACGCACCGATCACCTACCGCGCCCAGACCGCCGGCCAAGCCATCATCGACGGCCGACTGCTCGTGCCGAACCTCGCCACAGATGGACGCGTGGGATTATTTTGGATCGCCAATAAAAGCTGGATCGTCGTCGACGGCTTGCGCGTCATCAACTCAGGTTTTTTTGGCATCTTCATCGATTTTAGCACCGACATCACTATTCAAAACTGCTCAACGAACCTGACTTATGGTTCGGGCATCATCGCCGCCGGCAGAAAAGACATAGGAAATAGCGCCCGGATCAAAGTTCTCCACAACACCGTTCAGCAGGCCTGCATGTACCAGGACGCCCCCGGAGCCGACCCCAGAACCGGCACCAACGAGTGCATCACCATGGCCTCCGTCTCCACCTTCGAGGTCGCCTACAACACCGTCTCCGACCGCATGACTGATCCCTCCAACGGCGGCGAGGGCATTGACGCCAAGAACTCCTGCACCAACGGCACGATCCACCACAATACCATTTATAATCTCATCCGACTCGGCCTCTACGTCGACGGCTACGCCAAGGACCTCGCGAATGTGGAAGTCTATAATAATACTATCTTCAATTGCGTTTCAGGTATTGCAGTCGCCGTCGAAGAAGGCGGCTCCGTCACAGGCGTAAAGATTCACGACAATGTGGTGCGCGATTGCGGCAGAATCGGCATCCGCCTCGCCGGCTACCTCAGCAACGGCCCGATTCAGGACCTAGATGTTTACCAAAACACCGTCGTCCGCTGCGGCCTCGGCACCACCAGCACCTACGAAAACTGCGGCTTGCTCGTGGAGTCCGACAACCCGATCAATCGCAACTTCAACATCCGCAATAATATCTTTTCTCAAAACGCGCGCCAGATTCGCACCAAGGGGCAATCCTTCCTGACGCTCGACCGCAACCTCCTCAACGGCGCGCTCCAAGATGGTGTCACCGGCACCAATGCCCTCACCGGCGATCCACTCTTCGTCAACGCCGCGGCAAACGATTTCCACCTCACCCACCTCTCCCGTGCGATCGATGCCGCACTCGGCACTCCGCTCTCCAACCGCGACCTCGATGAGGTCAGCCGCCCCGTGCCAGGCCCTAATCGTTCTGTGGCCGTCGGCGATTTAGGCGCATACGAGTGGACGGCTTCGAGTACAACAATCACCTCAAGTCTCAATCCCGCGCCGTTAGGCTCACCGGTGACCTTCACCGCCACCGTGCGAGGCGGCACCACGACGCCCACCGGCACAGTGAGCTTCCTCGACGGCACCACCACCCTCGGCACCGGCACGCTCAACACCTCCGGCGTGGCGACCTATGACACCTCATCGCTAGCCATCGGCAATCACGCGATCACAGCAGTCTACATCGGCGACGCGTCGCACTCCTCAAATTATTCCGCAGTGCTCAACCAGACTATCACGTCTGCCTCATCGAGTAGTTCCTCCAGCAGTTCGTCGAGTTCCTCCAGCAGCAGCTCTAGTGGCGGTGGCGGCGGTGCCCCTACGCTCTGGTTCGTCTTTACGCTCCCGCTGCTCGGTGCCCTGCGACGTTGGCAAAATGCCTCAAAGCGCGCCTGAACTGAGCGCACCACCGTCACGGTTCCCTGCTCCAAGGCCGGAACAACGCTAGAGCTAATTCAAGCGACTGTATCAGTCATTGAAATACCGCGCCAGTTTGCTCGGGCGGCGCACGGCGGCGCATTCGCCCTGTTGCAGCGCCACGTCGTGCGTCAGCATTTTTTCAATGAACCGCGGCGTCATCACCAGTCCTTCGTTAAAAATCGGCACCGAGCTGATCTCCTTTGGCGGAAACGGTCCGGCCAGAATATCCAACGCGTGCACCGACTCGGGCGTCAGCATCCGCTTCGGACACGCCTCGATCGCGCTCAACAAGCGGAATCCCAGACTCTCCACCACGAGGTCATAGGAACGATTCACAGGCGGCGTCGGCACGTGAAGTCCGCCGGGCGAGAGTCGCAGCGAGCGCGACATCAGCGGCTGGATCACCTCGCCGACGCGCTCCCGCAGCATGCGGCTGAAACCGAGCGCCAGCATGCGCGCCAGCTCAGCCATAAAGCTCAGTGTCTCCGCTTCAGTCTGCGGGCGGCGCCCGAGAGAACGTTCAAACAATGACTCGGCGGACTGCGCGTCGCCCGTGAACACCAGATCCATCCAAGCATCCTGACCGGGCAGCAAAAGTCCGCTCCACGCGCAATACGCCGTCAGCCCAAACTCGGGCGGCCGCGAGCGCGATGTCACTCCTTGCAGCGCCAGCCGCAACTCCAGCACCGCGTTCGAGACCATGGACCTCACCTCATGATCGGTAAAATCGGAGGCCTTGCGTTCGGCCACACTCGGCGTCGCCGCCGCTTTCGTCAGCGTCCGCTGCTCGGTTTCAGCCCCACCCTGACGCTTGCTGATAAGTTCACCGAGCAGGCTGTTGCGCTGACTCAACACTTCGTTGTCATGAATCTGCTTGAGCAATTCGCGCTGGTATTCCACCAGGCGGACCGCCACGCGCAACCGCGCCTGCATCTCCGCCACGTTGAAAGGTTTTGAAACAAAATCATCCGCGCCCGCATCGAGGCCGGCCGCGATCTCCTCTTTGCCTTGTTTGGCGCTGAGGATGATCACATAGGGCCTGACCTTTGGTTTGGCCTCGCGGATTTTCCTGCAAACGGTAAGTCCGTCCAGCCCTGGCAGCATCCAGTCCAGCAAAATCACCGGTGGTGCGTCGGGAGCCAGGGCCGCCGCCAAACCCTTCGCACCCTCGGTCATGATCGTCGGAGTATAGCCCGATTTTTCCGCAAACATCTTCATGATCCGTTGGGCAACGGGATCATCATCCACGATCAATATCTTCATGGGGTGCGGGTGTGTGCGATGAGAGAGAATCAACTGCCTGCCAATCCTTGCGTTCTATATCGGCCTGAAGACGAAAACAATAAGGGAAACTCCTTCTGTTTTTTGGGTCCGCGAACGTCGGCAGCAATCCGCAAGTAAGGCCGTGCCCTCATTTTAAGGCCTAAAGATATCCGCCGGACGACCGATTTTAAACCCAATTGCCCAAAGCTCTTCCCACTATGAAACAAAATCCCCGCCTGACGCTCAAACAACGCCGCCTCGCTGGCTTTAGCCTTGTCGAAATGATCGGTGTGCTCGCGATCATCGCGATCCTCGCCGTCATCATCGTGCCCAAGGTTTTCTCCACGATCGCCTCGGCCCGCATCACCAATGCCGCCAGCTCCATCGGCGCACTCAAGACAGCCACCGCCGAGTTCGCCGGCAAATACGGCACCATCCCGCTCACCACGGCCAATTCCCGTATCGACGACCTGCTCTTCACCGACAGCCTTATCGACGGCCGCTTCGTCGTCAAAATCGGCACCCAGCCCGGTAATCCGCCCATCGGTGGTGCCGCTTGGACCCGCGCCGCCGGTGCCTGGACCGCCGCAGGCGGAGCCAGCCAGGCCACCCAATCCCGCGTCATCTGCCTCACTTCCTCCATCATCGTCCCGAACACCGCCAATGGTACAAATTACCAGCTCAGCGGCACCACCAATCTCCCGGTCGGCTCCCGCGTCATCTCTGCCGTCTTCGTCAACGTCACCGGCAACGAGGCCCGCGAACTCAGTCTGCGCCTCGACGGCGAGGCCAACAGTGCCGCCAATGCCACCTTGGCTGACCCCGCTGGTAAGGTCGTCTACGCCACGCCCAACGCCGCCGGCGTAACCACCGCCTACATCTACCTCGCCCATCAGTAAGCCGTACCCTCCGCCAGAGACAGCTTCACCTTTCCATGCGGACCGGGTCGGCATACGCCCTCCCGGTCCCGCCCAATCATGGCCACCGCGAGAATCATCAACCAAGATGGCGACAAGCCGGTCGATCTGGCGCGGCTGGAGTTCGGTCAATTCTTCAAACAGTCCACCACCAAGCGCCTCGGCGACCGCCTCGTTGAGGCCGGCCTGATCACGCCGCAGCAACTCGAGCTCGCCATACGCGAGCAGAAGCGCTCCGGCCTGCTCATGGGCGCGGTCATCCATAAACTCGGCCTGGCCACCGAGGAGGATATCGCACTGTTCCTCGCCCAGGACGCGCAGACGCCCACCATCGACGTCTCGAAGATCGACACGGTGCCAGAGACGATCGCGCTCGTCCCCTACGAATACTGCAAGGAGGCCGCGCTGCTGCCGTATCGACATACTCGCGACACGCTCACGTTGATCATGGCCGATCCGTTCAACGTCGTCGCCATCGACCGCGTCGAACAGCTCACCCGCCTCAAAATCGAGGTGCTCACTGCGCCCAAACCGAACATCCTCGAAAAACTCGCCTCGTGCCACGAACGCGAGGGCACGCTCGACCAGACCATCGACGAGCTGATGAAGATCAGCGAACACAAACACGGCGACGACACCACCGCGCCCATGATCCGCGCCATCGAGCAGATCATCGCCGTCGCCGTGCGAAAATCCGCCAGCGACATCCACTTCGAGCCCGACGAAAAATCCCTCCGCATCCGCATGCGCACCGATGGCATCATGCAGGCCTCCATGCTCGTGCCGAAAGACCTTCAAGATCCCTTTATCGCCCGCATCAAGGTCATGGCCAACCTCGACGTGTCCGAAACGCGCCTCCCGCAAGACGGCCGTTTCAGTTTCAACATGGGCCGCCGCGAACTCAATTTGCGCGTCTCCTGCATGCCCACCAGCTACGGCGAGAGCGTCGTCCTGCGCATTCTCGACAGCGGCAATCTCCTGCGCAGCATCCGCTCGCTCGGCCTGCGCAAGCACGAGGAAGACATCCTGATCAAGGCCGTCGACCGTCCGCACGGCATCATCCTCGTCACCGGCCCGACCGGTAGTGGAAAAACCACGACACTCTACACCGCGCTCAATAGCGTCAACCGCACCGAGCGCTCCGTCTTCACCCTCGAAGACCCCATCGAATACCGCCTGCCGCAGATCCGCCAGACGCAGATCAACGAGAAGATCGGCCTCACCTTCAGCGCCGGCCTGCGCACCCTCTTGCGCCAAGATCCCGACGTGATCCTCGTCGGCGAAACCCGCGACACCGAGACCGCCCAGCTCATGGTCCGCGCCGCCCTCACCGGCCATCTCGTCTTCAGCTCCCTGCACACCAACGACGCCCTCAGCGCTATCCCGCGCCTGATCGATCTCGGCGTCGAGCCCTTCCTCCTGCCCGCCACGCTGCACCTCATCATCGCCCAACGCCTCGTGCGCAAACTCTGCCCCGCCTGTCGGGAGCCATTGAGTAACCCCCGCGAGCACCTGCAGATGTTCAACGTACCCGTGCCCACCGACAAGGAACCCAAACTCTGGAAACCGCGCGGCTGCCCCGAATGCCGCCACCAGGGCTATCGCGGCCGTGTCGCCATTTTCGAAATTTTCGAGGTCGACGACGACTACAACCGCATCCTCACCACCGGAAACATCGACAAGCTCCAAGAGCTCGCCCGTCAGAAGGGCATGCTGCGGCTCTACGACGACGGCCTGCGACGTGCCTTCACCGGCGACACTTCCTTGGAGGAGGTCTTCCGCGTGGCCTTCGCCAGCTGACGACGATGAGCATCTACCGCTATCGCGCCTACAACACGGCCGGAGAAGTCACCCACGGCGCCATCGAGGCCGACAGCCCCGCCGTCGCCGAAACCCGCCTGCGCGCTGCCGGGCTCTGGATGTTGGATGCACGCGAAGGTTCGGCTGCCGTCACCGGTGAAACCTATTCCATTGCCATAAAACGCGGCGAGCTCATCGGCTTCTTCGTGCAGATGACCCTGCTGCTCCGCGCGGGCATTTCCGTACCCAACGCCATCAACCGCCTCGCCAACGACACCGAGGGCACGCGCCTCGGCCAGGTCCTCGCCACGCTACGCGAACAAGTCACCATCGGTGTGCAGCTGCACCAAGCGCTCGCGATGTACCCGCGCAGTTTTCCACCGCAGATTGTCGCCATCGTCCAAGCCGGTGAAATCTCCGGCCATCTGCCCGAGTCGTTCGAGAGTCTGGCCAGTTACTACGAGTGGCTCGACCAGCTCATGGGCGACATCCGCCAAGCGCTCATCTACCCGCTCATGGTCACCGGCGCCTCACTCGCCCTCGTGCTCCTGCTCTTCACCTTCGTCGTGCCGCGCTTCGTCAGCCTGCTCACCGACCTTGCGCTCGGCGTACCCTTCATCACCCGCGTCACCATCACCATCAGCAATCTCCTCCTCCACGGCTGGCCCGTGATTATCACGCTGCTCACGGTTACCTTCATCGGTGTTAAAATCATCCTACGCTCCCCGCGCCACGCCCGCGCCCTCGACCGCGCGCTCATGAAACTGCCGATCTTCGGCCCACTCATCGCCATGTTCGCGCTCTCCCGCTTTACCCACAACCTCGGCATGCTCTATAAGTCCGGCATCCCGCTGCTACGCGGACTCGAAATCTGCAAAAAACTCGTCGGCAACCACGCGATCGAAGCCGCCATCGACGACGTGAGTACGCGCGTCTCCGAAGGCACACCGCTCAGCCGCGCCATGGCCGAACACGACGTTTTTCCTCCCACGGTCGTCACCATGATCTCCACCGGCGAATCCTCCGGCACCCTCGATTTCGCCCTCCAAAGCGTTTCCGATTACTACAACAAAATCATCCCGCGCCGCATCAAGATCGTCTTCGCGATCTTCGACCCCATCGTCATGCTCTCGCTCATCGGCGTGGTCGGCTTTGTGGCCCTGGCGGTGATCCTGCCCATCCTGCAACTATGGAACGCCCGATGAAAACGTCGTCTCCACAACCACGCCCCACCGGCCCGCATGCCTTCAGCCTGATCGAAATGATCGGCGTGCTCGCGATCATCGCCATCATGGCTGCCACGATTACACCTAATGCCCTGCACATGATTGAACGTGCTGCGGTGCACTCCGAAGCCGACACACTGCGTTCCCTCGGTGAGCAATCTAAACTGTTTCTTAAAGCCAACGGGTGGGCCCCGGGAATGAAGCCCGGAGCGTCGCCTCCGACTTGGTATCAAGACCTGGGAGCTTTCGCGGACATAAACCCCGAGGATATCCGCATCAACAAACGCCAAACTCAGCGTCTCTATGTTTCCGACCCGGTCGCCTCAACCCAACAAGTACTAATAATTTCAAATATGCGTCGGCCTGACGTGCTTCTACCGTCAACAACCCAAATCTCTAATTATTTCAAAAACATTTGGGATACACCCGAAGGAAAGGTGCCCGGAACTCAGCCCGGACTGCCCGCACAAGGTTGGGGCTCGTGGAATGATGACAACGTCGAATACCTCGTCATTGAGCGGGTCAACCTCACCTCCGTATCGAAAGTCGACCTCCAATCTGAAGCCGAAATCCTGCGCGTTTTCGGTGAAATGGCACAACTTTACCTGCGTGACAAGGGGGCAGAACCTACCACCTCCGACTGGAAAACTATACTTGCCCCATACCTCTCACTTAGTCCCGCAGAACTGCTCACCAACCGCCGACAGATGATGCGACTCTATGTGCCAGACCCCGTGACGGGAAACCTGCGTGCTATGTTTCTCTCCAGCATGCGCAATGGGCTCGCCCTACCCTCGGCCGCCACCCTCTCGGCCAATTTCTCAACGATATGGAATACTGAGGCCGGTAGTGTACCGGCTGGCCCCGGCTGGGGCGCATGGAATGCCACCAATATAGAGTTCCTCGTCATTGAGCGGGTTAATCTCACGGGGATTTCAAAAACAGACCTTCAAAGTGAAGCGGAAATACTCCACGCCATGGGCGAACAGACTCTCCTCTATACAAGCGAATATGGTGTCCCGCCCACCACGACCGCACCGCCCACATTACCCAACTGGACAACTCAATTGGGTGCTTCCTCATCTTTCAGTTCGGCGGCACTGCTCACCAACCGCCGCAAAATGGCCCGTCTCTACGTCTACGAGGCTACTACCCAACGCGTCATGTTTCTTTCCAGCATGCGCACCGGACTCGCCCTTCCCTCCGCCGCTGTAGTCACCGCCAATTTTTCAAATATATGGAATACCGCCCGCGGCAACGTACCCAGCAGCGCGGGCTGGAACGCATGGAATCTCAATAACATCGAATTTCTCTTCATCGAACGCGTAAATCTTTTTCCTGCGTGGAAAATAGATCTCCAATATGAAACAGATCTCCTGCGATCCCTAGGGGAACAAGCGAAGCTCTATTTAGCCTCCAGCGGATCTGCACTCCCAGCAACAAATTGGAACACCTTGCTCGCCCCCTATGTCTCGCTTAGCCCGGTAGATTTACTGACCAACAAACGTCAGATGGCGCGTATCTATGTCACCGATACCTCAAATAAACGCGCCATGCTCCTCTCCAGCATGCGCGCAGGGGTGCCGCTTCCTTCCGCCGCCACCATTACCGCAAACTTTGCTAATATTTGGAACACACCAAAAGGCAGCGTTCCCAGCGGCCCCGGCTGGGGTGCATGGAACACCTCAAACATAGCATTTCTTGTTATCGAACGTGTAAATGAACGCGTCAGCCTGAGCGCTGCAGCTTTTCAAGCGGGCGTCTCAGCACAAAGTGAAGCAGACACGCTGCGTACCATGGGCAAGCAGGTAATGCTTTATCTTCGCTACAATGGCTCTCCGCCCACGACAATTGTCCCTCCAACAATCCCCAACTGGACGACCCAACTCGCCACGTATTCATCATTGAATACGTCGGCATTACTCACCAACTCCAGCCAGATGACACGTGTCTACGTGTATGATGCCGCCAACCAGCGCGCCATGTTTCTCTCCAGCATGCAGCCTAGTCTAGCTCTACCCACAACCGCTAACATATCGGCAAATTTCACGGCCATTTGGAACACGCCAGAAGGCACCGTTCCTACCACAGTGGGCTGGAACGCATGGAATACATCAAACATCAGTTTCCTCTTTATCGAACGAGTGAACTTTCAATTTGTTTATTCAACCGAATTCCTTCCCCTCGTTCTTAAAAATACCAGTACCAGCGCCGTAACCGTCAGCTATAAATTAGTGCACAGCAACGGAACCTTCGTCGGCCCCATAAACATTCCGGCTGGCACATCCCTCGCCCTTCTAGGCCCGACACCTCCCGTGGGCCATCCCAACGACGTACTCTACCTTTATCGCAGCGGGGGCGGCGTGAATCTCGATTCCACCTATATTTTGAGCACAGTGGGCGGCAACTTCGAGTTCAACAATGCCACCTGGACACGAACGCCCTAGCCATGAGCAACCAAGACGAAATCGCCAAGATGCTCGCGGAGGCTAACGCCGAGGCCGAGGCCGTGCGCCTGCCGGAACAAGCCGAACCAGTCGCCGCCGCCACCCCGCGCAAACCACCACCTCGCATCGTCGGCCGCAATCACGATGTCCTCGGCTTCGCCTGGCTCAATGGCTCACTCCACGCCGCCGTC
>Ga0209181_10003949_pt1 | contig 22413 bp, 18 predicted proteins | sample MAT05_FD_187208 | JGI IMG/M metagenome (GOLD analysis project Ga0209181, IMG submission 187208) | Freshwater microbial communities from Lake Fryxell liftoff mats and glacier meltwater in Antarctica - MAT-05 (SPAdes) (version 2) | ecosystem: Environmental > Aquatic > Freshwater > Ice > Liftoff...
TCGTGGGCACGCCGAGCAATTTGCCGTTGAGTGGGGTGGTGAAGTTTGTTGGGCGGGACGAGGCGCTGGCAGCGGTACATCAGAAATTGCAAGCGATGGCGACAGTGGCGATTTCGTCGGTGTCGGGGATGAGCGGCGTTGGCAAAACGGAATTGGCGTTGCAGTATGCCTATGGCAAATTGCGAGAAGCGGCGTATCCGGGGGGAATTTGTTGGGTAAATACCCGCGCTCAGGATGTGGGCATTGGCATTCTGGAGTTTGCGCGGGTGCAGTTGGGCTTGCCAGAGCCACCAGAAACGCTGAAAACCGTGCCAGAACAGGTGCAGTGGGTCTGTCGGCGGTGGCAGGGAGAGCCGATTTTGCTGGTGTTGGATGATGTGGTGGACTATGGGGCAGTGGAGCCGTATTTGCAGCAGCTTGATCTACGCTTTCGAGTGTTGATGACGACACGGCTGAAACTGGGTACCCCGGCACAACGGCTGGAATTGGAGGTGTTGAGCGAAGCTGCGGCGCTGGAATTGTTGAAATCGCTGCTAGATGATGCGGAGCGAATCGATACACAGATTGGCGATGCTCAAAAGTTGTGTGAATGGTTGGGCTATTTGCCTCTGGCTCTGGAGTTGGTGGGGCGGTATTTGCTAGACGATGAGGATATTAGCCTCGCAGAAATGCTGGAGTTGTTGCAGCAGGAGCGATTAGCAGCAGAGGCATTGCTGAAAGCCTATCCTGAAATGACGGCAAGCTTGGGCGTGGCGACTGCGTTTGAACTGAGTTGGAAGGAGTTGAATGCGGACGCAAAAAAGCTGAGCGGCTTGCTTAGCATCTTTGCCTTGGCTCCGATTCCGTGGGAACTGGTTGAGCAATGTTTACCCAATTGGCAGACGCGAAATTTAGCTGAGTGCCGCGATCGGCAACTGAAGAAGCGCAGCTTATTGCAACGGGTGAGGCAGGAGCGCTATCAACTGCATCAATTGATCCGTGAGTTTTTTGTAGTCAAACTGGAGACGGAGTTGGTAGTGGAGGTCGCGGATCAATTGCGGCGCAGCTTTGCGGAAGTGTTGGCGACAGTGGCAAAGACGATTCCCCAAACGGTGACGCTGGACGTGATCGAGCGGGTGGAGGATGCCTTGCCCCATTTAGTGGTGGCATCTGATCTGACCCACTGCGTGGAAGGGGTAAATAAAATCTGGGCTAGCACGGGGCTAGTGCGGGTAGCAGAGGCGCAGAGCCGCTGGCAAGATGCGGAACAGTGGTCTAAAAAGGCGCTGCTGCTGAGTGAACAGCAGTTGGGATCCGACCATCCCACTACCGCCAGCAGTTTGAACAATTTGGCAATGTTGTACAAATCGATGGGACGCTATGGAGAAGCGGAACCCTTGTACGCGCGTGCACTCCAGATTAGTGAAACCCATTTGGGGCAAGATGATCCCGCTACTGCTACCAGTCTCAACAATTTAGCAGGACTCTATGAATTGATGGGTAGATATGTCGAAGCAGACCTTTTGTATTTACGGTCTCACCAGATTTTGGAAACTCAGTTAGATAAAGATGATCCACGCATTACCACCAGCCTCAACAATTTGGCGGAACTCTACCGTATAACAGGACGCTACACTAAGGCGGAGCAGTTTCATTTAGAAGTGCTTCAAATACGAGAAACTCAGTTGGGCAGCAACCATCTTGACACTGCTGCAAGCCTCGGCAATTTGGCAAATCTCTACAATGCTATGCAACGCTACAGCGAAGCAAAACCTTTGTATTTGAGATCGCTCCAAATACGAGAAACTCAGTTGGGTAGCGACCATCCTACCACCGCCACTAGTCTCAATGATTTGGCAGCCCTATACTACAAAATAGAATGGCATGATAAGGCAGAATCCTTGTTTCAGAGAGCACTCCAAATACGAGAAACTCAGTTGGGCAGTGACCATCCCGACACTGCCCAAATCATCAATAATTTGGCATTGCTCTACAACTCAATGGGACGCTATGGCGAGGCAGAACCCTTATACAAAAGATCGCTTCAGATTAGTGAAATCAAGTTGGGTAGCGAACATTCCATCACTGCCACTGGACTTAATAATTTGGCGGGACTCTACTATGCGATGGGACGGTATGGGGAGGCAGAACCCTTGTTGTCTAAAGCGTTAGCGATCGCTGAACAGCAGCTAGGCATAGCTCATCCAACCACCCTGCAATTTCGCCAGAATCTAGCAGACTTGCTGCGAACAATGAGTTATGGAACAAGCCAGAGAAACAATCCATTACTCTGGACTGCGTGAGTTAGTTTTGCGATTTGATTCAGCAGGCGGTGAAGGGGCAGAGGGGTAAACGGGTTTTCGCGAAGTGTGCCCGAAGGGCTTAGGGCGATGGAGAGGAAGTGTTTTAGGATAGGAACCACCGTGCGATCCGTGTGTTGGTGTTGTTGCCCTGGGCGATCGCGGGTTCGGTGCGATCAAAGCTCATCAAGTTTGGGTTGACAATCCACAAATGACAAGGCTTCTTCATCCAAGTAGCCTGCAACTGCCATTTCAATCACTGCCCAAACCGGATAATTCATTGCCTGTGCCCGTGCTTCCAGTCCCGATCGAATCTTCGCTGGCAAACCCGCCAAAAACAGATTGGCAAGTTCAGGCGAAAGATGTTCGGCAGTGGATGGCTGAGTTTGCATCACGATCACTCCCGTACTGGAATCCTTACATTATAGGGCGGATTCACTGCCTGAATAATCAGGCTCTCTAGCTCCGACGATAACCGAATCCACTGCTCAAATTCCAATTCGTAAAAGGTAATTCTGGTATCCCTGGCATTCAGATTTTCAATAAATGCCCACAGCAAAGCCTTATGCCCACCCCGAAATCGATCGCGTAACAGTCTGGTTTTGCCAATGTAAAGGATTCCCATCGTCCGATGTCTCACTGCATAAATCCCAGCATTCATCGGCAGTTCACGAAATTCCTTGGAGAGTGGAATGCAATCCCTAAAAGTTGTAGAAGCAAGGTGATTAAGAATTGCGCGGGCTTCTGTTTGGCTAGCGTCAGACATTTTCTTGGAGAGCCTTCAGTCTCCCTTGCAACGACCCTGGTTTCCCACGCTATTACCATTTGCCCCACTGGCAGGCAGATTGGATTGGGGCAGGTTCGGTGCGATCGCTTTAATTGATCCGCAGGATAAAATGATCTGGATTTGCTTCCAGCGATCGCAGGGCAAGACTCTATTTAGATACCCGTGTCTACAACCGCTTAGAACCGAGGATGCCGATTATTTAAACGAATTGTGAATTTTTGGAAAAGTTCGGCAACATTTCTTGAAAGGCGAAATATTCTGATAGCGATCGCTTCCGCTCGATAAGAATAATAACTAGCAGGGACGGCATTGATCTCAGGTTTATCTGACTTTATCTGAACTCTCCCATTTTTGCCCCTATGTTCTCACTATTGCTTTCTGGATCACTGATTGCCCTCAGCCCACCTTCCCCAATAGAAGAATTACCGCCATCTTCCACAACATCGATTGATCCTCAAATTGCCCAGCTAGCTAATACGCCCGATCCTCCCGACCCTGTGGCTACTTCAACATGGGAATTTGAGGTAGAGAATGACCTAGAACAGCTTACGTCCGTGTCGCAGTTAACCGATGTGCAACCAGCGGATTGGGCATTTCAGGCGCTGCGATCGCTGGTTGAGCGCTATGGTTGCATCGTCGGCTACCCTGACAAAACCTTTCGCGGCGATCGTCCAATCACTCGCTATGAATTTGCCGCCGGGTTAAACGCCTGCTTAAACAAGATCCAAGAGTTGTTAGCAGCGATCGGTGGCGATCGCGTCACCCAAGCAGACCTAGACACCCTCAAGCGACTGCAAGAGGACTTTGCCGCTGAACTTGCCACCCTCAAAGGTCGGGTAGAGGCGCTAGATATTCGCACGACGCAGTTAGAGAAACAGCAGTTTTCCACTACCGCAGTGTTGCGCGGACAAGCGATATTTGGTTTGGCAACTGCCGCAGGCGGCGATCCACCGGGGCAAGGCGAAACCAACACGGTATTCACTAACCTGTTGCAGTTGCAGTTAACTTCCTCGTTCACGGGGCGCGATTTGTTGCGGGTGGGCTTTGCCGCAGCTAACTTTGGCAACGAGGGATTTGCCGGGTTTGCATCGCTCAACACCTACATGGCGCTGCTATCCTATCAGGCAGATTTGAACAGTCGCTTTGAGTTGAGTTCCCTAGACTACCGCTTTGCCGTGGGCGATCGCCTAGTGCTGACCATACAACCCGTTGGTTTCAGCCTCTATAGCGTTCTCAGCCCCAACAGTTCCTACTTAGATAGTGGCACAGGTGCAGTTTCTCGCTTTGCCGCACTCAACCCGGTCTTGCGAATTGGCAACCTGGATGCCGGAGTGGGGTTCGACTGGCTATTCGCCGATCGCTGGCGGTTACAGGGTGCCTATGGCGCTCGGACTGCGAACAGCCCAGAGGTCGGCGTGTTTGGCTCCGGACATCAGGCGTTTGGCTTGCAGTTGCTCCATCGTCCTAACCGCAACGTCACCTTAGGATTTGCCTATGTCAATTCTTTTTCGGTTGATGGACGGCTGGATACCTTCACGGGTAGCGCCAATGCCGACCTGTCCGGTGGCTTCAACGAACCCGCAAAAATTCATGCCCTGGCGGCTTCCTTGCGCTGGCGGTTGTCTCCCAAGTTGACGCTCGGCTTGTGGGGCGGCGCAACGTTGACGGATGGGACGTTTGGTAAAGTGTTCGATGCCATTTTCGATCGCAACATCGATCTAAAAGATTTTGGGGCTGTCACCCTGTCCACCACTTACCTGCTCTCCCTCGGCATAGATGACCCGTTTGGACGCAAAGGTGATCAACTGGCTATTATGGTTGGGCAACCGCCTAAACTCCAAGCGGGAGTGCTAATCGAGCGGGCGGATGAGGGCAACTCGTTTCACTTCGAGTCATTTTACCGATTTCGACTCACGGATCAAATCTCCGTTAGTCCAGGCTTTTTCTACGTCACCAATCCGGGACAAATCAGCCGCAACAACGATATTTTCATCGGCACGGTTCGAGCCACGTTCAACTTCTAATCATCCCCCCTGAAGCCACTATGCTGTCTATCTTAAAATTCTGCTTTTCCCTTCGGTTGGTTTATCTAAGTCTGATTAGTTTAGGGGTGATGGTGGCGATCCCTGCCCACGCGCAACAGATTACGCAAGCAACCATCGTCGAAATTCTGGATGGTGATCAGGTTTATATTGCAGACCGCAAAGTTCGTGAGCAAGCGGTGGCGAAGTTGGGCGAACAGGTGCGAACCCAACAGGCACGGGCAGGGCTACGCTTCAACATCGGCGCGGGAATCCGGCTGGGGCGCAACTCATCGGTGGTGGTGGGCGGCGGCTGTATTCGGCTCAACCGGGGCACGGTTTTGGTGGCAGGGGCAACGGCAGGCAATCGCGGCTGTTTGCGATCGGTGGTGGCGGCAACACGAGGCACGGTTTACATCATGGAACTGGAGGATAGCGGACAGGGACGCATCACCGTTTTGGAAGGCGCGATCGAGGTTTCCAATCCTGAACGACCCGAAATACAACAGATGGCGCTAGCAGCCGGACAAGCGGTGGATACCGCGATTAGCGGCGATGTCAGTCCTGCCTTTCAAGTGCCTCAAGATCAATTAAATAAGCTGGCTGCACCGTTGCTTGAAGGATTTCAACAATCCTTGCCCGATTTAGAGAAGATCTCGATCGCCCGACGAGATCGAGGCTTTGCCAGTACCTTTTTGCAAGAAGCGATCGGCGGCGGTGACTTCGATCCCCAGAAAGGTCGAGAATCAACAGATTTTACAGGCGATTCAATTTCCGGCACTTTTGTTCGCGACAGAACGAATACAAACATCGGAACCTTCACACCTACCGGAACTACCCTTCAGATTCCTATCTCGGTCAACTTTGAGAATCGCACCGTTGCGATCAATGGCTTTAGCGGCGTTGCCAGTTCGTTAGGTTTGAGCGGCAACAATGCCACTGGAACGGTAATTCTAAATAACAGCCAAACATTCACTATTCCTGGAATTTCAGTTGCACAGCCGATTCAAGCAGTGCGAATTGAGGTCTTTGATGTTGGATTTGAAAACCCCAAACCGGGTCAAATCTATCAGGGCAGTTTGTCGATTGGGCGGATTCGCGATCGCTAGTCGCTAACCAATCGTGTTGACCTTATACGTGTTGATCCAAATATTTTTGGGTTTCCTCTAGCACCTGCTGATACAGCGTACTGTCATCTCCCTTTAACCCGATGATGCCAAACAGTCGCAGAGGTTCATCTCGTCCTCGGAGTTGATGTTCGCCCAAGTCAATCCCGTCTACTTCCTCTGACACCAGGCTATAGACTGATTCAGTCACCAAAATATCGGTTCCCAGTTGTTTGGTCAGTCCTTCTACGCGGCTGGCAACATTCACCGTATCGCCAATCACACCATACTCGCGCCGTTCGAGCGCCCCTAAATCTCCGGCAATCACTGTGCCATAGCTGATGCCGATGCCATTGAAGAAGGGCACGAGTCCCTCTTTGTGAAACTGCGATCGCAGATCCGCCAGCGCCTGCCGCATTCCCAATGCTGCCCGAATTGCATTCAAAGCATCTTGCTGTTCTCCTTGCGGCACCGGAAAGCCAAACTCTGCCATCACCGCATCGCCAATAAATTTATCGACGGTGCCGCCTTCTTGCAAAATCACCTCTACCATGACGCTGAAATAGCGGTTCAGTTGGGCGATTAACTGCTCCGGCGGCAGTTTGTAAGACAGGCTAGTAAAGCCACGAATATCGGCAAACAAGACTGCTGCTTTCAGGGTTTTTCCAGCAGCCATCGCTTCGGGTCGCCTCAAGATTTCTTCCACAATCGGCGCGGCGATGTATCGTTCTAGGGTTCGGCGCAAGCGCAGCGTTTCAATCCGATCGCTGACAAACCCAACGGTGAAAGTCGAGAACGCACTCAACACCATGACGATGAAGGGGACGGCAGTCGGCAAAATCCAATAGCCATAGGTGAAAGCTAGGTAGGCAAACCCAACCCAAGCGATCGCCGCCCCACAGCCTACCAATAGTTGCCAAACAGGGCGCTGGGCAAGTCTCAGCAGGATTACACCTAACCCAGCGACCAACCCAGCCACCAGTGTCGCTGCTGCCCAAGGATTGGGAAAGACTTGGGCGATCGCCCGCCCTTCTAGCAGGGTGGCGATCGCGTTGGCGTGAAGTTCCACTCCGGGTAGGCGATCGTCAAAGGGGGTGCGAAACAAATCCTGTTCAGACACATTTCCCGCTGTGCCAATCAACACGACCTTGTTTTTGAACGTCTGATTTTTCTGAAACACCTGCTGCCAGTCGGTCGCCAGCAATTGCCAAAATGGGATGTGTGTGATCGTGTTAGTGCCACCGTAAAAATAGATGAGATCGCCCTTGGGTGGCGGATAGGTCAATTTAGCCGCTTGCAGCGTTGCCTCTGCAAATGACGGCACACTTTTTAGATTTAAGGGACGAAGCACCTCCTCTTCATAAGCGCTGCCCAGCCGACGCACCAACCCATCGGCTTCTGGCTTCAAAAAGTTTACCAATCCCAGTCGCACTGAAGGAGCCAAGAGCGCTGGGGTCGGCTGCATGAAATCTACTGTTCCCTGTGCGTCTTCAGGGTAGGAAGCGGCTAAGGTGATTTTCTCCGGATATTGTAAGAGCGCCTGACGAAATCCCTCGTCGTCCACTGCTCCAAACCGACTCTGGGAATCAAATAATAAATCGATCGAAACCGATCGCGCTCCCGCCTTCATTAAATAGTTGATCGCCTCAGCGTATGCCTCACGCCGCCAAGGAAACCCACCACCCAACAAACGTACAAGTTTCTGATTTTTCTTATCATCTTCATAGGTTCGAGCAGCCGACAACGACGCATCATCGATCGCCACAATCACCAGTTGGTCGGGCGGTGATACGGTTCCCCGCAGTTCAAAAAACAGGGTTTGAACCTGCTGCTCCCATCGCTGCGTCCGGTTCCATTCAAATCCTGTTGCCAGAAAGCCTAGTGCGCTCAAGCTTCCCAGCATCGCTATACTCAGGCTTAATTCGCGGAATCGGGCGATCGACTTGGCAGCAAACAGGTGAGGGCGAGATCGCGGCATGACTATTTTTGATACCTACTACTGTAGAGAAAAAAGAATAAATATAGGACTTACGCACTCGCCCCCTAGATCCCCCAATTCTGGAGGACTTTGATCTCTAGATCCCCCAGAATTAAGGGTTGGGGGGCAAATTTCGGTTGATTTGCGTAAGTCCTAAAATAGTTAGATGTCAAACCCAAAAGATACTTAACATTTGGCACTGCGACCCATCAAAAGTCACTCTACAGCAACATAACTTAAACCACTTGACTGTGATCCCCTAAATCAGCTTTGTCATAATTTTCTGACAATTGAATCTCAAAGTCTTCTAGCCAATCTGCGATCGCCAACAGCAATGCTATGATTTCGGAGGAATTCACTTGATTGAAAAGGGCTTAGTGTTCTATGGCTCAAGCGTCCGTTTCTCCAGTAGTGCTGGTCATTTTAGATGGCTGGGGATATCGTGAAGATGCGGATGGTAATGCTGTAGCCGCCGCTAAAACTCCCGTGATCGACAGCCTTTGGGCAGCCTACCCGCACACGACCATTCGCACGTCTGGCAAAGATGTTGGGTTGCCAGAGGGTCAAATGGGCAACTCCGAAGTCGGGCATCTAAATATTGGTGCCGGTCGAGTGGTGCCCCAAGAACTCGTACGAATTTCGGATGCCGTAGAAGATGGCACCCTGCTCAGCAATGCGGCACTGGTCAAGCTTTATCAAACCGTCAAGCAAAATAATAGCAAGCTGCACTTAATTGGTCTTTGCTCCGATGGCGGGGTGCATTCTCACCTGTCTCATCTTTTTGGACTAGTGGATATGGCGAAGCAGCAGGCGATCGCAGATGTTTGCATTCATGTAATCACCGATGGGCGCGATACATTGCCCGATTCTGGCAAGAAATATGTGCAGCAAATCGTGGATTATATTGATACAGCCGGAGTTGGGCGCATCGTCACCCTCAGCGGTCGATATTATGCAATGGATCGAGATCATCGCTGGGATCGTGTGGAAAAAGCCTATAGCGTCATGACTCAGGATGGCGATGGAGATGGGCGATCGGTGTTAGAGGTAATGCAGGCTTCCTACGCTGCCGACATCAAGGATGAGTTTATTCTGCCGACTCGAATTGCACCCGGAGCCATTCAGCCAGGAGATGGCGTGGTGTTTTATAACTTCCGCCCCGATCGCGCCCGTCAACTCACCCAAGCATTGATCGATCCTAAGTTTGAAGGTTTTGAACGAGAACTGATTCAGCCGCTCGCCTTTGCCACCTTTACTCAATACGATCCCCACTTTCCGGTGCTGGTTGCCTTTGAGCCGCAAAATCTGAACAATATTTTGGGTCAAGTTATTTCTGAGCGTGGGCTACGCCAGTTCCGCGCTGCTGAAACTGAAAAATATGCCCATGTCACCTACTTTTTTAATGGCGGCATTGAAGACCCGTTTGAGGGAGAAGACCGGGAAATGGTGCAGAGTCCGCAAGTGGCAACCTACGATCGCGCTCCTGCGATGTCTGCGGCAGCATTGACGGATGTGGCGATCGCGGCAGTCGAAAAGCAGGTTTATTCAATGGTTGTGATCAACTATGCTAACGCCGATATGGTGGGGCACACTGGCAAAATGGATGCCACTATTGATGCGTTGCAAGCGGTCGATCGCTGCCTCGGTCGCCTGCTAGAAAGCACTATCCGCGTCGGTGGAACTACTATTATCATTGCCGATCATGGGAATGCCGAGACGATGTGGGATCAAAACGGCAATCCTTGGACTGCCCATACGACCAATCCAGTGCCCTTCATCTTGGTAGAAGGAGAAGGGCGCAAGATTCCAGGGCATGGCACTGATGTTAGCCTGCGCGATGATGGTCGCCTCTCGGATATCGCCCCGACCATTCTGGAGATTTTGAAACTGCCTCAACCCCCCGAAATGACTGGACGATCAATGTTTGTGCCGCTTGAGTTTGGGCTAACCCCCAGTCGATCGCCCGTCAAATTAGTTCGCTAAACTCGAAGCAAAGGACGCTGAGCCGAACGCTGTCAAAATAGCTTGACTTTGGATTGAGCGATCGCCCAGTCTAAAGCTATTCTTACTCCTGCAAATAGCACGAAACTTTCCAGCAGCATCGCGAGGAGTGGCAAGGGTGCAACTCCACTTTGCCAGCCTAGATCCAACTGTGCCAATCCTCGCACCAACCCAAATGCGGCAACGGCTCCCGATTTTAGGTGAACGTTTTGATCGTGCCGAATCACATAGCGATAGGTGACCGCAAACAGAAAGCCAGACAGGATGGCAATGGCTCCACTAACTGCAAGGGTTACTTCAAGAATCTCATGCTGCAACGCCAATGGGCTAGTTGGAGTCAACATCCACGTGCGATTAATGACTGTGAATAGGGCGAATAGTATTCCGGCTGCGATCGCGCCGATTCCACCCGCTTTTAGTGATTCCCATCGCTCTATCCAACTGAGATCAGATCCTTCACTCTGTTTGATTTCGCGGACTGCTTCATTCACTTCAATCATTTCACGCCTCCAGACCCACTGTTCTTTTCTATCCTGCAATTAATCTACAGTTGTGGGGGATGTTTTGCTGTACTGCGATTCCCACTTTGAACTATGATCAGGTTTGAAGATGTTTCATCACAGTGTTTCACAGATTCCTATGGATATTTTGAGCTTGGGCTGGGTCGGTCTTTTGGTTATCTTTACTTTTTCAATTTCGTTGGTTGTTTGGGCACGCAATGGGTTTTGAAGTGACTTTGCCGTGTGATTAAGCCTAGATAGGCAAGAGTTTGAGTCCATATTCTTGATCTAAGAATCATTCAATGTAGCTGTGGAATACCCTGTTTTTAGCGTTCTTATTTTAGCGGCGTTTGCCTTGTTGATTGTGGTCAGTGGTGGCGTAGCCTATCTGACTTTGGCAGAGTGGCGCGATTTGCGTCGGCGTGATTCAGAAGAACGTGCCAATCGACCTGCCCGCCGCAAAGGTTAGTCTAATCTCTAACCCTACATTTTAGCCCCTAATTTCTAGCCCCTCATCATGATTCAACAAGACAGTATTGCCGCCCACGGTGGACAATTGGTCGATCGCATTGCCACGACCGCTCAACGGCAAGAGTTTTTGGATAAAGCAGACCATCTGCCAGTGGTGCAAATCGATCAGCGCACCGTGTCAGATTTGGAGATGATCGCGATCGGGGGGTTCAGTCCGCTAACGGGCTTTATGGAAGAAGCCGACTACCTGTCTGTCGTCAACACCATGCGGCTAGCCAATGGCTTACCCTGGTCGATTCCGATTACGCTGTCGGTGGCTGAAGAAGTGGCGGCACCGTTGAAGTCAGGTAGTTTAGTGCGGTTGGATGACGCTCAAGGACGCTTTGTGGGCGTGCTGCAACTAACGCAAAAATATAGCTACGACAAAAAGCACGAAGCGCTGCATGTTTATCGCACCAATGAGGACAAGCATCCTGGCGTGAATGTGGTCTATAACCAAGGCGCGGTGAATTTGGCAGGTTCGATTTGGCTGTTGCAGCGTGATCCGCATCCTAAGTTCCCGCCTTATCAGATTGATCCGATTGAGTCGCGATCGCTGTTTCGTGAAAAAGGCTGGAAAACGATTGTGGGCTTTCAGACTCGCAACCCAATTCATCGCGCCCATGAATATATTATTAAGTGCGCGTTGGAAGTGGTAGATGGGCTGTTTCTGCATCCGCTGGTGGGTGCAACGAAGGAAGATGACATTCCAGCCGATGTGCGAATGCGCTGCTACGAAATCATGCTGGAACACTACTTTCCCAAAGACCGTGTGATTTTGGCAATTAACCCGGCTGCCATGCGCTACGCTGGACCCCGTGAAGCTATTTTTCACGCCTTAGTCCGAAAAAACTATGGCTGCACCCACTTTATTGTGGGGCGCGACCATGCAGGCGTGGGAGATTATTACGGCACCTACGATGCTCAATATATTTTTGATGAGTTTAAGCCTGAGGAATTGGGCATTTTGCCGCTGAGGTTTGAACACGCCTTCTATTGCACTCGCACTGAGGGCATGGCAACCACAAAAACTAGCCCTAGTCTGCCGGAAGAGCGAGTTCACTTATCGGGCACGAAGGTTCGTGAGATGCTGCGTCGGGGAGAACTGCCGCCACCGCAATTTTCTCGCCCCCAAGTCGCCGCAGAACTGGCACGAGCGATGAAAGTATTTACCCAAAATCAATACGAAATTTAGCGCCTATTGGTTAGGGTTGAGGGCATCTCAGCCAGGATCGCCAAGTTCAATACCATGCGCTTCCTGCTGAGAATATGCTTCAGGATGGACTAGAGTTAACCAGCCTTTGAGATTCGGCTTACTTGCAGATCATGAATTTTTTCGGCACAAACCATTTTTATCCAGTCTTGGCGATCTATTTTTTGCAGTTGGCACTCTGCCTCAATGCTTCGCAACAACTCTAATGGCAGGGCGATGTTAATCTGCTGCTTTGCTTGAAAGTGACCTGTGAAATGCTCAGAGACATCTGCTCCTAATTGAGCTTGCTGAGCAATTTCTTCAATATCTTTAATCTCTGTAGATTTGCTGCTCATAGTTTCTACGCTCCTGTTTTGTTGATCTCCAAGCCGTGACAACCCAAATGTATTCACCCACTTCATCTGCTCGATATTCAACAATGAATGTGGTTAATTTTCCATCTGCAAAACCGACGATTCGATATTGCTCTGGCACTTCAGAGCGCTGGTCTTCAAGGTAGGGAGCATAGAGCAAATCATTCAATTGATCAAAGTCAATATCACGGTCTGCTAAAACTCGCTGTTGTTTTGCTTCATCCCACCGAATACGCATGGATATAGACGCAAGAAACTTTATGGAACTTGTTTCTAACTTATTTATGCTATCGTCTCTTCCTTCAAACTTAAAACATATCCACAATCTCTATTGCGTTACCGCTACTGTCAAGTTTCATAAAGACTTTTCCAGAAATTGGGTGGTGATCTCAGTGTTCAGAAGCCCCATCATGTCCATCGGGCTTGCGCCCTTGGCTAAAGATGCCTTGAAAAGCGGTTTGTTCAGCGATCGCTTTACCTTCGTTCAGCAAATAATCAAAAAACGTTTGGGCAATCAGCGACAATTGCTTGCCAGCGGGATAAATCACATACCAATACTCTTGAATTGGAAAGCCTTCCACATCCAAAATAGTAAGTTGGCTGTTTGTGCCTTCTAAGGCAAGCGTGTGTAGAGAAAGCACGGAAACGCCTAGCCCGCCCGCGATCGCTTGTTTGATCGCTTCGTTACTGCCCAAATCCAGCTTGACTTTTAAGGGCAACCCACTCTGATCAAACACTTTTTGAGTAGCTTTGCGCGTTCCAGAGCCGGGTTCTCGCATAATAAACAATTCCTCTGCCAATCGTTTCAGCGGGATATTTGCTTCCCTCGCTAAAGAATGATTTCGCCATGCCAGCACCACCAGCGGATTCTCTAAAAATGGATGAATCGCGACCTCTAAATCTTCTGGTGGCTGACTAAGAATATATAAGTCGTGGCGATTGTTTGCCAAACTATCGATCACATATTCGTGGTTCGTCACCGTTAGTGAGACATCAATCCCTGGATAGCGCTGACAAAAGGGTCCCAAAAGCCGAGGAATCACATACTTTGCGGTGGTCACCACGGCTAGTTTCAGTGCCCCCTGCTTTAGACCTTTGATGTCCGCGATCGCCGTCTCAAACTGCGACATGCGATCAAAAATTTCCTGACAGGTTGTATACAGTTCCTTGCCTGCATTCGTCAGATATAGCCGTTTACCCACTTGCTCAAATAAAGGCAACCCAACCGCTTTAGAGAGTTGTTTCACCTGCATTGAGACGGTCGGCTGTGTCAAAAATAGTTCCTCGGCAGCTCGCGTAAAGCTATTCTGGCGAGCGACTGCTTCAAAAACTTTAAGTTGATGGAGGGTTGCTTGCCTCAAGAGCGGATCTCCCAAATGATGTAACAATCATAGATTCGATTCGATTATTCTAATCGGAAACAATGATTTTTGTTTATGGACTTAAACGTTATCATAATTCTCAAGAGTCTATGCTCCCTTCCAAAACAGCGTTGCACAGATGGACATTTAGCAAAATTTCTGATGATCCAAGGTTTTTCTGAAAAAACCAAATAATGCTAATTTCTGTTACGTGCAACGCTTATTTAAACTTTTTGGGTCTAGTGCCAATAAACTTTAACAATGTGACTTCTAATCGAAGTTAAGTTGTTAACTTAATCTGTCGTCAAGAATTTATGTTTTGTCGCGATCGCGCAAATCTATTTCTTGATCTAAAAGATTGGAATAAACTGATAAAATCCCTTTTTCTCCCTGTTCCCTACTCCCTGTTTTCTATGCCCGATATTGTTGATATTGCAGTAGGCGCTGGATCGTTCACCACACTAGTCGCTGCCGTCCAAGCCGCAGGATTAGTTGAAACGCTCAAAAGTCCTGGACCTTTTACAGTGTTTGCGCCCAATGATGATGCCTTTGCTAAACTTCCACCTGGAACTATTCAAACCTTAGTTCAAAATATTCCTCAGCTTGCCCGTATTCTGACGTTTCATGTTGTTTCAGGAAAGTTAACCAAAGCTGATCTAGCTCAATTGGGCACTGTCACTTCGGTCGAAGGATCGGTCATTCCGATTGACTGCTCAGATGCTTTTGAAGTGAAGAATGCAACTGTTTTAGCAGCAGATATAGAAGCAGATAACGGCATCATTCATGTGATCGATACTGTTATTTTGATGGGATAGTTTGGCTGTCTTGAATCCGTTGAATAATCGTCTTTACTAATAAAAAGACTCAAATTAGAATGTAGATTTCATCCAAACAAACTAATAGTTAAAAGTAAACTCTTATTTCTTCTTAGAGCTGAAATAAAGCTTATTTTTACGTTGAATAAATTCTAAAACGCCTTGATTAGGATCGGGTAGAGAAATCATTTTCCTATGAATAGAGTTCAACCTATAGATTTATTAAAGTTTTTTCAATAGGCAACAGGCAACGTAAATAGGCAAAATTCATAACAACTATCATGGATTTTGATATTTGTTTGAGTTCCCGCTGTAGCAGCAAACAGAGCCATCTGGTTCTATCATAAACCGGATAAGCATATTCACTTTTAGGCATCGATTGTGCTACATAGTAATTAAGTTGAAGATTGAAAAAACTAAATACTTTGCTTGGCTGTGTGGCTAGGTCTTTCGCTTTTCTAAGTCGCTAGTTTTTCATAACTAAAATTTTGATTCTAATAAAGGTGGTTGGATGGCTCCTCTGCTCGTTCAAAATATTTGGCTAGTGCCTGTTTACTCACTCATTGGTGCGGCACTATCGGTGATCTGGTTTCCTTCGATTACTCGACGTACTGGTCCTCGTCCCGCTGGCTACATTAATGCGGGGATGACCTCACTTTCGTTTGTTCATGCGCTTTTGGCGTTGCCACTAACCTGGAATCAGCCTCCCTATGAAGTGTCTTTTGAATGGCTAAATGTGGCTGGGCTAAATTTGACTCTTCCAGTGCAGGTTTCATCGCTTACCGTTGGCGCGATCGCTCTCATTTCCGGGCTGAATTTGCTCGCGCAGATCTTTGCGATCGGCTACATGGAAATGGATTGGGGCTGGGCGCGCTTCTATGCGTTGTTAGCGCTATTTGAAGCGGGGATGACGGCGCTTGTTCTATGCAACTCTCTGTTTTTCAGTTACATGATTATGGAAGTATTAACTCTGGCAACCTATCTTTTGCTGGGTTTCTGGTTTAATCAATCGCTTGTTGTCACCGGGGCGCGCGATGCTTTCCTAACCAAACGGATCGGTGACTTGTTTTTGCTGATGGCGGTGCTGGCGATTTATCCGCTAACAGGCACCTGGAATTTTTCTGAGATGGCTTTGTGGGCAACCACTGCGGAGGTTGATCCGACTGTGATCACCTTAATTGGATTAGGGTTAATTGCAGGTCCAATGGGGAAATGCGCCCAGTTTCCGCTGCACCTATGGCTAGATGAGGCAATGGAAGGTCCGATTCCTTCGACAATCCTGCGGAACTCGGTGGTGGTTGCTACTGGAGCCTGGGTTTTGGTGAAGCTGGAGCCGATCCTGGCGTTGTCGCCCTTTGTCCTTTCTACGACAATTTTCATTGGGGCAGTCACGGCAGTCGGGGGGTCTTTGATCGCACTGGCGCAAATTGATGTCAAGCGAACCCTATCCTATTTAGTCAGCGCCTACATGGGGATTGTGTTTATCGCGGTAGGAACCGGACAAACGGAAGCCGCCCTGATGCTTGTGTTCACCCATGCAATTTCTATGGCGCTGCTGATTATGAGCATTGGCGGCGTTATTTGGAATAGCATTACCCAAAATGTGACGCAGTTGGGGGGCTTGTGGTCGCGTCGTCCTATGTCTGGGTTGGCATTTATTGTAGGAACAGTGGGACTGATTGCATTTCCGCCATTTGGCAGCTTTTGGGCACTTTTAGAGTTGGTCGATGGGCTGCGAGAAACTCACCCTTGGTTGGTGGGTGTGCTCCTATTGGTGAATGTTTTGACGGCTTTTGGGCTAACACGGGTGTTTTGCCTGCTATTTGGTGGGGAGGCAAAACTGATGGCACAGCGATCGCCCGAAGTCCACTGGCCTATGATGTTGCCCATGATGGTTCTGCTGGGTTTCACGTTGCATGTACCATTGGTGCTGCAAGCCTGTGATTTACTGCCAAGTTGGGTAAACATTAATACGGATATGGCGCTGCTATTGCTTTGGTCTAGCATTTTTGGCGGCAGTATTAGTGCGGTTGTTTATCTAGGCAAAACCATTCCAAAACCTGTTCGCTTTCCAGTGCAATCTCTGCAAAATCTTGTGGCTTACGACTTTTATACACCCACGTTATACCGTTCTAGCTTTGTGTTTGGAGTCGATCTGATTTCTCGGATAACCGCCTGGATCGATAAATATTTAGTGGATGGGGTGGTGAATTTGTTTGGTTCTGTCACTATTTTTAGTGGACAAAATCTGAAATACAGCACCTCTGGACAGTCGCAGTCTTACGCCCTCACTATTTTATTTGGAGTGGTGTTGCTCGGATTCTTCCTGTGCTTTCCGTTCTTAACCAATATGGCATTGGTATTTGCGGCAAATTTCATGCATCAAACCGTTGGTTAGCATCCCTCTAGATCTTTATTACTGCTGTTTAAATCTATGCTTAGTACCTTAATTTGGTTGCCTTTGCTCGGTGCTGCTGTGATGGGTTTCTTGCCGGGAACGATCGCTGCCAGTCAATTTCGTTTAGGCGCGATCGCGATCGCTAGTGTCGTTCTAGTCTGGACAGCGGTTCTATTTACCCAGTTTGATATATCCACTGCCACCATGCAAATGCAGGAATATCTACCTTGGATTCCCACGTTAGGCATTAATTATTCCTTGTCAGTGGATGGCTTATCGCTGCCTTTAGTGATGTTGAGTAACTTTCTCACCTTGGGTGTGATCTACAGCGCAGAGTCTTTAGTCGCCCAAGGTCAGGTGATGCAGCGTCCTCGCCTGTTCTACTCTTTGGTCTTTTTGATCAATGCAGGCATGGCAGGAGCCTTAATGGCACAAAACCTGCTGATGTTCTTTTTGTTTTACGAGTTGGAGCTAATTCCGTTTTATCTGTTGATCGTGATTTGGGGCGGAACCAAACGCGAGTATGCCGGAATGAAGTTTTTGATCTACACGGCAACCTCTGGCATTCTAATTCTGGCGGCATTCTTGGCAACGGTCTGGCTGTCTGGTTCGGGTAGTTTTGATTACAATGCCATTTCCACGGCTGATTTGCCCCAGCGAACCCAGTTGATTTTGCTAACTCTGTTGCTGATTGGCTTTGGCATTAAAATCCCCCTAATTCCGCTGCATACTTGGCTACCCGATGCCTATGTGGAAGCTTCCACTCCCACCGCCATTTTGCTCGGTGGTGTACTGGCAAAGCTGGGAACCTATGGGTTAGTCCGATTTGGCATTGGCTTATTTCCTGAAACCTGGTCGTTAGTCACCCCCGCGTTGTCTTGGCTGGCGGCAAGTTGTGTGATCTATGGGGCATTGGCGGCGATCTCCCAAAAAGATATTAAGCGTATGGTTGCCTACAGCTCCATCGGACACATGGGCTATGTGATGCTGGGAATGGCAGCTCTGACTCCGTTGAGTATGGTCGGTGCCGTCTCGCAAATGGTTAGCCATGGGTTGATTCTGGCGCTGCTGTTTTACATTGTGGGTGTGATTGAAGTGAAAGTGGGCACCCGTGACCTAGATGTGTTGAATGGGTTACTCAACCCAATCCGAGGATTGCCGCTAACCAGTTCTCTGTTGATATTGGGAGGCATGGCAAGCGCAGCGATTCCGGGACTGGTCGGGTTTATTGCAGAGTTCTTGGTGTTTCAAGGGAGCTTTACGACTTTTCCGCTGCCAACCCTGTTGTGCGTGGCTGGGACAGGATTGACCGCCGTTTATTTTGTCATTTTGCTGAACCGGACTTGTTTCGGTCGCCTAGACAATAAAACAGCTTACTATCCCCGCGTCACCTGGAAAGAGCAGACTCCCGCTTTGATTTTGACTGGGTTAATCTTTTTCTTGGGCGTTCAGCCTACTTGGTTGGTGCGGTGGAGTGAAACAACAACAGCAGCGTTAGTAGCAGCGGCTCCAATCAATCGCCCGATCGCGATCAATCAACCTGCGATTTCGCCAAGCGCCTCCTTCACGGCGATCGCCCAACCTTTAGACAATGCTGCTCGTTGATGAACTTCGGAACTTCGGCAAGCATCTAATTAGGTGTCAGAACTTGTCGTTTGCCCAATGCGAACCTTGGAGATCAGTCATGGAAAATCTAACTCAACTCGATACCCAACGATTGAAACAACCTCGCAAAAAAACGCCTGCCCAAGGGCTTTGGTCGATTCATTGGTGGATGGCGGCTATTTATTTGCTGCTGTTTGCGGGCGGTAGTTTTATGTCTGAACTGCCAAGAGAGGCGACCTATCGGGGAGCGTTGTATGGTTTGCACAAATCTCTGGGCGTAGTCACGATGGGGTTGCTCACGGCTCGCATATTCTATCTGCTGCTGAAGTCGGGGAAGAAAAAACTAGCCAAACGTCCTTTAGCAAATTGGGAGAGAGTTCAAGCGATCGCGCTACATACGCTGCTCTACCTATTTATGTTGATTGTGCCTGTGAGCGGTTGGTTTTTTTCCAACTCGTCTGATCGAGAGGTTGCTTTGTTTGGGCTAACTCTACCGCGATTGTTTCCACCCGATAAAGCTCTTGCAGAAGTGGGCAGAAACCTCCATTTTTGGCTGTCTTACTCTTTTCTGGCACTTGTTTTGCTCCATAGTTTAGATCAACGGAAGTTCCTACGGGCGACATGGCGGCGATCGCTGCAAGCCTTCCAAAAACGGTTCATTGCTTCCTAAAAGTTTTTTAAAACCCTATCCTTCATTTGCTGAAACCTGATGAACATGTCCGCCCCAACCACCAAAATTCCGCCTTCCAACCATCCACACGCTGACATCATTCATCGCCTCGAAGCCGGGGGGTCAATGCTGCCTGACACGCCAGAAAACTTGATGCAGATCATCGGCTTATACAAAGCCTATGCCGTCCCGATGGATTTCTATTGGCGAGATTTGCTCTACATCGGTGAGCAGGTTTTCTTAAATCCGTTTCCATTTTTCAAATACTTCATCTCAGATGAGTACATGGATCGGCACAACCACTATGCTGGAGATGACGCGGATCTGCGAATCTGGCGCGGGCAAGCCGACGCTCACCCCGAACTGCGAGAATTTATGAGCAGAGGGGAGCTGAAAATGAAGCTTCCTCGATTGGCGCATCACCTCTGGCACGATCGAGTCAACATGGAATTTGCTGAAGAGCTTGTGCGGGCGATGCTTTGGCATCGCGGCATGTTTGTACCCGTCAACCAGTTCGATCCGTTTTTGGACAGCGATGAGTATAAGGCAAACGCCGATCGAGCCATCAAAGCCTATTTCAAAGGCAATCCGGCAATGCTGGCGTTACACAAAGCGTTTCCTAATTTGTTTTTAGAGCAGTGTCGCCAATCGTCTTACTACGCTAACTTGGGGCTGTTTTGGGAGGTGATGGCTCCGGTGTTTTTTGAGATGTCCGATTTGTATGATGAGGGCAAAATGACTAGCGTGCCTCAAGCAATGGACTTTTTGGTGAATGGAATTTTTGCGATCGCCGGTCGTCCCATCTACCACCATGTCTACATTCGAGGCGAATGCTACGAAATCATTCCTAAGTCTAAGGGCTTTACCTGGCTCTACGAAGCGGCACTTCCCTATGTTGAAGCCGTATTTTATCGCACGGCACCTTTTCGAGGCACAAAGTCCTACAACGCTCAAGCAGGGCAAGTTCCCGACGACCAACAAGATTTTCACTACGGCGTACTCTATGCCGATAAGTTTCCGGTTGGGACGGCTGGCATTCCGCCTACTCTGTTAGCACAAGACATGCTGCACTTCTTACCCCAATATCTCGTGGATTATTATCGAGAGCATTGCCGGGGGGAAGACGATATGTTGATTCAGTTAATCATTAGCTTTCAGCGATCGATGTATTGCGTTACATCTGCCGTCATTCAAGCTTTGCGTGCTGCTTTACTGTATCCACTGGATGATCCTAACCCCAAGCATCTAATGGCAAACCGCAAATTTTTTGAAGCCCAAATGGATCGATTTATTCGTCCTGAAGCTCGTCTGAACGATGTTCAGACTTCAGACTATCGCTAAAACAAAGCATCCATAAACTCAACGATCCCAAAAAGGAGAGCAATGATTGCCCTCCTTTTTAAATGAACTGATCACTCAATTGTTGAACGATTAAACATCAATGAAAATAGCATCAGCCGTAACGTTGTTCAAGGCTCCGCCAGAGACTTCCTTCAGTGTTATATCTGGATCAATTACCATTAAGTAGCTAGCCGGAATTAAACTTAAAACGCTCTAAGGTGTATCCACCGTAAAGACTCCGTGCTTCCATCCCCGCCATGATAGCAAGAGCTAAGTCGTATTCATCTTCAAACATTTGTCCTGCAAGCTCATGAGTTTTGAGTTGATGCCATTCATCCTTAATTCGATTCATCTGTGAGCAATACTGCGGCAAAAAGAATAGGAACAACCCCTGCTCCTGCCATCGTTGCCACTGTTGTTAGGTTAAGCCGCTGGTATGCGAAGAGCCATTGTCTTGGACGGTTACCGTCATCCGCCCGGTTTGGGTGAGAGTTGCCAACGCTTTATCTTAGTTTTAATTGCAGCCGCCTACTTGTTGCTTTGGGTAGTGCCATCAAAGTCAGGCAGTGAGATATTTGCGTCGCCACCTTGGGACTCAAGTTTAATGATGACGTTGCCACTGCGACTAACGGTCAGCTTGAAATAGTCAGCGGTGTCGGTGGCATCTAGGGAATAGCTGGCATCTTGGGCGCTGGAAAGTATTGTTTTGCCTGAGCTAGCCTTAATCCATCGGGCATCAATGCCTGAGATCGCCGCCGCATTATTATCAAAAATAGTGTCAGCCATATTAGCCCTCTCTTTAACAACCCTTTATAATCGCAAAACTATCCTTCTCATTTAGATAGAATGAACCTGCACTTTGGGTATAACTTTATATAAAGTTTGTATTAAGCATCCAGATTTGCAATTATCCAGTGTTTTTATATATAAGAATTTTGAACATATTGCCTTTAAATACGGCAGGTCTGAGTAATGACGAGTGAAAAATGGACAGCAAACTGTCATCATCTATTTCCAACGCCACTGTTTGTTTTTAAGTTGCACGATCATCGGTTGATCGACCAGATAATACTTAAGGTTATTTCACAACAACGATCGCTCGATACTACGGGACAGGCCGTCTCTAATGTTTTAGGTTGGCATAGCCAGGACAAATTGTTTGCACTGGATGAGATGAAGCCATTTCGAGAACTGGTAGATTCAGCGATCGCCGAGTCTGCTGTTGCAATGGGATATGAGAACGTTCGCATCAAAGCAGCAAACTGCTGGGCAAACATCAACCCGAAACACGCTAGCAATAAAATCCATGACCACGCGAATTGTTTATTTAGTGGTGTTTACTACGTTAAAGCGCCAAAGGATTGCGGCAATTTGATGTTTTATGATCCTCGATCAGCGCGCACCTTTTATAAGCCAATGGTGCAGAGTTACACGGCTTTTACGGCTGACGCGATCGCTCATGTTGCGGAAGCGGG